>Ga0081473_125621_pt1 | contig 20400 bp, 27 predicted proteins | sample CisSprmetagenome_FD_70977 | JGI IMG/M metagenome (GOLD analysis project Ga0081473, IMG submission 70977) | Hypoxic/sulfidic aquatic microbial communities from Cistern Spring, Yellowstone National Park, USA v2 (version 2) | ecosystem: Environmental > Aquatic > Thermal springs > Hot (42-90C) >...
CTCCCTCAATTCCAACGCCTCCTCGAGCGTGACCTTGTCGGGGTCCTTATCGAGTAATTCCTTCAACCTCTCCCACTCCTCCTTCGTCAACGGGTTCGCCAACGCCGCGAGCCTCATCATCCTCCTAGCCTCATTCCTCAGGAGGTCAGCCTTCTCACGCTTAATCAAGCCCTCAGCCGTTAGGTACTCAACGAAGAACTCCTGGTAGCTAGAGTAAGCCTCCGCAAGCCTAGTGACCCTAAGCTCAACACGGCCTATGTAGCTCCTCAACTCATTGAACCTCTCATCAACATATCTCCTAAGCTCATCAAGCCTCTGCTCAATCCCTTTGAACCTCTCATCAACGCCCCTAAACCTCTCATCGATTTGTCTAAACCTCTCGTCTATTTGCCGGAACCTCTCATCAATTTGCCTAAACCTCTCATCAATTTGATTAAACCTCTCCTCAATCCGCCTAAACCTTTCGTCAATCTGTTTGAATCTTTCCTCAATCTGCCTAAACCTTTCATCGATCTGCCTAAACCTCTCATCAATAATGCCAAACCTCATCTCAATCTCCTTAAACTTGCCACCGAGCCAATACACGACGCCACCGAGCATGCTAATTATGGTTATGGAGAATCCAATGACATATATCGTGGTTTCATCAATAATCACATTATGTAGCTCATTAATGCAATTAATATACCTTTTCTGACCTCCTCCCCGCCCTAAAGGACGAGTTGACTATTATTGTCAGCCGGAGCTGGAACTTTGTGAACTGGTCTCCTTTCTCTTGAGCGCCACCGCAATGCTCGCGTACCTCAATAGCTGCCATGCCTCTCAGTACTCCATGTACTCCCTAACACCTTCCTGGCCAACTCCCTCAATTCCACGATTGCCCTCAACCTCAGCTAACCTCTCTTCATGTGCCTTGGCTAGCTTCGTTAACTCGTTGACAGCCTCAACAAGCCTATCAACGGAGGACTTGAGGTCGGCATAACCAAGGAGCCCCATAACAGCCAACCTAAACTCCTCATCCTCACGAAGCAAACGAAGAAAACTGCCCCTTAACTCGTTGTGTATTCTAGATCATTGATCAGGAATTCGTGTTGTTGAAGGTTTGCGACTCTATTAATTAGGGGTAATTGTTATTTGTTGTGTTTGTTATGGTTTGTGTGGTTAGGGGTGTGGTTTTTGATTTGGATGGTACGCTTGTGGATACCGTGCCATTACATGCGAAGTCCTGGGTTGAGGCTTGTAGGAGACTTGGTTTGCCTGTTCCTCCTGTTGAGTTTGTGTATTCCTTGATGGGGCTTAGGGCTTTGGATATTGCCAGGTTGTTGTGTGGTGGTGAGAATGCTGAGGTGGCGCTTAGGGTTAAGAATGAGGTTTACTTATCGCTAATTAATGATGCTAGGCCTGTTAGTGGGGCGCCTGAGGTTTTGAGGGTTCTTAAGGGTAGGGGTTTGTTGGTTGGTGTGGTTACGTCGAGCTCTAGGCATGTTGCCCTTAGGGTTCTCGAGGTCACCGGGCTTCTTGGCTTCATCGATGCTCTTGTTGCTGGTGATGATGTTGGTAGGGGTAAGCCTGACCCGGAGCCGTTGCTTAAGTTATTGGGTTTGTTGGGGTTGGGTGTTGGTGATGTGGTTGTTGTTGGTGATTCTAGGTATGATGTTGATATGGCTAGGGGTGCGGGTGTTGGTACAATATTCTTCCTGGGTGAGGGTGTGTTTGGTGATCCCCGCGTAATTAGTATTAGGGAGTTGAGGGAGATCCTGCGTTTTGTATGATCACACTCAATTCCCAATTAAGCATTAATTTTATTAATAAATTCGTGAAAATCATTACTAATGCCGTACATTCAGGTTGGGCTATCCCAAGGCATGTCCTTAGTCGTCATAGTGGTTGTTGTTGCTGTAGCCATAGTCATAGCCCTACTGTACAGGTTTGGGTACCTTAGGGGAGGGGCTAGGGGCAAGCGTGGTGAGGGTAATGAGGGAGGCGAGGGCCTTGAGTATGTTCAGCCAGCACCTAGTGAGTTGCAGCGGAACCAGCAAGGTGTGCAGAGCGGGTCAGGTGTTGGTGAGGTGAGGGTTGGGCAGGGGGGTAGGGCTTTGCTTGTTGAGACTAGGCCCGTTGAGGTTAGGCCGTTGCAGAGCCCTGAGAGGTCGGTTGATGTTGATAGGATTGAGAGGCTGATTAGGGGTATTGAGGGTGAGTTGGTTAGGGTTATTAAGCAGTCATCGGCTGATACGGCTGACTTATTGCTCTCTAAGATTGGCGAGTTGAGGGAATACATTGACCAATTGATTAGGCAGTGCTCTACCCAATATCCACCCTTTTCCCAAGTGGGTTATGTGCCGTCTAGTATTTCCGAGTTTAGGGAGTTGTTTAGGGCTTCGTTTGTTGGGTTGTTGAGGAATGGTGAGGTGGTGGAGTACACGGGTGAGCAGGTGGTTAGTGATGAGTTGGTGAGGTCCCTCCTTGGTTATAACACGGATTTCGTGGTCATGTACTACAATGATAAGTACCTCTACCTGACCAGGTATAATGATTACTCACTGATGCTAATCACGGAGGATTACCTGGACCCCGTGAGTGGTGGTCTCGTTAAGATACTGTTCAGGAGGTTTATTGACGAGGCCGTTAAACAACAGGGCTAGAGGTGCAACCTGCGCCTTATGGACCAAGAGAACCTTTTCAGGAGTAAGCTTGGGCTTGGGTAGTTACCAATGGGTTTAATGCGCCCATTAATCACAGCCTTGAACACGCTTTCCACGGTTAAATCCTCAAGCTCAAATATTGTGTATGCCACGCCAACGAGTTCGGGTATGTGGGCGTCACTATTGGCTACACCGACTATTCCTAACCCACGTGCTGTTTTCATGGCTCTCCAATTGCTTATTGGTAATGCACCGGCATTAAACACCTCGATTGCGTGCCACTTGTATAGCTTCACCTTATCACCAATACCCTGCCTAAGAATATCGTATGGGTGGGCGGGTATTGCTAGGCAGTTGTTTGAGGAGGCCCAGTCAAGTAATTCGGGTATTGATTTGGGTGGATTGTCAGTGTTTGGGTAATCCATGCATAGTACTAGCACGTCCCCATCGTATGTCCTGACCTCATTACCAACAATAAGTAATAAATCATTGTTCGCTAGCCCGCGGCTCCTCAGGACCTCTAACGCCCTTAGTGAGCCCCTGAATGTGTTGTGGTCTGTGATCGAGAGTATGCCTAACCCTCTATTTAACGCGTTTATTATCACGTCCCTCGGGTCTCCCCTACCGTCACTGTATGTGCTGTGGGTGTGTAGGTCAGCCTTCACCTGAATTGGCATTTTTGCACCCTCTCAATTCCTCAACCAAATCCCTCTCAACAACCTCACCCCTAGGTTCAACCTCCCTGAATATTTGGGCCTCGTAAATCAGCACCGAGGTATCCTCATCAAGCCAGCAATCGGGTGGTAGGAACGCCTTCGTACAACCCTCATTCAGGAACGTCATTGAGTCCCAGCAATACTCAACGGGAACCTGCGGCAGCAATAACCCTGAGTAATAACCCTTCTGTATCACAATACCGTGCCTACCAACCACAATCCTACCTGGGTAACTCCTCGGGTTGCCGGGTTCGAGGAGCTCCAGAGGACTTAGTATGGACACCTCGAAGGTCACCCTATCAAGTTCATCAATACTCATCGGCTCAAACCTCGGATCCTCAACAGCAGCCGCTATGGCACTCCTAATAACACCACCTGCGGTGTTGTATACAGCCTCTGGAAAGCCTATGCAACCCCTTAGCTCACCCCTCCTGTCCCTACCCATGAACACCTCTATCGTGGTGAATACGCCATACTTATCCTTGAGGAGTCTCGGTGGTGTATCCTGCGGTGGTTGTATTACCTTACCACTACGTAGGTACTCCTCCACGGCTGTTCTGGCTAGTTTAACCAGGAACCTCCCCTCCTCAATACTGTACGGTTTGAACATGATCACCACCAATACCTGCTCTGGAGTTAAATAAATACACTATGCCCGTGATTACCCCCGCAATCACGACGAGAGATAGCATTAGGATATCTAACGCCTTATTTGTATTACCAATGAGGAATTGCCCATGATCTATGTAAACCGCGTAGTAAATCAACACTATGACTGTTACTACGAATAGCACTATCGATATTAACACGGTATACCTCATCAACCTCCCAATTTGGGTTAGATTATATAAAGGTTCTTACTGCAAAATACTACCTCATCGCCCCAAAGGACCTCATCTTCTCATTCACATTCTTAAACACCGACACGTGATTGAGAAATATTAGGTGGGCTATGTATTTGTTTAATTGGTTGAGCATACCTATGAGCTCTTGCACATTACTGCTTGGTAGATCTTCATCATCCAAAAGCCTAACAGCGGTTCTCTCGGCCTCCCTGGCCTTAACCCTGAGCAGGTTTAAGAACGCCGTCTTCCTATCCTTGGGTATGAACCAGCCCAACTCCCTACTATCGACCTCACACACCTTATTTATCAAATCCCTAATTGGGGTGAGCCATGACCCATCACCGGTGGCTAGGTATGTGTTCAGTGCCGTGGCCATTAGGGCGATGTTGCTGAACTCCTCACCACCAACCTCCGCAAGTCCCCACTCGGCCAGGGCTTCTAGCTCGTCTAACCTACCCATCAAATCTATGGCTGGGTGGTCCTTCCTAAGCTTAACATGTCTCCCAAACACCATTACATCGCTGAACCCACCATCTCCAGGGCACCTTATTGACCCATCAATCCTAAGGCAATCGACGAACACATTCGTCATAACCAAACATTACACAATCGCGGGGGAAATTAATATATGTAGTAGTTAATTTAATGACTCAGTAGCTACTTAGGGTGTAGGTAGAGGGGTGGGTGAAAGTGAGCTTCACATGCAGTGTTTGTGGTAGGAGGGTTTCGTTTTGGGAGGTGGCATACATAGGTAATTCACTGGTCATATGCAAAAACTGTTACCCGGAGTACTACGTCAAGCACTGCCCATTGGTTAGGCGTAGAACGAGTGGTGAAACACCACCATCATGCAACTACTGCCTATACCGAAGCAAGTGCGATGAGTACGTAAAAGGTTTACAACCCAAGTCACGGTGAACCAAAAACTAAGCATTAAATAGTTCGGTGGTGTTGAATTCGAGGTGATGCATCATAGAGATCAAGAGACTCAATACCGCCGAGATAGCGAGGTCCCGCCTTCAGGAGGCCTTGAGGGAGCTTGACGTGGCTGAGGTTTTCTTGAAGGAGGGATTGATTAGGAATGCTGCAGGTAAGGCGTTCCAAGCCTGGAAGTCCGCAATGTCCTACCTAGCTCTAAACAACCTTGAATTGCTCAGGGGTAAGTACACGGGGTATAAGAGGGTTGGTAGGTATTCCATACCACTCCATGAGTGGATTGCTGTGGTGATGCCCACGAGTAGGATGATGGAGGTTTCCACCTTAATAGCCAATAAGGTGCCCGAGGTTGTCGAGTTAACAACACTGGCTTTACAATTACATGAGTATCAGTACAATGGGCCGGATCCCGAGGGGATAAGGAGTAAGGTTCCTAACGATGAAACCGCTGAAAGGCTTGTGGAGGCCCTAATAGCGAGGGTGAGGAGTATCCTGGGCTCCCTGGATGCCCAGCGTTAATTAAGGATTAGGGATGCTAATTTGCACTTCGTGTATGGACAAAACTTATAATTTACCAAGACCCACAACCACATGATGAGTAAGCGGCCATGGGTCGCTGAGGAGCTTGGTCGCGGTAATTATGGCGTCATGAGGAGTTCCAGGTATGGAGAGCCGAGGGGCTTCCTCTGCTGTGAGTGGTGGTGTGAGGGTTATTGGGCATCCTCGGGCTATTACAACCTATGTGGTGATAAACCAACAATGCCAAGGAAGACCACAAGTGTTCCCTCAATCCTGAGAGGTTTGGCAAAACCATCTTCCTTCCCTAGGAATCGCCTATTGATACTGCTGTGGCCTATTATAAGGGAGCGAGTTCGTGAATCCCTTAATAGATCCTCCATAGATGAATTACCAGCCATTAGCGCAAAGACTGAGTATGTGAAAGTTGATAGTGACGTCTTAGTTGTTGGTGGAGGCTTGGCAGGTCTTTCAATCTCTAGGGAATTAGCGAAGCTTGGTTTTAAGGTTGTCCTCGTTGAGGGTGAGGACTACCTTGGTGGCCACCTCATAGTCGATGATGTGGAAATCAGGGAGTTAGGACGCGGTAATGAGTTTGTTAACAAATTGGGTAGGGAAGTTGAGAATCTAGTGACTGTGTATAGGGGTGTTGTGTTTGATGGATTCCTTGAGGATTCCGTTACAGGTCATTCCCGGGACTTCACTAAACTATACATATTTAGTTATAAGTACTTAGTGCTCGCCCAGGGCTTTAGGGAGGTACCCCTCGTCTTTCCTGGCAATAACACGCCGCGCATGATTACGGGCTTATCAGCACTTAAGCTTGTTAAGTGGTGGGGTTATAGGCCGAGGAGGTTGTTGGTTTGGGGTAGTGATGATTGGGGTGTTAGGGTTGCAATGAACCTTGCTCAGCAGGGTATTGAGGTTTACCTTGGCGATAACTCTGCAATAATCAGGAGCGACTTGTATAGGGATAGGGTTGGTTCGAGTGATGTGAAGGTGCTTATTGGTATGAATATCGTTGATTCTAAGGATACTGGGGATGGCTTAAGGATTGTGCTTGAGAACCTTAGGGGTAGGAAGGCCAAGGTTAGGAGGAGGGAGGAGGTTGTTGTCGATGCTGTGGTTAGTGCAGCTAGATTACCCGTGATAGACCTACCAGCCCAACTAGGCGCCTCCATAGTGTATGCCCCAGAGATGGGTGGCTTGGTTCCAAGGAGGGGCTTCACTGGCGATTTAGGTTTAGGTAATATCTACGTGGTTGGTGATGCCGGCGGATTACTACCGGAATTCCTGGTGATTAGGCAGGCGAGGGTTACCGCGTTGAGTATTGGGGCTAGGGAGGGGTTTGTTGGGAAGGATGAGTTAGATAGGGAGGTTGCCGAGTTCAAGAGGGATCTCGTTAATACAAACTCATCATACTACAATGCGTTGCTTAGGTTTGAGCAGGGACTTCATGGTACAGGCTATTACGTAGAGCCTAACGTCACCCACGTACCGATGTGGGCTGCAGCAGGCACCACAGAGGATGTTGAGGGGGCCATAAAGGTCGCAGATAAGCAGTACCTTTGCTTCTGCGAAGACGTAACCCTTGGTGATGTTCTCGAGGGGATTAAGGTGCTTATGCATGGTAGGGAGGTGAGGGTTAAGGTACTTCATGGTGAGGAGGAGGAGTACAAATCGCTTAAGCTACCCAGTATGGAGAGGATTAAGAGGGTTGTTGGTTTAGGTACCGGCCCGTGCCAGGGCAAGTTCTGCCTTGTGAGTACAAACCTAATACTAAGCTTCATTTATCAGAAGAAGCCGGGTGAGTTTGGTATTCCAAGGATTAGGTTTCCAGAGGCGCCGATACCAATGGCAACGCTGGCGGGTGGTGAATGATGGGCGAGGGTCGTGGATTAATAACCCTATCTGCCGATGCCGTGGTTGTTGGTGCAGGCATTGTTGGTTTAGCCACGGCTTACTACCTAGCCCGTAGAGGCTTATCCGTTGTTGTCTTCGAGAGGAACTACGTGGGTGGTGGTAGCTCCACGAGGAACGCTGGTAGGTATAGAGTTCACTTTGGGAATAGGGAGAACACGGAGTTCGCGATCAAAGCTATCAAGAGGCTGGAGTCGCTCAGTGGTGAGCTTAGTTGGAATGGCATCTTTGAAAGACCTGGGTATTTATGGCTAGTTAGGCGTGAGGAGGTCCTTAAGCGGTATGAGGAACTTAATAATGAATTGTGGAAGCCACTGGGCATACCTGTGCAAATACTAACCGTGGATGAGGTTAAGGACAGATTCCCGTACATAAATACCAAGGGTATAGTTGGTGCAGTCTTTGGCCCGCAGGATGGCGCCTTTCACCACGACTATATAGTCATGGGTTACTACACAAAAGCCCTAGATCTCGGCGTTAATATACTTGAGTATTCAGAGGTTAGGGGCGTGGGTATTGAGTCAGGTAGGGTTGTTAATGCTTCATCAAGTAACGCATTTGTGAGAACTAGGAGCATTGTTTTCGCGGCAGGCGCATGGACTGGTGAACTCATGAAGTCCCTGTTGAATATAGATGTCCCAATAAGGCCCGTGAGGAGGGAGATAGGGATCACAGAACCAATAAGACCCTTGATAAACACCTACGTAATAGATACGGAGACGAACTTCTACGTTGGACAGACCATGAGGGGCGAGGTGTTGGGTAGTGTGGAGCTTGAGGATGGTGAGGGCTTTCTGCCCTACGGAAACACGCTCAACTGGCTCACTTCCTGGGCTAGGGAGGTCGTTCGGTTAATACCGAGTCTCAGGAATATCAGGGTCATGAGGATTTGGTCCGGCTACTACGAAATGACACCAGACCATAGCCACATAATGGGTAGACTGGATAGTTGGCCTGAGGGTGTGTATGTGCTATCTGGCTTCTCTGGACATGGCTTCATGTTTGGGCCTTACGCCGCTGAGTTGCTTGTGAAGTACATGGTGGATGGAGTCATGGACCCATTGATGAGACCCTTCCTACCCCAGAGGTTCGTAACGGGTAATTTGATTAAGGAGGCACTCGTTATTTAGGTCCGTATTTATTTGTGTTTTATTTATGGAGTACCACTTAATTAATGCGTTGGATAATTATTAAACATAGCATACCTCCTAATCATGACGTTTGAGCAAAACGCAACAGATGTGGCGGTTGGGTTAGGTAAGGTGGAGGCTGGTGTGAATGAGCTAATTAGTAAGTTAGCGGCCGTGATAGATCCGAGGTTAATGACCAGGGAGCCGCCCATCGATATTTTTGATAATGGCGACTCGGTGGTAATACTGGTTGATCTACCTGGTGTTAAGAAGGACAGTATCAAGGTTAGAGTTGGCAGCAACTATGTGGAGATTGCAGCCGAACCTCAACCAACACCTACGGTGGGTAAGGCGGCTAGGATTGAAAGGTTGAGCAATTTCAGGGTTTATAGGAGGGTGGAGCTTGGTGTTAGGTTTAAGGTTGATGGAGCCAAGGCAATGTATAGGGATGGGGTGCTTCAGGTAATTATTCCTAAGTTAGGTAGTATAGCCGAGACGGAGGTTTCAATAGAATAGTTATGCTCATGTGTATGAATATTTCACCTCTAAAAATCAATAAGTAATTATGATTAGTAATTATTAATTTATTAGGATAAGGTATTTATAGGGGTCTAATTATTATGCCCTGATGTCTATAGTGAAGTTTGAACCGGAGACCAGGAGGGTGCAATTAACCGGCGGCGCAACTTTAATAGTGTCGCTACCCAAGGAGTGGACTAGGCAGGTGGATCTAAAGCCTGGTGATGAGGTCTTGGTCATACCACAGCCAGACCTCTCATTGCTGGTCGTGCCTAAGAAGATGGTTAAGGCACCACTGCTTGAGTCATCAATAAGTGTTAACCAGGACCTCTCAAACATTGACCACCTAGAGAGGGTTTTGTTGGCCCATTACCTGTCGGGTTACGACATATTCAAGCTCAACTTCGACATAACAACACTAGACCTTAAGAGGCAGGTTAAGGATATAGTACGGAGGAAGTTAACCGGTGTCGAGATTATTGAGGAGGGTAGGAACTCCCTAGTAATACAGAACCTGGTTAATGTCCCAGACATAAACATTAGGGATATACTCGTGAAGCTCGTGAAGACCGTTGTCGGAATGATCGATGACTTAAGAACCCCGATAGAGAATGGGGATAAGGCAATCGCCACGGATATCGTGGAGAGAGACAACGAGGTTGATAAGTTCTATTGGTTGCTAAATAGGCAGTTAAAGAGGGTACTGATTAGTAAGCATGCCCTTAGCCTCTCTGGCTTACAGGACCCAAGGAGTATAATTGAGTACGCCATAATTAATAAGTCTCTCGAGAGGGCTGCCGACCATGCCGTGAAGATAGCTAGGGAGGTTCTGAATCTTGGTGATAAGTATGTATTGTTAATGCCGCAGGAGATTAGGCAAAGGTTTAGTGAGTTGCTCGGTAAGGATTCCATGATAATGAATAACGTGGGTAAGGCAATGATAGAGAAGCCTGACGTTAAGGAGGTTAACTACATAATCGATGCCGTGAAGTACGAGATACGGTCAGCAGTAGACTCATTAGACACAAACCTAACAAACTACAACATATCTACACAAGCCGCCGCCTCTGCGAGATTGATCCTCGATAGCATATATAGAATTGCCGAGTACGCCTCTGACGTAGGTGAGGCATTACTCAACCTCTCGATTGAGCAGATCAGCTCGTGATAAAAACCATAGTTATAATATCCTCAAAAAAGTAATGACTTGTTTTAACAATTACCAACTTATAATCACACATACCCATTAATTCAACAGTCTCCTCCCAATTAGACAATGACGATTGCGTTAAAACCACAATATCAACCCTGTTATCACATGCGTAATTCACGATTTGCTTAATTACTTCGTTACCCTGAGGACCACCAAAAATCCTCCAATCCTCAAACCAATCACCAGGTAGGTAGGGTGGGTTACTTACAATTACTTTAAGGCGGGCGTTATTTTTTATCGCATCTAATGTTCTCGTTGATAGGACATCGGCATAACTATACAGCCCATTATTGATCAGGTTTAGCCTCGTGTTTATTGATGCATTAACATCGTAATCGATAGAGATCACCCACGCATTAATGCCCTTACTCACCGCTTTCTCTATCGCGGTTAATGTCAGGATGCCCGTCCCAGACCCAACATCGATGATCCTCAGAGTGCCGCTACCCCCTACGTAATTCTCCAAAACCCACCCAAGCACCTCCGCTGTTTGCCAAGAGTCCTCAGCCGGTGGATATACATTATCTAGGATTATCAATCTCATGCCACTACCTAAAGATCGCTATGTATATGATTACCGAGGGTATTAGGAGGAGTAGTGTTTCGAATAATAGTGAGTACTCCATGGGCTTTCCCGAGAGCATGGATAATACGGTGGCTAGAATAATTAGGCTCGCCAGTGGTAGTAGGGCCTTTAGTAATGCATCGATTATTGAGAGCGGTAGGGGTGGTATCCAGGGCGTTATCAATGCCATTATTGTTGGGTAGATTGACGTGGGTATTAACGAGGCAAATACCCCACTTAGTAATCTTAAATCAATAATCTCATTACCTAACAGGTACTTATAAATAAATAATGCTATACCCACGTATGCCAACACGGAAATTACCGTTATGCTGACAGGCATGAAACTTATGCCTTCCACAAAGACGAGCAGCATTAATTCATAACCCTGCATGAAGGCCATGACTAACCCTAGAACTATTATTATCACTGAGTATAGAAAGACCATGGCGGGGCCGAGCCTATATATGCTTATCACTATCGGCCTCATAAGTAGAATATCTGCCAACTCCTCAGTTCTGCTCCTCCTACTCTCTTGCATAGAACCTAGGATACCGTCTAACCTCTCCACCAATTCCCTCCCTTTACTCGTTATCTTTACGTAAGATCCATCCTTAATAACGAGCCCATTAGCCCTTAGAATCTCAATGTCGTAATACACGGACGAGGCCGGCGCATTCAGTATCCTCCTTATGTCGGATATCTTCATTGTACCCTGCTCAATCAATAACCTAAGTATCCGAACCCTTCTCGGCCTCATTAATATGTTACTAAAATCATCGAACTCCCTGCCCATTTACCCTAATACCTTGGGAGTAAGTATAAAAGAGTTCTTTCCGAAGAAGTACCTGTGGTTAGTTTTGAGGATTTAAAGGTGTCATTGGGGACGTACATCATGAAGAGTAGGAGGGTTACCCACCAGGATTTATTGAAGTGGTCATCAACTAATAAGGTCGGAAACGCCCTACTTTACCTCCTAATTAGGGAGTTAATTCGAGAAAAGAGGTTTAAGACATCGGGTGAGTACGTGATTGGGGTTTTGAGGATTGGTAATAATGATGTTAAATTAACAATACCAACCTACATAGAGGTAAGCCCATCACCAAAGACCGCAGCAACAACCAAGCGCCAGGCTAGGCAGAGGCGTGGTAAAAGTACGAACATCCTCGAGGCCTTAAGCGAGGAGGGCAGTACTAAGGAGGAGCAGGGTGAGGCTAAGGTTGAGGGAAGGACAGAGGTTGATATAGAAAAGGCGGAGCCTAAGCAAGAGCATGAATTGGAGGGTAGTAAGACCCATGAGGAGATCGGGGAGGCTAAGGGAACGGAGGAAGGTGGGACTAGGGAGGTAGAAAAACAAGGTAGAATTGAGGGTGGAGGATTCATCGATTATTCCTCAGTCACCGCAGACAACTTCTTATCAATATTAAGAAATGCAATTTATGATGAGGTTCCACAAAATAGGGAGGAGGCCCTTAAGGTTGCTCTTGCGATGTTGATGTACCTATCGAGGTATTGGAGCGTTGGCGAGTTGCGACTTAAGTTGGACATTGCGAAGCAATTCGGTGGTGTTAATGAGAGTATTTTGAGGATTGAGGATAACGTCCTGCGTGCACTCAGGAGGGTTGGTTTAATAGAGATCGTTGAACCTGGGGTTGTTAATAGGGTTAAGGATTTACCTAAGGACCTCGTTAAAGTTAGGCTTGACACCCTATTCTCATGATTACATACCTAGTTGCTTGAGTCTGCTTGGTGGCGCATAAACCTCGGTCCTGTGGCCCTTCGAGATCAACACCAGCGATCCCTTACTGGCTAAGGTCCTCAGGACTTGGTATGCCACACTCATCTTAGTATTAAATCTGTTGGCTACGAGGTACGGTGTAACGTACTCCCACTTGGTGACCTCCTTCTCAACATCACTAAGTAGTTTAGGATCGACTAAGGACGCCTTAACTACCTGCCTCTCCTCCGCAGCTGCCTTCTTACCCTTACCCGTAGGCTTCGCTGGCGCCGCCTGCTGCTTCTCCTGCTTCTTAGCTAACTGGGATAAGGTTGGCTTCTTCTTACCACCCATATAGGTCAACACAGCCTCTCACATAATTCCTTATAAACTTAACGGAAGCCTCGCCCTTCCAGGGCTGGGTTAGTCTCTACCATCGCATATATTATTAGAAATAAGTAGTGTATTGTTATTGGAAAGGCTTTTTAAGTAGTTTTTTAAATCATGAGTAATGCCAAATCCCACATATCGCATTGAGAATATTGTCGCCACGGTTAACCTTGGTGTTGATTTAGACCTGGACAAACTCGCCGAGAGACTCCCGGCGGCTGAGTATAACCCCGAGCAATTCCCCGGTTTAATACTCAGGCTACAAAGGCCCAAGATCTCAGCCCTAATATTTAGGACGGGTAAGATGGTGTGCACAGGTGCTAAGAGTGAGAATGAACTTAAGAGGGCTGTTAAAGAGCTCGTTAGGTTACTCAATGAGCATGGCGCTGACGTACCATTAACCCCAGAGATCCAGGTACAAAACATAGTTGCCTCAGGCAATCTCCACGCCGAAGTTGATATCGAGAAGTCCGCACTCATGCTTGAGAATTCCATGTACGAACCCGAACAATTCCCCGGATTGATTTATAGGATGGACGATCCTAAGGTCGTGCTACTCATCTTTAGTTCAGGAAAGATAGTGTGCACGGGTGCCAAAAAGGAGGTTCAGGTTAGGGACGCGGTCTTTAAGATACACGATGTCCTTAAGGACATAGGGGCTTTGTACGAGGAGGAGGTTAGTAAGGAAGAGGAGGAGGTCTAACAATGCTGCCCGAGGCGGTTCCGATAATAAACCAGGGTGCTGGGTATCTACCTAGGTTGGTTTTCACGAGTAAACTTGCAATTGAGTTAGACGGCGAGGTTGATCAAAGGTTTGCTAGAAAGATTAAGTCCTTGGGTAAGGAGGTAATTGGTATAGTGAGAACCCGGGATAGGACGAGCCCGGGAATTCCAAGGATTTCTGATAATTTCGATAGGGTCGTGATAATAATGAATTCACGATTCGGCGCATTATGGCTTAAATACGTGATGGAGTTTTCAAACACTATTGTTGGCCTTACCCTAGATGCGTTGATGAAGTTCGTTGATGTAAAACCCCACCTGCTTGATTTACCCAGTGAGTTATTCATAGATCCTATTATTAATGATGAAGCACAGGTAGTCCCCAAGGAACTACCGAAACCTGTAATTAATTGGCTTTTGGACTATATAGAGTCTGGTGGGGATTTGTACGTATTAATTAGGGATCGCTCAATAAGCAGTATTGATTTATTAATGCGCTCTAGATTGGTATTTACGTACGATGCCAAGTTAGCGGAGATGTACAATAGTATGGTGAAGGGTGGCTTAAATGGTGAAGTTAGTATTTCATTCAATTGCGACCTTTGTACTTCTTCACAAAGTCCTCTATGCATGTTTCTTTGCCCAAATGTTGATATCATTAGGGAGTTGAGGGTTGATTAGATGAGCATACCCAAGAGAAAGGGCTCCGCACATGAGAGAAACCTGGCAAATAAGTTATGGGATATGGGTTTAGCCGTCCTTAGGGGCTGCTCATCCGGTGGCGGTGTTAGGAAGAGGTTTGTCCCGGACATTGTTGCCATGGGACCAGGTTTCGTGTTAGTCCTGGAGGTCAAGTATAGATCTGAGAGAAATCCAATAAGGATTGAGGAGGAGAAGGTGTCAAAGCTACTTGAGTTTGCGGAGAGGGCTAGGGGTCATGCCTACATTGCGGTTAAGTTTAAGGGTGATGATTGGCGATTCATACCAGTCACAAGCAAATCGAGCATTGTGATCAAGCCTGACGATTTAAACAATGCCTACACGCTCGAGCAATTAATCAGTAAGTACGTTAATAGATCATTGTTAGATTTCCTTAAGTAATAAGTAATATAACTAGTAAGCCTCAGCGTCTCCCTGGATTCCATATCCTACATTAACCTGAGGTTAGGATTGAGTGGTACGTCGGAGACCGATTAATTTTTAATATGTCCAGTTAATAATTGTGGTAATGAAATCATCATTAATACAGCGTGAATTAAAGGCTTTAGTTGATGGGGTACTTAAGAGCCTTGAGGTTAAATCGTTGAGGTACACCAGGGTTAGTGTTAGGGATTCTAAGCAGGGACTAGAGGTTTCCATAAAGATTTATCTCGAGTCACCCATCAGGTTTAACAGTATTTCCGAAGTAATCAAGGTATTAACGAGTAAGTACGGTATAGCACCAAGCGACGTCATGATATATGCACCACACACGAGGGCTATCAAGCTCCTCTTCACGTTAAAGAGGTAACAAGGAAGGACAGGCCTCGTCCTTTCTTGTTGTTAGTGGCTTTTAAGTCTGGTTGTTGGTTTTCCTGTGGATGTTGTGTAGGGCTGTGGCTGTTGAGCTTGAGGTCACTAAGGAACTCAATAAGTTGCTCTACTCCGTTGAGTCTGCGTACCTAGGCATTGTTCGTGATGTTGCCGTATACGCTGTTGTGAACAATGTTACGAGTGCAACACAACTCCATGAGCTGTTTTATCACAAGTATAGGAGTGAGTACCAAGACTTGAACTCTCAACTAATCATTCAGGCAATTAGGCAGGCAGTGCAAGTCGCGAAGTCATTTATTGCACTAAGGAGGAGGGGCTTGGTGAACAAGCCCTACCCCGAGATTAAGGCTGTGTCCATTAGGTTCACCGAAATGGCTTGGAGCTATGAGCAGTTCGTTAAATCAATAGCCCCAGTCAGGCTCAGCCTATCACTGCTCGGCGAGAGGAGGGAGGTCTGGTTGAGACCACACAAGCGCTTCTGGCGTTATTGGTGGTTAGTGCTGAATAGGAAAGCCAGTTTGGCAGGTACATTGATTGTTAAGCGCAAGTTGAATAAGTGGTACGCAATTTTTACATTCAAGATCGAGACAGAGGAGAGGACGCCGCAAGCTATCGTCTCATTCGATATTAATGAGAACACGGTAGCCGTGAGTAAGATTGACCTACCATCCACAGTTGGTATGGTGACTAATTGGAACAGGCAATACCTAACACCACAGCTATACTCGATAAGGACAGACTTCGGTAGGCTAGCCAGGAGGTACAAAAGGGTTAGGAACGCTATTATCGAGAGATTGAAGCCTGAGTTTGCCTTACCAAACGGTAAGTACGTGAACATAACGAACGCTAGGGAATACAGGAAGCGCGTGAAGAGGCTGCGTGAGAGGGTAGGAAGATTGGTCGTGTCAGGCAAATCGCCAATGAATTGACAAAGACGCCAGGGATTATTGTTACCGAGGATCTCGGTAAAAGACCTCAGGATGAGATGATTAGTGATCTTGAGAGCGGAGGGCTAAGGCATAGGATTAAGCAAACACCGTTCAAGAGTATCGAGGAGGCTGTTGGGGATAAGGCTTTGGAGCGTGGCTCCAAACTATTTCGTGTCTCATCATACCGCAATAGTAGGGTATGCCCAATACACTTCACAAGGCTTTGGGAGACCAACGACTGGCACGTTCTTTACTGCCCAAAGGGCCACTACGTGCATAGAGACCATGCTTCAGTCATGAATATGGCTTGGAAGCTAACACCAGAAGCATGGACAAAGGGTGTTTGGTGGAACATGAAGCGAGAAATGAACTGGAGAAAACACGAAGACGAATCAAACCCACTTGTTCCACACGAAATCGTAACCCTCCTACAGTTCATCATGAAGAGAATAAAGGCCAGCGAGAAAAGCCCCGCAATGCTGGCCCGGGGCAACCCCATGAACCCCACCGGAGAAGCCGATGAAGGTGGCGGCGAGGAAACCTCCCAAAAAGGGAGGAGACCAGTTTGGAGACTACGATAATGTAATGCTTATTTATGCGTATACTTAGGTTTGGTTTGATGAGTGCGCAGTCTTACATTAAATGGCTCGGTCACGCTGCCTTTGAGATTTCGTTAAGTGGGAAGAGGTTACTGATAGATCCCTGGATATCCAACCCACTATCACCAATAACTCTGAATGACATAACGCATGTCGACTATATCCTGGTGACTCACGACCACTTCGATCACCTTGGGGAGACGGTGGATATAGCCAAGAAGACCAACGCCACCGTTATCGGCGTCTTTGAACTTGTGAATTACCTTGGGGAACAGGGTGTTAAGAACACGATAGGTATGAATGTTGGTGGCTCGGTTAAGCTTACAAGCGAAATTGAGGTTTACGTAACGCCGGCGCTTCACAGCTCGAGTAAGGGTGTTCCTGTTGGTTTCATAATAAAGGCTCCTGAGGCTACGATATACCACGCGGGAGATACTGGTTTATTCAGCGAAATGGATTTGTTGGGTAAATTGTTCAAGATAGACGTAGCCATGCTACCAATAGGCAGCCTATTCACAATGGATCCTAGACAAGCCGCCTACGCATTGACTCTCCTGAGGCCGAGGGCTGTAATACCGATGCATTACAACACATTCCCTGACATTAAGCAGGACCCGAGCCAGTTTAAGGAGTTGGCAGAATCCATGCTACCTGATGTGAGGGTTTACGTATTGAAGCCTGGTGAGGTTTTACAATTACCAATCAAGTAAGTAATTACTGCTAAGCCCTTAATCTTTAAAATACCTAGTACTGCTTCGTTACAGGATGGGTAATTTCGATGTTGTGGTTGTTGGCGCCGGCACCGGCGGTTCTTATGCGTCCTATTTACTTGCCAAGGCAGGTCTTAATGTCGCCCTTGTGGAAATGAAGAAGAGAGATAAGGTTTTCAAAACAACCGGTGACGCAATAGGCATACATCATATCGAGAGGATGGTTATTAAGCCACCGAGCCAGGTATTCACCATAAGGTATGAGGGCGCTGAGTTATACAGTCCCGATCTTTCCGTGAGATATGTAGTACTTGGTAAGGGTTTTGGACTTGACATGGCGAGGTGGGCCCAATGGCTAATAGGTGAGGCTGAATCCGCTGGCGCCCAGGTTTTCGATGGGTATAAGGTTCAGGGACCAATAATAGAGAATGGGAAGGTTTCAGGGGTTAGGGTTTTGAAGCCTGACGGTACTGTGGAGGAGTTCAGAGCAAAGGTTGTTATTGATGCAAGTGGGGTTGGTGCGGTTGTTAGGAGTAGGTTGCCCCGTGAATGGTGGGTTTCTGAGCCATTATTGCCTGAGGATGCCTCGAATGCATATAGGGAAATCATAGAGGTTGATTATGAGATAGAGAGACCTGAATACATAAGGATATACCTAGATACGAACATAGCACCTGGTGGTTATTGGTGGTTGTTCCCAAAGAGTCGCAACACCATGAACATAGGCCTAGGGCTTTGGGGTAAGCTTAGTGAGGAGCAGGGGTTAAATCCAAGGCATAACTACGATAAGTACCTAGCCACAAGCCAGTACGTGAGAGGTAGAAAGATAATACATGCAAGCGGTGGTATTGTACCGACACGCAGACCATTACCCTCACTTGTGGCTGATGGATTCCTGGCGGTGGGTGACGCTGCTGTAACCGTAAACCCTGTTCACGGTGGTGGCATAGGTCCTGCCCTACTTTCTGCCGAGCTTGCGTCAAAGTCCGTAATTGAGGCCTTCGAAAAGGGTGATTACTCAATGAGGGGTTTGTGGAGGTACAATATTGAGTATTTAAGGGCTTACGGTATAAAGCAGGCAATGCTGGATGTGTTTAGGTTGATGCTTCAGACACTAACTAATGATCAATTAAATAGGGGTTTAAGGGCACGCTTACTCACTGAGGATGAGGTTCTGGAGATCTCGGAGAAGGGTTCATTAGAGCTCTCCCTTGTTGATAAGTTAAAGATTGGTCTTCGCTTAATGAAGGTCCCCGACGTGGCAGCTAAGCTAAGGCTAGCATTGAGGTATATGAATGAGGCTAAATCACTATATGAGAGCTACCCAACAGATCCAAGTGGCTTATCAAGTTGGTATGGTAAGTTAGTGAGTATTTACCGTGAGTATGCAAGTAGGCTTGGAATTTCACTGAAGTGGTTATTGAACACCTAATACCTTAGGCACGTTCTTCTCAAAGGGTGGATAGATTATCCCCTTCTCGGTTATTAACGCGGTTACGTACTTAGGTGGTGTCACATCAAATACGGGGTTATAGACAGGAACGTTATCCAACGTTATTGGTACACCCCTGATCTTCCTAACCTCGTCAGGATCCCTCTCCTCAATCTTCACATCCTCAACCCTACTCTTGAGATCAAAGGTTGATGAGGGAGCGATTGCGTAAAATGGTATGTTTAACTCATGGGCAATTACCGCCTCCTTGAATGTGCCAATCTTGTTATAGACGTGACCATCCCTCAATATCCTGTCTGCACCAACCATAACACTGTTTACCATGCCCCTATACATCACGTAACCAACAGCCGTGTCTGCAATTAGGGTGACCGGTATGTTATCCATCATTAATTCATAAACCGTCAACCTGGCACCTTGAAGCCACGGCCTTGTTTCAGGGGCTATTACAGATACCCTAATGCCCAATGCGTGTGCCACCCTAATGGGTGCTGTTGCGGTACCTATCCCCGTGCCTGTTGCTAAACCGCCCGCATTGCATTGGGTGAGTATTACATCTCCATCGCTTATCTTCTCAAGGCCGTAAATACCCATCTTAAGCTCAGCCTCAAACTCCTCATCAAACACGGCCTTGGCCTCTGCCTTCAACTCCTCAAGTAACTCCTTAATGGATTTTGCCCTACCATTATGTACAGCATCCTCAGCCCTGCGGTAAATCCTTTCAGTCGCCCAAAACAGATTTTGGGCCGTAGGTCTAGCTGCGTTTAATACATCCCTAGCTCTAGCCAGCTCCTTAAGGGCTTCATCTAATGATGAGATACTGCCGTGGGCTATGGTGAGTACCATGCCATAGGCGGCGGTTATACCTATTGCGGGTGCGCCCCTAACTATCATTTGCCTAATGGCATCCGCAGTGGATACAGGATCCCTCAACTCCACGTAAGACTCCTCAAACGGCAACTTCCTCTGGTCAAGCAGTGTTAGTGTGTTGTCCTCATCACGCCATATTATTGGCCTTAACCTTGGCTTTATCTTACTTTTCAACTCCTCAATATCAACCTTCATACTTTACCGAGTAGTAATCGTAACTTTTAAGTCTTTCGTGGACTCTCACGGACCTGAAACCTCCCCTTAACGCCCAATTAACCCGGCATTAACATTACCTTCACTCACGAACGCACTCCTTAAACTTAAAATGAAAATTGAAACTACCCTTTAATGCAGTTGCTTAACCCAGGTATTTCTCACGTAGATAATTAAGTAGGTAATCGGGGTTGTAGGCATCATTAAACGAACGCATCAACAACTCCTTGGGTGGGTATATCGCACCGTACCTACAAA
>Ga0081473_134532_pt1 | contig 20224 bp, 16 predicted proteins | sample CisSprmetagenome_FD_70977 | JGI IMG/M metagenome (GOLD analysis project Ga0081473, IMG submission 70977) | Hypoxic/sulfidic aquatic microbial communities from Cistern Spring, Yellowstone National Park, USA v2 (version 2) | ecosystem: Environmental > Aquatic > Thermal springs > Hot (42-90C) >...
CCCACCTCACCACGGCGGCGTATTTGTCGTACGCCTGCCAGTAGAAGTCCCTCAGCCACACGCCGCTCGCATACGTCCCGCCGCCGCCGTTGCCCCACGATAACTACGCCTTGAGGGGTCAATACACGGAATTCACCGAGTTTTATCGGCTATTGGTGTTTACCAGCCTGTCAAAATATAAGGTGGATTTGGCTAGATGTGTATCCTATTTACGACAGTCACGGGACCCTCCGTGTATATCCCGTAGGTGACCAGCGCGGGGAAGCCGGGCGGAGTGACGTTATGAAGAACTACGAAGTCTCCAAGCGTTATAGCCGCCAACGTGACGTTTACCAAGGTTCATCACGCACGGCAACACGCTGGTGTTAATCAGCTCAAGAGCCATAGACAGCTACCGGCAACGTTCTATAAACCCCGCGCCGCCAGCCGCCTGAGCTTTCTCAGGCGCAGATCCGCAGTACTGCAACGAGCCCTTGCCCTCAACATGCAGACTTTCAACACTGCCCTAGACGCGACAACCCCACGCCCAATCATCACAGCAACCGCGCTGGGCATATTTCTCACTTCGCCAAGGACGCGAGCCGCCGTGGCCGCCAAGACGTCGCACAGCTCTTGGATTGCTTGCTCAACGGCAACGTCACGCAACGTGACTATGTAGTAACTATAGATGTTCACTCCACGTCTCCGCGGTGGCCGTGGTGCCGGTGAGATCTTGGTGCTGAGCTCCAGAGACATGAGGCTATCTATGGAGTCTGCAGTGGTGTCGCCGCGAGACCAGCACCTGGCTCGTAGGATATCTCTCGTCTTTTCCACAAATAACCAACGTCAAATACCACGAAGTCCTCTAACTTCTGGGTGGTTTTGAACTTGACGAAGGTTCGGTCTAGCTCGTACAAAAACATCGCAAAGACACATACATCAGCCGCCCCGTTGATAAGGACAGGCGCAGTGATAGTTGCGTGTCCGCTCTGAAGTCAGTCAGGGCCTCCGCCGAGACCTCGACATCGCCCGACTACAGTCCCTGTTGTTCTTATAAAGCGCCAAACGTCGAGCACCGCAGTGATGTCGGGTGCCGCCTTCAGCGCGGGCTAATTCACCGCAACGACGACGCGGAGTTTTGGCTTGGTCACCAGCGTTGTGGCCCGTTACTTTGTTTATATATTGCTTCGATTTAAACATGACGTGTCTAGGTGCGGCAGAGCGCTTGTAGTGGCTGGGAGACCCTCTGAAGCGCAGGAGGCGGCTGAGGCTGTTTTCGCAGTTTTGTTCCTCCTCCTGGGAATACCCCTACGTAGACTATGTATCTCCAGCGTCAAGCTCTGCGAGTCTGATGAGCCGCCGGAGAAGATCGGAGAGGTGCTGGCCATGCCTGTGGATGCTGGCCATGCCTGTGGACGTCGAGGTGGTAGACGGCGATGGGCCCTGCCGTCTGATAGTGCGCAAACTGCTTCAGCTACCTGGCGCCGTCCAGGGGCTGGCTGGGGCGGCGCTGGTGGCGGGGGGCCTGGCGGCTGGTCTCTACGTGGCGTTTCGCTTGCTTCTCCACGGCGTCTTCCACTGGGTCCTAGCGCTTCTCGCCGCCTTTCTCGTGATGTGGGGTTTAGTGTTGTTTATGGGGGCTAGGGCTGTCTTGTCGCAGAGAATTGCGGCAAGGCTGAAGGCGCCGTGGCCTTCTGCGAGGCTTTTTGCGGCGGCGTTGGTCGCCGTGGCAATCACCTACGCCCTTTTCTCCAAGACTGAGCTGGCTGCTGTGGGCGCTTACCTACTCGTGGCTGTGGTGTTTGTAGCTGTCATGGTTGAGTATCTACGTTCTAGCCGCATCTAAAGAGGACTCCTCCATATACGGGGACGCATTGGCTGAGAAGCGACTGGAGCCGCGGGACGAGCCGAAGCACGTCGCCGCTGTACTGCCCGCCGGGGCGGGGGGCCTCCGCCAGGATGTACACCGCGCCGGTCTCCCCTCCCATCTCGAGCGCGTCAAGTATCTGAAGCCCGATCTGCGTCTCGGGGTTTTTCAGATCCGGCTCGGGGTAGATTAGATAGGCCCTCACGCCGCGGCTCGGGTCGAAGAAGAGCGGCAACGCCCACGTGCTGACTTGAGGCAACGCAAGCACCTCGGCGCCGTCTTCAACTATGCCTAGTGCAGACAGATAGAGATCGAGCCGTGGAGCGTCGAGCCGGTGTATGATCGGGATCTGCCACAAGGCGAAGATCATATACAGCAGAGCCGCCGACGACACCACGTAGGCCAGCCAGCCCCTCCGCAGAGAGGAGCCGGCGCTTAGGCCCAGCAACATTAAGTCCGCGCGCGCCAGCCGCACGGCGGCCTCCGGCGTGCCGGCCAGCAAGGCGGAGAGGAGGAAGTGGAGCGGCCAGACGTATACACCTACCGGAGCCCCCCGCCGCATGCCGTAGACAACAACCGCCGAGAGCAACGACACGATAAACACAGCGTGGTAGCTAGACAGGGCGTAGAAAAGCACAGAATAGCTGTGAGGAGCCGCCGCGCCCACGCCCTCTGCCAGAAGACCATTAAGCAACTTGAAGAGAAACACGTTTCCCCCCGCCACGTAGCCGGCAAGATAGCTCCAGCGCCCCTTGACGAGCAACAGGAGGGAGACAGGTATGGAGTGGAAAAGCCCGAGATACGACTGAGACGCCGTAAACCCCGCGACGGCCCCCGCGGCGAGGTGCCTCCCCTTCTCGGCTAGGTAGAGAGAAGCCGGCAGACCCACCAGCAGGTAGAGCAACTCCATGACTCCGCCATCAGCTAATGTGTACAAAACGCCAACCCACGCGGCCACGGCGACCGTTGCGGCTAACGCCGCGGCCCCGCCGTTGCGGTGCAACAGCCTGAAGTAGAGGAAGTAGAGAGCCAAACCCGCAACGACGAGGAGAAAAGCCAAGAGCTTGAAAAACGAGATGAGGAGGAGAGGCGATTTGGCAACGCTGTACATCAACGCCATTAGGAGGTGAACCGCGTTGGGATACTGGCTGTGCCAAAAATACGGCGTCTCCCCCGCAACAAACTTCATAGCTATGTAGATGTGGATGGCGGGGTCGTCTCCCGACGGCACCACGTCCCCCAGCTGAGCTCTATACGCCACCCACAGCACAGCGGAGGCGGCAATAAGCAGGGGTAGATAGGGGCGCCTCCGCCTGTCTAGCAACAGAGCCAGCAGAGGCGGGGCTAGGAAGTAGAGGGGGTACTGCCGGGCCTCCACAGCCACAGGCGGGTCAAACCTGAGCCGTCTGTAGGCCAGGGCGTCTCCCGCCACGTCGAAGCAGTGAACATATTCGTCGTATACGGCGAAGTAGCAGGTCAAGCCCCGGCCCCAGTAGATGCCGCTTTCTACATACGCCGCAGTTATGTTGGGAAGCCTAGCCAGAAGGGTAAGGGAGGCGTAGCGGCTTCCGTTGTACCAAACCCCCCACATGACGAGCCTAGGGTAGGTGTATTCCCCGCCGCCCACGTAGACCTCCTCCGCATACGCCACGCCGCCCCGCACCGGAATGTAGACCCCAGAGCCGTCTACCTCCTCCACGATGCCGCTGAGAAACCTCACCGTGGCGTTTCGGAAAATAAGCCTGTCAAACCTATCGATGTAGACCCCCCTAGTCACGTTGACAGGCGGAAAATAGCCGGCGAGGGGCAGAAGCCTCAGCTCGCCGCTTCCAGGCTCCGGCCGCACCCTTTCGCCATCAACCTCCACCCAGCCAGATCCGCAGGACACAGAAAACTCCGGCATCGCAACTTCACGGTACGCCACGCCACCCAGGATCTTAACGCCGTTAACATACACGTCGCCGCCCCTAATTATGAGGAGCCGCCAGTAGCCAGGCGGCAACTTAAACGAAGCGGGGCACCTCTCCACGGCATAGAAGAAGAATTTGCCAAGGTACGACACAGAGGACCTGGCATATACGTCGGCTGGGTGAACTAAGGCATACGGAGCGCTTGACGTCGCCACTTGATTAAGTAAGGCGACGTCATCTGCCAAGACCCCCAGCGGCGCATAAACGGCAAGCCATCCCAGCACCTCAGTAGACGGCGGCCGCGTTGTGTAGAGGAAGCCGGGACCCTCCACGGACCTGTATAGACAGAGGGTGGCGTTTCCCAGCGACTTGAGATAAAGCGCAGGCATCACCGGGTACTTATAGCGAAACAGCGCCATCGCCTCCTCCCCAGAGAGCCCGTTGACGCCCCACAGCAACGGGTAGCTTGACCCAGTGTCGGCGATGACGACGCCGTTGCAAGGCCCGTAGGCATGCGCGTCCACAACCCACACGGCGCCAAACAGCAACATCCCCACCACCCCAAACGGCACGGCAAAACGGACGCGGGGAGACACAGCAAGAGCTCTCCACGTAAAGACAGCCGCGGCTATGGGGATCAGCCTATCGTTGCTCAACACAACAGCACCGAGGAGGCTAAGGGCGATTGCAGAGACCACACCTACGGCATATAGGAGCAGATAAGCCACGGCGTCCCGCCAATCCCCCCTCACCAACAGGATAAGTACCAGCGGGAAAAGCGCGGCGGCGAAGCCCCCCGTAGTGACATATGCAAACGGCAACTTAACGTTCCACCCCAACCACCACCCGGCAAAAGCCACTAGATAAAAGGCCAACGCAAAACGGCGCACCCAGCTGAGCTCCGGCAACCGCAGAAAATTCAAGATGTAGAGCCCACCCACCAGAAGACCCGCGGCCGCCAAGAGGGAAGAGCCGGTGTTTAAGTAAAGACCGGCAGAGGAGGCAAGGGCCGCCGCGAAGGCCTCCCGGCCGCCTACCCTGCCGCCGTATATCCACCTAAGGAGGTACGCCACTGCCACGTATGCAGGTCCGCCGACGTGGAACAGGACGGAGGCCGCCGCGAAGAAGTATGAAGGCCCCGCCAGGAGCATAGACGCAGAAAGCACGCTTATGGTGTAGGGATACAAAACGGCGACGAAGAAGCCCAAGACTCCACGTAGCCAGTCGCCACAAGGCGCTCAAAGCTCGAATAAGAGAGAAGCACCGCAACGCCCGGGACAAAGGACCTGACCCACACCGCGTCCTCCGAAGACGTCTTCAGCCGCCTGTAGAGGTCGAAATATGCAAAGGGGAGGATAAACACGGCGGCGACCCACTGCTCCACGAAGACCGCCTTCTCAACGCCGAGACCCCTCACAAACAACAAAAACGCGAAGTACAACGTCGAGATTCCCCTATCAGCAAAAAACACGTATCGATTTATGTCAACCCCCAGTTTAATAAAAGAAGGCCAGACACCCCACGCAAGCACCACAAAGGCCGCCCCCATAAGCCAGACAGAAACCGGGTAGCTCCTCCCCCGCAGAAGAGCCGCCGCGGCGCCGACTAGGGCGAGTAAATGGAACAACAGAGGCGGGACACCCACGAGGCCCCCCAGCCCCACCGCCAACATCCCCACCACGAAGGCGGAGAAAACCTCGCGCGAGAAGAGGAGCCCCACCCCCAGCGGCACCCCCACCGCCGGGAACAAAGCCGCCAAAGCCGCAACCGCCAGGTACCCCAGCCTAGACTCAGCCCTCCTAAAAACCCAGGCGGCAACCAGCAGAGAAACCCCAACAAAAACCTCAATCGACGCCAAATATGCGGTAGACATGCTCAGCCGTCTTGACGGGGTCCACCAACCTGTAGATCTCCTCGCTCAGCCTAAACCCAAGCTCCACGAGCTCTCGCCTCGACATAGCCATCAAAGACTCCATCTTCTCCACAAAACAGTCCACGTCGCCGCGTCTACATATGTACCCCGCCGCCGAGGTACGCCCCTGGAACTCCCTGGCCACACACACATCAGAAGAAATAGGCACAACCCCCCTCGCAAGAGACTCCACCATCACGTAGCCGAAGCTCTCCTCAGTAAAAGAGGGGAAGAGGACGCCCCAAGCCCGGCCAAGCGCATTAAAAACCTCGCCACGAGACATGCGGCCGCCCCAGAAGGTGCCCCCCACGGAGAAATGCCTCCCGCGGCGCCAAAGCCCCACGACAGCGGCAAGAGCCACCGGAAACCCCTTAATAAAAGAGCGCTCGCCCAGGTAGAGAAAAAGCGGGCGCTCCGCCGGCTCCCGCACCGGCGAGAGACGAGGCAGGAAGTTGTACAACACCCGGGCACGCCTAAACCGCGGGTCAAGCCTATAGAGGTTCTCCCTGTGGCAACCCGACGGCACCAAAATCTCGTCAGCCAACAAAACAAACTCCCGCATAACCCGCGAAAACCCGGAAAAAAAGCCGTTGACCAATGCCCGATGCGGCCCCCAGTTAAGCCAATCCACAACCACATCCCTAAGCCCAGGCACGAAGTAGCCCGAGTACCTAACCGGAGAAAAATTGTGCAGATGAACAACCACGCGCAGACCAAGCCTCTTCGCCAAAGGCACCAAGAAATAGGCATACCGCGGAATATACACAACGTCAAAACCCCGCAGAAGTCTCCCCCAGCTCGGCAAAACGCCAGACAGCCAAAGCCTAGGCCTATCAGGGAAAAGACGCCAAACCCACACATCACCAGACAAAGAAAAAGACGCAACAACAACATCAACACGCCTCCTTAACAACAGATAGAGATAGAAGGAAGAAACCTCAGCACCACCACCAAAAGGGTAAAAAAGCTCCGAAACAAAAAGAACCCTCATGAAAAAATTGATTTAAACCCTTTGCCTGAACCTCACGGCTGGAGGAACATTATGGCAACGGCTGGAACATTATGCCGCCAGGCACGTTTATAAGCCCGTAGGTTTTCACCAACTCAGGTCTCATGATGGGAGACAGCTCGTAGACATCGGCAGTTACGAAATACGGCGGCGAGTTATATTGATAGGGCCAACCGTAGTTATACGTAAACACGATTATATACGCCGGCGCAGTAGTGAAATCAGGCCACTGGTCCATCAACAACTTAGCCGCATAGTAGGTGTCTTGGGCGTTGGCGCCCCATATCTGCAGTATCACAGTGCCGTTCGGATCAACCACAGTTGAAATTATAGCGTAGCCCACTGTTATTTCATTCGTAATCGGCGGCCATGTGTCGTTGGCAGTGAATAACTGCGCCGTATTCCATACAGTTGTAAATAGGGAGCCTATATACTGGTCATATGCGACGTAGTTTCCATTAAAGGCGAACGGGAACGGCACAGCACTATAGTTGTGGATAAACGGCGCATACCAAGCAAAGTCCTGCGTATACCTTGTCAACATATTAACAACAGGGCCACCCACGGTGAATGTGGCACTGCCGCCCACAACACTCAGTAGATTAACCATGAACGTCTTGTTAAAGGCGAATCTGTAGTAATTATCATAGAAGTACGGGAAGGAGCCGCTTAACCTCGCCAGCACCACCGGCAGTCCGCCGAAGTTCCTCAGCCCAACGAAGTTGGTAATGCCAGTGGTGGAGGAGGCAGTGTAGAGGTTCTGGAAGGCTCCTGGGGCGATGTCAAGTCCGTACCAAGGCGCACCGACGACATTAGCCATGTAGCCAAGGGCGAGGACGTCAGTGGGGTCGGCCATAGAACCAACAACCCCAATTTCGAATCCGAAATTGTTGCCACAAATTCCAACTCCACCAGTGGGAGTGAGAGTTGGCAGGTTGAGCACAGTCCTCTCTATTAATGCCTCTATGTACGGATCCGGCTTGTTGGAGGCGACCCAGTTCGTGACGTTGTAGGCGTAGCCGTAGACGAACATTACGCCACCTTTATACGTGGCAGGATAACCTGCCACAGATTTATAATCAAGCTCGCCGCTACTCCACTGCAGTATTACAAACGGTATGGCGCCCGGATAACCGCCCTCGCTGGCGAGTGTAGCCTTCTTGTAGCCGGTTGGTAGCACTATGTCGAAGTCGTTGTACTCATATGGAACCAGCTTGCCTAAATTCAGAGGCGTGAACTCCGTGGCTGCGGGATACGCGGCGGCAAACATAGTGATGTTCCTGAAATCGGTTGCATAGGGTGTAGCCTGGAGCAAGGTGTAGCTCTTCCCGTCGCATGTCTCAGGTGTGAATATGGTGGCGTTGTAGGTGCCAGCTGCTGAAGCGCCGTTTACCTGGTCTATCTCAAACCTTATGCTGAAGGCGGTGCTGTTGAGGTACATGGGGTAGGGCAGTAGTTTGCTAGCTATATTTGCCGTCACAGAGTAGTTGTAGTATACGATGGCATAGGGCCAGGCCTTGGGGAATATCAGTGTGAAGTTTACGTCAATGACTACATAGGCCCCCAGGAGGTCAGGATTCAATGTGGACAAGTCAATTTTCTTATTGACGCCGCCGGTGGCGATCAGAAGTCTCGGGCTGTCATATACAATCGTTAAGGGTTTGATATCGCTAGAGGTGAAGGGCAGAAGGGTCCACTGCGTTGGCGGATATGTCGGTTGGCTACCGTAGTTCCCAATGGTGAGATTCAAGGCAACCCCCCTGCCTCCCCCGGCTTGTGTTCTGTTGCTGTACACAGCAAATGCATGTAAGAAGATCCAGTAGCTTTTGCGGTTTGTATCGTCTCTTATCGTGAGGTTGGCGGAGAGGGTCCAGCCGTTGAGCCAGTCTGATGGGTTAATGTAGTAAATATTATTTGTGGCCCACGTCTCGGTGACGGCCAAGTCTTTGGTGGCGGTGTTGTATCTAGCTAGGGCTAGGCCACCGCCTATGCCGTTGCTAAGTGTGGCTACGAATTCGCCAAGGGCTGTAAAGCCTATGCCGATGCCGGTGGCGAGGTTTCCAAGGCCTGAGTTTATGTAGCCAGGTATAATCGGCCCAGCGAACCACTTATCGACTGGCGGGTTTAGTTGAACTCCGAGGTACTGTAACTGATTTGTGAAGCTGTAGTAATCGGCGAAGGCTGGGGAGCCGATAGCCACTAGTGCAAGGGGTGGCGTACCGCCGAAGGGCCAGTGATCCGGCATCAGAGTGCCGACACAGGCGTTGGGGTAACAGTTGCCGTAGAGCACGGTTGGCTTTGTGCCGGGGACGTAGGCAAGCGAGACGGCGGCTATTAACACCAACGCTAGCACTGGGATTAGTTTAGTTGGGTTTAGTTTAGTTGGAGGCATGTCGTTACAAATCTTACCCCTATTTAAGTCTTTCGCTTAATTTGTGGTAGAGAGCGAGGTAGATGTGGGCGAACTCAGCCGGCTTCTTCAGAGGTTTTGCTGGGGGTGGGTGCCTCAGCAGCGCCTTTGCGATAGATGTTGGGTGGAGCTCTACTGCAAGTATGTTGGGGGTTTTTAGGAGGGTTGCGGCGGGGACTTGGGGGTGTGTGATGACTGGCGCTCCGAGGGTTGCGGCTTCGAATAGGGCTAGGGAGAAGCCTTCGGGGTGGCCTAGGTGTAGGAAGGCCTCTGCCTGGGCTAGTAGTTGGTACTTCTCCTCTTCTGTGGCGTGGGGTTTTATCTCGACGTCTTGGAGCCCGAGTCTTTTTATCGTTCTGTGGAGGTCCCGCCGCAGTGGGCCGTCTCCTATTATTACAAGTTTTAGGTCGGGGCGGAGCGTCTTTGCGATTTTGAAGGCTGCCAGCGCCAGGGGGTAGTTTTTGCGGAGCTCTAGGCGGCCTATCATAACGGCCAGCCCCCGTTGCCGTGGCGTGTGTTGTATCTGGGGCGGTGTGTGGCGGAGTATGGGGGGTATTACGACGGCGTTTGGGGCGATTTTGTGGGGGGCGTGGAGCGCCAGCTTGGGGGCTTTCAGCTCGAGGATTTGGATAAGGCGTGCGAGGGGGTGTAGGCTTGCGGGTTCGAGGTGGTGTATCGTGGCGATAGTTCTGCGCGGGTATAGATACGCCAGGAGGTTGGGTAGGTGGGCGTTGGTGTGAAGCAGGCGGAACTTTATGGAAGTCAGCACTTTAGTTGCGTAGATGAGGAACTTGGCGGCTTTTAGGGGGCAGGTGTGCGGTAGCTCGCAGTCTCCGTAGATGCCGCCGTCGTAAAGGTCTACGCCGGCTAGTAGTCGCCGTGCTTCGGGGGTTGTCTTTCCAGCGATTAGCGCCACTTTGTAGGTTTTTGCAGCTTCTGCGGCTAGCTCGACGAAGAACTTGTTCCCGCCGCTTGTGGTTGAGGCTATGTCTATGACGTATACTACATCGTATATCATCTGATTTTCACTATGTAGATGGTTGCTCCTTGGTTTTTTAGTACATACTTTACATCGCCGAGTTTGTAAATTTCGTCTTTTAGCTGCTGTATGAATGTGGTAACGGCTTCGTCGTACCACTGGCCTGGTACTGGTTCCTGCACCACGAGCCAGCTGTAGCCGTGTATTGTGCCGTTTTCAAACTGGGCTAAAACCTGGCGCATCAGGATGGCCTGTGGATCATCTGGCGCCATCCGGGCCAAAATGTCAGGTGGGTATAAAAATACTGTATCTGGGCATATTATCTGCATATAGTTTGTTGTCCCGCCTACAGCTAATACGCCGCCTTCGCATATTTCATGCCTAAGAGAGAGAAGAGCGTAAAAGGCGTTGTAATCTATTCGGTACAAGCCTTGTGGTGTTGCTGTTAAGTTGGTCGTTATACCTACTATAAGAGCCGCACCTAATAGCATTACAATTATTTTATCATAACGTCTATAAGCATTTGTCTGTAACAGTAATATTATCATTAGTATAATTACTAATGGAAGAAATCTAAATATACGGAAAATGAGAGTGACCACCGCAACTGATTGCGATTGAATTATTGGTAAGAAAAGCGCGGTAATTATATTTAGTGCTGGACTTAGACTTAATATTATATTTTTACTAGTGATTACCCTATTTCTTATTAATAATATAACTATAATAGAAATATATATATAAAACGCGCCTTCACCCCAGTAGGTAAATGGAGTGAAGGCGTAGCTTAGGTAATTTTGCAACGTCCACCCGGGTAATTCCGTCACGCCTGACACAGCTCCACCAAAATGTAGAATGGCAAAGACTAGATAGACCCACTTGTGAAAACTGGGTAGCACGCCGATTAATAGGCCTAAGATAAACCGTCGAGTAGCGCGTATGAGAAATACGGCGGGTATTAGGGTAACTATGTATACTATGCCGTAGTAGTGGATTAGGGCAAGACCGGAAACTAAGCCTGCATAGAAGTAACGCTCACGAAGAAGTAATATATTTGCAAATATATACATTGCAAAAAAGAATATATCAAATATACTTCCATCTGATAATGTTTGTAGATACCGTATACGATATAGCCATATTGCCAAGGCAAGAGGTATCGCATATTTGGGTTCTATTCTCCTAAGTTCATAGAGTAATAGTAAAATCGGTAGTAAGGTAACAGTAAAGTTGAATATCTTAAAGAATAGGATCGCATGTAAGATATTCTGACCGGCAGTTATGTGACAAATCACATGGATAAAATTAGGATATTGAGAATTCGAGAATAGATATGTAGTAAAATTTTGATAAATACAAGCGTAAATATGGTATATCATATCATCACCTGAGGGTATCACAGGAAACAGCGTTAGACGGGATATGTGGTATACGTATAGGGCTGCAACTACTATTATTGTTATCAACCTCAGGTAACCCCAAATCTTTACCTTAGTTGACATGTCCCATCGTATTGTTTGTTATCTTGGTGGCAAGATTATAGCCGCTATAATGAACTATATTCATAATCGATATTGCTATTGATATTAGTAATATACCTGCTATTTCTAGTAATATTGCCAGCGTTGTGTAGGTTAGTCTGATGTATCTTGTTACGTTGAATATGGTGAGGGCGTAGATAAACAGAGTGATGGATATAGCTAGGGAGGTTGCGCCTAGCGTTAACGTTAATGGCGGTCTTTTTGTGAGGGCGGTCCATAGTATTGACCAGAGGAGGTTGAGTCCTTGGAGTAGGGGGTTTGCTTTGCTTGATGCTTCGTGGTACTTTACTGTGGTTGGTATTTCGGCGGTTTTGGTTTTTCTGAGTTGGTAGTTTATTTCTGTCTCTACGCCGTATGAGGGGTCGAAGTCTTGGTCTAGGGTTTCGAGGGCTTTTCGGCTGAAGGCTCGGTAGCCGTTGAAGGGGTCGTTGAGTTTTGTTATGAGGATTCTGTGGAGTAGGGCTAGGGCCTTGTAGCCGAGGCGGCGGATTGTCGGCATCTTTGTATGTGGGAAGCGGTTTCCAGCGGCGTGGTCAGCTCCGCTTTTTAGCGCCTGGAGGAATTTGGGTATGTCGGTGGGATCGTGTTGGCCGTCGGCGTCCATGAGGACTGCGTATTTGGCATCTGCGGCTAGGGCGGCTTTTATGAGTGTGGCTACTGCGGCTCCTTTGCCCATGTTTTGTGGGTGTCTGATGACCACGGCGCCGGCCTCCTCTGCCTCTTTCGCCGTGTTGTCTGCGGAGCCGTCGTCGGCCACGATTACGAGGTCTACGTATTTCTTTGCTTCTCGGACCACTGCGCCTACGCGTCCTTCCTCGTTGTATGCAGGTATGAGTGCTACTGTCTCAGCTTTGGGGAGGGGCGGCAGTGGGGGTGGGGCGTAGCTCCTGCGTGCGGCGACGTAGGCGACTACTCCTGCCGTGAGCATGGTCTGGCCCAGCGCCAGGACGATGAACGTCGTAGTTGCGTGGATTATATCTATTTTTCTTGTTTGGTTGTACTTATCCACTAACGTGAAGAGCAAGAGGCCTCCTATTAAGAGGAGGATTACGCCCGCAGTGCCGAAGTACGTCAACGCGTATTTAACAACCCGTCTCATGCCACGCTACATGGTTACCATTGGCATCATCGCGGGATTTTAATGTATTTATGGTTTTAAACACAGTATAAAGAGACTTGCGGACTAATATCATCTCTGCGGCTTCAGCTGTTGCTTTTCTGAGCTTTTCCATCTCCTGTCTGGGGGCCGCGGCGGCGCGTGTCGCGGCTTCTATGAAGGCCCTTGGAGATGCCTCCGTTGCCATGAACTGCGCAGAGGGTGTCTGGCCGATTAGCTCCGCCTGTCCGCCGATGGGGAAGGCGACGACTGGTACTCCCATCAGCAGCGCCTCATATACGGCGTAGGGCATGGGTTCTTCCCAGCATGAGGGGAATAGGAGGGCCCATGCGCCTGCCACCAGCCGTAGCGTGGCCTGCCTCGGCGCGCCTCTCGGCTCGATTAGCGGCATGCCTGCGGCGCGTGCGGCGGCGCGTGCGAGGTGGGGGCACTTGTGCCTCTGCTCTCCCCCCAGGTATACGAAGTAGCGTCGTGGGGGCTGGGGCGGGGGCAGGTCGTCGGGGGGCGGGTTCGGCACGTATACGGGCCGGTACTGCGCCAGCTTCTGGCAGTGGGTTTTCGACACGCATATGACGGCGTCTGCGCGTCTGAGCCAGCGGTCCACGGCCTTCTCGACGGCGCCGTGCGCAAGGCGGCGTAGAGCGCCGCGGCGCCTTTCTCCAGCCTCCAGTCGCCGGGTATGCCGAGGGAGTTGTAGGTGGGGTAGCCGTGCATGTGCACCACCGCGGGCGCGCCGGCGGCGTGGGCTATGTCGACCATGGGGTAGGCGTAGCGGGGTATATACACCACGTCGTGCTGCGCGGCGAGTCTATATAGCCACCTCCGCCTTCTGGCTATCCAGAGCCAGAGGGCGGGGCGGGCGGTGGGCAACTCCGCCTTTATCAGCCTGGCTCCGGGGGGCGCGGCCGGGCCTACTACCGTAACCTCGGCGCCTTCCTGGGCCAGCCTCTTGAGGTGTAAGTATGTGGCCAGGGATCCTCCGGTGCTGTCTGTGGGCCAGATGAGCTCAGCTATGGCCAGGACCTTCATAGAGGGCTGTCTCGCCCCACCTGGCTATCTCCCTGCCGGGCGGGGGTCCGGCGGCCAGGGTGCAGGGCATGTACCACTGGCGTGGGTCTGGGGGCGTGTAGATGTAGTACTGGGCGGGGGTCCAGACGCACGCGGCGGCCGTCACGTTTAGGTCGGGCCTCTGGGCTTTGGCTAGGGGCACCAGCCAGAGGTCTAGCTGCCACATGACTTCGACGTTGCTGTGGGGCGGCAGGGCCTTCAGGGCCTGTTGGTATGCGTGGAGCTTGTCGGGCGTGAGGCGCTGGACGGGGGCGAATAGGCCGTTTAGGTGGCCTGTTGCCCATGCCCAGCCCGCGGCGGCGGGTCCGGCCAGGTATGCGGCCAGGATCAGCGCGGCGGCTCCGTCGCGCCTCGCCTCGAGCAGCCCCCCTACGGCGGCGGCTGGGAGCATCACGGAGGCTATCCTCATGAGCCTTTCGCCGTATTGGGGGGACGCGAGCGCGGCGGCGAGGACGATCAGGGCGGCGAGGGCCAGGGGCGCGGCGCGCCCTCTCTTGACCGCGGCGTATGCGGCCGCGGCGGCCAGCAGCGGCGCTGAGGGGCCGTAGAAGCCCGAGATGAGGCCCCAGAGGGGGTTCCACGGCGCGAGCGGCGCCTCCCCTGCGGCCAGCGCGAGCTCCGCGGCGGAGGCGAGCTTGTAGTAGGCGAGGGCCGCCTCGACCGCGGCGGCGGCCAGGGCGAGCCTGGCGGGCCTGCCTCCGTACGCGGCGTAGGCCAGGGCCAGCGCGGCGGCGTACGCCAGCCCGAGGTAGTTGAGGAACAGCGCGGGGGCGAGCGCGGCCACGGCGGCGGCGCGCCGGCCCTTGGCGTACAGGATGAGGGAGAGGGGCACCAGCACCAGGAGGACCGTCTTGTCTGCTATCTGCCCGTCCACTATCCCCGCCAGCGTTCTGACCGAGCCCACGACGGCCGCGGCTCCGGCGAGGGCCGCCGCCTTCCTTCCGGCGAGCTGGGCGGCGTATGCTCCGTAGAGCAGCGCCCCTGCGGCGATTAGGGCCGCCCCGTATACTGCGTATGCCCTGCCCAGGGCGAGGGGGTCGCCCGTCAGGAGGCCGAGGAGGTGCACGAGGGATGGGTATTCCCCCGGCGTCGTGACGACGGCGAGGGGGTCCTCCCTTGCCTGTAGGGCGAAGTAGACGTGGATGGGGTAGTCGTCGCCGAGGGGCATCCAGGCCAGGTTGCGCGCTAGGGCTTGGGCGTACAGCGCGAGGTATGGTATTAATAGTGCTGCGGTTGCGGCGTATATGGCGCGCGGCTGGGCCATCACCTTGATCACCGCCTTGGCGTTCATCTCAATAGCGTATGTGGCAGTCTTCCTGCCTCCGGTGGACCTCCTGGATAGGCTCCGGTCCGGCGTCTACACGGCGTACTTCCCGTGGGGCCTGGTCTCGGCCGACGGGAGCCACGCCTACGTGGAGATCGGGGGCTACAGGATAGCCGCCAATCTGTGGCGTATAGCGGTGTGCGACCCCTCCGGCGTCTGCACGCGGGAGGACGTGAACTTCATATCGCTTTACCTCCAGCTGAGGGCCTCCGGCGCGCTCTCCATCAGCGGCGGCGGGCCGTGCTACGACGTGGACCTCAGGGGGGTTGAGGCGGCCGGGCACCTCTTCTCGTTCTCGGGGACCGTCTGCCTGGCCGGCGACGGGTCTCCGACCAGCATAGACGGCGTCGCTGTCGTAGACGGCAGGAGGTTCGACCTGTCGGGCGGCCCCGTCAAGGTGGTCCACTACTTCCTCTTCGACCGCTACATGGAGGTGCACGGCGGATGAGCGCACGGCCGCGGACCCGCCTGCGCCGTCCCTCCTCCAAAGGCCCCACCCCCATCTACGCGTTGCGGGCCGGCTAGGCGCTGGCTCCCAGCGCCTCCTCCAGCGCCACGACCTCCCTCTTGCTCTCGATGAGCCATACCTTGAGCTCCTTGGCCCTCTGGACGGCCGAGGGCTCAGCGACGAGGGAATAGAGGACAGGCACAAGCCTGCCGGAGATCTTCTCCGGCCACCTCCTCTGGAGCTCCTGCGCCCTCTCCAGAGCCCTCTCCACGTCCCTCCGGCCCGCCCTAACCTTGGCTTCGCCTACTGCCGTCAGCACGCCGGCGTTGCAGTAGATGTCCAGCTCGTACTCCGCGTCCAGGCGTAGCCTCTCCGCAACGCATCTATAGCCCCGTTGCTCCAGGAGGTACTGGACCATGTCCCTCCCGCTGTCCTCCACGCTGATGGCTATGGCCTCAAACTGCTCCTTCGTGGCCATCTTGTCCTCGATACGCTTCATATCAGACCTGAGCTTTTCTATATCCTCCTTAGTGGCGAATTGCTTTAAGTCCTCCTTGGTCGCCAACTGCTTAAGGTCCTCCTTAGTGGCGAACTGCCTCAAGTCCTCCTTGGTGGCCATGGTTTCTTTCAGATCTTTTATGACGGCGTCGAAGTGCCCCCTAGTCACAAACCTCTCCTCAGCCCACTTCTTCAGCTCCTCTAGGTCCTGCTTTGTCGCCAACTGCTTGAGGTCCTCCTTGGTGGCCACGTTGAGGGGTATGGCGATGGATCCGGCCACCGCCTGCGCGAGCCTAAGCCTTGCCTCCGGGTGCCTTGTGAAGAGGTCCAGCAGCGCCTCGGCGGCCCCGCCGTCAGACCTCAGGGCATCCAGCATGAGGTCTCTAAAGAATGTGGGCTCCCTCTCCACTAGCTCCCTCAACGCCCTCTTCAACAACTCAACATCCACGGTATGATCTGGGCCATTTTAAAAGCCTTAAGGCTTGCGGCGGACAGCCATATCGGCGAGCAGTGCGAGGACGGCTCCGGCTAGGGCGTAGTAGGCCCACTGGGCCAGCCCGTTGGCTGTATGCACGTCGCCTGCGCCGAGGTAGTAGGCTGCTGTGGCCAGCAGCACCGTGAAGGCTATGACTAGCCCTTGCGCCGCCCTCTCCAGGGCTGTGGGTTGCTCCTGGCGCTCTGCGGGGGTGGGCTGTGGTGGCGGCGGTATGGGCGGGAGGCAGTCTGTGGGCGCCTCGTGCCGCCTCGCGGTGCGCGCGACCGCGGCCTGTAGCCTGACCAGGGCTGTGGCGAGGGGGAGCAGGGCGGCCGACACGCCTCCCAGCAGTATCAATATTATGGCGAGGGTCCCCAGGAGGTAGTGGGGCACTCCTTGGTAGAAGAAGCGGTAGGCCACCCATCCCGCCAGGGCGGCGCCCGGTATGAGGAGCAGCGCCCCTGCGATGGTTAGGGGTAGGGTTGGGTTGAGGCGGTAGGCCAGGGAGATCATTTTGGACGCTATGGATGCGCCGTGCCAGGGCCTGAGCTTCTTCCTGCCGATGCGCCGCCTGTACCGTATGGGGACCTCGGCGATGCGGGCGCCGTTGGCCATGGCCTTGGCCAGTATGTCCACCTCTATGTCGAAGTTGCGGGCCTCCAGGGCCGCCTCCCTCAGCACGTCGGTGCGCGCCGCGTACATGCCCGTGAGGGGGTCGGTGATGTCCGCGCCGAAGAGGAGGCGGAAGAGCCAGGCCAGCGCCTTGTTGCCGAGCCTGTATATGAACGGCATGGGGCCGTGCCTGGCGCCGAGCACCAGGTCGTAGAAGCGGAGGTGGGCCACCACCTTGTCCAGCTCGGCCGGGGGGTAGCTGTAGTCGGCGTCCATCACGGCGACGTAGGGCGTGTCGACGTACATCAGCGCGGTTCTCAGCGCCATCCCCTTGCCTTCGCCCATCTGCCTCACCGCGGCGACGCCGAGCTCCCTCGCCCTCTCCAGGGTGCCGTCTGTGGAGCCTCCGTCGACGACCAGTATCTTGTCGTATCCCGCCGCCCTGAGCTCCTCGACGACCTTGGGCAGGGCCTCGGCCTCGTTCAGAGTCGGCAGCACGACTGTTACGCACACGCCGCCTCGATCCACGGCCTTTTTATCGATATGCGCGTCACCCATATAGGGCTCGGTAGGCCGCCTCTATGGGGCCCTGTATCGGCGTCCCCCTCGCGAAGGCCTCCCAGTACCTCACTGCCCAGCCCCAGGTCAGGCCGAAGTACCAGACCTGCATCGCGTAGGGGATCATGGCGAGGGCGGCCGCCGCTATGTACGCCCGCCTTCCCAGGCCCGAGAAGGGGAGGGCGGCCAGGAAGTTCCTGTAGGCGAATCCGGCGAACTCGGCCGGCGCGTTGGCGGCTAGAGCCGCGGCGGCCAGGCCGACGTAGGCGAGGGCCCCCGCGCGTCCCGCCGCCAGCGTCGCGGCCGCCAGCACGGCCGCCTCGAGTCCGCCTTTAGCCAGCCAGATGGGGGACCTGCCCGTCAGGAGGGCCAGCTTGCTGAGGGGGTCGACGCCGGGTATTCTGGCGAGGAGGCTACCTAAGACCCAGCTCTGGGGCGTCAAGAGCGCCAGGGGCGCGGCGAGCAAGAGCTGGGGCGCTCCGTAGAGGGCGGCGTATATGAGCGCCAGGACTCCGCCGTATATGTGGAAGCCCGCGGCTAGGGCGGCCGCCAGGAGGGCCGCGGACGGCTTTCTCCTCATGGCGAAGTAGGCCGCGGTCCACACGAGGGGCAGGGACAGCGCGAAGTGGCCGAACCAGAGGGGCTCGGGGGCCAGGAGGGGCCAGAGCACGGCCCTCTCCCCCATCCTCTCGGCGAGGGCCCTCGAGGCCAGGGCTGAGGCGCCGGCCGCATATATCGTCCCCTCGAGCGCCAGCTGGAGCGGCGGCTCCTTGGGCAGGTAGGTGAGGGGCGCGTACGTGCGCCACGCCGGGCTCACCTGCGCGGCGTACCACAGGGCCTCGTAGTAGGGTATGGGGCGGCCTAGGGCGTAGGGAACGAGCAGGAATTTGGCGAAGGCGGCGGCCAGCGCATATACGGTGAGCCTGTCGGCGGCGATGCCCCGGGCGTATGCCAGCAGGGCGGCGGTGGCGGCGATGCCGAGGGGGGTCCACAGCCCGTAGGCGACGTACAGAAGGGCGGCGGCCACGACGCCGTATGCCGGGCCCCACCTCTTGGCGGCGGCCAGCCCGCCGATGAGGGCGAGGAAGATCACCTCCTGAGGACCGCCCTGGCCAGGGCCGCGTAGTCGCCGGCCTTGAATACGCCCGCTAGGTGCATGGCCGCGACGGAGGCCAGCACGGCCGCGGCGGTGCCGAGGGGCCCCGAGTAGAGGGCGGCGGGGCCGAGGGCGGCGACGGCGGCGAGCGAGGCGAGGAAGGGCTTTCTGGGGACGGCGCGGAGGGAGAGGAGGAACGGCGGGACGAGGCCCAGCGTTATGGCGAGCCCCGGCCCGGCGGGCCCCACCTCGCCGACCAGGGCCACCGCGACGGCCGTCGAGGCGGTGCCGGCGAGGCCTACGGCGGCTATCGAGCCCCACCTCCTCTCCACGTTGTAGACGGCGGTTGCGAGGGACACCGCGGCGAGCATGACGACCGCGGGGGCCGCGGCGGCCAGGGCCGGGTAGTCCGCCTCGTACTGCCTGCCGAGGAGGGCCATCAGGAGGGGCGAGAGGCCCGAGGCGGCGACGGCTATGGGGGTGTTCACCCCGGCGGCTATTCTGGCCCCCCTCTCGGCCAGCGACGTCCCGCCCTCGACCATGACCGGCACGCTGGCGGTGGCCATGGCCGTGGACACCGCGGCGAGCGCCATGGCGGCCGTGGCCACGAGGTAGAGGACGCCCGCCTGCCCGACCCCGCCGACTGCCCCCGCGACCACTACGCCGAGCGATGTGGCCAGGGAGAAGGAGAAGTTGAGCGCGTAGTTGCTGGCGCCTGCGGCGAGGAAGGTGCCCCAGTCCCCCGGCCTGTCGAGGCCGACCCTCCACAGGGCGTAGGCCGTCGTGAGGACCGCCGTTATCGCCGTGGCGGCGGCGAAGGCGGCGGCGGGGGGCATGGCCGCGAGGAGGCCTATCTTGGCCGCGGAGGCCACGGCCGTCGAGACGAAGTAGGCCTGGGAGGCGTCGGCCGCTATCAAGGCGCCCGTCGAGGGGGCCGACAGCAACGACGACGCGGCTATGAGGGGGGCCCACCGCATGCCCGCGGCGTACAGCGCGGCCGCCCCCGCGGCGGCGAGGAGCGCCGCGGCCAGCAGGGCGGTGGCCAGGGCCTTCCCCCGCTCCGTCTTGACGAAGCGTAGGGTGTACTGCTGGAGGCCGAGGTTCAGGAGGGTGGCGGCGGTGTTCGCCGCGGCTATCTCGTAGGCGGCGGCGCCGAGCCCCGCCTTGCCTGCCAGCGCCGCCGCGGCGGCCCAGAAGAACACGCCTGAAACCGTGGCGGCGAGGCTGGCGGCTGTTATCCACACGGCGCTTCTCACCGCCTTGTCCAGATCCGCCGTCACGGGCGGTAGAGGCCTAGGTATTTCTGTAGGACGTCGCGCCAGGCGGGGATCGCGGCGCGGACGGCGACCACAAGGCCGTCTCCGAGGGGCCTCTGCTCCGCGGCGAGGTTCTCAGCCACCTCCGGCGTGACGACCGCGGGG
>Ga0081473_130670_pt1 | contig 19975 bp, 23 predicted proteins | sample CisSprmetagenome_FD_70977 | JGI IMG/M metagenome (GOLD analysis project Ga0081473, IMG submission 70977) | Hypoxic/sulfidic aquatic microbial communities from Cistern Spring, Yellowstone National Park, USA v2 (version 2) | ecosystem: Environmental > Aquatic > Thermal springs > Hot (42-90C) >...
AACTAGTCATAAACAGGGAGTCCACTGAGGAGAGGATGATCAATGACATAGTGAGCACGTACAACTACGTAAGGGACACGTACAAACCACGGAAAATAGGCATAATTGGGTTCTGCATGGGGGGTGGGTTAGCCTTCGAGGCAATGACCAGGGTGCCGATCGACGTAGGGGTTATATACTACGGAAGAAGCCCAAGGCGACTTGACGACATAGCCAAGGTACGCGGCGCAATACTGGCAATATACGCAGGCGAAGACCCAGCCATAAACCAGGGACTGCCAGACCTCATGAAGGCAATAATAACGTATAAACCGCGCTTCGAAATGGTATTCTACCCAGGGACATACCACGCCTTCGCCACGGAGGGAGGACCAGCGTACAACGAGGCAGCCGCAAAGGACGCGTGGGAGAGGACCGTGAACTTCTTTAGGAAGTACTTAGGGTGATGGTGCATGAACAGGGAAAGCAAACAAAAAGGGTTTGACAATGCGGTGGCAGATTGCTTCATAACATGGGTAAACATATTGGAAATGAAGAAGAATGAGCACGGCAAAGGTAAAGAAAACCCTAAAAACCCAAGGCAATAAAGTAGCGCCGGGGCCGTAGTCTAGCCTGGCTAGGATGCTCGGCTTGGGCTGCCACCGTGGGCGACAAAAGTAAAGCCCACGGTCACGAGAGCCCGAGTGATCCCGGGTTCAAATCCCGGCGGCCCCACCACCATTACATGCATGTACTCATTCTCTTTGGTTATTACCAAACGTATCAGAAGGTTCGATACAATTGAAGTTTTGACCCTGCCTTCCTCCCTTATTGCTTCTTTGCCCACTTCATAATAATAATTATTACTAGTACTATGGCATAAATTAAATAGGATTGCCTTTGCGGCTGCATATACTATTTACGAAACTTATCAATTAGTTATTATCCCAATAATGGCAGCACGCGGATGATAGTAACGCACCACTTACGTTACTTGTCGTGCTGATGATTTCATGTTCTGTTTAATCAATCAATGTAATGTCAAATTTTATTTTAATATATGCTGCCCAGCGTATATTCCTATGCTTATTTAATTACTTGTTTTAGGTACTCTAGGGCTCTTGCTGGGTGTTCCTCGGGCTTTACATTCCTTATTATTTTAGCTATCTTGCCCTCAGGGCTTATTATGAATGTAACCCTTTCTGCGGTTCCAGTAGGCCTAAGTACCCCGTATCTTCTCGACACGTCTTTGCCATGATCACTGAGCAGTTTGAATTTTACGCCGTATTTCTCCGCAAATTTTTTCTGCGTATCTACGGTGTCTGTGCTTATGCCGAACACCGTTACTCCCCTAATCTCGAACTCATTCCAGAGCCTCGCGAATTCCTGGGTCTCGCGCGTACATCCGCTTGTGAATGCCTTTGGGAAGAAGTATAGGACTACCCACCTACCTCTGTAATCGCTTAACCTTATGGTTTCTCCGCTATGGCTTTGTAACTCAAAGTCTGGTGCGTCCTCTCCCTCAGCAACCATCGAGTTCGTCCTTACATGGCACCTTATTCTTTCTTAGCCTAATACGTAACTTAAGATAACTAGCCCCTGCTTAATTAATTGGGAGGTAAGGGTTTTATTTCGATTTATTTAATGCACGCTCGATGAGTGTTGTTGAGATTGATGGCTCAGTGCTTGAGGGTGGTGGGCAGATACTTAGGACGGCGCTGGCCCTCTCGGCAATTTTGGGGAAGCCAATTAGGGTATTCAACATAAGGGCTAAGAGAAGTAACCCAGGCCTTCAGCAGCAACACCTAACAAGCGTCATGGCTGCGGCCAAGATAGCCAATGCCCAGGTAACGGGCGCCGTGAAGGGCTCTACGGAGATAACGTTTAGGCCGGGCAGGATTAACTGTGGTGAGTTTAGGTTCGACATCGGCACGGCCGGCTCCGTAACCCTTGTTATACAGACGATACTCCCAATACTTGTGTTCGCGCCCTGCGAGAGCACGGTAACAATAACCGGCGGTACTGATGTACCCTGGTCACCGCCAATTGATTACGTGAGGTTCGTAATGCTCCCAATGCTTGGGTTGTTCGGCGTCAAGGCAGAGGTTAGGTTGGTAAGGCGCGGTCACTACCCAAGGGGTGGCGGTGAGGTCGTGCTCACGGTAAGACCTAGCGAGTTGAGGGCAGTCAATGCGGTGGAATTTGGGAACCTAGTGGAGATTAGGGGGTTGTCCCACGCCGTTAGGTTGCCAGCCCACGTTGCCCGTAGACAGGCGGACTCGGCCAGAGACACCCTGATTAAGGCGGGGATTAGCGTCCCAATTGAGATCTCACTCGAGACATATGAGCAAGGTAGAGATCCACACTTCGGCCCTGGAAGCGGCATAGTTCTTTGGGCTAGGTCCGATAGGGGCTATGTGAAGGGTGCTGATGCCCTTGGTGAGAGGGGTAAGCCGGCTGAGGTTGTTGGTGAGGAGGCTGCAAATAGGTTATTGGAGAATTTGAGGAGTAACATGGCACTTGACGAGCATATGGGCGACATGGTAATACCATACATGGTGCTTGCCAGGGGCAAAAGCGCCGTGGGTGTTTCCAGGATTACGCTGCATACCTTGACCAACATTTACGTGGTTGAGCGGATGATGGACGTGAAGTTTGTGGTTGATGGTGCAGAAGGTAAACCAGGGATAATAAGGGTTGTTTAGTATCCTTATGATTGGCCAGGGTATGGGAAGACCATTTAATGGTTAGATACTTACGGACATGGAGATTGTAAAGTATAGGAAGTTCAGTAAACAGGCGCTGGGACCTCTATTATTTCTACCTATTAGCAACTTAAGAGGAGAGACTTGGTGAACATAGTTGATGGTGTAAGGGACCGAGTCATTTCTCGAAGAGGCTTATGGAGGATCAATACTATACCTATGAATCCGTGACTACATAATTAAGCTCAAGCTGTTGGTACAGCTCTTTAAAACCAGTCTCTAATCAGTTAATTGTGGTGTAGAAATTAAAATTATATAAGCCCTGGTTCTCCATCCATGTGATATGGAGAGTACGGTTGATGTTAGAGGTATGCAATGCCCAACGCCTGTGACCATGGTTGCAAACGCGGTGTCTAAGGCGAAGGTAGGGTCAACATTGACCATATTGACTGACGACTTCATATGCTTCATGATGATACAAAGAATACTCAAAATACTCAATGTTGAGATTAGGGAGGCGGTGCAAATTGACGATAAGAACTACAGAATAATCGTAGCAAAGAATCGCGAAATTACGTAATACAAACCAACACGAAAACAAGTGATTTTAACCCACCTTAGGTAACTAGGTCTGGATTATGATATTCGTGGAGATGCTCGTATACGTCGTAAGGGATGGCAAGGTCCTATTGATTAGGAAGAAAAGAGGATTGGGTGCGGGGTTTTACAACGGGATCGGTGGTAAGGTTGAGGAGGGGGAGGACGTGGTCACCGCGGCTATTAGGGAGTGCGAGGAGGAGGTTGGTATCCGACCGAGGGATCTACGGTGGTCTGGATTGCTTGAGTTTTGGAATTACGAGGATGGCAAGGTTGAGTCTATCCATTTCGTGCACATATTCCTGGCGAGTGAGTTTGAGGGTGAGCCTAGGGAAACTGATGAGGCATTGCCTGTTTGGTTCAGCATCAGTGAGGTCCCATATGATGAGATGTGGGAGGACGATAGGCTATGGCTACCCAGGGTGCTTAATGGAGGAGCTGTTTATGGGCGCTTTGAATTCGTTAAGTGGAAGCTCGTTAAGTCGGAGGTTTATGAATTAAGGCCTCTGAAATGATCAGCCACGCCCTCACTCTTCACCAATCAGCCGTGTCACTACACATCACAAAATAGATAAAGCCCTAGGGATAATTAAGCATTGTGATGAGTCCTTCCAGGCTGAGCTATGACGACGAGACCGACCACTGAGACCCCGTTGTTATCCATGACCGCACCACCAGCGCTATGTCTGGTCAGGCTTTACGTACCCACATTAATTCGGCAATTACCCCCATCATCGCTCGAGCTGCGATATGTGTGGACTCGTTCATGGCCATCAACGTCCTTAACCACCAACGGCGCTCCGGCACCCAGACCTGCCAAGGCAATCATGCTCATCACTAGGTAGGTTAATGATGCCAATAGCAACCACAGGGAAACTACGTGACTAGCCCTGCCCGTGAAACGAGGCTTACAGTTTGTTCCGTCCGTAGCCAAGGCGTACCTAGGCGGTATTACTAAATACACAGCAGGTGCCCTGGGGTGTATCTCGGGCCCGCTTTCGAAGTATATGAAGCCCTCCCTCGGTTCCCAGTACCAAGCCTCTACGAACCAAAGAAGGGAATCAAGGTCGTAATACCTCCTCACCAATAAATTAACACCGCTAGGTAACCTCCTACTAATTGGCCTACCATTATATGGGTAATAAATAACCAATGAAGACCCCGGGACAACCATAAATGGGAAGGAAGACATCACTACCTAGGATATTGACAACGCAGCAATAAAGTAGTTACGTTTAAAAACACCAATCCTTATACCGTAACAAACCGCGTTATTTTTAGCAATCAAAGGATGATGAGTCAGGGACGACTTGAACCATGACCAACAAGCCAATCCCGCCCCACTGACGCTCGCGCCTTGGTTCACCATCGCAATACTGAGTTTAATAACAGTAGCTACATAACGCCATAACACGGATAAGAGGGCTTGAACAGGGAATTGGCGGCCCCGGTGGGATTTGAACCCACGACCTACGGCTTAGGAGGCCACAATTATGTAACAAGCACGTTATGAGTTAACACGGGGAGTCTGTAACCGTTGCTCCGCATAGTGGCTTGGACACGGTCAACCCTGCGAACCACCTGGTTCATTGTTACGGAGGTCGTTAAGTGCCTTAATATAAATTAAGGTTTTAATAATTTCATTTATTTTAAGGAAATTGTCAAGGTTTAGAAATTTAATGACTCCCCTAGTACACACTAAATGTAGGTAAACAACCACGTTTGTTAAATATTCAACCATGTCAAAGCCACTGAGCTCTTTACCGTTGACGGTAGTGATGCGTCTCGTTAAGAATGTGAAAGTTTGGTTTACGTCCTCTTCCCGGGTTAAGGCATTCAGTGTGTGGTCGATCGCTTCTATGAAAAACTTAGTAAGGTGCTCGTCCCTAGCGAAAAGCTCATTGGGCTCGTCTTCCATCGTCCTGTACAACAATTTTAGGAACCCGAGCGCGACGACGGCGTATTGCAGAAATGCTTGGGGGTTAAATGCTTGAGTGTTTGCTCCCATTAACCTTAGTGTCAACGCTGCATTATAAGTCACGACACCTCTAATGGTTGGCATGTACAGGTTTTTACCACGTGAGACCCTCACAGGGGCTACAAGTTTTTCGTCCTCAAGTTCCTCCTCGTAGCGATAGAAATAATCACGATGGTTAAGGCCACAGCTCGTTTTAAGGCAATCCATGACATCCGTGAATCTTGCGGCCCCGTTGACGCGCTTCGACACATCAATGATGCAACCCAACACGCATAACCGTCTCTCATCAAGAACTCTGTGCCTTGATTTCTCGGCATTTTCAAGCGCTTTCAATACCTCATTAACGATATCACTCAAATCCGTTGCACCCATTAATTCAAAGCCACGACCAAGGCTTATAAACCTTTCCATGGCAAATTCCTTCACGTGTGCCGATACTTTTCCATGAAATTACACGGAAAATGAGAAAAAGTGAGCTATTTAAGACCGTGAACCTTTGAACTTGTGGAGGTCTAGGGCATGGCGAACCAAATCGAGATCGTAAAAATACCGACCACCGTGAGGATTTGGAGAAGGGGTAATGGGAAGTTCAGCGGGGCGATAACGGATCCAGCGATCGTTGAGTACCTAAGGTCTCTCGCGATTGAAAGGAAGAAGGCCACGGTTACGATTAATAGTGTAGACATTGAGGTACGTTTAATTTACAAAATAATCAATGGTCGCCCCTACATTCTGTTTTTCCTGCCGAAGAGTCTCAAACCGACCTGGGAGAAGTTGAACGAGAAAGGGGAGGTTCGTGTACTTATAACGATAATGAACAACTCGACGGTGAGGTGACAGCCATGGTCGGTAACATGCCTAATCCATATTGGCAGAAGGCCATACAATACCAACAACAGCAGAGACAGCCACAACCTCGGTCGCAGTCCAGCCAGGAACGGGGTCTAAAACAACGCCGTGAACACCACGTTAAGGATGACTTCGGTGATGAGTGGTTGAACAAGGACGTTGAAATTGAATGTGTCAAGGGTCAAGTCGTGGAAGAAATCAGGGGCAGGGTTGTTGACATAAGTAAGTACTGGCTTAAACTGTTTGTCAACAAGCAGGTTGTGTATTTAAATAAAGCCTACATAATAACCATCAAGCCAGCAGAAATAGAAAGTGGGGCCTCGGGTGAGGCAAATGGCGGCAGGGAACAGTGACCAGGTTAAGGAAAATGTTGGAATTAATAAACCTGTCGCCGCCGAGCAGGGCAGCTTCGCTCCTAGACGTGAGGAACATCAAGAACAAAATACCATGGCTATTAATTTCACGGTACCTGAGGAATTCATCGACGTCTTTCAAGACGCATGTAAGGAGTTCGAGACAAAAATAACCCCCGAGGTTGAGATCGATGACCCGTTTGCTATACACGAAGCGATATTATCGTTGCTACGTTCCATGTTTGAGAAAGGGGGAAACAATGATGCATTAAAACAAGCACTGGCATCACTCATTTTCATTAAAGGTTTGGCCACACACTGCACCGCTTTTGGCAGTATCGTTGGGCGCGAGTTAATAGATCGATTAAAATCGCTACTTGTCAACCTCGCGAAAAACGATGAAGGGTTGTCCAAAATCCTTACATTGATCTCAGGGATCACTGTGGACGACATTATGAAGGTTAAGCCGATGATCAGTTCTTTAATAGGCATCGTAAGGGTTCATATCATTATACGACTGACTATCGACGTAATTAAAAAGTGGAGGGAGGAGGGGAGATTGAAAGTTATTTACAACGAAAGGGATGAAAACCTCCTCGTCATTATAAGGCTCCCGAACCTGAAAAACGAAGGAAAAGATGTTCAATTCAAGATGAGGTTCAGGCTTGCGGACCTTTCGAAGGTATACAAACAACAAAGCAAATACGACTGCGTCTGGGTTAAGACGGAGGATGGAAAGAAGCAGTGCGTTTTTGAAGGACCAAAGATTCTCGATAAATATTTAATCTATTTCCTGGGCTTGGGTTGGCGGCCTATTTTCCACTCCATTGAGTTTGTGGAAATCATCTTTAATGATGTGGTCAATAACGATCGAATCGTCGACGTACCTGATGACATCGATAGGCAAGCCTTGGTTAATTTCTTTTTAAATAAGAAATATGTCAAGATCGAGCATAATGATGGTAAAAGGCTTGCCAAGTTGCCAAAGAACATCGATTGGATGGACGTCGTTTATTTAGATGAGGAGAATGGAAAATTGTTGGTTCCGCGTAAACTTTATAGTCACCTGGAGCACGGAAGTAAATGGAAGTCATTATTCACGAAGGAATTGATTGAAAAGGGTATTTTAATACGCGACGGCCAATTGTCGTATACACACATGTCTATCTTCATAAATGACAGGATTATCGATGGTTACTTCTACGTTTTCGACCTTGGCGCATTAAATTCGTTCTTAAGGGACATTGATGTACGAGAGTTACTAAGACCAGTTGAGACCAGGGGCCCGGTGGTTGACTTAAAGGAATTGAGTGAGAAGTTAAGGAAGAAAATAGAAAGTATAGGTGACTCGTATGGGGGAGGGGGGTAGAGCCTGCAGGCTACTAACTGGAACACGATGGAACATGGAGAGAGCCCGTGATTTTTACGTTCGTGTTCCGATTAGAACTCTAATCGTAACACGGCACCCCGTAGCCCACGTTCGCAATCCACGTTCGTGTTCCGATTGCCCCGGAATTGAATTGCTTAGTCGGAACACGGTATACCCTGGAACAAGAATCCAGGGCCTTCCGTATACTTCATCTACCGTGTTACGACTTGTTATGATTAAGGACCCGGTGGGGGCCGGGGGTTTACCTTGTAGGATTGATCATGCACTGGCCGTGCTACCTTTCAATTCAGCTCCGCATGCCTACGAACGTTGGAAGCCTTCATCGGAACACGGTAAAGCCCATGATGCCTCAATAAGGAATGGTGAGCTAATCGGAACAAACCCCGTTATTTTCCGTGTTCCGATTAAAAACCACGGGGTTAAAACAATATTGCATGAATTCGAAGTCATAAACCTGGGTGTTGTTCTATGGGGAGACCATTAATTGAATTAATAGAGACGGTTAGGGAGGCCATACCATTGAACAAGGAGTTCTACGATGTCGCTAAAACCAACATATCACAGGTCGGGAGAGTGTGGGTTGTTTATGGTGCGCCGGGTAGTGGTAAAACCCAATATCTGGTCAATTTGCTCAACTCTGGCGTGTTGCCAAGGCCAATAAGTGTTGTTGTGTTCAATCGCTCAGTTAAGAGGTATATAGAGAGCATAGTGGGCGATGCGGATTGCATTGATATTAAGACCATTGATGGATACGCCGTTGGGCACGTCGGGTTCGAGAACATGGTTAATATGAATGGCGACATCGAGGAGGGCATCGAGACCCTTAGGTTCTCTGTATCGAGGATTGCAAAGTTACCGTACAGTCGTGACCCATACATAACACTGGACGGCAATGCACTTTTTAAGGGTCTCGACTATGCCGCCAACAAGGGTGGCCGTGAGGGTATTAAAACCTACATTGACTTACTGGACGAGGCCTATGATGACCTAGGCGTTGTCCCTGAGCTATACCTGGCATGTTTACAGGGGAGAATTAGGAGACTGGGGTCCCTCGAATGCCCGGGGCCTGCCTATGATTTTACCCTGGCTCGGCTTGAACTATACGGTTCAAGGGCCCCAGTAATGCATGAGTGTGGTAGGGTAAGAACGGTCATTGTTGATGAGGTCCAGGACCTAAGCCCACTCATGTGGGGCATCATTGGCCATTGGGCCGCCGATCTTGAGGCCATGGTTTTTGCCGGTGATGTGGATCAAATAGTCTATCGTAACCTCCATTTCGCCGATCCCGAAATACCGAGGTGGCTTTATAACGAGGCTTTGAAGGGCAGGGGCGGTTGGACGCTCAAGAAGTTGGCCTTATCTTACAGGGTTGCTGAGGGCATAGATCGGCTCGCAATAAACCTATTGGGTGCTATTGACGATGAGCTAAGCCCCTGGAGGACCTGGGAAGGAGTTAGGGGTAGGCATGGCATGGTGTATATAGAAACCGTTGAGGAGGGGCTTGCCGAGATCTTGGCCGATTACGCCAGGGATGAAGAGCTCAGGTGGGGTGAGAGAACCTATGCGATACTTACTGCAACGAATGACCTCGTGCTTGACCTAACCGCAACCCTCCTGCAAGTATGTGCCGAGGGGGGTGAGGGTTCCCTGTCCTGCGTGGTTCCACATTTTTTGAAGGGCGTTCCGAGCTTCATCATGAGGGCCATCAACATGGCTAACGATGCGTTGATGAATAAGCTAGATGTTACCCAGGCCACGCTGGAGGGCTTGGGTATTACGGAGGATATGGTGCGCAGCGTTGCCGCCATCCTTAAGTATGTTGGCCATAGGCTCGAGGATTACAGGCGGGTTAATCCATGGATGGGGGTTGATGAAGCGATAAGGAATATCTTCGAGAGGGAGCTCGACCCAAAACACCTTGTTTACCACAATAACCCCAAGGCCCCCGTATTTATCGACACCATTTACACGTCTAAAGGCCTGGAGTTCGACCGTGTCTATATCGTTAATTTCGTGAGGGAGGGTGCACGGGTGTCTCGCGATAAATGGGGCGCTCGGCTATTCTATGTTGGTCTAACCAGGAGCAGAGGATCAGTGGTAATCCTGTCAACTAATAAGGAGGGGTATATCGAGTGGTTTCCAACGAAGCAAATAGCTGAGTTGGCGAGGAAGGTTGGTACCGAGGTGGTTGAGAAATGAACGTCAAGTACATCTGGGCTAATTTCGTAATGGGGTTGGCATGGAGGGCCGTTATGGCCTTTACTGAAGCATTGTCTAAGCAATTGGGTAAATCCGTGTACCCAGCGAGGAGGTTGCAATTCTATGGTGATAGGGAGGTGGTTGTGGCGCAGGGCGTTGAGGATTTATCCGTAGGCGAGGAGATCAAGAGGATATTCAGGAGGCTGGGGTTGCCGACAAAGTTGAGGAATTACAACGCCCTGGTACCCATAAGGGGCCCCTCATGGTTCATGAAATCCGGCTACCCAGTCATCATCAACTATTTAAGCGGGAGGTTAAACATTGGTGTTAGCGATGCAGTCTTCGACCTCGGCAGTGGGGAAGTCATCGGTTTTGATAGGGTCACCCTAGACCTGGACGTGAAAAATGAGGGGATAACCCTCGATGAGGCCAGAGAGGTCGGTGCCAAGGTCCTTGAGAGGTTCAGGGCAGTGTTGGGCGTGGATCCAATAATCGTTTACTCCGGCCATAAGGGCATACACATCGTCTACTTCCTCAATAAACCGCTACCCATTGTATACCTGCCGTTCGTGAGGATGGGCCTTGCGGAGCTCGCTGGCCTTGGGGAATTGGGTCTCAAGCTCGATAACCAAACAGTTAGGGATGTGAGGCATGTCTTTAGGCTACCGCTGACAATCAACCTCAACAGTGGGAATAAGGCCGAGGTCATACACCTCACAAGGTTTGAGAGACACGTTCTAAGTGCGGACATAGCCGAAGGGATAGCCAAGCTCTCAGATCCATTATTGGGTAGGCAGTTGATACCCCCGGCACCGCAAATGTGGAGACCGAGTGAACAAGGCAGTAATGAGAAGGTGGTTGAGTGGGCTAGCTTCATTGATTGGCTCAGGGAAGAGGGGGTTGTCTTGGTTGATTGCAGGAAGAGATTTGCCTATCTATTAGGCATCTATTGCCGCCAAGCTGGTTTTTCCATTGATGACTGCGAATCACTACTTAATTTACTGGTGAGGGGTGTCGATAATAGGCACATCTACTATCTGAGGTATGGGTACGAACACCCGCAATATCTGCCCCACGTCCGCAAATTCATAAGAGGAGGCGAGTGGTACTCGTGCAGTGAGGTCGAGGAGCTGAGGAGGTTCAGACTTCACAGGGCTAAGGCTAAGTCCGAGGAGGTTCTTAAACCACCTGAAGTTGAACCACAAGGAAAGCCCGAAGTTAGGGTAGAATCCGAGCCTGAGAAGATTAAGCCCGGAGTTAAGGTGTCCGAAGTACCCGGAGAAAAGCCTATTGAATCTGCTGAAGCCCTATTGGCAAACCCAAAGCTTAAGGAAAAACCTGAGGTTAAGCCCGGGGAGAAGGCTGAAACCAAAGTTGCTGAGGCTAAGCCTGTTGTTGAGGAGGAGCGAGAGACGGTACCCAGCACTGGGAGGCCTGTTCAAACCAGGCTGGCTAGGTTCATTGAGGAGCCTAGGCAAGCCAGTGCGCCTAAGGATGAACACTTGGTAATCATCAACATACCAACTGCCCTCATTAAGGACGTTGCTAGGGAGTTGAGGGCGCCGACCACGGTAGCCGAACCCCTGGTGAACTGGGTCGTTAATTACCTAAATAGGCCGTGCTGTTGGTCGGTTGGCTTCGACAGGTTAGCTGAAGACCTGGCCAAGGCGAGGGATGAGGAGGTACAGTTCGCCCTAGAAACCCTGGGCATAGAGGTTAGGGAGATGAAGGTCACTGATGAGGGGTTTGCCAGATTGAGGTCCATAGCCGGTACAATCATCAAGTACCTGGAGAAGGCTGGGTTTGTTGAGTATCTGAGGGATCTGGGCGCTGTGAACCTGGCCAGGGGTGATAGCTATGACTGACCTTGATGAGGTTATTGATAGGCTTAGGGAGTTGGTTGAGGAGCTTAGGGGTGCTAGTGAGGATGGGTCTTGGTACAGGATTGAGGACGTGATAGAGGAGCTTGAGGGAGTCATTAATGACCTGTGGAGCTTATCCATAAGGTGTAGGTGTAATTCACGTAAGGTGAGACCGTCGGAGACCCTACCGAGGGAAGCTACGGTTCTTGGTAATACCGTGAGGGGTGATGGAAAATGAAGGTGAGGAGCTTCAAACTCCCTGAGGAGCTTAACTATAAACTCGAAGAGCTCGCCAGAGTATATGCTAGGGGCGATGCTAGTGAGTACCTTAGGTAGCTAATCGCTAAGGAGTGGGCTAGCTCAGGTGCCCAGTATTGTTCTTGGCTGGCTCGGGCACGGCCATTGATGCTGCTATCGGCAGCGGCGTTAGGCCATTAATGGCTACTCTCGGCGGGCACTTACTACAGGGGCGGTAAGTTCAGGGAGAGCACGGACTTTAACCTAGCCAAGGAATTGGGTGGCGTAACATTCCTGGACTCAGGCGCCCAGCAGTTCTACAAGACTTTGACTTTAAGGGGGTTTGACTACCCATACACAGATAGGGAGCACCTCGAGTTCGCCTTGAGGGCAGGGATTAATTACATAGCCACCCTGGATTTACCCCTCGATATCCTACACCCGAGGGATTTCCACATAATCAACAGTTATGATACTTCAGTCTGGGTGTACCACGCGAAGATGGATGGGCGTGTCTACATATGGAGTGGCAGGAGGAATGCATTCATGAGGTTTAAGGTTGCCTACCCCAGGCAATATGGCACTGTTTACCTGATGGAGGCGAACCTCAAGCGAATGCTGATCATGCACGAAGACCTATGCACCAGGTTAGCCCAGACACCGCCAGGACCTCCCGCAGAGGGGGCACTTTTAATGTATATTTAGTAATGGTTGGGGGTAATTAATGGCTGGAGATTCGAACGCTGGGTGAATGATGGGCCCTAGCCGTGATGAGAACATCCGTCGTAACTAAGGAGAAGATCCTCCAAGGAGATTCCATAAACTTTTTGGCAAAAGGTTTTTAAACAACGCCGTGGATTATAAAAATTGGGTGGTTAGGTATGGATATAGATATGAAAGAAAATAAAGGGAAGGGTCGCGAACTACCGCGGGAGCTTGCCAATGTAGTCACGCCCGGCATGCGCCAGGGGCTTATCATTATTAATGATTCTAGGGAGGCGGAGGCTGTTGTTCAATTCTTCACGGCAATGATTGTTAACAAGGATCCCCGTGAAATCAGTGACTGGCGCAGTGAGTATATGGCTGTCAGGGAGGGGGAGTTTCGCGAGGAATTGAAGCTACTAGCAATGCCGTTGGTGATGGAGCCTCCAATAATGAGGGCTGTCGAGATACCAACAGGGAGGGAATTCCCTGCCGTATTGCGCAAGATCTTCATAATATCCCTTGCACCACCTGTTGGGTTAATTATTCTCAGTCAACCGAGCGTTGCATTACTAATTAATGATGGGGATAGCGCATATTTCGGCTACAGGGGCTTCGACCCAGGCACCGGCGATAAGGTAACGGTGGCGATAAGGTCGAGCATTACAGACCGCGTCACCGTACCATTCATACCAGCCATTGCAAGGTTCATCTTCGTAGGGAACATCGTGGGGGCCGTGATTGACAATAGCGGCCACGTGCAGGATCTTCATCATTAGGGCAATCCTTAATATGGATGGAACCTGGTGAAGCAGGTGGATTGGTGCGATCCATGGATGCTAAAAATAAGTCCATTCGGCTACAACCCAGCTGTGGGTTTTTACTAATTGGTGCACCCATTGTCGATGGAGTACACAGAGGCTATTGTTAGGGACTTGCTTGATGAGGATGGGTGGGATTACTACTTCATCAACGCCCCCTGTTGCGATTTCGTTGCACGGAGGGGGAAGCTGAAGATTCTGATCGAGGTTAAGGGAATCAATCACCCATACGTCCCGGTACGGCAACTCTGCGGTTTAATCGCGGCAGCCGAGATCCTCAACACCGACGCTGTCATAATCGTTGTTGGTAATCGCAAGGCGTTGTTCTACGACGCATACGAACTAGCCGATTACTACGAATTGGATTGCGACAATGAGGACACATTCTTTGACGACACTGAGTTAAGCATAGATGCGATAGACCCTTATCACGAAACGGCGTATTAATGCATTAAGGATTTCAATGCCATGCCTTAATAGGTAATGAAGCCTAGGTTTAAAAGGCAACCAATTGATTAAACACACATGGGCGAGACCACTAATGTCGCTGAGCATTGTTGGAAGAGGATAGCCTTCATACTCGGCCACGCATTAATTGGGAAGTTCCGTGTACTTACCGACCAGGATTTACCGGATTACGTCAGGGAATCCCTCGGCGATGCCCTAAAGCCCTGTGATGGGGATGAGGAGTTCCTTGAGGATGGCAAGGTAATAAGGGAGTGGGTGTTTCAATTAATCGAGCCCTTACCGTTTTCATTAATGAGAACCAAGAGAATAACATTTGACTTAATAGATAATTATGAGGAGGCAATTAATGAAATCAAGAGGATAAAGGGTATCGTTGGAAGGAGGAGTATTTCACTCGCTGAGGCTATCTACGTGCTTGGCTTAGCGTTTATAATCTCTGAAGCCATCAGGCTGCGTAAGGGCGTGAGTGATAATGATGTTGATGAGGTTCTCCACGTGCTATCATTAAGTACGGAAGCCATGGACTCCGTAGAGATAATAAATAGGTGGCGAGACATTTCAAGAGGCCCCCTACTTTTTCTATTTAGTAGTAGTAAAGCACCTCCCCATAGAAAACTCATGTTGCTGGCCAAGATATTAAGCATTAATGTGCCTCATAATTACGTTAGTGATTCAGCAATTGAGAACTTCCTTGATGACTTAAACATCATATTAAACCCTGAGCTTGCGAATAAGGCATGGCCCCTAGTATTTGCGACACAGGCATATTCGGAATTACTTAGGAAGTACGCTGGAGTTCTTAAGAAAAATAAGAAACTGAAAAAGATAGCCAATAAACTTAAGGATATTTTGAACGATTTAGAATCTAGAAGCCATAACTTATATACTGTAGCCCTAGCATACGCCTTAATCCCGCTAACAGAGGTAGGTATAGACCTCGGCATTGATAGTAAGGATGTTTTTAATGAGCTTAGTTCAATGTTGGACAGGGTAAGCGAATTGATGCAGGATAGGTACTTCATGGATTACGTAAAGGCTAATTACGTCGGTGATGTTGGTGAGGAGCATGTTAAAAACGTAATTCTACACGCAATGTCGCATTTGGGGAACCCCTTGGCTGAACGCTATCTTAAAGAGGCGATGGAGTCCTTCGATGATGGTGAACTAGGTGAGGCGCTGAAATTGCTTAATGAGGTGGCTATGATTAAACAGAGACTTGGCCGCCTTAACGAATACCTAATGGCCCAGGGAGGTGCTTTATGCATAGAGGCCATTGAGTTGTTGATGAATTTTAATAATGAGAAATATAGTGAACTCATTGGTAAATATGAGCAATTACTGGACCAAGCCGAGAAGAAGCACGTATCGGCACCTCAAATCCTGGGTCAATACCTCGTCCTCCTAGCGTTGGGTGGCGATACCAATAGTGTTAACAGGATTAGTGAATTAATTGAGAAGTATCAGTACGAGCTTAACAAGGCTGAGCCTGTATCAATCCTCACGAAGTTGATGCTTAAGGCATTGTTAAAACCAGTAGTAAAACAAGGGAGTAAGTTGGACGAGGAGCTTGAGGTTGATGAAGGTGAAATAATCAATACATTCACCAGAACTAACTACTTAGATTATGACGATTTACAAGATAACTTAATGGCAACCATTAGCGGTTCCGATTTAGAAGGTCGTGATATGAAGCGTATCAGGAAGGAATGGATTGTTTACTTTCGAAAAGGAGTTGAGGAACTCAAAAATGAAGCCAGAATCGATGAGAATCGTGCGAAAAAGATTAATAAAAGCTTCGGCAACTTCCTAAATAAGAAACTTAATAATGAATCCTCCGCCCAACTACTCGTTAACATGGACCCGATTGCCCGCTTTGCCCTAATGCTTAACGCATTGGTTAATGACGAAACTGATTTAGCGAAGGCCCACGCGTTACTGGGCGGCGTTGTGGAGCATGTGTTGATAGGTCCGGAGCCAGGTTCTGAGGTTGTTGTGCCTCCATCTAAGTTATACACAAGGTTATTTTTAGATGCCTATGATAAGTGCTGTGATTTAAGCAATAACGACTTCAGGCTAGCCCTGGCCAAGCTCTACCTATCTTTACATGTCACACCTAAACTCAAGCCCTAACCATTAAGCATTTATCCTGGTGTAAAGCTTGAGGATACACGGTGTTGATGATTAAATTACATAACCCATGCAACACGACTTTTCCTTCAGCATATGGCGTCGCATTATTGAGGTAGATACGTCAAATCCTAAATTAAAGATGACCCGCAACAATCAACAACCATAGCAATTAAGGGGATCCTTAGTATAATTGGTTATTATTACAATGTGCCGATGTGTGAGGAGGCATACAGGCAATTATTGGCTCGGGAAGTTAAGGACGTTGGGTATTACGTACCTAAACTCATACAATTAGCACACCTAGCCAAGAACAGGCGAATTCAGGACTGCGCCAGCGCATTGGATGAGATACAGAGGGGCTGGAGGCTCGTCAGTAGGCAGGGCCCATACTATTAAGTCTTTAGAGGGATTAGGTAAAATTTAATTAAAACCTGGTAGTTATCAGGTCATGTCTGTTGCCAATAACGAACAACCTAAGGGCTGCAGAGACGACGCCATTAAAATACTGAGAAGCAGGTTAAAGACCAAGTTAAAAAGCGGTAAGGTTTTGAAACCATCAAAGAGGTTCATTGAGTTCCTGCTTCAGCTATACACCAATGGGAGGAGTGAGGTAATCTACACCGAGGTTTTCAAGCTAAACATAGGCGACCTCGACAAAGTCCTCAATAGCCTAATTAGGCGTGGATACGTCTCCGCCATATACATAGGCCCACCCAAGAGAGAATTACCGCAACCATGCCGTAACGTTAAAGGCATACCCAAGGACCCCTGGGTAATTGATAGACGGAAAAGCGGTGCAATAAAGGTGTGGTCGTTCGCCTACACAGGCAATGAACGCCTTAGAAAAAGGCGGCGTAGATGTTGGGGGCAGTACATCGTATTACGATTCACAAAACTCCTAAACATGGTAAACGAGGCATGCAACCAAAGCAACGCAGGCGTCCAGGAAAAGATAAAAACATCGGAGGCAAATTCCACCTAGGTGATTAGTATGATGGCTGACAAAATGTATCCAATCGAGATAGGCTTTCACTTTAACCTCCAGAGGGTGCTTAGGGAGTACTTGGTCAAGGAGTGGGAGGGTCAGGGCAGGAAGTACTACATAACGCCTGTGACGGGTGAGTCATCGTTCGAGAAGGTGCTCACTTACTTGGAGTGCCCGCATAAGTACCCGCAGTTGCCCCCGAACGAATCATACGCGCTTGTAGTAAAGAATCATGAATTGATGGAGTGGTACGAGAAGGTCGGGAAAAACAAGGAGTTTCAGCAGGACGTGTTCGATCGCGAGGTCTGCAAGCAAGCCCTGCCGGAGGATGAGGAGGAGTTGCTAAGGGCGATTTATGGTGTTGTGGATAAGTTAAAGGAGGATGTCTACTACGCACTGGTCTATGCAGTGCTGGACAAGGTACTAAAGCCACTGGGGACTGAGGATGCTATTAAGGATGTGCAGAGAAGGATTGATGAAATACTTGGTGTAGCCAGGGAGGCGATCAAGGTTGAGCATAGCTTCATGGTAATGATACCGTACTCAGACATGGGTTTCATAAGGTTCGAGTTACCTGTCACAGAGAGGGGTGTTGTTAAGGAGGAGAAGCACATGGAACCAACAGCGTTGCAGGTACACCCATTCCCGAACTCAGTAAACATATACCTACTCAACTGGGACATGTACAACAAGATCATGAAACTACTATACAAGGCAGAACAAGAGGGGCTATTCTACGTCAGCACACCAAGCTTCTACATACCAACACCCAGAATCGAAATGCCGCCTGTAATCAGGTGCGAAGTGATAGAACGACCCAAGCCACCATTAGATAGAACATGGGACAAAGGACCTAGAGAAGAATAGGTCAGGGCCCCGCCCCGGGAAAGGGGGCGGGGCTTGTCTAAGTCAATCACCAACTCGCTATCCGCGCTAGTGCGTCGTTTACTTGCCTATTGATTCCATACAATGCTGGGTTCCTGAGTGCGTTGTCTACGCATTCCCCGTATATGAGCTTCATTAATTCGTACCTATCAGTGAAGTATCTCTGTCCCTTCACCATGCGCTCATAAACCCTCCTCATGAAGCTTACGACGTAGTTCGAGACCCGTATGTGCAGTGGTATGACCTCCGGATGTATGTAATTGGTCTTCGGGTCCTTCCTGCGGAAAACAACGATGTACGTGCTCAACCAAGCATTGTCGTCTCTATAATACTCATGGAGTTGGTACGCATACATCGCTAATTGAATAACCGCCCTGGCAATGGGTAATGCGTAATCACCATTAGATGCGTACTTAACCTCCACGGGGTGATACACACCACCAACCTCATGAACCACCAAATCGGGCTTCCCACAAACCACACCAACACCACCAACCTCCATGCACGACTCCCACTTAAGGGCCCGGACCTCTCCATCACCCTCGTTGGATGCTACCTTTCTGAACCATTTATCGACAGTCTTCGGCGTAGCATCATTAGGATTCGACACCTTAGCACTGCCATTATTCCCGTACTTAACGGGTGGTGGTATCTTAACGCACTTCCTGAAACACGAAACATCGATGGAGCCTCTACTTGCTCTACTTGCGCAATCCTCACAACTAATACTCTTACTCACCTCCTGCCTCGCCTCCTCAATGACATCGCTTGGAACCTCATTATTATTCACAGCCCTACTTACACGCGCAGCCACACCCCACAGGAACCCCTCAACACCCGGGCTACTGGCTACACCGCCAAACCCACAATCAGGCCCGCCACCACCCAGCACCACTGCGCTACTCGGCGTACTACTTGGGGCATTTATATGCAGGATTTCGGACCTCATACTCATCACCAGGCAAATAAGGTCCAAAACACTTTATTAACTTTGCAGTATGAACCCACGTGGTCAGTTACAAACGTAAATATCACTATTAATTTGGTATGCACGTTCGTAACTAACCACGTAAATGTGCAAGCCATGAACATAATATCAGATATTAATTTACTGGAATTTAATCACTGGGGACCCTGAGAGATTTTTTGCCTATTTAAGCCACATCATTTAGTTGCGAGTTTGTGGTATATCACTAATAGAGTTACTGTTAGTATTAGTCCGGCTATGTGTGTTGTTGGTATTGGTGGTTTTAGTAGGAGCTCGGTGGCTAGGTAGGCAGCCACCAACGCAGGCATGGCTATCGCAGTAATCACCGCGCCTATGTACACCCTAGCGAGCGTATTCTTCGAAACCACCAACCGCCTGGGCAAGTCCCATGCAGATACTACTGCGACGTAAATGGTTGCCGCAAGCATGTACTCCGTGTATATCGATGTGCCGATGCTCGGTTTACCACCACCAACCCAGGCAATGAGCGATGTTGCGTATGATGAGGCGATGGCTAGGGCAGAGGATTGAGTTAGAAACGACTCACTAAGGATTTCCCTACGCAACACATACTCAGATGCCCACAGTGCAATTATGACCTCTGTGGCGAGTATTACCGTGGGTACGACCACGGACTCAATGAGGTAGAGCCAGGGTGGGTAGTGAAACATCAACGACTCGTAGGCATTAAACGTCGAGGTTAGGTAGATGATAAGCATGGGCATGTTGAGGACCGGCCTAAACCCAATTGCCCTCACTGATGCCCAATAAACAATGAGCGGTTTCGGTACTATGGCTAGCGAAGCCCAGTAAAGGGCGGTGTAGGTCAGCAACACGGCGAGTAGGG
>Ga0081473_127713_pt1 | contig 19957 bp, 23 predicted proteins | sample CisSprmetagenome_FD_70977 | JGI IMG/M metagenome (GOLD analysis project Ga0081473, IMG submission 70977) | Hypoxic/sulfidic aquatic microbial communities from Cistern Spring, Yellowstone National Park, USA v2 (version 2) | ecosystem: Environmental > Aquatic > Thermal springs > Hot (42-90C) >...
AAATTATTTTGATATAAAAGAATTTAAATTATCAATTGTTTCAAGAACAGATAAAGGAGTAAATGCAGAAGAAAATTATATTGTTATATCTTCAGATAAAAATATTGATTTTTCAAATTTTAAAAATAACGATATAAAAATATTGAATGTATATAAATTAAAGGAATTTATTAATATTAGAAAATTTTCTAGAGGTAAATTATATGAATATAAATTACCAAAAAAATTATTTGAGAAGAAATATATACCGAAATATTTAATAAATAATGAAAAAATTTTGATAAAATCTGAAGAAAAAGAATTTGATATAAATAAATATATAGAAGCATCAAAGCATTTTATAGGTATAAAAAGTTTTCATAATTTTTCAAAAGGAAAAGTAAAAGATTCAATATGTAATATAACAAAATTTGAAGTAATTGAAGATAATGATTTTTATATAAATTATATTGAAGGAAATAAATTTCTATATGAAATGATAAGAAGAATTATTACATTTTTAATTTCTGTTGGTTATAATTTATTTCCTTTAGATTTAATTGAAAAAGTTTTTATATATAATTTAGAACCAAAACCATTTCCTTCAGATCCAAGATATTTGACATTAAAAAAAGTTTACCTGGACTGGAAAGAATTATATAAATATATTGAAGATATTGTTGAAATATAATGTTTTCAATATTTCTATAATAATATTGGTATGATTGTGATATTTCTATCTGTAAAAAATGGAGATGGGATAAATATTTCTAGAAGAATATTGGAAAGAAAATATGCAATATCAATAGATATAAAGAAAGTTGAAACATTATATTTAGAAAAAGATAATATAAGAGAGGAAGATAGAGAACTATTATTAATAAAAACAAGAGAAGAATTATTTGATAAAATAGAAGAACTAATAAAAGAAATATATAAAAATAGTATAATTGAAATATATTCAATAAATGTTGAAGATGCAAATAAAGATTTCCTAGATTTATTGGAAAAAGAAACATCTATAAAGAAAATAAAAAATGCTTGAAGATTTAAAAAAGGCTTCTGAAATTACAAAAAAAGTAAAAAAAGAAGCTGAGAAATTATTGAAACCTGGGGAAAGTATATATAATATTGCAGAAACAATTGAACAAAAAATAATAGATTTGGGAGGTTTTCCATCATTTCCTGTTAACATATCTATAAATAATATAGCAGCACATTATACACCAACAATAAATGATAATACAATATTAAAAGATGGGGATGTTGTAAAGGTTGATTTTGGTGCACAAGTTAATGGTTATTGCATGGATACAGCATTTACGGTAGAAATAAATGATAATAAATATAAAGATCTAATTGAGGCTTCTAGAAATGCATTAGAAAATGTTAAAAAAATAATAAGAAAAGATATAGAAATATCTGAAATTGGAAAAGTAATAGAAAATACAATTAAATCCTATAATTATAATCCAATATATAATTTATCTGGTCATAGAATAGAACAATATATTTTACATGCTGGTATTACAATACCAAATTATGATAATAAATCAAAAATAAAATTATCTGAAGGAATATATGCAATTGAACCATTCGCTACAAATGGTATAGGACTTGTAAAGGAACATAAACCTTCCGGAATATATTCTATAATGTCTGATAAACCAATTAGAGATCCAAATATTAAGAAATTTTTCCAGGAAATATATAATAAATATAAAACTCTTCCTTTTGCATATAGGTGGCTATATAAGGATTATAATAATAAAATAAATTTAAAATTGTTTATAGAATATCTAAAAAAGAATGGAAATATTTATGAGTATCCAATATTAGTAGAACAATCTAATGGAATAGTAACTCAATTTGAAACAACTTTTTATATTTATGATAGAGTTTATGACATGATGGATTAATATTGAGGGGGTAATATATTATGGTCATGTTAAATTGACTTAAACAAATGTTAAAACAAAAGATTTTTATATTAGTTAGTCGATAATATTATTATGGCAAAGAGAACAACACCAATTCCAGTGGCACCACTATATAGAATATTAAGAAAGGCCGGTGCATCAAGGGTAGGACAGGATGCAAAATTGGCAATGGTAGAATCAGTATTGCAAGTAGCAGAGGCAATATCAGCTAGAGCAGTAGAATTAGCAAAACACGCAGGAAGGAAAACTGTACATGAAGATGATATAAGGCTAGCAATTAGGGAACTTAGAGGCCTATAAGGATATATATTTTTTGCTTTATTAATTTTTATAAAACATTGTTATAATATATATAGATGGAATATTCGGAAAGAAAACCAATAGATTTTAAGAAGGAGAGGCCACAATTGTTTAAAATGAAGGGTATTTCAGCAAAAACAGTAGAAGAACATTTGAAGATATATGAAGGATATGTAAAGAAATTTAATGAGATAACACAAAAGCTAAATAACTTGACAGACGAGGATTATAATGCTGCAAATGTAACATATTCATTGATAAGAGAATTAAAAGTTGAATGGACTAGAGCATTTGGAGGAATGATTAATCATGAAATATACTTTGGTCATTTGGGAGGAGAAGGAGGAAAACCAGGATCATCGTTGGGATCACAGATAGATAAAGATTTTGGATCATTTGAAAAATTTGTTAAAGAGATGAAAGCAACTGCTATGAGTGCAAGAGGGTGGGCATGGTTATTATGGTCTGATGATCTAAATAGATTGGTAATTAGTATATCTGATGAGCAAAATACATACATGGTACAGAATTCAAGAATAATATTAGCATTAGATGTATTTGAACATGCATATTATTTGGATTATGGAAGTAATAGAAAGGGATATGTTGATGTATTCTTTGATAATATAGACTGGTCTGTAGTAGAAAAGAAATTTGAAAAATTAAAGGTATAAATTTTTTAGCGTGTTTTTAGATTCTATAATTAAATCTAAATTAAATGAGGAAGATAAATTTGTAAAATTAAACATAAAATTAAATATAAAAGGAAGGCAAGAATATTATGGGATAAAACATAGTAACAAATATTATATATTTAATATAAATGAATGGAAAGAAAAATCATCTTCTAGAGAAATTATATATAGAAAAATTATATATCTAGTAGATTTTAATGAAGAAGAATTATATAAAATAGATGAACTATATAAAAAAATAGAAGAAGGTCCTTCAAAGTTTTTTGATAATCTATTTAATAAATTTTATAAATATACATATGAAGAGACAGATCATAATTTTCTATTCTTATCTTTATTAAAGAAAAATAAGTTAAATTATGAATATATTATTATTATTGATATAAAAGGCAACGAAATATATAATATGCCCAATATATATAAATTTTTATTGAAAAAGATTTCTATGGAGATTTCTTATTATATATCTAATGATCCTCATATTACTACAATAATAAAGACTTATAAAAACGGTAAATTTTTGGAGGATTTTTTAATATTTTATAACTATAAAACAAAAAAATATGAAATTTTAGAAAACATAGGTGGAAAAATAATATCTGAAAATATAGGTTATAATAAAAGAGAATTAGTTGAAAGAATAATTGAAAGCATTAGATAATGTCATTAGATTCAAAATATTTATATTTATCCAAAATAGTTTCTTCACATTCTTTAGATTTATCAAATTTAGAATTTAATAATGAAAGGTCTTTAAATGAGAGGTCTTTTCAAATAAGATTAGACGAATTATTAAGAAGCTATGGAAATCTAACATATATCTTATTAGGAAATCTTCAAATTAGGCGTACTACAAATTATAATGGAGTATACGTGTTATATTCTCCAGTAGAAAAAATAAAAAGCAAAGAAATGATAAGAATAATATTTGGAGATTCACCTAGATATAAAGAGATAGAAGATTCAATAGATTTATCCTCAAAAAATGGAGAACTCTATCTGCCGCAAAGATTAGAAGATCCCACTATAAGAGAGGCGGAAATAGATGCTCTTGTTATTACAAGAGGATATGATGGTAAATTATTTTTATATAATATTGAACTTAAAAGAGGTTTGATGGGAAAAGAAAATGATAAAAAATATAAAAAAGCACATTTGCAATTATTCAGATCTACAATTATTTTAATAAATGCTCTATTAGAAACAAAAATAGTTAGTAAAGGTTCTGAATTTTATACCTTTAGTATCCTCTATTCAGAACATTGGTATAGAATTGTTTATTTCTTCGTATATAAAAACAGAAATCTTTATGCATATCGTGTTAACAATGAAGATAAAAGTATAGCATATCAGATTCCCTTAAATGGATTAGAAATGAAAAAATATGCAAATTATAGTAAAGATGATTTTGAATATATTATGGAAAAAAGAGGTATTATTCCATATTTAGTAGGTTTAGGAAATCATAAGAATTATAAAAAACATAGGTAAAATATTTTTAAAGAATTTTAATAAAAAATGAAAAAAGCACAGATTTTGAAGCCGAAAATACAATAGAAAATAAAATTATTAGAAATATTAAGTGAAAAACTTTGTAGATTTTTTACATTAGGTTTTATAAAGAATTAAGTAATTATAAATTATGTTCATATTCTAATAATTTTCTTTTGAATTCAATTCCCAATGGAGTATAGCCAGAGATATCATTTTCTTTAATAACTCTGTGACATGGAATTAAAATAATAAATGGATTATTTTTTATAGCATTCAATATTTGTAGCATATTATATTTTTTATTTAGACTATTATATAATTCCTTATATGTTATTGTTTTTCCAAAAGGTATTTCTAATATTTTTTCATATATATCTTTATATCTATATTTACTTAGATCTAAATTAAATTTTTCTTTATTATTTAATACTTTGTTTATCTTTTCCTGAAAAAATTTATCTATATTTTCATCAAAAACAAGATCTCCATTTAAATTATGAAATTTAGCAATTTTTACTAAGTTTTTTGTTAGTATATCTATATTATTATGTAAAGAATAAGCAACAATTTTTCCGTTTAACATTATATATCCAGAATATAGTTCATAATCAAATATTTTTATCATTATCAAATATTATAAGAAAAATTTATATTATTCGGGAATTCATTATTATTATATGGGTTGTACTAGAGGAAAAAGAAAGACTAGTAAAGAAAGTAAAGAAGAAAAATAATTGGGTTTAAAGGCTTTTGCTATGTAGTTCTTTAATTTTTTCTAATGCCTTGTCGGCATGTTCTGCAGCATTTTTTAATGATTTTAATGTTTCAACAATCTTTAAATTTTTATCTACTATAAAAGTAATTCTACTTGCTCCTTTTCCTCTATTACTTTTTGCATTAAATAATTTTATTATCTTTAATTCAGGATCTGCAACTAGAGGAAATTTTGCACCATATTTTTCAGCAAATTTCTTCTGAGTATCTAATTTATCATTACTTACCCCAATTATTTCTGTATTATATTTTTTAAATTCTTCATATAATTCTACAAATCTCTTTAACTCTTGTGTACATCCACTAGTAAATGCCTTTGGATAAAAATATACAACTACAAAATCTTTTTCCTTTAATATATTGCTTAACCTTATCTTTCCATTTGTACTTTCGGCTTCAAAATCTATGGACTCCATATATAATAGTGAATAGAAAACTTTATAATTATTATATTAAATTAGTTATTAATGGTACGAAGATCGTATATAGATGATATAGATAATAAAATAATTAAGATATTAATAAATAATTCGCGTATATCAAACACCAAAATAGCAAAATTATTAAATATATCGGAAGCTTCTGTTAGAAAAAGAATTAAAAAGATAATGAAAATTGGTATAATAAAAAAATTTACAGTTGAATTAAATTATAATTTATTAGGATATAAAAGAGTATTTATAGGATTGAATATAGATAAAGATAAAATATTTAATATATTAGAAAAAATATCTAAGAACAAAAATATAATTAACATATACTTAGCTGGAGGAGATCACGATATATTAATGGATTTTTTATATTCTAAACCCGAAGAGCTTGATGAATATATAAAATATTTACAAAGTATTGAGGGTATTAAATCTATATGGCCGACAATTGTAATAGATTATTATTGGTCACGATAATTTAGGTACGAATATTAACCCTTATAAAAATAATATATAACTATATTTCTTATGGAAGAAGAAAAAATTAATGGAATCCCAAGAATAGGTAGTAGATTTCCAGAAGTAGAGGTACATACAACACATGGAAAAATAAAATTGCCAGATTACTATAAGGGAAAGTGGTTTGTATTATTTAGTCATCCGGCAGATTTTACACCAGTATGTACAACAGAATTTGTAGAATTTGCGAGAATGTATCCAAAGTTTAAAGAAATTGGAGTAGAATTAATAGGATTGTCAGTAGATCAAGTATATTCTCATATAAAATGGGTTGAATGGATAAGAGAAAAGGCAAAAACAGAAGTTCCATTCCCAATAATTGCAGATGATTTAGGTAAATTAGCATCTATGTTGGGAATGCTACCAGAAAATGGAGGAACAAATACTGTAAGGGCTGTATTTGTTGTAGATCCAGAAGGAATTATAAGGGCAATATTATATTATCCACAAGAAGTTGGAAGGAATATTACAGAAATATATAGATTGGTATATGCATTACAAGTATCGGATAAAGAAAAGGTTACATTGCCTGCAAATTGGTATGTAGATAAATTAGAATGGAAGTCATCTAGTTTAATTGGAAATAAAGTAATAATACCACCTGCAAATTCAATTGGAAAAGCAAAGGAAATAGAAGAAAAAGCTAAGAAGAAAGAAATAGAGATGTTGGATTGGTGGTTTGCTTATAAAGAGCTAGAAAAATAATTTTATTTTTTTGAATATTGTTTATACAATATTATAGAAAATAAATTTCCTATTGGTGTTACAAATTCTGAGGATATAAAGGAATTTAATAGAGAAAATGCAAAATTATTATAATATATTTGAATTATATAAGTTATTATTAATATAGAATCTATAAGAAGATTGTAAAGCAATATTAATGCAGAATCTCTTATTTTTATATTCTTCCATGATTCATATAAAGAATCATATATACTTTTTTTCTTAAATATAACTATCATTGGAGAGAAGAATATTTTATTAAATAATATTATTAAAAGTAAAGAAAAAACAATAAATGATGTTATATATATTATCTCGGATAATTGTATACTTATAATAAAAAAAGGAATTGAAATAAATATAGATATAAATATAGAAATTATAATAGAAGCAAATACAGCAACAACGGTTATTAAATATGTTAATAAGAATGGAAAATAATTCTTTATTGATTTTTTTATTGATTTTAATATACTTTTTTCTTCTTCATAGTAAAAATATATTGTTAACCTTGTAAATGTATAAAATATTATAAAAACTATAATAGATAAAAATAGATAAATTAAGAAATATTCTAAATTTCCATATAATTCAATCTTAGTATAATATAATGGTATTGATGGTATAAATAAAATTAAATATATAAGAAATATATTCCTAAAATTATTAATATAAAAGGAAAAAGATTCTTTTAATGCTTCTTTATATTTCAATTGAGTCACCTGGGTTTAATATTATTACATTTGTATTTTTTGCTTTTTCCTTTAGAATTTCTGGTTTTGTTTCAATAACATGGAATGTATTATAATGCATTGGTATAACATTCTTTGGTTTTAAATATTCTATTGCAATTAAAGCTTGATTAATATCCATTGTATAATGTCCTCCAATTGGTAATAAAGCCAGATCAATATCTCCAACAATTTTTGGTATTAGTTTCATATCTTCAAATACCATGGTATCACCAGCATGATATATTACCCTATCATCAACCTTTATTACAAAACTACCAGGATTTCCCAACCATAATATATTATCTTTATCATCAATTATGCTTGAAGTATGTACTGCAGGGAATAAATATATTTCTATATTATTATGAACTGTTCTACCACCAAAATTTAATCCAGTTGTTTTTATTCCAAATTTTTCTAAATATCTAGCTATTTCAAAAATAGAAATTACTTTTATATCATTATCTTGAGCCAATTCTATTGTATCACCTAAATGATCAAAATGTGCATGTGTTACTAATATTATATCTATATCTTCTAAATCTGATTTCTCATACTTTGCCTTTGGATTTTGTTTAATAAATGGATCTATCAATATATTTCCATATGTACTCTTAATTAAAAAACATGCATGTCCTATCCATTTTACATATACCATAGATAAAATATATTTATTATATTTTAGAATATTTTTTATAGTATGTCTATAATTCCTTATATAATATTAATGATAATATTTGTAGAATTGTTATTATCTATATATACTCTATTATTTCTATTATCATATGATAAAGAAGAAATCAATTATGAGATAAAAGATTATCCAAAGGTATCAATAATTGTACCTGCATACAATGAAGGTAAAAATATAAAAAACACATTGGAAAGATTAATAGATTTAGAATACCCAAAAGATAAATTGGAAATAATTGTTGTGGATGATGGATCAAAGGATAATACATATGAAATAGCAAAAGAATATGAAGAGAAATATAATTTTGTAAAGGTATATAAAAAGGAAAATGGTGGAAAATCTTCAGCATTAAATTATGGAATAAAGAGATCTAGTGGAGAAATAATTGTTACATTGGATGCAGATTCCATTCCAGAAAAAGATTCTTTAATAAAAATGTTAAAATACATGTACTATTATAATGCTGATATTGTTGTTCCAGCAATCCAAACAATTAATACAAAAAAATTTATTGAAAAATATCAATATATTGATTATGCAATACATAATTTTTCTGGTATTGTTGTTGATACAATGAATTCTGTATTTATAGCATCCGGTCCGTTTTCTGTATTTAAAAGATCTGTATTTGAAAAAATTGGATTATTTGATGAAAAAAATATAAGCGAAGATATGGAAATTGCATTAAGAGCTCAGAAAAATAATTTTAAAATAAAATTTTGTCCAGAAGCTATTATAAAAACCGTTCCTCCAGATAATTTTAAATCATTATTAAAACAAAGAGTAAGATGGACATTGGGATTCATTGAAAATTATATGAAATATAGAGATATAGAAAATGAATATTTAAGAGAAGTTGTTTTTGGTATTAATATAATTTTATATATTTTAATACCATTATCATTTTCAATAATATTATATACATATGGATATCAATTATATAACTTTCTAATATATTTATCTTCCATAAATTATGATATATTATATTTTATAAAAAATTCTTTTTCCTTCGATATTAATACATATATCATTCAATTATTATCTACATCTCAATTAATTCTAACTATATTTTCAATTATTTTATTGATAGATTTCTTTCTTTTTATTAATATATATAGAAGGTATGATAAATCAAAATCATGGTTATCAATAATTTATTATTCAATTATATATCTAATTTTTTCAATATACTTCAATGCTATCTTTATAATTGTAGCATTATATTATAAACTATTTGGTAGAAATTTAAGGTGGGGTGGAATTGTATGGAATAATAGTTTAATAAATAAACTGTTAAATAAGAAATATGGATAAGCCTAGGAATATAATAACAATAGCAGTAATAATATCTATATTATCCTTTTTCTTAGGAATAATCCTAGGTTATTTATTATATCAATATTCATTTCAACAGAGTATATTACAAATTAATGAAATAAATTCTTTAGTAATTTCAGCCCAATATTTGGCAAGTTCCCAAAGTTTGGAGTGTAGTAATAATTATTTATCTTTTTTGGAATATTTAAAATCCCAAATCGCTCAGGTTGGATTGGAGTTAACATATTTAGAATCAAAGGAAAATATATATTATAATAAAGAGGAAATAAGATATTTAAAATCCCAATATTTTAATATGGAATATTTACACTTTTTATTAACTAGAAAATATATAGAAGATTGTAATATAACGAATTTCACATTGATTTTATATTTCTATGATAACCAATATTGTAGTGATGAATGTGATCAGGAAGGTAATATTTTAACTTATCTATATGCACAGAATCAACATAATTTGTATATATATTCTTTTGATTCAAGCTATCCAAATTATTTTATAAGTTATTATAATTTAAATTATAATATTACTACCTGGCCATTTATTATTATATATAGATATAATGAGACATATATTATTAGAGGATTTGCAAGTTTGGATGAATTGGAAAGCTATTTAACAAAATAATTATTTACTTTATAAATATATATTTGACAATCATTTGGATCTATATAATAATATATTAATGATATATTATAATCGTTTGGATTAAATGGGAAAGATACCCCACAATTTGGGGAATATATAATGAATTGGGGATAAATTCTTGGGATCAAATATGTAGCATTATACATTATATAAACCTGAGAATTTGTATAATATGCAACCATTGGCCAATTAACATTTGTTAATATTACTTTTGGATTATATTGATTTAAATAATCAGAAGCTCTATATATATAATTTAGATATGTATTTCCAAGATCTGTATTATAATTTATTAAAAATATTATACCATAATATATTGATATAATATTTAATAATGAGAATAAAAATAAATATGGGAATTGCAAACCTTTTATTTTATTAATAAATATCCTTGTTAATATTAAAAATGGAGGTAATATCATCAAAATATATCTTGGATCTTTTGATTTAACAAAAAATGCAAGAAATATTATTGATAATATTATATATAAATATATAGATCTATTATAGTTTTCAAGTTTTTTTGGGTTCTGTAATAAAGAAAATAAATATGCAGAAGAGAATATAAATAGGTTAAATAAAAATAATGAAAGGGGTTGATAAGATGTATATTCATAAACAATTTCTGCCTGTTCAATAAAGATAAATATTGGATTATTATATAATATTAAATTATATAAAAAGTATGGGATTAAAAATAATAAAGAATATAATATTGTCTTTAATTTTTCCTTATTTTTTAAAAAAATTATTGAAGAAATTAACCATAAACCATATTCATATTTTGAGAGAATTGATAAAACTGAAAATAATGAATATAAAATTAAATTTCTTTCTCTATTATCTTTAAAATATTTTATATAGAAATATATTGAAAATATTAATAGAGAAGATGCTAAAACGTCTGGATAAATTCTTGATGCCCAAATTAAAAATAAACCATTTAATGAATAAAATAAAATCAAAATATAGTTTATATATTTATTATTATAATTTTCCAATATTTTATATAAAAATACTGTAGATAGAGAAAAAATAGAAATTAAAAATAATTTTATAAAAAATATATTGAAACTTGTAATGTAAGAAATTGGAATTAATATCCACCATAATAATGGAAATCTATAATATTCAAAATATGGAGTATTTAATAATATATGTTTTACATTATCTAAATATGAATATTCATCCCAGAGTAATATTGGAGGGGATAATAATAAAATAATTATTTGTGGTATAAATGATATAAGAAATATGTAAATATAATCTTTTTTCATGAATGATTATTATTATAATTCTTTTAAAAATATATTTGACAAGAGAATATCTATGAAGGTATTAGATTATATTATTGATTCATACAATATATATAAGCAAAAATTACTCGAAGCATTTATTCTAGGTGTAGCAATTGATGTTATTGATTTGATAGGTTTAATACCAGTTATAGGTTGGTATTTATATGCTAAATTATTTCCACAAATGGTTGTATGGTATTATAATAAACTTAATATAAAGGTAGATCCAAAATATGATGTTGCATTTAAGTCAATAATAATTCCACTATCAATTGCAATGATTGGCGTCTTAATAATGATCATTGGGCTTATATTATATTTCTTTGTGATAAAATCTACAGAATTTATAGAAATTTCTATTATTGTGAGTTTAATATTAGGAATAGTTGGTTTTATATTATATATATTGTTACTTTATACATTATTTGGAAGTATAATTGGTAAAGTGGATAAATTCAAGATTTATGCTAAAAAATCAATATATTTATTCTTAATAAGTCTTATTCCAGGCTCTATAGTTTCTATATTATCTATTATTGTTTCCTTTATACCATTTATTGGTCCACTATTAGATATTATATTGGCAATATTCTATGAACCTTACATAATTGTCTTCTATGCAATTGCCATTGAAAATATGCAATCCTAAATCTTAAAAAAGAGAAAATATTATTTATGATTTATGAAAACATTAGTTATAAATTTAGATAAGTTAGAATATAAAATTATTGATATAGATTCTCAAGGAATTATTTCCTTAGGATTAAAAATACATGATGAATATGAATCATGGAAAAAAGATGTTTATGATCCTTCAGTTCCATTTATATTTGGTTTAGGTCCATTTGTTGGAGGAAAATTATTTGGGGTTCATAGAATGGTTGCAATATTTAAAAGTCCATTAACAAGAACATTACACTTTTCTTCAATTGGTGGTGTTGGATATAAATTTATGGGATCTGGAATTGATGAAATTGTAATTATTGGATATTCAAAAGAACCATCCATAATTTTTATTTCTCCAAATAATGTAAAGATAGAACCTGTGAATTATGTAAATTCATATAAAAATTATAAAGGTGTATATGCATTTTCAAGATATTTATTAGAAAAATATAATGATTTCTTTTCAAATTATAATGCTAGAGCAGTTGTTGTTGGGGAAGGGGCTATGTATACATATAATGGAAATTTATTTTCATTTGATATATTTAATGGAGAATTTAGAATGGGTTCTGAAGATTTTTCTGGAAGGGGTGGTGCAGGGTCTTCATTATTTAAAGGTCATAATATTTTAGGTATAGTTTCTGGTGGGAATTATAAATATAGATATGAAAAGGTAAATGATTTTCAATTAATAAACAAAATATTCTTAGAAAAATTTGGAAAAGGATATATAGATGTTATTAATGAAAAGACAAAGAAATATAAATATGATCCAGAAACAGGATCTGGTGGAACTTTTGGGGAAAATTATCTATTATATAAAGAATTTTTACCTTTATTTGGATATAAATCAATATATCATTCAAAGGAATTAAGGAGAAAACATTATGAAAATATTATTGAATTATTTTGGAAACCTTTCCAGGAAGAAGTATTTATAAAAAACAAATTATGGTTTACATGCGGAGATTTATGTAATGTAGCATGTAAAAAAGTATATAAAGGTAAAAAGGTAGATTATGAACCTTTCCATTCTTTAGGTCCATTTATTGGTAATTATATATTTGAAGAGGCATTGAAATTAGTAGATTTGATAGATCAATATGGAATGGATACAATTGAAGTTGGATATTTAATTTCATGGTTATTTGATTTGGTTGAAAATAAATTATTAGAACCTGGAGAAATTGGGTTAAATGAATATCCAATATTTAATTTTGAGAATTTTGATCCAAAAAATGATTCATATAAAAATTCAAAAATTGCAGGAAAAATTATTGAGGGATTAATTAAGAAAAATAATGAAATATTGTCTTTAATATCTGAAAAGGGAATAAGAATTTCTTCAAGAATATTAAATGAAAAATATAAGGAAAGAATTAAGGATAATAAATTTAATGATTATGTTGTATATGTATCTTTTGGAAATGAAGGATATATTACTCCAAATTTGTATTGGAGTCCAGGTATGGTTGCTCCAATGTATATTTTAGGAAAATATTGGACAGATTATTCAAATTCATTTGCAAGACCTGAAGATTTTGCAAGATCTTCATATGGAAGGGCAATAAATGAATCATTAGTTGAAGATTTGGGAATATGTAGATTTTATAGAGGAGTTTATGAACCAGTATTAGATAGATTATATAAAGAAATTACTGGAAAGGATTTGGATAAAAATTTATATAAAGAAATTGCCGAATATTCAATAAAAGCAAATGCAGAACCTGTTCTATGGGAAAGTAAAAGAGCAATGGATCTTGTATCTACAATGTGTAGAGAATTAAATTCTAATGATTGGAAGTTTGAAAAATATGAAGATTATGTTGAATGGTGGAAAAGATTTAAAGAAAGTTTAGATAAATATTTGGGATTAAAAAATATTTAATAATATTTTTATTTTTCAGTCATATTCATCTATTTTATATTCATTATATTCATATTCTGATGCATCAATCTTTCTCTTTTTATATTCTTCCATATATTGATATGCTTTGTCCAATATTGTTATATATACTGGTGGATTCTCTTGTTCTCCCGTTTTTATTACTTTTATTATTCCCATTTCTTCCAATTTTCCTAAAATTTTGGCTCCAGTACTTTGATATGTTCCTTTTAACATATTATATGTTAATTTTTCTATTTTTATTTCGCTTTTCTTTAAACTTTCATAAGGAAGTCCTTCATTAATTGCCTCTCTTACTTTAACTTCTAAAACACTGGGATGAGCATGAGAGTAAGGTAATACTTTAACAAATATTCTACCGATTAATTCTTCAAGATCGTCTTTCCTTAAATTGTATAGTATGGGAGGTTTTTCAAATAAATCATATCTTCTGCATTCTATATTTCCACTTTTCTTACATAATTCTTCTAATATAGTAATTCCAACATATATCAGCTCTTCATTTTCTATATGGTTCAATGTATTGTTTATTTCTTGTATCTGACTTATTATATTATCTAATAAATGTAAATTTCCATTATTTATTTCAGCCATCTAATTATAATTTCAGATAATTATATATTTGAAAAATAAAAAATATTTAATATCGATAAAACCTCTTCATCACTTTTTGTACTTCTGGATTGTCCGTTGATATTATATATCCTTCTTGAGTCTTTTTTAGTATACCTCTTTCATATAAATCTTTAATATAGAGTTGTCCTATTTGTCGATATAAAATTTCTCTTAAAGAAGGGAATTGACTAGTTTTTTGAAGAAGTATAGAATATATTTTAAACATTTTTTCTGCTTCTGGATCTTTAACCTCTCCATGTTTATCATAAGCTTGTTCATATAATTCATAAAATCTGTTTTCTATTATTACAAATCCTAAACGATATTGTAATTCATATGGAAACAAATAATCAGATACTCTACCAACTTTATATTTTTTATTTATTTTTTTATCTGAACATTTTACATTAAATCTAGTACTACAATACCATAATAAATCATCTAAAATAAGTTCTAGTGGAAGATCATCTATAGGTAATTGTAAATTACCTATTCTGTTTTTTATTTCCCAACCATATTTATCCAATACTTTTTTAGTTATCTCATCTGATGATTTATGTTTATGTTCATGCGATATTTTACTAAGCTCTATACTAGCTTCTATTGTAGGTTCTATAATAGATAATATGATTTTATCTAAACTATTAGGAATCATAAGTTATGATTGCTAGAAAGTTCTAAAAAATTTCTATATTTTAAAAAGTTTTTGGTATTTAATGTTAATCTTTTTAATTTTTCTATATGTTTTAAATCATATATAGATTGTTTATAATTATTAGAAATTTTTTAGACATTTACAGTTATTTTTACATTAAAAATATCTTTAAAAAATTAGATTTTCCAGCCTTTTCAGTATCTTTCCCATACATTTATCCTACATTTTGGCATGGTTTCCATACACATTTTATATTTTGGATCTTTCTTCAATTCTCTCTCTATCGCTTCATATATCTCTCTCATATCTGTAACTTTGGAAGACGATCCCCCAGCTATTGTATATTTGAATGCTTCTATTATTTCATCAGTCAATCCTATTGATTGTATCAATGGTTTATACCTTTCCATTAATTTCTTTTCATCTATTATTATTTTATACTGTTCTCCAGATTCTTCCTTTGCTATTCCCAATTTCTTTAATTTTTCTATATACATTAGTCCTATTGCTCTGTATAGGAATCCCAATGCCCAATTTATATCGTATGGTTTCCCTCCTTCAATTGTATTTACAATTTCGTTTAGATTTCTTCTTATATTTTCTATATCCCTTCTACTGTAATATTTATCTCTTAGCATATTTGTAGCATATTCTACTAATATACTTCCTATCTCTTCAGCTAATTCTCCTTTTGTATATGAGATTGTCTCATACCAGCACTCATCATCATCAGTACGTTCACGACATCTCATTACTTTGACTTTATATCCATTTTGTGCATATCCTATTATTGATAGACCTGCTATGAATGTTAGCGGATCAGGCTCTATATCTAAATACTTTTCTATCAATTTTATTATTTCTTTTAATAACTGTTGCCTTTCGAAGTCTATTATTGGGTTTTCGTCATATTTTGCACCCCTTAATAGTTTATTAAATTTTCCTATAGATCCTAGCAATAGGCTAAAGTATGGAAATTTACTTTCATCCCTCATAACCTCTAATGTTTCCTCTAGAAGCCTGTCCAAACTTGTTTTATAAAATTTTTTGTTTTGGTTTTGTCCGTCCATCCTAATAGTAATATTTATGTAAAATTTTATAAATTTTTATGTTTAGAATATTATATAAAATAATTACAACTTAATCTTTATTGTTATATCTTAAAAATTAGATTTTCCAGCCTTTTCAGTATCTTTCCTATACTTTTATCCTACATTCTCGCACAGTATCTATACACATTTTATATTTTGGATCTTTCTTTAATATATTCTCTATTTCTCCATATATTTCCTCTATGGTTATAGGATCTTCAGAATATTTTCCAGCTATTGCATTTTTGAATCGTTTTACTAATTTTTCATCTAATCCTATTGATTGTATCAATGGTTTATACCTTTCCATTAATTTCTTTTCATCTATTATTATTTTATACTGTTCTCCAGATTCTTCCTTTGCTATTCCCAATTTCTTTAGTTTTTCTATATACATTAGTCCTATTACTCTATATATTTGGTTAAATGCACAGTCTCTATCACATTCTTCTCCTCCTTCAATTGTATTTACAATTTCGTTTAGATTTCTTCTTATATTTTCTATTACTTTTCTGTTAAGATATTTGTCTCTTAATAGACCCACACCATATTTTGTTAATACTTTTCCTATCTCCCCAGCCAGTTCTTCTTTTGTATATGAGTGTTCTTTATCCCAGCAGTAGCCACCATGCATACTATCGCTACACTCTTCTATTATAACTTTATATCCTCTTTCTGCATATCCTGTTAGCATAATACCTGCCATTAATGTTAAAGGATCTGGTTCTATATCTAGATACTTCTGCATTAATCCTTTCATTTCGTCTATTAATTGTTGCCTTTCAAATTTTACTATTGGATGGTCATAATCACTTCTTCTATATCTAATACATTCCATTGTTCTACGATATTCCCCTATAGATCCTAGCAATAGGCTAAAGTATGGAAATTTACTTTCATCCCTCATAACCTCTAATGTTTCCTCTAGAAGCCCATCCAAACTTGTTTTATAAAAATTTTTGTTTTGGTTTTGTCCATCCATCCCAATAATAATAATATTTATAGAAAATTTTATAAATTTTTATGTTTAGAATATTATATAAAATAATTCATAGTAATATAAATCATGAAAATTGAAAAACCAGAGATTCATTATAATGCTTTAGATGTATTGGCTAATCAAATTGTAGGGATGACTTTGGAATATGGAGAAGTTGATATTGATATTGTATGGAATACAATAAAAAGATCATATATATATAAAGATTTAACATATGAGGAATTTTTAAATATAATAAATTTCTTAGATTCAATAAAGATTTTAATATATGATAAAGAAAATAAGAAATTAATTAAAACAAGAAAAGGATTATTTTATTTTTTAGATAATATTTCAATGATACCAGATGAAAAGTCATATGATGTATATGATATAACAACAGGACAAAAAATTGGTATATTGCATGAAGAATTTGTTGCAAAACATGGAAATCCTGGTACAATATTTATATTAAGGGGTTTACCATGGAAGATTGAAAAGATTGAAAGAAATAAGATTTTAGTTGGATTAGAAAAAGATTTTGAATCTGCAATACCTTCTTGGGAAGGTGAATTATTACCTGTTCCATTAGAAGTTGCACAAGAAGCACAAGAAATAAAAAGAGAATTATTAAATTTTGATGAACTAAAAAATCAGGAATTATATTTTTATCCAAATAAAGATAATATTTATATTGAACAATATAGGGATTGGTTTATTATTCATTCTCCATTTGGAAGTAAAATAAATGATGCATTATCAAGATTAATTTCCCAAATATTGTCTGAAAAATATGGAATTGTTGTCGGGATAAAGACGGATCCTTATAGAATAATGTTAAAGGCTGGATATATTACAAAGGAAAATATTAAGGAAGTAATTGAAAATATTGATTTAGATAATGTTGAAAATATATTGGAAAAAGCAATAGTTAATACAGATCTATTTTTATGGAAGTTTTCTCATGTTGCAAAAAGATTTGGAGTAATTAGAAAGGATGCAGATTATTCAAAATCTACTTTAAGAAGAATTTTAGATCATTTAATAAATACACCAGTATATAAGGAAACATTAAATGAATTATTTATTGAAAAATTGGATGTAAAAAATTTAAAAACAATATTAAAGAAAATAAAAGAAAGAAAAATAAAGGTAAATATTATTGATAGAGAAAATATATCACCTTTAGCAATTTTAGGATTGGAAGAATATGTATCAGATGTATTAATTTCTGATAAATGGAGAGAAGTATTAAAATTGGTAAAGGAGAGAATTGAAAATACAGAATTAATATTTGTTTGTATGGCATGTGGAACAAAATATAAAATAAAAGTAAAGGATTATGATGAAAAATTTAAATGTAAAAAATGTGGAGGTCAATATTTTGGTGTTGCAAAAAGTGAAAAAGATTTAGAAGATGAGAAAAAGTTAAATATAACTGCAGAATTATTAAGGAATTATGGTAAAAAATTTGTATTTGTTTATGCTGGTAAAGGTATAAGTTATTTATCTGCAAGATTTTTATTAAAGAAAGAATATAAAAATGAAGATGAATTGCTAATTAATATTATTGAATATGAAAAGAAGGGTATAAAGTTTGCAAAAAGATAATATTTTAAATTTTTATTAAGAAAAATTTTTATGGGCCTTTTAGAAACATATAAAAAGTCTATTGATTTAGTAAAGAATCATATAATAGAGAGTTTAATATATGGTATAATATTTTATATATTATGGAGTTTATTATTTTTAATACCATTACTAGGGGCGATTATATTTTCATATTTTTATCCTAGATTAACTAAATGGTATTATACAAAAGTTACAGGAGATAATATTAATCCAGATTATAAAACAGCATTCTTATCATTATTAATACCAAATCTATTATTTTCTATTGGTATAACTATAATATTAGCAGTATTAGTTAGTATTTTAATGCAGATAGGATCAACTTTTACAAATATATTGAATATCAATAATCTTCAGCAATTAATATTGTTGGGTTTATCTAATTTCCATACTTTTACATATTTTCTTTTAGGAATAGTCATTGGTATAATTATAATAATAGTTAGTGGAATAATGTGGTTATTATTATTATATAGTATTTATGGATCTATTTTAGGAAAAGTAAATAAATTATTAATAGATGCTGAGAAGTCTTTAACATTATTTGCATACTGGCTTTTATTTTATATTATTGCTGATATAATATTATTAATAATTGATAAAATACCTTTATTGGGAAATATAATTGTAATAATTTTAAATATAATGATTGTATATCCAGCATCAAATCTAATATTACTACTAAAAGCTAAGGAATTGTAATTTTTTATATCTTTTTAAAATCTATTATTTATGGTAGTAGATATATATAAAAAGGCTTTTGAGTATATGAGAAAAAATTTTGCAGATAGTATATTATTTATTATTTCAGCAGCAGTGCTAGGGTTCTTATCTATAGTATT
>Ga0081473_157101_pt1 | contig 19841 bp, 12 predicted proteins | sample CisSprmetagenome_FD_70977 | JGI IMG/M metagenome (GOLD analysis project Ga0081473, IMG submission 70977) | Hypoxic/sulfidic aquatic microbial communities from Cistern Spring, Yellowstone National Park, USA v2 (version 2) | ecosystem: Environmental > Aquatic > Thermal springs > Hot (42-90C) >...
GTGCGTGGCTTGCGTAGGGGCATTTATTAAATAGTGCGCCAGGGATTATAACGGCATTAGCGGCCCGTTACAATAGCAGTATAACGAGGGACCTTCACAGCATAATACGCTGGTTTAACCGTCACCTTCGGTATTACCACAGCTCCCGTAGGAGCACCCATGAGGCCCCGCGAGTAGGAGAGCAGCGGAAGTGAGCCCTGAGGGGCGAAGCTTAGCGCGACGTGAGGGCTGGGGCCTGTATAACCTGTTCAGGAGACATAGAATGCGTTTAGGAGACGTAGAACACCGTCTCCTGGAGACGCAGGAGACAATGGAGCGCTGTCTCCAGCATGTGTCTCGGAGACGGAGCACGCTGTCTCCGAGGGGCTAGGAGGGGCTGCAAGCTGGGCCACAGCATGGCGCAGGTACTGGGTGCGCCTGGGAGACGCTCAGGGGCGGAGACAGGCCCCGCACGCAGCCCTGCCCCGTGTCCCTGAGGGCCTGTCCCGCGCGGCGCAGCCGCTGCCTGCACCATCATATGGCCCAGCTTGGAGCCTCTCCTAGCTTACAGGGGCCAAGTGCTGCGTCCCTGGGACACATGCTGGGGACGCGCCTCCAATGCGCCCACTTGGCCCTGGGGACAACGTTCTGTGTCCCCAAAACGTGTTTTATGTCCCCAGTACAGGAAAGGCCTCCCACAAAGAGAGGGCAACGGGAGGCCTGGCCAGGCTGGCAGGTGTCCCTGAAGGCCTGCCCCAGCCAGGCGCAACAGGAAGCTGGACCATAGTGTGGCCCAGCTTAGAGCCTCCCCTAAGGGCCTGCGGACAGCTCAACGTGCCCGACGGACCCATGCGGCGGACACAGGCCCATCAGGGGAAGTGCCCGCTACGGGCACATGCGTGTCCGCAGCGGGCAAGGCGCAGGCTGCCGTAGGGACAAGACGAACAGGCGAAGGCCTGCGCACCTAACAATTGAACAGGCATATGCGTGTGTGTCCCTAGGGACATATAGAAAAATAGGAGAAAGGAAAGGGAGAATTTCCTATTATAGGAAACCCGCGCGTGCCCCCTACGACGTCCCTGGCCTCGCCTGGGGCTTTCCTGCGGGTCAGGGCCTGCCTAGCGTCATACGCACAAATTTGTGCGTAAGGCATAAAAGCCCAGGCCGCGCACCCCAGGCAGGGGTGGGGGTGTGCGGGCGTGGCTGTGCAAGCTGGGAAGCCCTGCCCTAAGTGCGGCAGGGTCATAGACTGGGTCGAGCGCAGGGTCGTGAACGGGCACGTCTATGTCTACGCCGCACACGTGAGCGTTGTGGACGGAAAGAAGAAGATAACCAAGTGCTACCTTGGCCCTGACAGGTACACGTACGCCACCAAGACGCACAGCGACATGGGCATGGAGCTGAAGGGCATGGCCTATGAGATAGACAGCGGGCCAGGCTCGAGGTTCTTGGACTACATCAACGACCTAGCCAACAAGCTCACAGTCCAGGCCCAGGGCGGCGCCCTAGACCTTGAGCGGGCCAGGGGCTGGCTGAGGGCCGTGAGGGAGGCGACGGCGAGGCTCCAGTCCCTTGCCGACATGCTTGAGGGCTACGTGAGGCAGCTCGAGGCCCAGGAGGCGGGGGCTGCCGCCCTAGCTGCCCCTAACGATACTGTCGCCAGGCCCCAGCCCCTCAAGGCGCCCCAAGTAACCACGCAGGCCCAGACAACTGAGGCGAGGCCAGGTGAGGGGGAGGCCTACAGGATGGTCTCAATGCTCGTGGGGCTGACGCCCGAGGACGTGGAGAGGCAGGTAAGGGAGCTTCAGGAGGCGCTGAGGGAGGTCAAGAGGGCCCAGACCACGCGCTAGGCGCCTCGAGCCCTGCGCCGTACGCACAAATTTGGGCGTTGAGCTCAATAGGTGCCCTGGGCGAGCTCACGTCATTTATCACATGTCATACGCACAAAAGTGTGCGTTAAACTCGAGCGCCTCGAGAGGGAAAAGGCCCCTTGATATCGGGGAAAACGTCGACGGCTAAAGTGCGGAGCGGGCGACCCGCTCACTTACCATTATATTACAGGCACTTGGCTTACACATGCATAACAAGTTGATACCAAGTTCACAACAAGTTGATACTAAGTTGATAACAAATCAGCATCAAGTTCACAACAAGTTGATAACAAATTGATAACGCAACGGCACGTCATAACTGCCCCTATAGCTTATCGGCGCTGTGCGGAGAGAGGGCGACCCGCTCAGTTCCTATTACTGTATTGGCAGTTAGGTGCCCAATAACAGTCAAGATACAGTCAAGGTTACGGTCATGATAGCAACCAAGATACAGTCATGATAGCGGTCAAGTTACGGTCATGATAGCAACCAAGATAGCAACAATGCTAGCCCGCTCAGTTACTTAACACTATAGGGCCTCAGGGCCCCCTTAGGCCAGCCAGTACCTCCTCGGCCAGCTTGACCTCAGTGTAGTGAAGGATGTGGTCGAGGGACCTGTGGCCAGTTATCTTGGCCACTATGGAGGGCGACACGCCCCTCTTCAGGAGGTAGGAAACGAAGGCGTACCTTAGGCTGTGCGTGTTGAAGCCGTAGGCCCTGCGGCAGTACACCTTGACCGCTGCCTTTGGGTTCCTCAGGGCTGAGAGCCTGGCGCAGGCCTCGCTTAGCAGCTGCCTGCCCTCGCCTGACCTCAGCTCCTCGGGAAGAACCATTAGGCGCAGGTCGCCGTCCTTGTGCTTCTCGATTCTGACCAGCACGAGGTCCTGGCCAGAGGCGCAGAACTGCCTGACGGCCTCAACTGCCTCGCCTACACGGCTGCCGTTGCGGAGCTGTATGAGAAGGACCACGTCGTATGGGCTCCTGGAGCCCAGCATGTGGTCCAGGATTCGCCTATACGCCTCCTCGAAGTCAAGGCCTGAGTCCCAGCCCCTCCTTACCATGCGAGGGCCTGGCGGTTACCTTAGCCGTGTAAGGTAACAGGGGGTCAGGCCAGCCTGGGGGGCCAGGCGAGGGCGCGGGGGGAGAGGGAGGCGGGTCGGGGGCGCGGCGGCGGGGGAGGGAGGAGGGAGAGGGGAGAGCTCCTGGGGCCCTCCGCAACCGTGAAGGCGGGGCAGGGGGCGCTGGAGAGGGGTACGTCATACGCACAAATTTGGGCGTAAGCGTAGGGCTTCAGCCTTGCCTCGCCAGGGCCCTCCATGCCTCAGCTATGGGCTGGCCTATGAGGGCGAGGGCGCCAAGCAGCATGGCCGTGAGCCCAGACTTGTCAAAGCTCTTCGTGACGTCGCTATAGGACCTGAACTCGAGCCTCGAGGCGTTAGGCTGGTCCTTCTGGTCGTTATGGTAGCCGTAAACGAAGCCCAGGGCCAGGAGCTCACGAAGGCCAGATATGTCAGGCAGCGGGACTATGACCTTGAGGAACTCAGCGACCTCGACGCTGTCCCTGCCCTTAAGCTCGGAAATGAACTGCTCGAGGGTTACCAGGCGCCTGGGCCTGTCGTGCCGCCACCTATTGCGTCCCCTCTCCTTGACCTTCGGCCTGTACTCTACGTAGATGTCCACGGGCGGGTCCACGGCCTCAGGCGGGGATATGGTCCTCGCAATTGCCAGGGCCTGCCTTATGGCCTCGCCCATGGTGCGCCCGAGGCCTCGCATTACGGCCTGCCTCGCGCCTAGGAGGGCGTCAAGGCAGAAGAGGACCTCGGAGCGTATGGAGTCAGGGGAGTACGAGGAGGCCTTAGCGACGTCCTCAAGCGGCAGCATCACCAGGCAGGGCCAGCCGTCGAGCTCCTTGGGCAGCCTATAGTGAGAGGTCAGAAGCACATGCCACCTGGAGAGGCAGGACTGTAGGGCGCTGTCGTAGAGCTGAACGCCTGGCTCCAGCTTAGGGGCGAGGCCTGGGGCCAGGTCGTAGGGCTGGAGGCCATTGGGCGGGAGGTCCACGACAAGCCTGGCAGCGACGCCGCCGTAGGGCAGGGGCTCGGGAGGGACGCCGCCAGCGAGCTCTATGAGCTCGTTAAGGACCTTAACGGAGCCCGCGCAGAGGTACTTGCCGTTGGGGTAGGAGAGGCAGGGGAACCTCGACTTTGCGCCGCCTCCTACGCCTATGGGGACGAAGTAGATGGTGCCGCCGCCTAGGAGTAAGGCGGGGAGGACTACGGGGCCCAGGGAGATGAGGGACAGGCGAAGGCGCCTCAGCTGCGTAAGGCCTGTACTACACGCACTACATGAAACGGGACCGCTGGGAGACGTCATCGGGCCAGCGGGCGCATGAACCCTAGTCCCCCCTATCACGGCCCTGAAGTCCTCGAGGACCTCCAGGAGCTCGCCCAGGAGCCCCTGGGGCCTAAGCTCGCCGTACCTCCTCAGCGGCCTGCCGCGGGTTATGTTGAGGGGCCTCCCGCTCAGCGTGTCAAGGGGTATGAGGGAGGCGACGTAATTGACGGCCTCCCAATTGACCTCATAGTAGCCCCTCCAGGCCCTCCCCTTCCTGGTCCTCGCTGGGCTGAGCACGCCCCACTCGACGGCGTTGTGGATGACCCTGTATAGGCTGAGCCTGTTGCCCTTCCTGAGCCTGAGCGTGGACCTGACCTCGCCAGAGCTTATGACCTTAGGCCTAGGCCTCCTCGCTAGCAGCTTCCTGGCTAGGAGCCAAAGCAAGGCGGGGGGCCTGAGCCTTAGCCATACGGGCTGGGGGCCGCCCGCTGGGTGTAGTATATCAGCGGCGGGCGCGTGCTGGGGGCCAGGGGGCCGCCAGCTGGCTGCCTCAGGAGGGCTGCGGCTTTGCTCAAGGTCTAGGGCTATGGCAGCCCCTCTGTGCTTGACCCCTAGCACGCACGCACACCTTGGATTTCAGCTTCACGAGAGGGGTGAGGTCCAAGGGTCATAAACTAATCCTGGCCCCTGCGAGGCCTTTCGACTATAGTCTAATGACGTTAGTGTAGTACAAACGACTCCATGCGGCAGGATGAGGTAATACGCAAGGCGCGCTAGGCCGCGGTTAACCAGCGTATTACCCTGTTGAAGACCCCTGTTATACTGGCTATGTGAACAGGCGCCTAATGCGGTTATAACTCCTGGCACCCACTTACTAACTGACCCCTAGCACGCACGCACACCCCCACTCCTTTTCATTTTCCTCGCCTGGCCTCCTGAGGTCCTCGCGCTCGAGCGGAAGTGAGCCCTGAGGGGCGAACCTTAGCGCGATGTGAGCGCAGTTATCTCAATACCGCGCCAATACGCTATGTCAATACGCGCCAATGCAGCGCGTATTGACACTGTATTTAGTGCCAATACAGCGCGTATTGATACAGCTCCAATACCGCGCCAATACCGCGCTGTATAGTATAGGGGCGAAGCGCCCGTAGCTGCAGCATATATTTTATTTTTAGGGCGAAAAACTTAGAAAAAAGCCGAACAAGGGCGAACAGGGGCGAAGGGCGCCAGGGCAGGGCGAAGGGCTCTCGAGCGCCAGCGAGGGCCCTAGGCTGGCCCCACGCTGATGAGCCGTAATGAGGGCCTCATGGGCCTTGAGGCTAACTATTTCCAAAAACCTTACGGGTAATGGCCAGAGCTGTTGATATGCGGCTGATATTTCTAATGCGCTCTAAAAGATTGTTTTGATGTACGCAACCCACGACATTCGGGAAAAGGCCTCTGGGGACGCTCTGGGGCATGAACCCTTAGCGAAACCCCGCCTACTCTCTATAGTTTCTCAGGCACTTAGCGGCCCATGGACAGTCATGGAGCACTCATGGTGCGGTTATGGTTGAGGTTATGGTGCATTCATGGTGCGGTTATGGTGAGGTTATGGTGCGAGTCGAGCGCCTCTACAACCTGTTCTCCTGTTCAGGAGACGTAGAAAGCGTTTAGGAGACATAGAATGCGTTTAGGAGACATAAAACACCGTCTCCAGGAGACGCAGGAGACAATGGAGCGCTGTCTCCAGCATGTGTCTCGGAGACGGAGCACGCTGTCTCCGAGGGGCTAGGAGGGGCTGCAAGCTGGGCCACAGCATGGCGCAGGTACTGGGTGCGCCTGGGGGACGCTCAGGGGCGGAGACAGGCCCCGCACGCAGCCCTGCCCCGTGTCCCTGAGGGCCTGTCCCGCGCGGCGCAGCCGCTGCCTGCACCATCATATGGCCCAGCTTGGAGCCTCTCCTAGCTTACAGGGGCCAAGTGCTGCGTCCCTGGGACACATGCTGGGGACGCGCCTCCAATGCGCCCACTTGGCCCTGGGGACAACGTTCTGTGTCCCCAAAACGTGTTTTATGTCCCCAGTACAGGAAAGGCCTCCCACAAAGAGAGGGCAACGGGAGGCCTGGCCAGGCTGGCAGGTGTCCCTGAAGGCCTGCCCCAGCCAGGCGCAACAGGAAGCTGGACCATAGTGTGGCCCAGCTTAGAGCCTCCCCTAAGGGCCTGCGGACAGCTCAACGTGCCCGACGGACCCATGCGGCGGACACAGGCCCATCAGGGGAAGTGCCCGCTACGGGCACATGCGTGTCCGCAGCGGGCAAGGCGCAGGCTGCCGTAGGGACAAGACGAACAGGCGAAGGCCTGCGCACCTAACAATTGAACAGGCATATGCGTGTGTGTCCCTAGGGACATATAGAAAAATAGGAGAAAGGAAAGGGAGAATTTCCTATTATAGGAAACCCGCGCGTGCCCCCTACGACGTCCCTGGCCTCGCCTGGGGCTTTCCTGCGGGTCAGGGCCTGCCTAGCGTCATACGCACAAATTTGTGCGTAAGGCATAAAAGCCCAGGCCGCGCACCCCAGGCAGGGGTGGGGGTGTGCGGGCGTGGCTGTGCAAGCTGGGAAGCCCTGCCCTAAGTGCGGCAGGGTCATAGACTGGGTCGAGCGCAGGGTCGTGAACGGGCACGTCTATGTCTACGCCGCACACGTGAGCGTTGTGGACGGAAAGAAGAAGATAACCAAGTGCTACCTTGGCCCTGACAGGTACACGTACGCCACCAAGACGCACAGCGACATGGGCATGGAGCTGAAGGGCATGGCCTATGAGATAGACAGCGGGCCAGGCTCGAGGTTCTTGGACTACATCAACGACCTAGCCAACAAGCTCACAGTCCAGGCCCAGGGCGGCGCCCTAGACCTTGAGCGGGCCAGGGGCTGGCTGAGGGCCGTGAGGGAGGCGACGGCGAGGCTCCAGTCCCTTGCCGACATGCTTGAGGGCTACGTGAGGCAGCTCGAGGCCCAGGAGGCGGGGGCTGCCGCCCTAGCTGCCCCTAACGATACTGTCGCCAGGCCCCAGCCCCTCAAGGCGCCCCAAGTAACCACGCAGGCCCAGACAACTGAGGCGAGGCCAGGTGAGGGGGAGGCCTACAGGATGGTCTCAATGCTCGTGGGGCTGACGCCCGAGGACGTGGAGAGGCAGGTAAGGGAGCTTCAGGAGGCGCTGAGGGAGGTCAAGAGGGCCCAGACCACGCGCTAGGCGCCTCGAGCCCTGCGCCGTACGCACAAATTTGGGCGTTGAGCTCAATAGGTGCCCTGGGCGAGCTCACGTCATTTATCACATGTCATACGCACAAAAGTGTGCGTTAAACTCGAGCGCCTCGAGAGGGAAAAGGCCCCTTGATATCGGGGAAAACGTCGACGGCTAAAGTGCGGAGCGGGCGACCCGCTCACTTACCATTATATTACAGGCACTTGGCTTACACATGCATAACAAGTTGATACCAAGTTCACAACAAGTTGATACTAAGTTGATAACAAATCAGCATCAAGTTCACAACAAGTTGATAACAAATTGATAACGCAACGGCACGTCATAACTGCCCCTATAGCTTATCGGCGCTGTGCGGAGAGAGGGCGACCCGCTCAGTTCCTATTACTGTATTGGCAGTTAGGTGCCCAATAACAGTCAAGATACAGTCAAGGTTACGGTCATGATAGCAACCAAGATACAGTCATGATAGCGGTCAAGTTACGGTCATGATAGCAACCAAGATAGCAACAATGCTAGCCCGCTCAGTTACTTAACACTATAGGGCCTCAGGGCCCCCTTAGGCCAGCCAGTACCTCCTCGGCCAGCTTGACCTCAGTGTAGTGAAGGATGTGGTCGAGGGACCTGTGGCCAGTTATCTTGGCCACTATGGAGGGCGACACGCCCCTCTTCAGGAGGTAGGAAACGAAGGCGTACCTTAGGCTGTGCGTGTTGAAGCCGTAGGCCCTGCGGCAGTACACCTTGACCGCTGCCTTTGGGTTCCTCAGGGCTGAGAGCCTGGCGCAGGCCTCGCTTAGCAGCTGCCTGCCCTCGCCTGACCTCAGCTCCTCGGGAAGAACCATTAGGCGCAGGTCGCCGTCCTTGTGCTTCTCGATTCTGACCAGCACGAGGTCCTGGCCAGAGGCGCAGAACTGCCTGACGGCCTCAACTGCCTCGCCTACACGGCTGCCGTTGCGGAGCTGTATGAGAAGGACCACGTCGTATGGGCTCCTGGAGCCCAGCATGTGGTCCAGGATTCGCCTATACGCCTCCTCGAAGTCAAGGCCTGAGTCCCAGCCCCTCCTTACCATGCGAGGGCCTGGCGGTTACCTTAGCCGTGTAAGGTAACAGGGGGTCAGGCCAGCCTGGGGGGCCAGGCGAGGGCGCGGGGGGAGAGGGAGGCGGGTCGGGGGCGCGGCGGCGGGGGAGGGAGGAGGGAGAGGGGAGAGCTCCTGGGGCCCTCCGCAACCGTGAAGGCGGGGCAGGGGGCGCTGGAGAGGGGTACGTCATACGCACAAATTTGGGCGTAAGCGTAGGGCTTCAGCCTTGCCTCGCCAGGGCCCTCCATGCCTCAGCTATGGGCTGGCCTATGAGGGCGAGGGCGCCAAGCAGCATGGCCGTGAGCCCAGACTTGTCAAAGCTCTTCGTGACGTCGCTATAGGACCTGAACTCGAGCCTCGAGGCGTTAGGCTGGTCCTTCTGGTCGTTATGGTAGCCGTAAACGAAGCCCAGGGCCAGGAGCTCACGAAGGCCAGATATGTCAGGCAGCGGGACTATGACCTTGAGGAACTCAGCGACCTCGACGCTGTCCCTGCCCTTAAGCTCGGAAATGAACTGCTCGAGGGTTACCAGGCGCCTGGGCCTGTCGTGCCGCCACCTATTGCGTCCCCTCTCCTTGACCTTCGGCCTGTACTCTACGTAGATGTCCACGGGCGGGTCCACGGCCTCAGGCGGGGATATGGTCCTCGCAATTGCCAGGGCCTGCCTTATGGCCTCGCCCATGGTGCGCCCGAGGCCTCGCATTACGGCCTGCCTCGCGCCTAGGAGGGCGTCAAGGCAGAAGAGGACCTCGGAGCGTATGGAGTCAGGGGAGTACGAGGAGGCCTTAGCGACGTCCTCAAGCGGCAGCATCACCAGGCAGGGCCAGCCGTCGAGCTCCTTGGGCAGCCTATAGTGAGAGGTCAGAAGCACATGCCACCTGGAGAGGCAGGACTGTAGGGCGCTGTCGTAGAGCTGAACGCCTGGCTCCAGCTTAGGGGCGAGGCCTGGGGCCAGGTCGTAGGGCTGGAGGCCATTGGGCGGGAGGTCCACGACAAGCCTGGCAGCGACGCCGCCGTAGGGCAGGGGCTCGGGAGGGACGCCGCCAGCGAGCTCTATGAGCTCGTTAAGGACCTTAACGGAGCCCGCGCAGAGGCGCTTGCCGCTGGGGTAGCGAAGGCAGGGGAACCTCGACTTTGCGCCGCCTCCTACGCCCACGGGGACAAAGTAGATGGTGCCGCCGCCCAGGAGTAAGGCGGGGAGGACTACGGGGCCCAGGGAGATGAGGGACAGGCGAAGGCGCCTAAGCTGCGTAAGGCCTGTAACACCTGTAACGCTGCCCTCAGGCACACCACCAAGGGGCCAGAAGCCGCGCGCTTGGACCCTAGTCCCCCTAAGCGCGGCCCTGAAGTCGCTAATGACCTCAAGGGCCAGCCTGAAGGCGCCAAACCCCCGCTTGTAGTCGTTGTTGAGCCTCCTGTCGCCAGGGTTCATGGGGACAAGCGAGGCCACGTACCTGACGTTATCCCAGTTGACAACGTAGTGCCCCCTCCAGGCCCTGCCCCTCCTCGTGGCTGGGCTGAGCAAGCCCCACCTCACGGCGTTCCTAATGACCTTCTCAAGGCCTCGCCAGTTGCCCCTCCTGAGCCTCAGCCACCTCCTGACGTCGCTCGTGCTTATGACGTCAAGCCTTGGCCTCCTCCTGTTCCCCAGGTCCAAGAGCGTCAGGGCGAGGACATAGACGTAGTAGGGGGGCCTGAGGCTGAGCCATACGAGCTGGGGCCCCTCCAGCGGTCCTATAACAGCGGCGGGCGCGTGCTGGGGGCCAGGGGGCCGCCAGCTGGCTGCCTCAGGAGGGCTGTGGCCTTGCTCAGGCCCTAGGGCTATGGTAGCCCCTTTACGTTTGCCCCTACGCAAGCCACGCACGCACCCCTACCTAATCAGCTTCCCGTGAATGAGGAGGTCCAAAGGTCATAAACTATTCCTGGCCCCTGCGCGGCCTTTCGACAATAGTCGGCTGAGGCAGCGCTATACGGCGTAGCGCCTCGAGCGCTGACCTCAGGAGGCCAGGCGAGGAAAATGAAAAGGTGGGGGGTGCGTGCGTGGCTTGCGTAGGGGCATTTATTAAATAGTGCGCCAGGGATTATAACGGCATTAGCGGCCCGTTACAATAGCAGTATAACGAGGGACCTTCACAGCATAATACGCTGGTTTAACCGCGCCTTCGGTATTACCTCAGCTCCCGTAAGGGGCCCTGCGCGCGAGGGGCTTCCCTCCCGAAAGTGAGCCTTGCGGGGCGAAGCTTAGCGCGGCGTGAGGGCTGGGGCCTACTCTGTCTCTGTCGAGTCCTCGAGGTCCTTGAATGCCTGCCTGACGAACTCAATCAGCTCTTCTAACATCTGCCTCTTCTTCCTTAGGTCCTCCATCAACTCCTCCCGAAACTTCCTGAGCTCCTCGTCGGCCTTCCCCTCACTCAACGTTCATCCCCCTCCATATGTCCTGAACCCTAGAGATTAAGAGCCTGTACGTCCTCCTCGCCTCAGCTGGGAGGTAGGGAGGGACCTGCCTGGCGAAGAAGTCAAGCGTCATCTTAGTCCTTGCGGCAAAGTCGTCGAAGAGCTTAGCAAGGCTGTCAAAGGCCCACTCTAGCTTCCTGAGCCTGTCCTCAAGGGCCCTTATCTTCTCGTCCCTTGCCCTTATCTCCTCCTCATACTTCTGCCGCAGCGCCTCAGCGCTCTGGGCTGCCGCCCTCATTTCAGCGTAGTGCCTGACCATGGCCTCGGCCGTCCTCTCAGGGTGCTCGAGGTCTATCTCCTCAACCCTCAGCCTCGCTAGGAGGTCTGGCAGTATCTTGGTCGTGGTGTCCGATAGGATATGTTGCCACCAAAGTATGTCCTCGGCCCACTTCTGTAATATGGGCGCCCTTGAGTCCACCTTTGTCCTTATCATCCCGATAATATAAGCGAGGTCGCCCTCAATTCCCTTGCCTCCGCCCTCCGCTCCTTCTGCCCCTGCCCTCTTGCTCCTCTCGTACTTCTGTTGAGCGTAGAGCCCTGCAGCGACCTCGTTAAGCTTAGTCGAGACCCTCTCCCACCTGTTGGTCCTTGGGTCCCAGACCTTGAAGCCCCACTTATCCCTGGCAATCCTGGCCCCAGCCTCGAGGCGCGCCCTAAGCTCCTCCACGCTCTGTATCGCCATTGCTCTCAGCGCCATGATTGGCGCCCTGAGGCTATAGCCATTGGTTCACCCAGGCGAACCTCCGTCTGGGCCCAGGCGTCTGGCTCTGCGCAACTGCTGGCCGCACCATAGTGTGGCCCAGCTTCAAGCCTCCAGTAGGCTGCCCGCAGGGGCAGACGGAGCCTACAGACGCACAGGCTAGACGGGGCCCAGGGGCAGGCGCGTCTGGCAGACAGCACACCTACAGCAAGCCGTCTTAGGGGCAGACGGGCGAGGACCTGCGCGCCTGAACAATTGAATGCGTGCATGTCCCTATGGACATACAAGTAATTAGGAGAAAGGAAAGGGAGAATTTCCTAAATAAGAAACCCGCGCGTGCCCCCTACGACGTCCCAGCCTGGCGGGCCTCAGCCAGGGGCGCCTAGGGGGCAGGCTTAAGGGGGCCGCTGGGCCATCAGCGCCTGGGGCTAGCCCCGCAGGCCCACACCCCCACCCACCTGGGCCTTGGGGCCTGGCCAGGGCGCCCTGGCCCTCACCTCACGCTCAGCAATATGTCCTCAGCCTTCCTCATCTCAGTGTAGTGAAGGATGTAGCTCAGGTTGCGGTGCCCCGTTATCTTGGCTATGAAGCTGGGGTTCACGCCCTTGCTGAGCAGGTGCGTAATGAAGGCGTACCTAAGGCTGTGCGTGTTGAACCCGAAGGCCTTCCTGCAGTAGACGGCTATGGCGTGCTTAGGCGCCCTGAGCCTCGAGAGCCTCAGGCAGGCCTGCCTGAGGCGCTCCCTGCCCTCGGGGCCCCTGAGCTCCTCGGGAAGGACCATCAGCCTAGTGTCGTTGCCCTTATGCTTCTCGATGCGCACCCTCACGGCGACGGCCTTGGTCTCGCAGAGCTGCCTGACGGCCTCTATCGCCTCGCCAATGCGGCTGCCGTTACGCAGTTGGACTAGCAGGACCACGTCCCAGGGGTGGCCTGTCCTGCGCAGGTGGCCCAGTATCTCGGCGTAGGCCTCCCTGTAGTCCACGCAGGAGTCCCAGCCGCGCCTAACGCAGGCGCCGCCGCCAGGCGTGGGGGCCACCTTCAGGCTTAACTTACGTTGACGGCATAAAGGGGGCTGAGGCGGGCTGGGCCCGAGGGGAGGCGGCGTAAGGCTTAACGTATGGCCGTAAGTTAAGCGAGGCGCCTCTCGCCTCAGGCGCTATGGCCTGCCTCGAGGCGCCTAGCGAGCGCCCTGGGCCCTCCTGACCTCCCCCTTCAGCGTCCCCAGGAGCTCCTTCACCTGCCTGTCTATGTCCTCAGGCGTCGGCTGGGCCTGCGTGGTCTGGGCCTGCGTGGTTACTTGGGGCGCCTCGAGGGGCTGGGGCCTGGCGACGGTCTCGTTAGGGGCTGCCAGGGCGGCAGCCCCCGCCTCCTGGGCCTCAAGCTGCCTCACGTAGCCCTCAAGCCTGTCAGCAAGGGCGTGAAGCCTAGCCTCAGCCTCCCTCACGGCCCTAAGCCACTGCCTAGCCTGCTCAAGGTCCAGCGCGCCTCCCTCCAGCTGGGCGCTCAGCCTGTCAATGGCGCTGCTGACGTACTCGGCCAGGCGCTGGGCTGGGCCGTAGGCCATGCCCCTGAGAGCCACGCCGAGGTCGCTGTGCTTCCTTGAAACGTAGTCGTACCTCTCAGCGCCCAGGTAGCACTTCCTCCTCCTCCTGCCGTTCTCCTCAATGACGTGCCAGGCGTAATAGTACACGTGGCCGTTCACGACCCTCCTCTCAACCCAGTCTATGGGGAGGTGGCAGATGGGGCACCTGTCGCCCCGCCTGTAGGGAACCCCCTCGCTCAAGGCCCACACCCCCTGGGCCGCGCCGCAGGTGCCAGCGGGCCCTTTTAAGCCTTTCTCCCAGAACTGGGAGGTTGTGGTAAGGGTGCCGTAGCGGGGTGCGCCGTGCCTTGCCTGAGGCGCGGCTGGGGCACTGCGGGACACGTCATTTCCCACATGTCGTTTGCTGGCGCGCCGTGCGGGCCTGCGGCGATGTGCTACGTGGAAACGTGCTGCGGGGCTGGCGTGCTGGCCAGGTCGTCTCCCAGAACTGGGAGACGGTCGTCAGGGGCGTGCGGGGGGTGTGGGGGCGGGCGGGGTGAGGGCTGCGGCCGAGGGGAGGGAGGGGGGGAGGGGGGCGTGCAGCGCCCGCTTGGCCAGGTCAATCGGTACGGTAAGGGCTGTAACTAGGCCGTAGAACAACAGGGCAAGGCCCTGCGGGCTGACGTACTTGGTTACGTTCTTGAAGGGCCTGAACTCAACGCGCACGGCGCCTTCTGGGTCCTTGCGGTTGCTGTGGTAGATGAAGAGGAAGCCAGCGCCTAGGAACCGTACGGCCTGGCCAGTGGGGTCTGAGAGGACTACCGTAACCTCGAGATATGTGAGCCTATGGGGCACGCGCTCTAGCTCGCCAAGCAAGGCCATGAACTGGGCGTATGACAGGCTAGCGAGTCGGTAGGCGCGACACTCATATTCGCCAGTCCTAAGGTCCTTGAACTTGGCCCTGAAGCGAACCTCCTTGACCTGTAGGCGTACTGGCGCCTCTGCGGGCCTTGGCTTGGGCTTACGGTATAGGGCCTCCTTAAGTATAGCGTTAGCCCTTGCCATTAGCTCTGCGGTGTTGAGGCCTGTATGCGTCCTGGCGAAGTCAGCTAGTGCGCTAAGGACTGACTCGAGCTTATCGAGGTAGTAGGCAGCCATGACGGGCACGGAGTCAAGGGCCTTAGAGAGGACGCCCTCGGTAACTTCATGCTTGGACTTGACGGTAAGGTAAATGAGGCCCTGGCGTGCCCGCACCTCGGCGTTAAAGCGGTTATGGAAGCCTGCGAGCTCACGGTCGAAGGCCTGAAGGCCTAGCTCATACTTGCGGGCGTTAAGGGGAAGGGCTGAGAGAGGTATGAGCTGGCCCTTGTAATCGGCTAGCGGGCCAACAACCTTAGCTGGCGCCACTGGGACGGGGTAGGGCACGGCAGGGGCGCAGTAGGGCTCTGGGCATGGAGGGCTAAGGTAACGGTACAGCTGGGGCAGGGTAGGGGAGCAGACGGGCTTAGGAGGCGCTGAACACCTGGGGCCGTCGCAGAAGACTGGCCTGTAGTAGGCGCAGTAGACCACGCCCCTGTGGGACAGGGACCTGGCAGGAATGATGTAGCGGTCTGGCAGGTCTATAGCGGGCACCCTACGGCCTGAGGGCGTAACCAGGCGCGTAATCGGGAAGGCGAGCTGGGCTGGCCATGAAGGGGTAGTGCCTTGGCTAGCGGTGGTCAGCGCCTCGAGCCAGTACTGGCGCTGAGTTATGACCTCGGCCCAGTGCGAGGGCAGGCCTAAGGTACTGCCGTCCCTGGAGTAACGACGTAAGGCAACGTAATCACGCCTGCCTATTGCCTGAGGCGCTGCGTTAGCGAGCCCCTGGGCCACGTCAAGGTTCACGTCATATAGGCCGCGCCTGCGCCTAGCAATTACGCCGTAGCGTATGAGCCTGTTGATGGCGTCATGTAACGACTTCTTGTTACGGACGCCCAGCGCCGCCTTCACCTCTGACGTGGTCACGCGCCTTAGGGCGTTACGCAGGACGTACTTGGCGAAGGCTATGACCGTGGGCGGCGCCGTAAATTGCTCTCTCCTGATGGCTGGCTGGGGCCATATAGAGGCGTCATAAATTAATGACGTAGTTAGTCTAACAAGCCCCTTGGGGCCGTCAGAAAGACATTCTAGCTGGGCCTCGATTGGCGAAAGGGATTCGTACTGAGAAGGCGAAGGAATACTTGAATTCGTAGGCCTCGCTTGGTGTAAGGCTTTAAAGTTCGCATTACCGTATTCTGTACGGGTCGTGGGGTATCGCCCCCTTGGGGGCCCCGTGAGGACGCTGGCGCACTGAGGGCCCTCACGGGGCCCTAAGCTTATCCTGATTATACCTTCGCGCTAACGGTAAAAAAGACTGTTTTACCACTCATAAGTGGTAATCAAGTTATATATATAAGTATTTTCTGTTTAATCTGTAAACTTACCACTTTACGGTGGAAACGTCAGGGCCAGGGCGTGGGCCTCAGAGGCCTACTGGCGCGTCGGCCCCGTAGGATGTGGAGGCCTGCGTCGGCAGGCCTATGAGCCGTGGCGGGCGGCGTGAGGGCTGGGGCCTACTCTGTCGAGTCCTCGGCTGCCTGCCTGAGGAGCTCAAGTATCTCGTTGTACGCCTGCCTACACTTCCTCAGGTCCTCCATCAACTCCTCCCGAAACTTCCTGAGCTCCTCGTCGGCCTTCCCCTCACTCAACGTTCATCCCCCTCCATATGTCCTGAACCCTAGAGATTAAGAGCCTGTACGTCCTCCTCGCCTCAGCTGGGAGGTAGGGAGGGACCTGCCTGGCGAAGAAGTCAATAGTCATCTTAGTCCTTGCGGCAAAGTCGTCGAAGAGCTTAGCAAGGCTGTCAAAGGCCCACTCTAGCTTCCTGAGCCTGTCCTCAAGGGCCCTTATCTTCTCGTCCCTTGCCCTTATCTCCTCCTCATATTTCTGCCGCATCGCCTCGGCGTTCTGGGCGGCCGCCCTCATTTCAGCGTAGTGCCTGACCAGGGCCTCAGCCGTCCTCTCTGGGTCGTTAAGGTCTATCTCCTCAACCCTCAGCCTCGCTAACAGGTCTGGCAGGATCTTGGTCGTGGTGTCGCTGAGTATATGCTGCCACCAAAGTATGTCCTCGGCCCACTTCTGTAATATGGGGGCCCTGCTGTCAATCTTCTGCCTTATGAGGCCCATGATGTAGGCGTAGTCCCCCTCAATTCCACCCTTGCCTCCGTCCTCTGACCCCTCCGCTACTCTGGCCCTCCCGCGCCTCTGCTGGGCGTAGAGCCCTGCGGCGACCTCGTTAAGCTTGGTCGAGACCCTCTCCCAGGTGTTAGTCTTTGGGTCCCAGACCTTGAAGCCCCACCTATCCCTAGCGAGCCTGGCCCCAGCCTCGAGGCGCGCCCTAAGCTCCTCCACGCTCTGTATCGCCATTGCTCTCAGCACCATGATTGGCGCCCTGAGGCTATAGCCATTGGTTCACCCAGGTGAACCTCCGTCTGGGCCCAGGCGTCAGGCCCTGCGCAGCTGCTGGCCGCACCATAGTATGGCCCAGCTTCAAGCCTCCAGTAGGCTGCCCGCAGGGGCAGACGGAGCCTACAGACGCACAGGCTAGACGGGGCCCAGGGGCAGGCGCGTCTGGCAGACAGCACGCCTAAGGCAAGCCGTCTTAGGGGCAGACGGGCGAAGGCGCCTGCGCACCTGAACAATTGAACAATTATTTAGAAAAATAGGAGAAAGTAAAGTGAGTATTTCCTATTATTAGCAAGAGGCGCGCGGCCCCTCACGGCGTCCCTGGCCCAGGGCCTCCTGCGGTTCAGGGCCTGCCTAGCGTCATACGCACAAATTTGTGCGTAAGGCATAAAAGCCCAGGCCGCGCACCCCAGGCAGGGGTGGGGGTGTGCGGGCGTGGCTTTGCAAGCTGGGAAGCCCTGCCCTAAGTGCGGCAGGGTCATAGACTGGGTCGAGCGCAGGGTCGTGAACGGCCACGTCTATATCTACGCCGCCCACGTGAGCGTTGTGAACGGCAAGAAGAAGATAACCAAGTGCTACCTCGGCCCTGACAGGTACACGTACGCCACCAAGACCCACAGCGACATGGGCATAGAGCTGAAGGGCATGGCCTATGAGATAGACGGCGGGCGAGGCTCTAGGTTCCTGGACTACATCAACGACCTGGCCAACAAGCTAGGCGCTGAGGTTGAGAGCGGCGCCCTAGACCTTGAGCAGGCGAGGCAGTGGCTGAGGGCCGTGAGGGAGGCTGCGGCGAGGCTCCAGTCCCTCGCTGACAGGCTTGAGGGCTACGTGAGGCAGACCGAGGCCCAGGAGGCGGGGGCTGCCGCCCTGGCTGCCCCTAGGGGAGCGGTCAATGAGACTGTCGCCAGGGCCCAGCCCGTCGAGGCGCCCCAAGTAACCTCGCAGGCCCAGACAACTCAGCCCCAGCTGACGCCTGAGGACATAGACAGGGAGGTGAAGGAGCTCCTGGGGACGCTGAAGGGGGAGCTCAGGAGGGCCCAGGGCGCTCGCTAGGCGCCTAGAACCTTACGCCGTACGCACAAAAGTGTGCGTAGAGCTCAATAGGCGCCCACGCCTGACCGAGAGGTCTGCCACGTAGCACATAGCCACACGAACCACTGCGGCCAGGCTTTACGTCATACGCACAAATTTGGACGTTAAGCTCAATAGGCGCCTCGAGGGCCCGCCCAGCCGTCCGTCCCTGGGCGCTCATTCTCGTCAGCTTATGATCACCCTCGCGCCCAGGGACCTCCGCCTCGCCCGCAGGGCCCCATTTATGGCGCTCCCCATGCGTAAGATTCCTGGCACTTCTGTCTCTGCGGGCTGAGGCCGAGGTTTAGAGGCTCATGCCGAAAAGGGGAAGCGAAGAAAAAGAGTATCACTAGGGCGCTTAGGCGCCCCCTCTAGCCTTCAGGCTATGAGGTCACGTTTATAAGTATCAGCTCCTTGGGCAGGGTGAAGTGCTGGCCGCTGACGGTATACACGGGGGTCAGGTTGCTGAAGTATACGCTAACGTTATATGGGAGGCTGTTAGTTATCATAATAGAGTTTACGTTCGCTGCCACCGACTGGCTCTGGTACTGGAAGGCGCCGAGGAGAGCCCCTATCACCTCTAAAACAGCGCCTGCCGCCTGTCCCCCTGGTACCACCATAAGGCCCATACCTATAACCGACGCTATGGCCGAGCCAGCGTCGATGCCTATGCCCAGGGGCGACTCGCCCCCGTTAACGGAGAGGTTCAAGTAGGAGTATTGTTGTTGCGAGTTAGGGCTCAGAGTAGCATAATGCGTCAGCTTCGTGGCGTAGTCCTCCCATATGACGGGCGCGGGCGTGTTGGGGAGCGGGCACGTGGCGCTACTCCCACCACCACCCCCGCCTGGGGGGTGCGCAATGAGGTCGCCTGAGAGCCCATGGGGGTCGCCTGGGTCCTGCATGAGGGCCTGCTGCTCGATGGCCCACTCGCTCAGGTTAACGCACGGGACGTAGGCCCACCAATCATAGAGCACGGGGGCCACTGCGCCGCTGTTCTCCACGGCCTTAAACTCCGTCAGCTGGAGGTCGAGGTACCAGCCCACCGTCGTGTTCTGGTAAATGAACGGAGCAGAAAAGATCTGATACTCCGTCCAGTTGACCAGCGCCGCCTGGCCAACCATGTAGAGCTGGCCTATGTCATTATCAGCCGTTGGGATGCCAACCGCTGTGAAGTTAGATTCTGCGACCTCTCCCTTAGTCGTGAATGTGAACGTGGTCCCCAGCGCTGGGGAAAGCTGGCTGATAGCCTGGAACAGGTCCCCAGCCTCAGCGTCATCCACTGCGGCGTCGAATGCGGCGCCAGCTATCATGAGGCCGTTTATACTGAACTGTTTGACATTTTCAGAGACCGTCGCTATATATATATTCAAGTCCGCGTAGCCTCCGCTAACAGAACTGGGCTGCGCTAAGGCAATTGCGAGGCTTATGGGGGCCATGCCCGTGTCGTTAGGGTACCAACCAAGTACGTGAGGCACAAAGATATAGCACAGGCAGGAGTAGGGCGCGGCTGCGGCAACAGACGTGCTCGTAGTTATTGTGGTGGTGACCGTCGTCGTTGTGGTCTGCTCTGGCGACACCTTAGCGAGGCCCCTCACAGCTGCCCCAGCTCCCCTGCCATTGGCCTTCAGGGGGGTTCCGTTCAGCAGCGTCCTGAAGGGGTGACTCACCATAACGTCTATCACTGCCCCGCTGCCGCTCAGCGGGAGGCTCAGGTTAAGGGGCTGGAAGGAGGGCTGGGTCACGAGCTCAACGCTTCCGTTGGGCAGGGCTATGGGGTACGAGACCCAAATTATTATTGAGGGCTCAAAGGACCTTATGGCTGCTTTGCCGTATGCATGTATCCAGTCCTTGGCCCAGCCGACGAGCCTGCTGAGGTTTATCACGGCCTGCGGCCCAGTGCCGTTGAAGACTGGGATGAACTCGGTACCGTTAGGCGTGGGGGCCCAGGCCCAGACCGAGAACGAGGCGTTGGTCAGCTGGGTCGGGTCTCCGTCGCCCCCCATAGCGTATGCCCTTATTATGATTCTCCCCCTGTGGAACAGGCTGGGCACCAGGTAAGACAGCCCAGCGAGCAGGGAGGCCGAGACGATGATTATCAGG
>Ga0081473_129601_pt1 | contig 19729 bp, 25 predicted proteins | sample CisSprmetagenome_FD_70977 | JGI IMG/M metagenome (GOLD analysis project Ga0081473, IMG submission 70977) | Hypoxic/sulfidic aquatic microbial communities from Cistern Spring, Yellowstone National Park, USA v2 (version 2) | ecosystem: Environmental > Aquatic > Thermal springs > Hot (42-90C) >...
TTGCTTTAGCTAGATTAATTGGTGCGAGGGCAATACAAATTGCAATGGGAGCTCCAATGATGGTAAAATTGTCTAAAGAAGATTTGGAAAGAATAAGATATAATCCAGTAAAAATTGCAGAAATAGAATATGAAAAGGGTGTTTTACCATTAAAGGCTGTTTTTAAGAAAATTAAACCTTAATATCATATACTTCATATTCCATAACTTTAAGTAAATCTTTTTTTGAAATTCTTAATAAATGATAATGTGATCCACCTCCACAATATATTATTTGATCATCATTTAGATCAATTATACTTTTATCAACAATAGTTCTTATTTTTTGTTTTAAACCAATTGGAGGAACTCCACCAATATCATATCCAGTAATTTCCCTTACTTCTTTTGCCTTAGCTAATCTTACTTCATTACAATTAAAATATTTCTTTATTTTATTTAAATCAATCATATCTTTTCCCAATAAGAAACATAACAATGGTTTATTATCGCAAATTAATATAATACTCTTTGCAATAATTCCATCAACCTGTTGTTCAACATCTTTTGTAGAAATAACAGGTTTTTCATATTTAATAATTTGAAATGTTACACCCGATTTATTCAAATAATTTTCTAAATATTTTTCGTCTAATAAATTATCTTTCATAAAACACATTTTATATAGATAAAAATTATAAATGGGACCGCGGGGATTTGAACCCCGGACCTCCGCCTAGTCAGGGCGGCATCATAGCCACTAGACTACGGTCCCCTATATTTTTCTAATTCTTTCAATAATTTTATTGTTTTTTCTATATGTTTTTTTATTTTCATTCTTTTGTTAATTATTTTTTTAAATATAGATAAAGTATTTTTTAAGCTTTTTTCATATGCTTTTTTATATTTATTTAATTTTTTATAATATTTTTTATCATAATTGTTAATATTTCTAACAAGTTCATTTAAATAATTATATAAATTATTTTCATATTCAAACATATTTGTATATTCTTTATTAAATTTCTCAATATCTTTATTATCTTCTATCTTTAATTGATAAGTTTTGTTTAAATTTTCAACAATTTTCTCATATATATTTTTAATTTTTTCATATATTTCTTCTTCCTCTGGTGAAACGTTTTCATCTTCTTTCTTTTCCATATTCTTTTCCATAATTATATAAAAATTTTAGTATTATATAAGATTTATCTTATTATTCTGAAATCTTGATAATTATTAATTTCTATATCTTTTATATCAATTTTATCAACTCTGGCTCTTTCAGGTCCTCTTTTACATAATTCAATCATCTTATTTATATTATCTTCATCCCCTTCAAAAACAGCTTCCACAGTTCCATCAGGATTGTTTTTTACATACCCTTTAATATTTAATTTTTTAGCATGTAAAAACACAAAATTCCTAAATCCAACACCCTGGATTTTTCCATATATAATTACCTTTACAGCCTTCATTCCTTAAAATTTATAAACATATTTTTAAATACCTACTATTTATGGAAGGACGGAATGAGTGAATTTATGATGAAGACAGTATTTATAAAAGATATTTTGAAAGACGATTTTTTAGGTAAGGAGGTTAGTATAAAGGGGTGGGTTTATAGAATGAGGGATATGAAGGATAAAGTTTTCTTTGTAATAAGAGATTCTACAGGAATAATACAAGCAGTTGTAAAAAAAGAGAGTGTTGATCAAAAAACATGGGAAGATGCAACAAAATTCCAAATTGAAGGTTCTTTAGAAGTAAAGGGAATATTAAGAAAAGATGAAAGGGCACCTGGTGGATATGAAATAGAAGTAAAGGAAATAAAAGTATATGATTATGGAAAACCATTCCCATTAAAGGGAGATGAAGATGTAGATACAATACAAAAGTATAGACATCTATGGATAAGAACCAGGTGGTTTACAGATGTATTGAAAATAAAGCATAGTTTAATTGTAAATCTTAGAGAATGGTTTATAAAGGATGGATGGTATGAAGTAACACCAGCAATATTGGTTGGAAACGCTGCAGAAAACACTACAACATTATTTGAAGTAAAATATTTTGAGGATAAGGCATATTTATCCCAATCTGCCCAATTATATTTAGAAGCATTAATATTCTCATTAGAAAAAGTTTATTCATTAACCCCATCATTTAGAGCAGAATTATCTAGAACAAAGAGACATTTACATGAATACTGGCATTTTGAAATTGAGGCTGCATGGTATCATATGGAAGATATTATGAAAGTTATGGAAGAATCAGTAAAATATTCAATTGAAAAAACAATTGAGGAAAGAAAATCTGAATTTGAGGAATTAAAAAGTGTTACTGGAAGAGATATAAGTGAATTAAAACAATTTGTTGAAAAACCATGGAAAATTATTACATATAAAGATGCAATAAAGAAATTGCAAGATCTAGGTGTCAATATAAAATATGGAGATGACTTTGGAGCTGATGAAGAAAGATTATTAACAGAACAATTTGATGTACCAGTATTTGTTACATATTATCCGAGAGAAGTAAAAGCATTCTATATGTATGAAGTTGGAGATGGAACTGTAAAGAACTTTGATTTGCTTGCTCCAGAGGGATATGGAGAAATAATTGGTGGATCTGAGAGGGAATGGAGGTATGATATATTACATAAAAAGATTGAAGAATGGGGATTAGATAAATTTAAGGTTAAGGTTGGAAATGAGGAAATAAGTGCATATGAATGGTATGAAGATTTAAGAAAATATGGATCTGTTCCACATTCAGGAATGGGATTAGGTATTGAAAGATTCTTAAGATGGGTATGTAAATTAGATCACATTAGAGATACACAACCATTCCCAAGATTGAGAGGTGCCTGGTTATATCCATAGTTTTTTATCTATATATTGTTTTTATTCCTAAAAGGTCCAATATCAATTTTTGATGATTTTTTACAAAACTTTCAGCGTGTTTTATTATTTTTCCATAAGCTTTTTCATGAAAATCTATCCCCCAAACGATAATTATATTTATATTATTAAATATGGAAAATATGATCCTTATACTTTTATTTACTCTATCGGAAAATAATGGAATCGATAGATTTCCAATTTTTATTTCTCCTTTTAATTTTTCTATTTCTCCTCTAAGTTCTTTAAGAGATTCTAACCTATCAAAAATTATTTTATATTGTCTATTTAATTCTTTTTTAAGATCCTTTATCCATTTTTCAAAAAATTTTATATTATTTTTAACTCTTTCATAATCTATTAAACCATTGTCATCTAATATGAGAATCCTGTATGTTCTATGAAGTAATATTGACATAATAAAAGAGAGTTTTTATGTAATTATGAATTTTTAGATATTATAAAAATTTATAAGTATTTTTATAATAGTTATTCCTTATGAGGTATGAAAAAATTTGGCCCCAAACATTGGATGAGATGCTTATAGAATTGGTTAGTGAAATAGCTGAATATTCATTTGCTTTAGGTGATTGGGGAAAATATTTATGGACATCAATACAGTTAAAAGATAAAGGGTATATTGCAACGAGCTCTGGTGTTAAACCATCGGAAATAGAAAGATATGAGAGTCAAGTGATTTGTATGTCATGTTTTGAAAAAATATATATTAGTAGCTATTATTATCCAAAAGATAATTACTATATTAAATTTTTTAATTCTAGTATAGAAAAGTTAATGGGAAATATGCGGGGAGTGAAAAATATAAGAGACATAGAAAATCTAGCTATTGATATATATAATATAGTTGTAGACTCATATTTAGATCCATCAAAGAAGTATAATAAAATATCAATATACTTCGAAAGAAAAGTGCCAGATGATGAAATAATATTTGAAGAAATTGAAAGAAGTATTATTGTTAGACAGCCTATTTATGATATGTTTAAATTTCCAAATCCACCAGTTATTATGTTCACCGCTTTAAAAGAAGAGAAAGAATATACAAATGGTGATAAAATTAAACTATCTTACTCAAATTATTATAAATTTATTTTTGAGGTTTATTAAGGGGAAGAAAAAAGATAGGAATAATGATATAATGGATTTACTATATTCAAATTATTATATATTTTTGATGGTTTATTAATTGTTAAATTTCATTAAATTTTTTCTAAATTTTCCTTAAATTCTTTTGCAGTTTCTTCAGGTATTGATGAAACAACATATTCTAAATGTAAAATTTCCATATAACCAATATCAAATAAAGGTCTTTGAGCTATTCTAATAATTGGATATGATCTCGATTCTCTTAATAGTGTTGTATCAAATATAACTAAATTAAAGTTTTCATATAATTTTTCATATGTAACCAAAATATTATATAGATTTTTAATAAACTCTTCAAATTTATTCTGTGATAAGAAAAATATACCAAATGTATCAACATATCCAATTAATTCATTATTCCTAAATGGAGCAAATGATGACCATAATTTGAGTATATTATCTAATATAATTCTCTCATTTAATTGTTTTTCAAAATTAAAATAATCTTCTATAAAGAATTTTTTATATTTATCAAAATATTTGTTAGATTTATCTAGATAAATTCTAAAATAATTTGTTGGCTCTTTTTCAATTAATATTTGAATATGTAAATGTTCTTGTGATGCACCTGCAGAAAATCCCTTATTTAAATTAATAAATATATATTTATAATCTTTTTCAGGTATTTTTTCATAGAATTCTTTTATTAGCATAAATGAATTATATAGATCTAAATAATTTATTTGAGAAAAGCTCTTTACATGTTTTTTATAATTTGGAACCAATACTGCATGATATTTTCCGTATGGATATTTATTTGAAAAAAGAACAGAATTTCCAATATATATTTTCTTTGAAAATTCGAAATCAGGGGTTTCTTTTTCAGGATTACAAAATGGACATTTTGATTTTTTTGAATATAATCTTTCATAACTTCTTGGTTTACTTTTTATAGATTTATTTATTCTTATCTTAAAATTAGTTATCGGATCAATTCTTTCTTCAATTACAAATCTCTCGAATTCATTATTAAACAAAGTTCTTACATCATATTCTCTTGATATTAATTTTAAGTCTTCATTATATATTTTTTCCATTTTTTAATTTATGATCTTTAATAAATAAAAATATTTGAAATTCTTTTTTTTAACTTAGATAATAATTAAATTGATTAATTGATAAAATATTAATGGAAATAATGAAAAAGGATTAGTAGTGATAACAGTCTAATTACTTATCTAAATAATAATGGAATATTAAATTTTATATGTAATAAAGATGAATGTTAAGTTACTAAAGTATTAAATTTAAATGTAAACGATATGAATGTCATATTAGAAAATTGTATATATGAGCCAAATATTTATATTTTATAGAAATTACAATTAGAGAATCTTAGATGAATTTAATCTGAGTTTAAACATTTTCAAATTTTTTAATAATTTTTAAAATCTCGCTTAGAGTATAATAATGATAAAATATTGATATGAATTTTTGTAATATCAATAACTAATACTTTTATAAATTTTAATTTTATGCTATTATAATGTTTACAGGATTTTCAACATTAGTTATTGTTATAATTATAGTGGTTTTTATAGTTATGTGGGTTATAGCTTCATTATCTGTTTATATAGCTGCTAGGATTATTGGTGTGCAGGTATCCTTTTTTAAGAACTTTACTTGTTACCTTAATTGCAGATATAATATCTTCTATAATGAGTCTTATAATATTGGCGGGCTTACTTAAATCTAATCTTGCACTAATTATCATAGGATCCATCATAGATTTTGTAATACTTTTAATTATCTATAAATATTTATTTAAAATAGATTGGACCAAAAACCTTTATTATGCTAATTATAGCTGGTGTAATACTTTTCGGTATCTTGATAGTATTATCTATAATACTGGCTATTGTCGGTCTTCTTGTCCTTTTTAGTATATTTTCAAATCTTCAAGCAGTACATTAAAGTTTTTAATATTTTTTAAATTTTTATATGAAGATAGTTCATTGATTTCATCGAAACATAAAAATTTTTCAAATCTATTCTACTAGAAAATAAAAAATTTATTATTTAAGGTAACTAACTGCATTTCCGAATTAATTTGTTAATATTTTCAATATTTAACTTTATTTTTAATATATTAAGAAAGCTAAAACAATATATTTATAAACTTATCTTTAATAGTTATTACTATGGAAGATATAAAAAGAGATATAGTGAAAGAAATAGATTTATTAATCGGGTCAAAATTAAAATATTACAAGTCCAAATCACTGGAAGATATTATTAATAAGAACGAGAATAAAATCTCAATTTTATATCCTAATGATATAGTATTTTCAATAAGTTATAATAAAAAAGAATTTATGTTAGATATACTTACGCGTTACTTCAAAAGAGACTATATAGACTTATATTATGAAAGAAAAGGTATAGAAGATGAAAGAAAAATAACTTATTATGAAGATGGAAAACGAAATAAAGAGATTATTATTAAAAATGCATATATAACTCCAGATAAATATATAATTCCTATTGAAGAAACTCATGAATATGTAGATGTGAGCTCTTTTGAGGATGTGTCTCTTGAAATAGAAAAAAAGCTTCATGAATATAATATACAGTCATTAAATGTATACAATTATAGAATATATTTCCCTTGGGGTAGATTTAGGCTTTCTGGGCTCACTTAAAATATATGATATATCTACAAAATATTAATTAGAGACTTTAGTAGTTACGTAATCTTATTGAATATTTTAGAAATTTAAATCTATAGATTATTGGATTTGGGAGTATAAATTCATATTAGCTTTAATATATTAGAGCTAGAAATTTATAAATAGTAACATTTACTTAGTAGATATATTTTAGGATAACTTTATAAATATTTTTTATAAGAGATTAAAAATGGAAGATTTAGATAAATTATTGGCTGCTCGTATAAGTAATATAAGAGAAAATTTAAGTTCTGTATACAATTGCGGAATAGAATATAAAATTGAGAGAGGAGAGATGATGGAAATAAACAAAAAAATAGAAAATTGGAAAGATATTATAAAAAATTCATATGAAATAAAAATAAGTTATAGTTATATAACACCTCCCCCAATATCTCCAAAATATAAATTATTAATGTTAGGATTTGTACTGCTCTCAGCTATCCAAGAAAATAAAAGTCTCAAAGAAGAAATCGAAGAACATAGAGATAAATTATTTGATAAACAAAAAAAGGAGATTAAAAATTTTAAAATAACTGAAAAGTATAAAAACCCTTTAGAACCTTCTGAAAATATAGAATACAATATTTCATGCGATAGTTATTGTTGCGATAATAGAACAGAAGTAATAATAAGTGCAATGGAAGAAATAATAAAAGAAGCTGGATTTAATTTGGGAAGGGATGATTATAAATTAAATGTAGAAATAAATTATAAAGGTGAAAGAATTTCTAAGAATCCAAAAATTAGTATCGAAAGAGGGGAAAATTATTTATTATATACAGAAAAAGATACAGATATTAATTATGAACTTTCAATTAAATTAACTAAAGAAAGATATAATGAAAATGATTACTTAAGTTAATCTTATAAAGTTCATACTGTTTAACTAAAGTTAATTTTTATAATAAAAATATTTTTTAATTATAACAAATTTTTATTATTGCTTATAATATTTATATTATAACACTCACAAATTTTAAAAATAATAAAATTTTTATTCCATCTATGGAAGTTTTGCTTATTATTCTAATAGTAATTTTAATATTAATAGTAGGATTTTTTATAGCAATGTACAATTCCTTTATAGCATTAAAGAAAAATGCAGAAAAGGCATGGTATGATATAGATGTATTATTGCAAAAGAGACATGATGCATTGGCAAAATTAGTAGAAACAGTAAGTAGTTATTTAGTATATGAAAGAACAGTTCTTGAAAGATTAACACAAATGAGAACCCAATATATGAATTTACCATCAAATGATATACAATCAAAAATAAATTTATCAAATCAAATTACAGGAGCTTTTAGATATCTATTTGCAGTAATGGAAAATTATCCACAATTAAGATCTAATCAAAATGTAATACAATTACAACAAGCAATTATGGAATTAGAATCTCAACTAGCAGATGCAAGAGAATTTTATAATGAAGCAGTAACTTTATTAAATACAAGAATTCAACAAATACCATATAATATTGTTGCTAGCATAGCTGGTATAAAACCAATGCCTTTATATAAAGTACCAGAGGAAGAAAAACAAGATGTATCTACAAGGTTGCAATTTTAAATATGCAAAAAAATAATATTACTTTTTTAAATCTTAGAAATAGTCTAGGTTATTTACAACAAATACCCTATGTTAAAAATTTATCAAGTACTAGGACAATATATCATAATTATATACCTTCATATGCAAAAGAAATTAAGGTAAAGAGTTATGATGGTTTTTATTTTGCGTTTTTTATGTTTTTTTATATTATAATATTTCAGTTTATAGGCGTTCCATTTAAGTTACCATTATTCATAATTTTAATATCAATATCACTTTTTTTAATCATTAGAGGTTTTAAGAGATATATAATACACAATATTTTAAATAATACTCCAGTTTCTAAAATTCATATTGCAACTTATGGTTTAAACAAGGTTAAAGGAAGATTTATACCTTTTGGATCTCAACCTTTGAAATCACCAATTAGTGGACAGGATTGTATATATTATTCTATTTCTACTTTTTACGTACAATCTAGAGGAAGCAATAATAATTCAAATCGTGTATCTTATTTTGTAGATGGTTTTGATGCAGGAATACCAACATTATTTACAGATGGAACTGGTTTTTTAGCAGTAGATTTAGAAAAGGCATCAACTGTTGATGTAAGAACAAATATAATTGAAATAATGCCAAATAATTCACAAAATCATCAAATAAAATTATTAAATTTTAATGACGCTAAAAGAATTAGTGATGAAATTTTACAATATATAAAATATGCTGCAAATAATAATACTCAAGCAAATCTTTCATATATAAAAAATTATAAATTTATAATAGGGAATGATATAGTAAGAAATTTAAAAAGATATATACCCGATGTGGAATTAAGTGATTCTATATTTCATAATAAAGTAGGAGTAAAAATAAATTTATGGACCTATTATAGTCAAAATCATTTGTATTTAGTGGAGCAATATATTCCAATTAATGAAGATTATACTATTATTGGAGGATTTGCAGATACTGGAGAAATGATAAATATGAAATCAGTAAAAGTTACGGTTCCAGATATGTCTACAGGAATTTTGGAATTGAGTTTATCAAATTTTTATCGAAATGAGTTCCTTATAAAAGCTGTTGCTTATATAACTCTTGGAATTGTCTATTTAATTACAGGAATTTTAGTAATAATATAGAATTTAGACGATTTTTTATATGTTGGCATACTTATTATAATAAAATTTTTTATATATCAGTACCTAAGACAAATAAAATTTAGAAAAAGAGATTATAGAAGTAATAAAAACTGTTTTTTATAATGCTACTAAACATTATTAGAAGTATTAATTCTAACATTAATGATGAATTATTATCCTAGCTTAAAAATAATGAAATATTTTTTGAATGTACTAAAATTTTGAAATAATAAATATTTGTAAATTTTTTATTAATATCTATATAATGGATGAATTGGATAATAGTATAAAAAATAGTTTTGATGGGACTATAGAATATCTTAAGAAGAATAATATACAGGTTGAAGAAAAATTATCATTAGTAATTCTAGAATCGTACGAAGAATATCAACAAAAATATGGAACAAATCCTAGAATTCATGTTGGAGAGTATGATAGAAAGAGAAATGAAGTCCATATTATAAAGAACAGATTAAAGGAAGTTATAAATAGAGATATAAATGATCCAAATAAAATTTTTATTGGTAATATAGTTTCTATATATCATAATGGAATACTATGGCCAGTACATAAAAATGATAATGACATGGAAAAGATTATAGTAAAAGCAGTTACAGATTCAATAGTAACTCATGAAGTTGGGCATTCTATAGTTGGCGATGAATGGAGAACTTCCGCTTTTGAATTTTTAGTATATTTCTATAAAAATGAATTATACAAATATCCTGAAGTGTATAAAATTATGGAAGAAAATATAGAAATATGTGAAGAATATATAAAGAAGGAGAATCCATCATCATCTTATTCTTTAAGATCGCCTCTGGCACCTTATACTTTAGGGGCATGCTTTGCAAATGATATTATATATGTTTATGAAAATATATTAAATAAAGATAAACAATCGCCAAAACTAAATATAAAAGATATAATAGAAAAACTTAAATTTTTCTCTAAAGATTATTATGTAGAAATAACCAAAACATTCAATGAGATACTTATCGATTATATGACCGTAGCTAAAACACTCAATGCAAAATATATCATGTTAAGTTGGATAACTAATTGTTTATTAGAGAAACCACCCAATATGATGAATAATATATAATTTATTAAAAAGCTACTTATATATTGGATAATTGTTTTGTATTTTTTAATTATATGATTCATTTTTTATTGCCATAAACTATCTTTATTCATTTTTTTATATTGAATATTTTAAATTATGTTGTTATTCCATTTAATAAGCTTCCAATAATAATTAAGAGTAATATTCTATGATAAGGATAAGTATACCTAAAGATATACTTATCTAAAAAGTTATCTACCTATATTATGTATATAATATATTATGAAAGCAATAATGATAAGGGATGATGTATACAGAAAGTTGAATAAGATAAAAGGTAATAAAAGCTTTAGTGATATAATTGAGGAGTTAATAGAAGAATCATTAAGTTTGAGGAGAAAAAAGTTGGAGAAATATTTTGGCATATTAAGTGAAGAAGAAGCTAAAGAACTGGAGAGGGAAATTAAAGAAATGAGAAAGATGAACAATGAAAGTATTAATAGAAAGCACAGTAATTATTGATTATTTAAAAAGCTGTCATTTTGAAGAGCACTAAGTCTTTCTTACCTTTATTATCATAATTATTATCAATTATTACAATGTCTCTTTTAGCGCAGATCTATATTAATAATTTTTAATTAAAGAACCTGTATTATATTTCAACATTAATTTTGTTGCAATCATAAAGGGGGCATAAGATCTATGGTTATTGTGTGCATAGTTATGTCGGATAACAGAAATTATCCGTCATGGTTTCTGAATATTTTGTAGGTGGGATAGGCTTTTGATATAAATTTTGATATGGTTAACCTAGGTTAATATATAGCAGACTATGAGTCTTTGAATATATAAATCTGTCTCACATAACAATAATATGACTGATATTCCACCACACATGAACTATTTACAAGAGATGAAAACTCAAGCTTTAGTTAAATTTAAAGAAAATATAAATAATGTAGTAGCTCTTGTTGAGTTAGCTAACCTATCTGAAGATAGTGATAGCTTTAGAGATGATATAATTAGGTATTTAAAGGGTGCTATCTTATATTTTTTAACATATCTGGCCTTATCAGTAAATAATTACAATAAAGAAGAAATATATGCATGTAAAGAAGCTTTAATAAAGTTATTTGGTTATGTAAATGTATATGCATCAGATTTAACATATTCAGAAATCTTAGATATTTGTTATAGGCTGGTAAAAACAATTAGTTTAATTAATGAATCAGATAAATCTAGATCTTAGCAAAAATAAATAATAATGTGTTAGCAAGGTTTATTTTTGCTAAGTAATCACTTTCTTTATATGTTTTTCATCTATATCTTTATCTAGTTTTGTTAATTCTCATTCTAATTTTTTGATTTAATTTGTTTAAGTTATTTTAATTTATCCTCAAGCTTTTCTTTTTCCTCTTTTGGATTTTTTATTTCCCGCTGATTTAATCCTACAGCATAATCCATCTATATTTGTCTTTCTAAGTTTGATATTTGTTCTTTTATTTTAGCTATATCTACTTTTAGAGCAAAAAAGGGAAAAAGTTATAAATGAATAATTTAAAGCAAATATATGAAAAATCGTATAAATAAAAATGATGAAAGATTAAAAGAATATTGGACAATTATAGTAGGAATAGTGTTTATTTATTTATTTTTAAATGCATATATATTACCTAAATTACCGTTTTTGATCTATTTGGTAGTAAACATTTTTTTGATAATACTTTTTATATATTATTTGATACATATAATTTATGAATATAGGTCATTGCATAAAATAAGATAAATAGTTAAATTATAAATTTGTTATTTTATAAAATAATATGAAATTTTATAGATTTAAGATTGATTTTAATTAAAAAATTCTAAAGAAAGTGAAGAGATTTATATAAAATATATAAAAAGCTAATTGAAGTAGTATAATTTATTTAATAATAAAACTTATTTTCCAGAAAGTATATCCATTAATTCTTTAAATCCTTCTAATTCTTCTTTAGTAATTCCATATAATTCAGCAACTGCTAAATCAATTTCATCTTCAACTTTTTTAAGTTCTTCCTTTGCATTAATATTTTTACAATCATCAGGTTTATTATTGGAATATATACATTTTGCTAATTCATGAGCTTTTTTAGATAATTCAGAAATTTTCTTATGTAAATTATTATTAGGATCAAATTTAGGTATTTTAATGATATCTATAATGTTAGTAGATATTACTGTCTCATATGTGTAAGATGCTATAATAGAACGTGCTATAACCGAATTTAAGATACCAGCAACATAATATGCCTCATCAGATGTCTTTGTTTCTACTAACATAAGTTTAACATTAGGTATAGCAGGTTTTCCATTAATGGGCTCAACAACTGCGCAAGCAAAGCTTGCTGCTTTGCCTGTAATAGCACCAGTTATATTTTTCCATACAACTTTATAGGATGCTAAGGATGCTTTAACATTGTTCATAACATAATAAAATGGTACAGTCATTTTCTCAGCTTTATCGAATGGATACTTTTTATAAGGTGCCATTTTTTGTTTGAGGAATCCTCCGCTTCTATTTATTAAATCATTAAAGAATTGATAGAAATACTGATATGTATAAGGATATTTTGTTTTCATTATATGATGAGGAATAGGATCTCCTTCTTTATCATGTGGCAATATTATATATCTATCTTTAAACTCTACATACCATTTTTTTACGTCTCTACCTCTAATTAATGGATAAACAAGATCCGGTTCTATTCTAGCTTCAACCTGTTTGACATTTTTCTTCTGTCCACTTTCGGGCGGATTTGTTATGATTAACATACCGTCTGGAGCTTTTCCAAGTACTTTAACATAATAAATTTGGTTAAGAGCTGTAAGAATGCCTTCATATGCTTCATAATATTGACTTCCGTTTATTATTTTTCTAATTGAATTTATAATATTGTGTCTAACCTGCATCCATGGTGATGATGGGTCATTAGGAATTAAAGGCATCATTGTTATTTCATAACGTTTTGTTACTTTAAGAACATCTTCTAAAGATGTATCTGGATCTATCTTCTTTCCATTCTATACAATATGTTTAATACCATTTATATTTTCTTTCTGTATTTCTCTAATAATTGTACATTCATTATCCTTCATATTATCTAATTCGCATACTTTTTCAACAATAATAATTCCTGTTCTATTTGTTGCACCTTCAAAAGGCATTAATGTTACTAAATCATGAACTACAATTATTTTTGTGTTTTTGGCTAAGAAATTTCTAAATCCAGCACCAGCCTGTGTTTTAAATACAGTAAATGGCATTACAAACCCCAGTTTCCCACCTACTTTTAAATATAAATCAAAACATCTTGCTAAGAATAGCATAGATAAATCTTTTTTGAATTTATTGGCTCCTGTTTTTCCTTCAATTCCCAATAATCCATATTTTTTCCAAAGTTCCTTACTCGATTCTCTATATTGCTCAGGCAAGTCATCCCATCTTACCCATGGCGGGTTTCCAATTACATAATCAAATTTACCTTTTAGTATTGGAGCAAAAGCATTTCTAATTATAGCTATCCATACATCATCTTTACCTTGCAGTCTAAGATCAAGTAATTTTTTATAAAGATCAATTAAGCTCTTTTTCTCTGAAGAATTTAAATTATATGGCGAAATCCTAAATTCAAATTCCTTGGGTGTATATCCGTTTTCTAAACACATTTTCATTTCATCCAATATTCTTCTTAAAAGATTCATATCCTGTGCAATATTAACGGGTATTTTAAATTCGCCAACTGCAGTTCTTAATATATAATACTTTTCAGTAATTTCTGCTTTTGTTTCAATCATTATAGAATCTGCTAAATAAATTGGAATCTCTCTATTTCTACTATATTTGAGTAGATCTCCAAGAGCTAATAAATAATTTGTTCTTGCGGCTAAGACTGCTAAAGGATTTAAATCATAGCCAACAACATTTTTAAGTATATGTTCAGCTAATGTATCAGCTGTTATGTGATGATCATTAGCATAACTCATTAATCTACTAATGTAAAGTATAAGAAAAGTACCCGATCCACATGCAGGATCCAAAACTCTAATTTCTAATGGTTTTAACGAATTTTCCTTTCCCATATTTTCTAAATTTTTATAACTTAATCCAACTTCATCAAGTATTAATTCTGCTAACCAATCGGGTGTATAATATTCACCTAAACTATGCCTAATATCTCTTGGAACAATATTTTGATATAAATCCTTTAATAAATCTATAGCATATTCTGGTTTTAATTGTGGTGTTGCTATTTCGTAATCATAAAGTCTTCTTGCAATTTCAGCAATAGCATCTCCTAATTCTTGATCTATCTCCTCAACATACCAGGAAAAATAATCTCCTTCTAGAAAGTTCTCAATACCAAAAGATCTTTTAAATATGCCACCGCTTTCTAATTCTTGTAATATATTTTTTAAACCTTCAATACCTTTAGATGTATAAGCATCGTCAAGTTCTGCACTATAAGATCTATAATATCTATCATTTCCGTATAAATAAGCTATTTCAGCAGCAATTAATTTCATTATTAGTGCATAATATGTATGTATTGCAAAAATAAGAATATCATAATTAATATTGGATTTTTCAAGTCCATAATCTTTTGCTAATTCTTTTAACTCTTTAAATTTATTAGGATCATAGCCTGTAGCTTGCTTAAATAATCTCATCCAATCTTCAAATAATATTTTTGTTTTTTCATTCTTTGTATTTAATAATTTTGTATAAAGTAATTTTATTGTCCTTTTAGATATCTGAGAATTTATACCAAAATCTTTAACAATTTCTTCAGCACTTAAAATTTTTCTTCTTAATCCTCTTAAAGCTTCTATTAATTTTATAATAACTTCTCTTCTAATTTCAAGAGGTTCTGTTGATATCCATCTATCTTCTCTTTTATTGTATCTGACAAAAGCGATTTTATCGCTAATAATTATACCTAAGAATTTATCATAATTACTTTTGTCTCCAGCTTCACTAATTATATATTTAATAACTTGTTCTTTTGCTTTTTGAATATCAGAATCTGTTGATAATTTACCAGGAGCTTTGTATTCAATAATGACGTGTCCATATAAAGCATCAACTCTCTTACCAGAAGCTAAAGTATATTCATATCTCCCTTCAAAAGGTATATTTAATGGTTTTAATATTTTTTCTTCAATACAATGTGATACTCTAATTCTCAAATCTTCTTCTGTACGTGCTTGAAGAACGCCATTTTTAATGCATATTAATATATCATCAATATCTAAATTGTTTAATGGATTAATATTAGAAGACATAATATTATGATTTATAAATGATTTAAGAATTTTACTCTTAGCTTTTAATATAATATGATTAATGGGATTATATTATTTTATTTAATTGAATTTTTCTTAAATAATATGTAATAAAGTGACGATGGAAGACAGTCTCATTAATCAGATAATATTGAAAAATTTTTGAATACATGCTATATTAATAAAATTTTATTCAAATTCATAATAATGGTAAAATGTCCTTTTTGTGGTTCAGAAGATTTAACATTAATTAGTTCATGGAAATATAGTGCTTTTGATGTATATAGATATAAATGTAATAAATGTGGAAATAAGTTTAATTATTATAAAGGAAAAAATACAGAATTTTATATACCAAAGCCAAAGGGTCAAGAAATGAATAAAGAAGAAAATAAAGAAGTTGATTATAATCATGAAGAGGTAAAATCTTGGTTACAAGAAATTGGTGAAGTATTGGGATATTATGTTCATCCCGAATTTGGAGATGAACAATATAGGTTTGATATTGTCTATAAATTATCTGATGGTGAAACAGAACCACCTGTGGCATTTTTTGAAGTTGTAGGTAGTAATACTGTTGATAACTCTCTTTCAAGATTACGTCATGCATATAACAAGTATAACGCTAGGGGGTTATATTTGATAATTTTAGATAATAAATATCAAGAAAGGGCAAAGAAATTATTAGAAAGCCCATCAAATCGTGATATAAAGAAAAAAGTAGAAATATTAGATGCAAATAAAATAAAAGAATTAAGAGATATTTTAAATAAATATGGAGATGAAATAAAGAAATTAATAAATCTGGGAAAGTAAATATATTTTTTATGGACTAATTAAAAATTCTTTAATAATATCTAAAATTTTCGTATATATTAGCAAGGGATTTATAAAAATTTTTTATTAATAGCAAGTAATGACGACTGGATTGGAAGGGAATTTAGATAATATAATAAATTGTATAACAGAAGAAAATATGGGGGAAGCTAGTTTATATGCACTTGGAAAATTAATACAATATTGTGGAATTGTTGGAAATGTACATTGCCATCCGGATTTTGGTATAAAACCTGTGAGTGACTATGAAGAGGATATAGAGAATATAAAAACGGAAATTGGCATTAGTATATTTCATTATCTTTCTTCATATATGGAAAGTGTAATATAAAAACAGAAGATATATATTCAATTGATAAAAAGATATATACGATGATTGCAGATAAAGTCTTGAAAAACTTAGTAAATATGGGTATAATAGAAATGGGAAAATATCATATTGCTATAACAGAAAGTCCTACATCTATTGCTTCTGTATTTAGATTACAATATGGTGCACCATCAAAGTATGTGTACGAAATTATTAAAGGAGAATTATTGTAGTATTATTAAAATAGTTGTTAAATTTTTCAATTTCTAATGTTTATTCAAGCTTTTTTAAGTTTTTACCATTTATCCTTCTATAATTCGTAGGTATGGGGTTGATTACTCTCTGCTTCTCAAAGTTCACGATTTAAAAAATCAAAATTTATGATCATTTAGTCTTCTGTAAATCTTTATTTTCACTTCTGAGATATTACATATAATACATTATTTAATTGAATTATTAAAATAATAACCCAAATTGGTATTGAGCCAAACAATGAAAATTATATTACAGTAAACCCTATATATGAGAGCTATATTTAATATTATACTATAGAGAACTAGGCATATTGATAAAATATATTATGAAAAACTCAAATTCCTTTAGTAGAATTAGAATTTTTAAGATTTTTCGTTTTTGTCATGATTTTCAGTTTTTGTTTTAGTCCTTTTTCTAATTTTTTCCAATATATAAGACACGACTACAATAGTAGCCCATATAGCTACAGCCAGAGCAATACCAGGCAGACCAATGGAAAGAACACTTAGTGCAATTAAGATTAATAAAATAACAATATCTTCTATATTCAGAAATTTTTTATTCTTATTGTTGTTATCCATATTATATTTTATCTAAATGGGAATTTATAAGTCATAACAAAATTTCCCATATAATATATTCTATTCTATCATATACAGAATCTATATTGGCTATTACTCTAAAACAAGAAAGTCATAATTGACGTCTATTCTAGATCTACCATTATTATATCTAACTTCTCCTCTATAGAAGTCATATGTATAAGTCTTTATGTTTGGATCACTTGGTTGGCGAGTTGGGTCTATAGACACATAAAATCTTAATGCAGATGGTTTTGGTGTAAATATTATTTTATCTAAATCAATATCTGGTATACGTGCAATATTTTTTAGCCATTCTTCATATATAGTAATAAATAGTTCTCTACTAATGTTTGTTATTTCTGTTAAGAAGTCTTTTGGTAGATTATATGATTCGCCAGTTTTTAAGTTAAGACATTCAACTTTACCAGATGATTTATCCGTTAAACGACATGACCCGATTATCTCTCTTTTCTCATTTTCAAAGCGCATATATAGTCTAGATATTCCATATGGAAGTATATCATAACTTGCATCATATACTGTATTTATACTCATATATACCCCTTTGCATCTAATTCACCTTTTTCATTTATTTCAATAGCCATTTTATATAATTTTTCCTCTAATTGATTTAAATGAGGTTGTAAAGTCTCCTTGTTAAATTCAACTATTGGTATATATAACATTTTATCTAATCCTCTTAAAAGAGATTGTGGTGATTCATTGCTGAGCTCTGTTTTTTAGAATTATAATATGTTATTCTGTCGTCCATATATTACACCATGTAAGAAAACCTTATAAATTTATTGTAAATTTTAGCTCTATAGTAGTAATAAATATATAATATGAGTTCAAATATTAATTATTTAAAATAAAAAAGAATGTGAAAAAATATCTATAGGTTTTTTATCTAAGCTTCGAAATCACAATATTTAAAAAATAGATGAATTTCAGATCCTTTCCTATCATATGTAATTAACCATCCGTCTTGCCATGGATAAATCTGTATTTTTGGATTATCATAAGATTCTTGACCAGAATTTATATTATCTATAGAGGCATAAAGTTTTGATAATTTTATTGGTTCTTTGTCTCTTATTACATTTGGAGGTACACCCCTCTCAAGTAATTCTTTCTCATAATCTTTGTGTATTTCCCAATATATTGTACTTAATAGACCCCGGACAGTTTCTTCTATATCCTGTAAGTAGCTAGAATTTGGTATTTTAAATGACCTACTTGTTTGCTTATCATAACATCTAATTGTATTCTTTAATGGGTCTTTCCTTAAATAGCAATTTACAATGGGGGGCTCCTCGCTATTACTTCCTAGGTATGCATCACCCTCAACTGTTCCAGAACCTTTTAAATCATTAACATCAGCAGCTACAAATAGATGGTTCAGCCCTCTCACCTCACCATAATCTTCTATTTCTAAAGCTGTTCTCTTTAGTAGGTCATCCAGTTTCTCTAAATAAGGTTTTATTACTTTATAGTCAATCTCTAATTTTCTTTCGGAATTTTGAGATTGTGGTTGGCCGTCCATATATTATATGATGTAAGAAAAATTTTATAAATTTATCTTAAACTTTAGTTATGTAGTAGTTACAAAATATTTAAAAATAAAAACTTTATATATGTATAATTACAATTAGTATAATTATGATTATACAAAATTTCAAAGATAGAAAAGAAGAATTAACCTTACTTAATAAATATTTAAATAGCGATAAATTTGAGTTCATAATAATTTATGGTAGAAGAAGAATTGGTAAGACAGAATTAGTATTAAAAGCTACAGAAAAAATGAAGAGAATATATTATCTAGCTTTAGAAAAGAATAATTTGGATAGATTTTATAATCTATGTTTAAATTATTTTCCAGAATTAAATAAATATAAAAAAGATTGGGAAGTATTGTTTGATTTTTTAA
>Ga0081473_129607_pt1 | contig 19729 bp, 19 predicted proteins | sample CisSprmetagenome_FD_70977 | JGI IMG/M metagenome (GOLD analysis project Ga0081473, IMG submission 70977) | Hypoxic/sulfidic aquatic microbial communities from Cistern Spring, Yellowstone National Park, USA v2 (version 2) | ecosystem: Environmental > Aquatic > Thermal springs > Hot (42-90C) >...
AAAAATAATTATAATGCCCATCCCAAACCTTATACATCATCACTGGCCTGCAACCAAGAGACAGAAGCAATTTATAGAGATCTTCGAGGCCATACCAGATCCTCGCACTACGTGGAACCATGTCAAGCCCGTTGAGGATAGCAAAGCCCTCCCTAAGTAATCCAGCCACATCTCGTGGCAACCGTATTTCATCAGGCACATGGAGGACGCCAACCAGAGGTTAAAAGGCTTTAGGTTAATATAGCAAGTAGAGGTTCAGGGACTTTTATGTCCAGTCTTGCCCTATTAAAGGCTCGATGCTACCCTGCGCTCCGCCTCGTTTAAATACTGGTATATCTGCCACCTGCCGAGTTGGGGCAGCGGCTCTATTGTGTAGAAGCCGATTGCTTGGTAGTACCTGTCGCCAACCTGCTCCATCGTTGCTTGAGTGAGGGTGCTGTTTATGTCGTAAATCATCCCGTCCGTGAGTAGCACCACCACGGCATTGCTTGGCGGGACGCGGTCGGCGACCTCCAGCGCCCTCTCCAGGGCTGGCCTAATCACTGTGCCGCCGGATGGGGACTCCCTGAGCCTCTGCTTGAGTATGCCCTCCTCGCCGCGCCGTACCTGGAACTCGCCCACAACGCCGTCGGCCCAGAGGATGAAGTAGATGAAGTTTGCCCCTAGCCTGAGTAGCTCCACGAGCTCCGCCGCGAACTCCGAGAGGGTCTCCTCGTCAATGCTGCCCGAGACGTCAACGAGGGCAACGACGTAGGGGAGGCCAATCCTCACCTCGCCCGGCCACGAGTAGCCAAGGCGCCTGCTCGGGCGCTTCCACGTGGTTAAAACCTTCGTTGAGGCGTAAGCATATGCCTGCCTGATTATCTCCCTCCAGTTCACAACGCTCTCCGCCTCCCTGAGCTGCCTCTCGTAAACCTCAACTAGGCCCCTCCCCGCCCTCGGGTTCATGGCTCTCTCCTGCCTCTCGAACTGCCTTGCATCGGTGTAGTTCCTCCTCGCCTCCTCCTCGTCCTCCGGGGTGGCCGGTATCCTCACGTGCCCAGCGGACTCGCCCCACCACGGTTGCTTCTCCAGCTCGGGCAACTGGCTCTTGAGGTACATCAGGTAGTGGTATGTGGACATCTTGTCCGACCTCTCGAAGAACCTCTCAAGGCCCTCCGGCGGGAGCTTTACCTTCTTCCTCCTCTCCGGCGGGAGCTTCTTCAGTAATTCCTCCACGCTCTCCGCAAGCGTCCTCGGCGTGACCACCGCATCCCCAAGGGATCTGTTGTGGCACCTATCGTACCCGAAGCTTATCACCCCGCCCAGCGCCCTGTTTATGGATAGGTCGAAGGCTATGTTCGCAACCGCCCTGTCCACCTCCCCGTACTTCAGCCTGATTGGGTCGCCCTCTATCACGTGCATCGCCTCGTGGGCGAAGCTGAAGTACTTCCCATCCTCGTCCAGGCAGTTGAGGAAGCCCGGGTTGATGAACATGTGGGCGCCATCCGTAGCCATTGTGCCCTCCCGCTCGACCACTATCCTCTCGCAGAGCCTCCTCAGTATGTAGTTGATGGGGGAGAGGACGTAGTTGCTGAGCACCTTAGGTAAATTCCTAATCTGCGCGCAGAGCTGTTGGAGTTGCTCTATAGTGATTTGAGATACCACAACTCACTATCTCAGTAGTAAATTAAAAGCTTTCGCGTTCAAGGCTTCCAAAAATGTCTTGAGAATATAAATCTTGACATCCCCACGACAAGTTCCGTCCTTTAGGGCGGGAGGGGGTTATATCTTCCTCTTGCTCGTTTATTCTTAATCTTGTTACCCAAAGCATTGGCACCTTGTCTCTAGGTGCTTTGAACCCACAGTTCGAACAAACCATGATTCTACCCGGCAATTGAGTTAGTTCATGCTGGCACACTGGGCATATTGTGCTTGGTAGTCTCTTGAACTCGTACGGCACGCCATACCACTGTAGTTGAGTGGTAAGTAGCTTAACGAACCTCCTCGTGTACATGATATACAGCTTTCTCAGTCCGCTTGGTATCTTTTCCTCAAGCAGTTCCCTCCTCGATTCTCCAATCATGTCGTCAATCAACACTTCAGCCCTCAGTCTCAAAGCCTTTATTGCTAGCTCATGAGCCTTCTTCTGGGTAAAATCCCTTAGGTATGCATAAATCTTCCTCCTCAGCATGTCGATTTCTCTCCTCAATCTTTTGGTCTCAAGAGTTCGCTCCAATCCTAGTCTCCTTAACCTACCCAATTCCTTACTTAGCTCCTCAGCCCTGTGGTACCACGTGTCGATGAGCCTAAGGTTCGGCCTCAATGGGGAGTACTCCGCAATTCTGTTATTCGGATTAATTATGCCGTAGGCAACACCGTTACTCCAAGCATTCACATCAACAACAAGCCTATAACCACTGGGTTGGTAGGGCTTTACTACGCGTTCGGCAACCAAAGCCAGGTAGGGCTTATCATTCTTCAACCCAATCATTGCGTACTTAACATCGCCGCCCTCCCTAATCCTATCAACGACCCATTTAGGCATTGGAAGTTCAATGACGTAGCCAGGCTCATTTTTACATACCTGGCGTAGCCTAATGACGTTTCTCTTGAAATCAAGAACCACGGGTGCACTTTTATCGCCCTTCATGAAGCCGTCGTTATAAATTCTCACTGTCTCCAGCGGTACCCATGTCCTCGCGAACCACCTTTTAGGCTCGACGCCGAAGACCAAGCTTCCCATATAGTCCTTGAACCTATAGAGCTGGTGTTGAATTGTTTGGGGTAAGTCTGGTATCCAAACTTCATAATCTCGATGGGCTAGGTTTGTGAGGGCCATTAATTGCTTGATGTACTCAATATCGCACTTGTCCTTCGGTAGTTCAATGAGTATTGTTCTCTTTGCAGTCATCGATTATCACCAAAACCCTGACTTTCTTACCTTGCAAGTCCCTGATTTTGGGTTGATACTGGCGGCTAACGTAAATCCCAATGTTTTGGCTCGTCACCTTGGTTATGCTACCCTCAACATAGAGTACGCAGTCCACGAAAGATTATACAGACACTCCCTTATAAAACTTTCGTAAACAAAAGATTTAAATATCAGATAAAATAAGGCTTCTTAGTCCTGGTGGGGTTGTTGCCCCACTAGGAGCCAGCCCCGTGGTAGCCTGACTCGTGATGCCCCGAAGATGGGGGCGTAAGCCCGACGGCGTAGGCCGCTGATGGGTGAAGTGGGAGGCCGAGGCCAAGTGTGGGGTAACGGGGCAAGACATTATGAGCCACCGGTCAGTTTCGGTAGGTTCTGCATATAGGCATCGACGTCCTGCTTCACGTACTTTGAGGTTTCGTAGAGCTTCGTCTTCGCCTTTATGTCGATGTGCTTGTGTAGGCCTGTGCCGAATATCCTCAGCACCTCCGGCGATACTCCCTTGTCTCCGAACCAGTCAATTATCGCGGCTATCTGCGGTACGTACTCCTCAGCTGTGGCGCCCTCCTTCGTGTAGACGAAGGTATCGAGCCACGTGGTCAGGCTCACCGCGAGCTCCCTCGCCCAGAACTCAAGCAACCTGCTGGTTCTTGCTGTGGCGCCTCCCTTGCTCTCTATCTTCCCGGACACCCTTGACCACAGCTCATCGAGTTGCTTCCTGATGTCCTCCGGCTTGCTCTTCATGAGCTTGTCAATTGAGGGTAGATAGTGCATCACCAGCATTGCAGTAACGAACATGTCGCCCGCCGCTGTGCCAACCGCCGCCCTCGCGAGCTCGTAGAGCCTCCTGCCAATGTCGTAGCACCTGTTGAGACCAGTCAAAGTAGCATATGCACCCCGGTCTACCTCAGCCAGGCGAGATGGCGGGTATCCCAGGTGCTCTGTGCTGAACTGGTTCTGCATGTATGCATCGCCGAGCTTGCTCAAGCAGTCAGTGAACGTCCTCCTCGCATCCTCGCTACCTAGGTTGAACATGCGGTATATGCTCACGGCTAGGTTCGTCCACGACCTCGGCGTCGGTATCTGCTCGTTGGGCGTCAAGCCCCCTGGGCCAGCAATTACGGCTGTTGTGACAGCCACTTGTTGCTCCTGCCCTTGCCCTCCCCTCTCCTCTCTCCCCGGCCTTGCTGTGAAGTACTCTGGGAACGCCTTTAGGAAGTCCGCCACGCCCGTGTAGTACTTGTCGCCGTACACCCTGTCCATGTAGTCAATCCAGTCCTCAATGGATGGTGGTGCAACCTCAAAGGCTAAGAACCTGTTCAGCAGTGGCGTTGGTAGCTCCCTCGCAATGGAGCTCCAGCCCCTCGGGTTGCCCAGGGCTATGACTAGAGTGCCCTTGCTGAAGAAGAGCTCGCCAGCTCTCTTGTCAAGCGCCAGCTGGTAGACCGCGGACATCATGTCCTCCCTCTGGACGTTCGATAGCTCCTCTAGGTTCAGTATGCCCGGCGTGAGCTTCAGCACGAGGGCCCACGCGAAGGGCACATAGTCGCTCGCCCTGGCGCTCCCGAGTATCCTCCTCAGCTCCTCCAATAGCTGGCTTTCCCTTCCGCCCCTCTCCCTCCTTGTGAGTATAGCCAGCGAGCGCGGTATGCCGGTGATGTCGGCAGGCTCCATCGAGGTCAGCCTCAAATCGACGTACACGAAGTACCCGTAGGGCTTCTCAACGACCCTCCTCAGCGTGTTAATGCCCGTGAACTCAAGGAACTCCAGCCCCAAGTCCCCGGCAAGGGACATTGCAACGCTCCTAGCCGTCTCCGACTTGCCCACGCCAGGCTCGCCAACGAATAGGAGCGACGGCATGTAGCCGAAGTACCCCTCAACGTAGTCCATCATGACCCCAACCCTCTGCATCCTGTTGGACATATTGGACGTAACTATCTTCCTTGCCTCATCCTCTGCCTCCTCTGGTTTTAACATTGGTCTCCTCCTCCTTAAGACCTCCGCAACGATCTTGACCACCTTCTCCGTCAGGTTCTTGTCCTCATCCTCGGTACATTTGACCAGCTTCCCGCCCTCATCGACACAGTTGACCCACTTGACGGCCTCAAAGTACTCCTTCGTGTAGCCCGTATACAGCCCCTTGATGATATTCCTCATCTCGTTTGGCGTCACTGAGTGGTGGATGACCTTTATCTTCTCCCTGGGCCTTATGGATACACCACCACTGATTAGGTCGAAGACGTACAGTAGTCCCCCGGTTGCCCCAATGACGCCCAGTATCTTGAGGAAGTCAAGTATCGAACCCCTACTGGAACTCATAGCAGAATGTAGAAACAAGCTGAGAATTTAAAGGTTCCGGCCCCTTTTTGGGAGGTTTCCTCACCCAGCCTTCATCGGCCCCTCCGGCTGGGTTCATGGGTTTGCCCCGGGCCAGCACCGCGGGGCTTTGCTCGCTGGCCGTGAAGGTCTTTAGCATTGCATGTAGGTACTGCATGATAGGGTGTGGTATTATTGGGTTTGATTTGTCTTCGTGCTTTCTCCAGTTCATTTCTCGCTTCATGTTCCACCAAACGCCTTTGACCCATGCTTCTGGTGTTAGCTTCCAGTTCATGTTCATGACCGAGGCATGGTCCCTATCTACATAGTGTCCGAGTGGGCATTTTAGGGTGTGCCAATCATCAGTCCTCTCCAACCTCACGAAATGAATTGGACAAACCCTGCTGTTCCTATAGGCTGAAACGCGAAATATCTTGGATCCACGCTCCAAAGCCTTATCCTCAACCGCTTTCTCAATACTCTTGAATGGTGTCTGTTTTATACGGTGTCTCAACTCGTCTTTCATGACATCCTCAATCATCGACTCCTGTGGATTGTTCCCTAACTCTTCAGTTACGATAATCGCTGGCGTCCTTGTTAGTTCGTTGGCGATTTGCCTAACCCTACCAACCTTCCTAACTCCCTCCCTTAGATGCTTAACATACTTCCTAAACTCCCTAGTGCTCGTCACATTCACGTAATTACCATTCGGTAATGCAAATTCGGGCTTCAACCTCTCAATGATCGCGTTCCTAACCCTCTCATACCGTCTAGCTAATCTACCGAAGTCTGTCCTAATCATGTAGAGCTGTGGCGTTGTGTATTGCCTATTCCAATCAACCACCTTGCCCACGGTGGTTTTGATGTCGATCTTGCACAGTGATATTGTGTTCTCGTTTATGTCATAACTAATAATTGATTTTGACTCCTCCTCCCTGGGCTTTATCTCGAAGATGAAGACCGCATACCACTTGTTAGTCCTACGCTTAATCAACAGCGTACTGGCTAGCTCAGCTTCACCGTTTAGTACCCTCCACCAATAAAGCCAGAAGCGCTTGTGAGGTCTCAACCAAACTTCGAATCTACCGCTTTTACCCCTCTTACCAGTGCTGATTGGTGATATGGCAATCCTAACCGGCGCTATTGATTTAACGAACTGCTCATAATTCCAAGCCGTTTCAACAAACCTAATGGATACAGCCTTAACCTCCGGGTAGAGCTTGTCCACCAATCCCTTCCTCCTCCTCTCCATGAATGATTTTGCAACTTCAGACGCTTGCCTAATTGCTTGAATTATTAAATTGGAATTCAAGCCTTGGTATTCCCGCCTATACTTGTTGTAGAACAACCTCTGGAGTTTCACTGCGCTCGTAACATTATTCACAACGGCATATATGGCAACTTCACGAACAATGCCTAGGTACATAGACTCAACGGAGTAGAGCAAACTATTGAGCTCCCTAGTGACTTCCAGCTCAACAGCAACAGCCCTACGCAACAACAAAACAAGAAAAACACTTATTTTTAAAACCAACTCAGCCCTAAAAGGCAAAGTTTGCTCAATTGTTATCAATGCTTACCTGAGACTCTCGGCCAATCGCTCGGCTTCCTTGAAGAACCTCTCGCGCCCAAAGTTCTTTATGCCCCTCTCTTCCGCTCTGTCGAAGTTCCCGGGGCTTGGTATCCTGTAGAGCCTGGGCAGGCAGTTGAGGAACTCGTCGGTCAGCTCTAAGTTCGTCACCCTCGCTATCTCATCCTTGTGTGCACGCAAGACGGGGACTATGTAGTCCCTAACCAGCATCTCCTTGGAGTCCTCCGGTAGCCCACCGTACCTGGAGAAGACTATGTACCACGCCTCTATCCCCAAAAGCAACCTGTAGTACTCCTCATCCGACAGCTTAAGCTCTGGATTGCGGTAAATCAACTCCGACAGCACAAGCCTGTCGAACGTCCTCGCATCCTCATCCGTACAAGCCAGCTTCCTGGGCATACTGAACTAACTCCCTCCATATAAAGAGATATAAAAACTTTTCTCTAACAACCTGGCTCAATAAAGAACATAGCTTACTATTCCCTTAAAACCAACCCTAACTACTGTATAAAGGCTTTCCAGGGCTTTATCGAGCTCTGGGATGTGGTCTAGCACATCCTGCTCGGCCTCGCTCCTCATATCCTTCCTTTCCAGTGCGTCAGTTCCATATACATCCATTACGCCAGATTCATTGAGTGCAAACGTTAAATCCCCTCCAGTATTGTGAGGAGTCCTAAAAAGTATAGTAAGTACGTGAGACCAGAACCTAACTTGTGGGTAAGACCAAACATGAACCCCTACTATAGTAGCTCCCTTCATGCTCTTGCTTAGGTTAATAGCCCTAATTACCTCACCGCCCCAAACGCTGAGGTCCACCAAGTAGCGGTAGGATGCCTCCAGCCTTCCTGCAACAACCCTAGTGAACTCCTTGAACTCGGATTTATTGCCAGTGAACTCCTTGGCGTTCGAGCGGGTTTGGACATATAAATTACCACAACGCAGATAACCGTATCCCGAAGACTTAGCTACTAACTTGCAGTCCAGGGCTTTGTCGCTTAGCAAGGCTTCGATGATTGCATCGCCAAATAACCTAGCGTAATACTCCTCGGTCTCAGGCTTGGGAGGTATGTTCAACGAGCGGAGGAAGTTGGTAAAGGGCTTGAACCTCTCAAGCCAGCTTTTCGCCCACCTCCTCAGCTCTTCCTCAGCGTTGTCCTTCAGCACAATGCTGATTTAGGTCACGGGCTTTTTAAAGCATAATATAAAAGTTGCCTAGCGCCCTTGCAACAGCGCCCTTATCTTCGCAAATGCTGTCTCCACGTGCTCCAGCATTGTGTCCTTGAGGTTGCAGAGGGCTTTGTCTGCCTGTGCTGGGTTGATTATTGGTGTTGGGACGTAGTCTATCCTGTTCCTCCTCCTGTCGTAGTAGATTTGGAACTCGGTGTAGGGGTGGGATGGGGCGACCACGTCTATTTCGTAGTCCCCGTTCTTGTGCTCCGTGGCGGTCATGTACGTTATGGGCAAATGATATCCTGCATCGACCCACGCGACCCACGCCGGCTCCTCGATGAGCCAGTAGCCTGCGAGCCTGGTGAACTTGAAGGTGGCCCTCCTCAAGCCAACGCCCTGCCTGCACTTGTTCTGTAGGGCGAACCTCGCGTACCCCCAGGCGATGTTCCTGTCCCTGAACCCAGCCTCGAACCTGATTGACACCCCCTGCGCTGGGCAGTCAAGAATCACGATTGGGCTCGGCGTTCCTCCCCTATCCACGTCCTTCGTGCAGCAACCAGCCAGGAATAATTGCCTAACAGCCATTGATGGCTCGTGGCTGGAGACCCACGCACTGACGTAATCGCTCAAATCATCAAGTCTCCTAACAACAACGACCAAGTCCTGAATGCACGGGTCTGGCCTAATGTAGAAGTCAGGCACATGAATGAGAGCTGTCACCCTTTAAAAGAGATGATTATTACGGCTTCGCCACCAGCTCTGCCGATAGTACGACAGTTGAACCGTAGATTGACACCCCTAATTCAATGTAGTTGAATGGTAGTACTGATGCCGTCAGCAGTGCTTGCCCGGCGCTTGTGAGGGTCTGCGATGCCAGTGTGTACGCTATGCCCAGCCCCGTGAAGTAGGCGTTCAGGCTGACTGTTACCCCAGTGCCGAGTAGGTTCACTACGTTGAAGAGGACCGACACCGTCTCGTATGGCGTAACGTCTATCGCCGTCGAGTACGTCGTGCTCGGCGGGGAAGCCGTGTAGAACGTCGTGTTGAGCCAAACCACCGTATCCAACACGGACTGCGCGCCAGCGTTTAGAACTGGAAGCGGGCTACTGCTACTTACACCAATAACGCCCGTGATTGGTAGCGTAACTTGCGAACCAAGTATGTTCACGCCAACATAACCCGTCTCTATCGCACCAACGACGACGCCGCTGACGTAGGTCACGACCTGTAGGTTCTGAAGAGTCTGCAAGATAGCGTTCAGCGCAGGTACTGTGTCCAAATAACTCGGATATGACATAAAGCTTCAAACAATTTTGATGAAAAGAGAACTTAAAAGGGTTTAGAGGTTAAGCTATAGAAACCTATACGGAGGTAAAGCTATCCTTTATGTTGAGATTGCTTTTCATTGCTTCAAAGAGCTTCATTGCCCAGTACATGGGCACCATGTCCCTAGGTGCTTTGAAACCGCAGTTCGTACAAACCATTACCCTACCATCTTCCTGGGTTAGCTCATGTTCACATACCGGACATACTGCGCTTGGCAACCTCCTCAACCTATATGGTACACCATACCACTCTAACTGAGTGATTAACAGCTTAACGAACCTCCTCGTGTACATGAGGTATAACTTCCTCAAACCGCTTGGTATCTTTTCCTCCAGTAGTTCTTTTCTTGATTCCTCAATCATATTGTCAATGATGACGAGGGCTTTATGCCTAAGGGCTTTCCTCACCAACCTATACACAAGCTTTTGGGCATAATCCCTCAGCTTGGTGTAGAGCCTTTTCCTCAACTTCCTTATTTTCTTCCGTAACCTCTTTCCCTCCTCCGTCTTCTCAAAACCTAACCTCTTCAGCTCGCCATACTCCTTACTCAACCTCACGGAGAGGTTGTAGAGGTTATCGACCTCCCTGAGGTTTGGTATTTCTGGTTTCCACTTGATAATAATACCATCCTTAATCAAGCTCCACGCGATACCATGGTTCCAAGCATTGATGTCAATCACGAGCATGTAATTACTCGGCTGGTAAGGTCCAACAACACGCTCAGCAACCAAGGCTAGATATGGCTCGCCATCCTTAAGACCGATTCTTGCAAACTTAATATCACCACCCTCCTTAACCCTTTCAATGACCCACTCGGGCATTGGGAGTTCGACAACATACCTAGGCTCATTTTTACATACTTGGCGCAACCTAATGACACTGCCCCTAAAGTCCAGAACCACAAGTGCGCTCCTATTACCCTTCATGGAACCATCACCGTAAATCCTCAGCGTTGACAACGGAATCCACGTCCTTGTGGACCACCTCTTTGGCGTAGTCCCAAAGACTAGACTCTCCATGTAGTTCTTAAAGCCATAAAGTTGGTGCTGAATTGTTCTAGGTAGGTCTGGCATCCAGACCTCGTAATCCCTATAGGCTAGGTTCGTTAATGCCATTAATCGCTTGATGTAATCAACATTGCACCTATCCTTTGGTAGTTCAATGAGTATTGCCCTCCTTGCAGTCATCCTTTACCACCACTAGCCCCTCTACCTCCTTGTTTGCACACTTTGCTAATTCCTCGCCGCCGTAGTCCGTGTATACGTAAATCCTTACGTAGGGCTTCCCATGGACTGGTATTATCTGCACTTTCCCCTTGATGACGACTACCTTCACGGCTAAATGGTTAGAAAAGCTTGCTTATAAACCTTTTGCTAAGAAAAGACTTAAATTTTAGTTAAAATAAGGGTTAAACAGTCCTGGGCGCGAGGCAACTGTGAGCGCCCAGGAGCCCAGCCCCGGGGCAACTGAGTAGTGATGCCCCGAGGATGGGGGCATTGCCCGACAGAGATGACTGGTGATTAGGGGCAATGGGATGAGGGGAAACGGGGCAATCAGCTCCTCCTGCTTCTTTATGAACTCGAAGATGTCCCTGCAACTCACGGGAGAAAAAGGAAATGTGTAATTTTTTAAGTGTTTTGTGGCTTAGACTATGAATATTGCGTAGGTGTTGGCTGTGCCCCTACCGCCTGCGCTGTCGTTTACTCCCGTCATGCCTATCCCGCCCAAGACGTCTATTGTCCCCGAGAAGGCTACTAGGTTGTGCGTGAGTATGTAGACCAATCCGCCCGCGCCGCCGCCACCACCACAGCCACAAGGATATGCTGCTCCGCCCGTTCCACCCATTGCGATTATATTGTTGGCGGTTGGGGCATACAAGTTGTGCATGTAAATCACCACTTGTCCACCCATTCCACCACCTCCACCACCATGAGACCATACGGACACACTTCCACCACCTCCACCACCTGAACCATAGCCGGCTAGGTATGTTGCGCCTACGTAGGTTGGGAGCATCCTGCCCAGCACGTACCTCTGCCACTCATCGCCTAGGAACTGGAGCATTGTGTAGACATAGGACCACCTTGTGGAGTAATTGAGCGTTGAAACGACACTACCGCCGGGACCAGCAGAACTATAGCCACTACCACCAAGGCCACCATAATACCCACCGCCGCCGCCACCACCACTTGAATACATACAGTCAGTGCCTGAACCGCCGGGACCACCTGTGGATGCTGTGTAGACTTTGCCCTCAATTGTGATTATATAGCCACCACCGCCTGCACTACCATTAGCAACAGTAGAATTAGTAGTAACAGATGCACTACCTGAGCTACCGACCGCAATTATTGAGCCATCTAGTGTCCCAGTCACAGCGACGATTACAAGACCGCCTCCGCCTGCACCACCATAGTTGTTGAGTGCTGCGTATCCGCCCGGTGCGCCGGTTGGCTGCTGGACTATTGCTCCTCCGCTCACTTGTATGGCGTATGTGACGATAACGCTCGGCCTGCCGGTCGTGCCCATCGTCAAGGTGTAGCCGGCGAGGTCCAGTGAGCTGTAGAAGAGGGTCCACGTCGCTGAGACGTTCGCCGACAGCGTGACGGCTGGCTGGTTGTACGTCACGAAGCCTATGAAGATGCTCTCCGTGTCGTACGTCACTGCGACACTGGCCATGCTGTAGTAGATGCTCTGGGCGTATGTCGCAGAGACGTTGGCGTTGGACAAGGTGTAGTATATGCCGGCGGGCTGTGCAGTCGGCATTGCATACATGTATATTATGCTCGTGATGTTCACGGGAGACGTTGTGGCTATATAAGCCATAGTTGTTGCATTAATGGCTGACACCGTGATTATTGGCGCCACGTTTGTATAGTTAATCGCTGGGCTACTGAGTACGTACGCCATGTACGTGATGTTCACCGCTGGGTTTGTAACAATCATTGCCATGCCGGTTATGTTAATTGTTGGATAGGAGATTATTTGTGCTATTGCATTTATATACGTAATTATTGGGTTACTTATTACCATTGCCAAGTTCGTAACGTTGTTCATTCCAAGATTACTAATGCTGATACCAATACCAGGCGCGGCGGCAGAAACATAGCTTGGTGGCGCAAAGGCTATTGCCCCCGCCCAGTTGGTTACATTCACAGCCAGCGGTAGCCCGCTACCCATGAGGTTCATGTACGATGTGTAGGCTAGGTACTGGCTTCCGAAGAGCCCGCTTATTGCTTGTAGCGACATGTTGTTGCTGTTTATTAGGTCTATCCATGGGAGCAGTGGCGGGACGGGTACGCCGTAGGACGCCGGTAGGGCGTAGTAGTCCTGGTTGAGCTGTTGGGTGTAGACGTACTTACCAGCGTGGGTCTGCCACCAGTTGCCGAGGTACGCCACGGCTTGGTCTATGGTGAGCTGGTTCGTGTCTATCCAAGTCCTGAGTTGCACCGGGTCAGCCAGGCACGTCTGCCAGGTCGCCTGTACGTTCTGGGGCGTGCAATTTATTGTCTGTACGGAGACCGAGCTGACCTGCTGGTTCACGTAGTTGACCATCTGTTGGTAGAGCTGGTTAAGTGGGTAGGCTTGGTCCGGTTGGTTGTATGGGTATGCCTGGCTCATGGCTGTACCACCCCGCTGAGGACCATGCTTATGTACTCATCGACGCACTCCCTCGGGTCATGTGGGCAGAAGGTTGCCCTTAAGAGTTCCGCCCCGCAGACCGGGCACCTAATCACCAGCTGTGGTGAACGTATATCAGTGTAGCTCGTCGGGCCGGTCCACTCAAGGACACCCTGCCAGAGGTCCAGCCTTACCTGGTGCTCTGTGTGAGAGGTAATTGACCGCACAGGTATGCTCACTGGGCTACCGGTGCCAATTATTGGCATAGCAAGTACTGTGCCGGTGGTCACCTCAGTCCAGCTCGTGGTTGCTAGGACTGACACAGCCATGAACTTCCCAGTGGCCCACGAGAAGAGGTCGTTCGTGCTCCTCCACCCATACTTTGGTTGCTCCCAAGCCAAGTTCCACCCGCCTATTGACTCAACAACCGTGAAGACCTGCCCAGTTGTGCAGGCCCTTGGGCAGAGCATGAATGTGTAGCCGACCGGCGCTTGCGCAAGGGGTATCGGTGGGGTAAATATTGAGTGCCTCACCTTGACTATGAGCCAGTCCATGTGGGCGCTGGACGCAATCCCCGGGCTAACCCAGGCTCCGCACCTCGGGCACTCTGCAAATTGTATTCCTTGCAAATCAATCTTCCTAACCATGACTAAGCAAGAAACTTGTGATTGAGGGGCTTAAAAGGGTTTAAGAATTACAGAGCAAACCACGTCCTTTATGGCAGGAATGAGCAAGAATCCAAAATAGGATTGAAATAAGCAATTGCTTTTTAAGCTTTTCCTCTCGTCGCTTCTGAAGTGGAATTGAACTTAAACAGTGAGCGAACATATCACTGTTTACTTTACAAATAGCCAATTGACCGGTCCGGTCAATGAGGTGTTTGCTAAGTGTAGGTTTAAATAAATTTATAACGATGCGTGCGGTATGACCTGCCCATTCCAATCCAAAACGAAGGTTGAGCCGAGTATGTGCCACCCCCTGACGCCCAGGTGCGCTATTGGCCTCACCTTGAGGTACGTCCTTGCCTTGGTTAGGAAGTAGAGGTCCTCCCCGAAGACTGGGTTCATGTGGAACCACGGCTTTGGTAGCTCCTGGAAGACCCTCGCGTCTATCAGAGCCATGCCGAGCCCACAACCTCCGACAGGCATCAATATTCCGTACTTCCTCGCCCACTCATCCACCTCCTGCGGGGTGTAGTTGGGGTAGAAGGTGACGGCGGTCCTCTCCTTCCCGTCGAGGTACTTCACCCTCATTGGCTTCCCGTCCTTGTCCAGGAGGGGCGACCCCTCCTCCTCGAACTTGTGTATGTTCAGCCCCCTCAGGTTCTTCTCGTAGTAAATCCCGCAGGCTATTGGCGTGAATAGACTGAGGAGCATGACGAGCGGGTTTGGGGTGTTGGGGGCTGGTACTATGTCGTCGTCGAGGAAGAATATGTGCGTTGCACCTGCATCCAGGGCGTTCTGGACGCCCAGCTCCCTAGCCATGCCTACGCTGTAGTGCTTCGCATGAACCGTCCAAATCCTCACGTTGTAGGAAGCGAGCATCGCCCTCGCCTCCTCAAACACGGCGTGCCACCTGTCGAAGAACACGTAGCTCAATGGGCTCCTGCTAACGGGTATGACAACCGCAATCCTCAGCTCCATTGATTGGGGCGACCACAGATGGATTTAAAAGGGATTAGGAGGAAGATGGACTAGTGGCTATAAAGCCAATAATCTTCGCATTCACACTGAGTGATTGGAAAGAGAAAAATTACCCGCTACTTGAGTGGTTGGAGTGGCACGCTGGTGAGCTGGGGCTATCCACGTACTTGCTGTACGTTGGTGAGGTTGATGAAGATGCCGCCAAGGTTGCCAGAGACGTGAACGCCAGGGTGCATGCTACAAGCGAGAAGCCGCCAAGTGGTGTTGATTACCGCGCATTCTACAAGCAGTTGGCGCTGTCTAGGACACCAAATGGGTTAAAAATCATGCTCGACATTGACGAGTTCCTCCTAATCAAGAAACTAGGCGATGAGTACATCCCCGAGCCTGGCAAAGCCAATTACTTGTTGCTCTACTCCCCGACCAGCGACTTAAGGCACGTGTGGGACGTTGCGGACTGGCTCGATAAGTGGAGGGCGAGGATTGAGAATGAAGGGAGGAAGCGGGGCTTAGACATATCCTTGAAGGATGTTGTGCCCCTCCCAGCCCCGCAGAGGATGCCAAGGGTGTTCTGGAACCAAGCAAGCATAGTTGGGGACGGCGGCGCAGTTGATTTGCCAATTGACGGGTTGAAGAAGCCAGTGCCAGCGCTCCACATCTCCTGGCGTTGCGACTGGGTTGAGTTCACAAGGAAGACCTGGCTGTGGGTCTTAAGCATAGAGAGGGTTAGGGAGAAGGACATACCCAAGTACCTCCCCGTCAAGAAGGTTGAATACCCAATACCAGGTAAGTTGAGAGATATACTCAAGGACTACGTGAGGAAATGCAGAGGATGAATTTAAAAGGAGGTGCTGATTGCCTTTCTCAATGAGGTTCTTAATTGTTTCAACACAGGCACTTCCGACCCCGCCTCCATACTACGGTGGGCTGGAGCTTGTTGCCTTCACGGATGCCGTCAGGCTCGTGGAGATGGGGCACGAGGTCACGGTGATTGCGACCAAGCACAGCTCCGCCTCTGCGTACCTCCTGTTCCCAATGCTCCAGAGGTACATAGACAAAATCGACTGGTACGAAGCGCTTGAGCCGAACCCGGCGAACCTTGAAATACAAGCCTTCCAGCAGTTCGTGAAGGACAGGGAGAAGGAGCTCGCCAGATACGACGTAGTGATTGACCACAGCTGGGCTAAGCAGGGGTACACGCTACCGCACCCAGCCGTTGGGGTAGTGCATGGGCTGAGCCCCTACCCAACTGGGTGGAGGCCTAGGGATAAGCCTTGCTTGCTTGGCGTGAGCAGGTTCCACGCCGAGTACCTCTCAAGCCACTTGATGCTGACGGTTGGGGTGCTGTACGACCACATACCAGAGGAGCCTTACCTCACGTACTCCACCACAAGGGACAAGGAGGACATGCTCGTGTTCCTGGCCAGGCTTGACGAGGGGAAGGGCTTGAACTACTTCCTCAGGCTCTGTAGCGCCTTGCCGGACTACAAGTGCGTGGTGATGGGTGACGACTGGGTCATGGCCAACAGGAACTACGTAAGGCTAATCTACAGCATGGCTAGGAACATGCCAAACGTGGAGTGGGCCGGGATGGTGCCGCTGGACTTGAAGCTTGAGTACCTGAGGAGGGCTAGGGCCACCTTCCTATACCCGGTGCCCCCGTACTCCGAAGTGTTTGGGCTGTGGGCGCTTGAGTCTTTCTTGATGGGGACGCCGGTCATAACCAGCCCCTACGGCGCAATGCCCGAGTACGTAATCAACGGGTACAACGGGTACATAATCGAGGTCAAGGACTTCCTGACCCAAGCCAAGAAAATAGTCGAGGACGGGGTACCCGTGAAAGCCACCCCAGAGGAGCTCAGGCAGTTCGCCCTTGAGAACTTTGGCTCAAGGAAGCTCGTGAACGCCCTCCTCGACTACGTAAAGAAGTGCATCAATGAGGGGTGGTAAATCAATAAAGGAGGTAGATAAAGGACACCCTACCTAGCTCACTTAAAATTGGCTTAGCCTTATTTAGTGCTTCCTCAATTTTGTTGTAGTACAGTCTCCAAAACTCCGTGAACATTTCATCCTCCGCCACGCCCCATAGGAAGTTCTCTGGCTTCTTCACAGGCATTTCTGGGTATCTCTCCTCATATTCCCACTTTACATATTCAATCTCGACTGTGTCGCTAAGAACCTTGAAGTCTATGGATAAGGATGGTAGCTTTGCATACTTCTCTGCTTCACCGACATACGCATATCCCCTTAATATGTAATGTTCCTCGGGCTCCCAAAACCTCTTTTCAATTTCTAGACTCTCCATCTGGACAGTGACATCCTTGTACGAAGGCAACGTATATGGTTTAATGCCCTCAATAAATAGTGAGAGAAGTAAGGTACCAGGGGCGTAGACCACATAAAAGGAGAATACGCCCTCGCTAATCTGGCCTCTTGGTTTCCCCCTGCACAGTTCGTTAATACGCCTCCTCCATTCAGTTGAGGAAAGGTATTCACTAATTCTCATAAGGGCCCCCTTGCAGGATAATACGACCCCATATAGGTCAGTGCAGAAGAGGACCTCACAGTGCTCCTTGAGGATTTTGTAGTACTCCTCCGTAAACACTTCCTTCTTAACAAACTCCCACATTGAGGGCGGAAATAAGTCACCATCTACCGCCAATAGGAGGTGCCTTACGTTGTTGAATAACCTTGCAATTTTCCCTCCAATTTCAGGAGGGAGTGTCTCAGGCATATTACCGATTCTGGCTACCCTTTTCTTTAAAGGGTTAATACACTGACCTCCTCCCCGCCTTAAAGGGCGAGACCTTCGGTTGTAAAGTACACCTCTCCATACATCCCCTCAACACCAGTATGTGTTGCGACCCCCACGGCTCAATACCAAGGTACTTCAATGCCTTGTATATTGCAAGCAGTTTTTGTGGCACAGCAATGAGGATATTGTTGTTTTTAAGTGTTCAAACCTACAGTAACACTCATTTCTTCAGGTACTCCATTATTATTCTGCTCGCTAATTCTCCAAAGTTCCCTACCCCCTTGTTCCACAGGTCCTTGTTGAGCCTTTCGTTCATTTTCTTGCCGTACTCGCTGAGCCTGCCTAGGTCTGTGGCGTCCTTGGCTAGCTCGTCCGCTAGCTCGTCCTTGTCCTTGACCTTTATGTACGTGTCCCCCCATAGCTCGTCGTGGACTGGGAGCTGGACCGCAATCATTGGCCTGCCTAGGTACGCAACCTCTATGCTTGGTATGTAGAAGGACTCCCAGCTCGATGTGCAGACGAGGGCTAGGGAGCAAGACATCATGAAGTAGACGAGGTAGGGCTGTGCGTTGTATGAAGGCATTATCAGCCCCTGGTACTGGGTAGCCTTCTGGTAGACCTCGTTGTAGACCTGAGGCTCTATGTCGCTTGGGTGGTAGATGAGGAGCGGGATCTTCGCCTTTATGGCCGCGTCCACCGCCCAATCGACCCTCTTCCTCGTGGTTAGGCTTCCCACATATATGTAGTGGCGGAATATTGGCTCCGGGCACTTGGGGGAGTGGAACACCTCCTCGTTGAGGGGGTGGTAGGCGAGCTCAAGGGGCGGTGGCTCATGTGGGTATGTGCGGAGGAAGTCGCTCTTTGTTGTTTCGGTGTTGTAAAGCCCAACAACCACCCTGCCCCTAACTTCCTCAATGGGGGACCTGCTGTAGCCTGCGAAGACCCTCCAGACGATGGGCTTATCAACCTTCTTCACCAGCTCCATGTCCGGCATCTGTGGGTCTAGGGCATAGATGAAGTCAGCATCCTGTGGGTTATTCACAACCCCGAAGTACCTGCCTAGGTGCTTCACCTCAGTAACCATCCAGTAGCGGTTCCAAGGCAACCAATATAGCCCCTGCGGGTAAAATTTTAACTTTCGCTCCATCTCTTGGAAAATAAGCTACTCATTTTTAAAGCTTAGCGTTAAGCAAATCCCCACCACCTCCCCTCTATTACCTCCCTGTACAGCTCCATGTAGCTCTGCGCCATGACCCCTATGTCGTACTTCGCCCTTGCGTACGCCCTTATTGCCCCGTGGTCCCACCTCCTGTTGAGGGCAGTGTGGAGCGCCTTGTTTAGCTCGCTCATGTTTATCGCCCTGCTCGCCTTCTGGACCCACTCCTCCGCTTGCTCCCTCAAGGAGAGCCTGTTCGGAACTAGGACGCCCACTGTATCCGCCACTATCTCTGGGCCCGACCCTGCCGTTGATAATAATATTGGTGTGCCGGTGGCCAGCGCCTCCACTGCCGTAAGCCCGAAGGCCTCCAGGTACACTGTTGGCTGGATGAATAACCTAGCCCTGCACATCAACTGCCTCTTCACTTGCTCGCCCCTCCAACCGCTCGGCAACCTAATTATTGCCACGTTTTTGAGCCCCAACTGCTTGACCGCCCTCACGTACTCCTTGTGGTAGTCCATGTGGTCGTAGAAGGTGGGGTTCCAAGCGAGGACAAACCTCACGTCCCTGTTCTCCCTCGCTAGGGCTATTATGTAGTCCACCCCCTTGCTTGGGTAGGGGCGGCCGACGTATAGCACGTAGTCCCGCCTCTCCTCCTCGTTGCAGAAGGGGTATTCGTCAACGGGTATGCCGTATGGAACAACCCCCACCTCAAGCTCCTTCCCGAGCATCTCCTCGCTCAGCCTCTCGACGTACTTCTTCACGGCTTCCGAGAGCACGACTATGTTGAGCTTGTGGCTCTTTGGGTTTTGTATGGAGTACCCATTCCTCGTCACTATGAAGGGCCTCCTGTGCAGGAACCAGTACTCGGCTGGCTTGCAGGACGCTGACATGTCATGGATAACATCACAGCCCTTGAGCACGTCCAGGTACCAGTCCACTATGTAGTACTCAGACTCGTTGCCGACGAAGCCGTACGTGGGGGGTATGCCGTGGAACACAACGTTCTTCAGCCCCTTCAGAGCCTCCTCGGACTGGAACGTTGCGAAGAGGTGAACCTCATGCCCCTCCTCCCCGAGCTCCCTCGCAAGCCAGTACGCAATTACCTCCGATCCGTACCCAGTCCAGTGGCTCCATGGAGGGCTCGGGTTTAGGCTTGACGAGATTACGCAAATCCTCATTGCCTATTAGGTAAATTGCTGGCTTAAAAAGTTATACGTAATAATGCAAGTTCTGC
>Ga0081473_129618_pt1 | contig 19725 bp, 18 predicted proteins | sample CisSprmetagenome_FD_70977 | JGI IMG/M metagenome (GOLD analysis project Ga0081473, IMG submission 70977) | Hypoxic/sulfidic aquatic microbial communities from Cistern Spring, Yellowstone National Park, USA v2 (version 2) | ecosystem: Environmental > Aquatic > Thermal springs > Hot (42-90C) >...
ATATTAAGCGAAACAAGTTAACGTCCCTCTACTCGGCACATCAACAATGAGCGTAGCAGACGTATTAACACTCCTAGCACTAGCTCTTGCACTAACCCACTTCAGCATCCCACTACTCTACTACCTGTATCTTAGGAGCAGATGGCTTAACAAGCCATGGGATATTAAAAAGGATCCTTCCTACAGACCTAGGGTGACTATTATTGTTCCAACATATAATGAGGCTGATCTCATAGAGTCTAAACTTAATAATATTTTTGAACAAGATTATCCTAAGGATCTTATGAGCATAATTGTTAATTCTGTAGGAAATTTTGAGAATATAACATAGTAACCTGTTAAAGTATATGAAAAATGAGTGAGAAGAGTAATTCTATAATGATTGTTGCTGGTACCAGGCCTGAGGCTATTAAATTAGCGCCTGTAATATGGTCTCTTGAGAAACTTGGAGTAGATTATATTTTTGTATGGAGTGGTCAACATTATGATTATGAGATGAGTCGTATATTTTTTGAGCAACTAGGCCTGCCTGAGCCTGATGAGTATTTGAATATAGGTTTTCAATCGCTAGATGTGACACAGCAGGTGGAGATGTTAATTCATGGAATATCAAATGTTATAAAGAAAAGAGAGCCTAAATATGTATATGCTCTTGGCGATACAAATACAGTATTAGCGTCAGCTTTAGCATCTGTCTATATGATGAAACCCTTTATACATGATGAAGCTGGCATGCGTAGTTTTGATCTTTTTATGCTGGAAGAGGTCAATAGGAAAATAGCAGATTCAATAGCCTCTTTCAGATTATCACCAACTAAAATTGCTGTACTAAATTTATTATATGAAGGCATACCTCTGTCTACCATTAGGCTCGTTGGTAGTACTGTGGTGGATACTCTTCTATACGTTATTTCGCGAAATCTTTTGAAAAGAGCAGTTTTTGAAGAATATGATCTGGATCCTTTGAATTATATTCTTATCACTATACATAGACGAGAAAATTTGACGGAGAAACGCATCGTCAATATAACTTCTATATTAACCAAAATTGCTACTAATCTTCCAGAATATAAAATAATTTTTCCGATACATCCTCACACTAGAAAGAAGCTACAAGAGACAGGGTTAATTGAAAAGGTTAAAGAGTTTAAGAATGTTTTGCTTACTAAACCTATTGGTTATCTAGAATTTATTACTCTTCTGAAAGAGGCTCGTGTCGTTGTCACCGATAGTGGAGGCGTTCAGGAGGAGGCTTTTTTACTTGGTAAAAAAATTGTGACACTAAGAGAAGTTACTGAATGGCCTGAAACTGTTATTCTCGGCTATAATCATCTAACAAGTCCCGACAATATTATTGAGACAACAGATCTAATAACAAGATTGGTAAAGCTTCCCGAGTTAGAACCTCCTCAACTCTCTACCTGCCCTATAGGAGACGGCAATTCTGGTTGGCGTATCGCAAGATTACTCAAATCATTTCTTGAGGATAAGATCAAAATAAATAACAATATTAAAGGATATCCATTACCTAAACTGAAAAATATACCAGACCATTCAGCATTATGCTTTAAGAATGGTCAGCCTTTTATCTACCAGGGGCTTGAGAAGATGTCTCCAGAGATAGTTTGTCTGGCAAGAGAGAATTTAACAAAAGAGGAGATGTTGAATGTTATCAGTGTAAATTGGATGGAGATAAATAAAATTATAGAGGAAGAGAGAAGCATATGAGAATATTTATCATTCCGCCGAATGATTTGTTAAGACATCCAATACCGAATCGTATGTATCATATTGCTAAAAGGCTAGCGAATAATCATGAGATCTTTATATTATCATATACTAATCATCCTTTAGCACATGAGATCAAGAGAAGTTTAAAAGCTGTAGAAATTCCTATATATAACGCTTTGAAAACTAATAATTTAGGTCTTTATTATATTATAAATGCTTCACAAATTTATATCACGATTAAAAATGTTATCAAGAAAGAAGATGTAGATGTTATTATTCATGGCAATATTCTTCCTAGTTTTATAGCGTCAAAACTTGCTAAAAAAATGAAGATCCCTAACATATATGATTTTCTAGATTATTTTCCAGAATCAGCATCAGCATATTATACCAAAGGAAAAGGTCTCATAGAGATGGGAGTAAAAACTTTTGTATATCCCGCGTTAAGAAATAGCGATGTTATAGTGACACCTTCATACGGACTAAAAAAGATTGTTGAAAATATTGCTCCTAGCAAACCTCTTCATGTGATACCTAATGGTGTAGATACAGAAATTTTTAAACCAATAGATCAGAAGATAGCAAGAAAAGAGATAGGATTAGACACTGATTATCATCTTCTCCTTCTACAAGGCTCTCTAGATGTATGGATTGATGTAGAAAATATAATGAGAGTCTTAAGAAAACTTCGAAAGATAGCTGACATAAGACTATTGATAGTAGGTTTCTCACATGCCAAATACTATTATAAGCTACTAACGGCATACGCCAGACATTTTGGAATCGATAAATACATATTTACTTACCCACCGCAACCATATGAAAAGATGCCTTTATTTATAAACTCAAGCGACATAGTTTTAGCGCCTGTCAAGAAAATGCTAATGAATTTCGCTACTCCTCTTAAAATAGCAGAGGCCATATCATGTGGAGTACCAGTAGTAACAACAACCATAGCGGAGTTTAAGCTATGGTACAAGCAAGGAGTATACTTCTACAGTGACTACGAGGAGCTAGCACAAGTACTGTTCCACGTAGTCAACAACGAGGACATAAAAAAAGAACTAAGAGAATACTCCGACTACTTTAGAAAAGAATTTAGCTGGGATAACATATCCAGTAGATTTGAGAATATAGTAGTAGCCACGATAAATAAAAACAAGCATAGCATGGAATAGGTGAAGCTATGGCTCAAGTTAAAAGTACTTTAATATTTTGCTCGCCAAATCCTATTGATCAAATTAGCCCCAGGCAAGCAAGAGAACTAGAAATATTCGTCAAGGAAAACATACCCATCGTTATTGTTGATAGTATGTGGGTGTACAGGGGAAAATATAAGGAAGGCGTGTTTCCACTTGTTAAAAGAAGAAAAAACAAGTTTAGCGACAGGAACATCGATACCTACTCTGTGAAGATGATAATCACCCCTCTCTACCACTCAGAAGGTAACAGTAGGATCGTGAAAATTTTATCACTGCTTCAACTGTTCCCCTCATTGATATTATATGCCCTTACCTTGTTCTCCGTGTTACTGCACGTTGCAAAAAAATATAATGCTAAAGTTATTTGGTGCTCCAACGCACCTGATCTTCCATGTACGATAGTAGGGCTACTAAAATATGTTTTTAAGAACAGATTTCTGTACATATATGAAATGCGTGAATTAGCCCCAGAGCTATACTGTATTAGACTTAGTGGAAACGCGCGCTGTGTGTTTTACGGGCTTCTCAGAATACTTGAGAGAATATCCTATTCCGCTGCCGATATCGTTATCACGGTGAGTCACGCGATGAAAAAGTACATTATGAGGATATATGATGAGAAAAAGACTATTATACCAGTTTATCCATACCCTCCTATCCCAGAAGAGGTATATGATAAGACATGTGAAACATGTCATTCCCCTAAAAGAAGCATCACCGCGATTTACGGGGGGAGCATTTTGGACAGAATATACGATATTGACCTATTGCTTCATTTTCTTAGAGATTTATATCCTATAGTTAAGGGTAGATTTAAGATTATGATCTTGGGAAAAGGAGATGCCAAAATAATTCACGCCATTAAGCAAGCGAAAAGAGAGATGCCGGAAATAATAGATGTACTTGAGTTACTTCCTCGAAAAAAATACTATGAATTACTGAGAAAATCTGACCTCTGCATAGTCCCCCTTGTTCTTAACCAATTAACTTCCATTGCCATACCAAACAAATTGATTGATTGTATTTTATTGGAAAAACCGATAATTACCGCTGCACTACCGTCTACAATAGAGCTTACATATAAATTCAACGGTATATTACTATATAAACCAGGCTCTTTATACTCCCTAGAAAGAACTTTACTGTATATTGTAGAAAACGAGTCCACATTGAAGACTATAAGTAACGTATTGGAAAACCAGCACATTGTGTTCTCAGAAGCCTGGAATAAACATTTTTACCCCGTCGTCAAAGCCATCCATGGTTTCATGGAATCATAGTCGGGATCCCTTCTATGGATAAGATATCAACGTGAGCAGGCCAGAAAATCACGGCTGCAATGACTAAACATGCCTTAGCCCAATTCTTTATCATAGCATTCATCTTAATGTATCACATATATTGCGGCTTACCTAACTATTGTCGTACTGAATATATAGTGTGAGAAGTTGAGAGTACTGTCTCAGTTAAGTCTTAGGATCAAAGAAGAAATCCTAATGTATTGGTGCTTGTTAAGGTTCTCATTAAGAAAGTTAGATAACTATATCTTCTACGGTTCAAGCAGCAAGGACTCTATACTGAAGCTGTATTGGTTTGACTTAAGTAAGCTATTAACTTTAGAACGACTAAATGAGAGGGTAAAAATAATAAATGGTCACGTATATGTCTATTATGAGGCTATGGGATATCAATACAATCCATTGACAGAGGCATTCTATGCCCTCGTTATGTATCAAAAAGGAAATTATGAATTATTTTTGAAGTTAGTAGAAAATTTAGTAAAAAAAAGTACGCAAAGAAAAATAAATAACCAAGACACTGCTTTTTGGTACTATCTTTTTCCTTTTCCACCACGCATATGCAAAATCCAGTGGATCTCTGGAATGACGCAGGGTGTGATAGCTTCTACTCTGTGTAGAGCATATTATTTAACCCATGCGGATTTATATAAAAAACTATGCATCGAAGCAATTAATGGAATGCTCACTCCCATAGAATATGGAGGTGCTTTGTACAGAGATAACTATTGGTTTTGGATAGAAGAGGCCCCCGATGAAAAGCCCCTTCAACATATTTTAAATGGATTCATTTACTCATTACTAGGTCTCTATGATGCATACTTGATTACAAATGATCCAAAATTGTTTCAAACCTTTCAGATTTTATTACTGTCACTGAAATTAAGAATCAAAAACTACGATCTAGTATTATGGTCTAAATACGATGTTACTTGCCTGGCGAATATAAGATATCACTTTATTCATATAGTTCTATTCTATACCTTATACAGGCTTACTAATGACGATGACTTGAAAAATTATTCTTTTAAATGGTTACGTAGCCTCAAAAACCCCCTCATCGTATTTATAGCGCTCCTTCTCAGAGTATTGATAAACTTAAATTCAAAGAAAAAAATGAAGTATTTATGTTCAGACAAGCATTCATTTAGCACAAAGTAAATCATTGTGGCAAACTAGAAAATGGGTGCAATAAGTAATGCATAAAAATATTAAATACTTGCTAGGTTTCTACGTCATAGTCGCCGTGTACTCATTTTTATTGTTTTACTCTAGTTTTGCCTACTTGAAGGGTTTTTATGATCCGTTTTATCCAACCTCATGTGTTCCGCCCGAAAAAATTCTTCAATCTCAGTCTGAGGTCTTTATTCATGCAAAGACCTACTACATTTATTATCCTCTATCATTAATTTTCAACTCTATCTTCAGCAGAATTATAAACATTAACTGTTTAGATATTGGCATATTACCAATTTTACCCCTTGTAGAACTAATATTTTACCACGCAATTTTATTACGTTTCACCCGTTCATATAGCGAAAAGATTACTTTATTGTGCTTGTATTCGTTTGCACTGATATCTATCTTGGATAAAGACCAACCACCATTCTATATTACTTTAGGTAATATTACTTATTTTCTCTTTATATTCTTATTGTTAATATTGAGCGAAAGGAATACAAATAGTTTTACAACTTCGGATTTTGTATCTCTATTTTTATTCGCTATAGTAGGTACGCTTAGTTATTATACATCTGGGTTTTCAATAACTGCTTCTGTTTTACTTATCTTAGTTCTATATGTATTTGCTAATTCAACTAAAAAAGTTAAATCCAATAAATATCAGTTTATTGTTTTAACTATAACGATGACTTATCTATCTTTAGATTACATGTTTTATCGACATTTAGAAGATATTTATACATTAAATACAATTGAAAAATTGTTCTATCTCTTTTCCAAAAAAAGTCTAAATCCACAGGCTTATAGTTTTACTATTCCTTTATGGGTTTCTATTATACAAAGGATTTATTTCTATTTGTCAATCATTTTGGATACTGCTTATATATTAATATTATTTCTAAAGATTTTTAAGAGAAACGTTCATTTCTCCCAAATCGTTTTGGGTTCAGCCCTTATGTCATCATTCGTTTTGTCACTATATTATTCCGTCTTGATGTCTACTATATACTTACGGAACTACGTTTTCTTTTTTACTATTCTTATTCCATTAGTCTTTCCGTTCACGAAAAGAAGATTTTTAAGATCGATCGTATATTTAGTTACGGCATCTATCGTGATATCTGGTTTTATAACATCTATGTACTATGCTTCAAACTCTGACACGCTTTTGTCGAGATACACTAGCTACGTGAGAATCAACGAATATAAGAATCTATGCGCTTTTCTTGAAAATACTAAAGAACAAAGGTTGTTTGCTGATTTAAAAACTTCTTTCACATTGCCAATACTATGCAACAACCCCAATGTATTATCAATTACTTTTAGGACGGATTTCTTTTCATATTATAACGAGTCTTTCAATATGTTAAAACCCGTGGAAAACGGGTTCTATCTATATGCTTCAAGCTATATGAAAAATGGTATATACTTACTAGGTTGGAATTATTATAAACCTTTTATAGTTCAGGAGAACGATTTTAATGGAACATTACTAAATAGTGGCTCTATAAAGTTATACATGAAATAATGATGTATCTTGGCAATGTTACACCATACATGTAGCTTTTAGAGCTTTGATAAAACAAGTTTATTAACGGCAAGATCAGCTATAGAAAGGGCTTAGTATTGCTTTCCCGAAGACTATGGTATCGTGTTGCGGTCTTTAGCTTTAAAACGTTGTACCTTTTACTAAACAGATGGCGATGAGGCTTTGAGAGTTCTGTTCTTAACCTCTGTTGAACATCCAATTGTTAAGATTGAATCCGAATACCTTAGTAAGGAAGTTGACCTAACTTATATACATGTTCCTGTCCTAAATAACAATCAATTTCCCTATGCTTTTAGATGTTTTATTAAACATCTCCCACAAATATTCCTGTCTCTAATTAAGTTGCGACCTCCTTTGTTACCGCAAGTAGTTTATTATCTTTTGCTTTTTGGTATTATCTTAGAAAATAAAGAAGTAAGTAATAGAAAATATGATCTAATATATGCTCACTGGCTTTTCCCAGCTGGATTTCTAGGTTTAATGCTTTCAAATATTTGGAAAAGCAAAGTCGTATCAGTTATTCGGGGATATGATATCCAAGTAATGCGCGAAATAAAAAACTATGGTATCCGGGGAATCAAGAGGGTAATTTCGAGGTTTGTGATAGAAAAATCAGATCTGGTAATAGTGGTTCACAAGAGCTATAAAATTCTTGCTCAGCAAATTTCTAGACCAAAGCATCACAACAAGATTTTCTATATACCATTATCGGTTCCAGACATTTCTTCGAGCATACCGGAAGATCTTACTGCAGAGCTTAGAGAAAAATTATCCCCCATCATAGATAAAGTAGGTAAATCAGAAATAAAGATAGTGTTATACGGGCCCTCCCTAAATAGATTATACGGTATCAGAGAATTCTTGAAAGCTGTTCAAAAAATTAGCAATTCTGTAGAAAACAGTGTTTTTATAATTGTAGGCGATGGAGAATTGAAGGATGAGGCCATTAAATTCATTAAAGAAAATAAGCTGGAAACCAGGGTTTTATTGTTAGGAAAAGTAAGCTATGAGTCTATGAAGATATTATACAAGCTATCAACGTTGGTATGCGATTTAGCTTACCCTGGTACCGGGACAATGACCCTAGAGGCGTTTTGTTTCGGAAAACCCGTTATCGGCATAAAAACCCCCAAGTCTGTTATAATACACGGGAAAAATGGATTTCTGATAGAAAAGGGTGACTATGAAAGTCTGGCAGTTTACATAGAGGCTATACTTAAGGATCCCGAACTATGGAGGGTTCTTTCCAAAGAAGCAAGACAGGCTTTTGAAAAATATTTTAATCTTGAAAAAAACTTACGTGATCTTTTGAAAATTTTCAATAATATGGTTAATCAGGAACCTGCATTGAGCCAGCCTAAATTTTTTTGAAAGCATTTTAATATAAATTAGTTATAATTAATCGAAAAGAATATTTACAGGTACGCGACACTAATCCCATGGGGCTTGAAAACATGTGTATGTATCAATCACGGCGTTATACACATACACACCCGACCAATGGAATAATCGGCCTTCGACTTCTTGAGCCTCACATCCTCTTCGTGCTAATAGCCCTCGCATTAGCAATAAGGCTCATATCCTGTGGGAAAGGGGTAAATTTTGGGCAAAGTGGTGCAAAATCGCCCTTAATTCTTACCTTCATTCCCTAAGCCTGCTTACTCTATTATGTGAGGTGGAGTGAGTGCCCGACATAGAACATAGGTATCTTGTAAAGCTAATCGTAGTAGCAATAGTAATGTTAATGGTATTCATCGCAGTACTGCCATTAATATTCAATACAATCACGAGCATAATACTTCAAAGCAACCCGCCGAGCAGGACCAACACGAGTGAGAGGGTAAAGTACACGCCATATATAAACGACTTATACAACAAGCATAACTACTTGTCAAGCCTCCTCAACTGGACCACCAGCATAAACACCATGGAGCCAGCATCATTCATAGTCTTCACCGACGGCTCGAAGTACTACGTTAAGAACGGCTTCACCGGACTGATAGAGTACAGTGATACTGATGCTTCTAACGTTATCCAGTATGCTATCGACTCATTGGTGGGTAAGTGGGGAACGGTAGTCCTCGCACCTGGTATATACAGGCTCAGCAAGACAATAACGCTGTATCCAGGCATAGGGCTGAGAGGGTTCTACGCAGGCTGGAGCAATGGAACAGATGGATTCGGCACGATATTGACGGGCAACTTCAACGCACCGATAATAAAGGTGGTGAAACACTCGAGCTACAAGGACAACTTCCTCTACACAGTCTTCCCATACATTACAGAGCTTATGATCACAAGCACGGCTCCAAGCGGATCCACAAACAATCACGGCATCTACATAAGCTCTGAGAACGGTGTGATACACGACATGTATCTGAGGAACGTTATGGTGGCGTGGTGCAAAGGGCATGGGATATATATCAGCGGTGGCGGGAAGTACTACATCATTGACAGCTATTCGGAGGGCAATGCACTCGACGGGATATACATTAATAATGCTTGGCTTGTCCATATAATCAACAACTATATTTATGGAAATAGAAACGGCATATACATTTCGCCTACAAACGGCTTTGCTCAGGTAATGATTATTGGGAACACGATAAACGGCAATAATTGGCATGGTATATTCGTATACCCATCGCTGACCAATGGGCATGTGATAATAGTTGGCAACACTATTAACAGGAGCGGGAGTGGCTCGGGCTTTAGAAACATTTACTTGGTTAAAGTAGCGAACTTCATCATCGCGAACAACGTGTTATCCGATGACAGGAGCCCTGTAGTAACCGAATACCACATAGTGATACAGGACGCTTCCAGCGGTGGCGTCATCGAGGGCAACATATTCAGGACTCCAGCCGCCACAGACTACTTGAGGATAGACGTGGGGGCAAAAGTATATGTGCTTAACAACCTCGGTCTCCCAGCAAACATAGGTAAGGTAAGCGTCTCCGTACCCGTGGGAACGAACAACCTGTATGGGAGCGGTGCCATTGCCTATCCCTTCGGCAACTACTTCCACCTGTTCAACGACTTCGACGCTGTAATAACTATTGGCGGGTCGCTCGCGTCAGGAGAAACCATCACTGTGAAAATAACTTTATACTTCAGCGACGGCTCATCATCATACATAATCAAGACGTACACGGCGACGGGAACATACGAGCTAGGCATAGCGGACAAGGTGAGCCTACTGCAAAACGGCAAAGACATACAGTACATAATGTTCAACGCCATGAGCAATCAGGCATCTACAAACGCAACAGTAACAGCAACAGTATACGCAACATCATGACGCAGAATTTTTCCTCCATGCACACCCCCTATAACCTCATTCTAATAATAATGAACGGGTGGTAGAGCGTGAGCCGGGAAAACGTATACCTGAATAAGATGGTGGAACACGTAAGAGAGGAAAACGCAACTACATTAAAAACACTCTAAAGGCCAACAAAAGAATCAGGACATAATCGTGGGGTGGTTTGGATATGAAAATTGTATCCATAGTGGGCGCCAGACCTAACTATATTAAGCTTGCCGCTGTATATGATGCTTTCTCAAAGATGTTTGACCATGTTGTCGTGGATACTGGTCAGCATTATGACTATGAAATGAATAGAGTATTTTATGAGCAACTGGAGATCCCTGAGCCTCATTGTTTTCTTAATGTTGGCAGTGGTTCTCACGGTTATCAAGTTGGTGAGATTATTAAACGTGTTGAGGAGACATTATTAAGAGGAAGACCTGATCTTGTTGTTGTTTATGGCGACACTAATTCTGCTCTTGGAGGTGCTCTAGCCGCTGTCAAATCAGGTTATAAAGTGGCTCATGTTGAGGCTGGCTTAAGATCTTTTGATATGTCTATGCCTGAGGAGATTAATAGAAAAGTTATTGATCATGTCTCTCATCTTCTTTTTCCCCCCACATCTAGAGCCTTACACAATTTGATTAATGAAAAAGTTTTCGGAAAAGTCTTTCTTACTGGAGATGTTCATGTAAATATTTTGAGAAAATGGCTTCCAATAGCTGAGGAAAGATCAGATATTCTAAAAAGGCTTGGGCTAATCCCAGAGAATTATATGTTGGTCACTATACATAGAGCTGAGAATGTTGATAATATCAATAGATTAACAAAAATTCTTAACCTGATTAGAAAAATCTCAGAATATGAGAAAGTTGTTTTTCCTGTCCATCCTAGAACTAGAAAAAATATGATTAACACAGGATTAGATAATATTCTTGCCAACGATAGAATAATTTTGACACAGCCTTTGGGCTATATAGATTTTATAAAGCTTCTTAGATATTCTAAGAAAGTCTTAACTGATTCTGGAGGTGTGCAGAGAGAAGGTTATCTACTTAAAAGACCTGTGATTATTTTGAGAAAAACAACTGAGTGGATGGAGCTTGTAAAGAATGGATTAGCATTATTATGCGATGTAGAGGAGAAGATAAATGTTGAAAAAATTATTGAGTGGAGACCTGAGAAATACGTAGAAGGATTGTTAGGCGACGAGAAAGCTCCTGAGAGAATAGCTGAGATAATTTATAAGTTTCTAAAGAAATAAATACGGTCGTGTTTATGGAGAGCGTGATTGTTTTAGGACTTGGTGAGGTTGGCAGACCTCTCTATGAGATAATAAGATCCTCTGGTTTATATAGAGTATGCGGCTATGATATTAGAAAAGATGTGTCACCTTGTGAGTTCAAAGATCTTCCAGATGATCCTGATTATATTCATGTAACATATCCGTATTCTAAAGATTTTGTAGACAACACTTTAAGCTACATAAATATGTTGAGACCTAAGAAGATTATTATACATTCAACAGTTGCCCCGGGGACAACTAGAGCAATATATGAGAAAACTGGCGTTCCCACAGCATATTCTCCTGTGAGAGGTAAACATCCTAATCTTAAGAGACATATGATGTTCTGGCCTAAATGGGTTTCTGCATATCCTTCTGAAAAGATCTCATTATTTGCTGATCATCTCTCTAAAATAGGATTTGTAGTTAAAATAGCTAAAAATCCTGAGACACTTGAGCTTGCAAAACTTTTTGAGACAGCATACAGAGCTCTAATGATTGTTGCTTGGCAGGAGATCCATAGGCTGTCCAGAAGATATAAAGCTGATCTAACAGACATCGCAGAATTTATAGCAGAAGTACATGAGGTGTTAAAAGACAGACCTGTGTTTTATCCTGATTATATAGGTGGACACTGTCTAATACCCAACACAGAAATATTAGATTCAATAGATCCTGACACAATATGGAGATTTATACTAGAAAGCAATAGAAGAAGACTTGAAGAAATTAAAGAAGAAGACATTAAAAAAGAGATAGAAGAGCTTAAAAAGATCTCCTCTAAGCTTATCCCAACATGGTATTTCACATAGAAATAACTAATATAATATAGTGATAAAGAGATTATGCGTAACATTATCAAAATAAAAAGAACATTATAAAATAGATTAATCAATCTTCTCTCTTTTAAGCTCGAAAACAACTGTTCCTCCCGAAGTATACGGTTCACCAGGATCAGGACATTGAACATATCCAACATCATTTTCCTCACCGATCCCAAGGGATTTTGCTGAAACACCTTTTAGAAAAGGCGTTAAAAGAGTAAGCATAGAAGCAAAAACATGAATACATAATCCTCTTCCTATATCAGATAGATAAAATCTTTCGACAACAAAACAATTCCCAGGCTTATAACCAAACGCACATCTGCCTCTGACTTCTTTCACACATATTTTCACTCTATAACTCAACTACTCACACCCAAAGAATATAGCTCTATGCTCTAATTATTATGTAAATCATAGATTTTAGTAGAATCTTCTACATCTAGATCAGGCTGTTCAAAGTGTTGATCAGTTTTAACGTCTTTGAATTATATTATCATAAATTTAGGAAGCCTATTGATCACGTCTCTATAGATCTTGATATAATAATAAGTTCAAAAGATATTTATAAAGCAACGAGGCTTCTACGTGAGAAAGGATTCGAGGTGGTAGTTTATGAGCCTTACACAATAACTCTAGAAAGAAAAAGCTTCATAATAGACCTGTATACACAGCCTTCATTCGCATGGATCATATATTCAGATGGTGAGAAGTTGCTCAAAGAGTATTCGGAGGAGATCATGATAGACAATGCTGTGGCAAGAGCATTAACCATTGAGGCTGAGACAGCTGTGTCAGCAGCTCACGCAATATATAAGGAACATATGGTTCTTTTGATAGATTGTTTAACAATATGGAGATGGCTGAACAAAAAAGTGTGGGATATAGCATATGAGCTTGATATAGAGAAGTCAGTTGAGAAGACAATAGAGATATGCAGTCTAGTGAGAAGTGGATTAGCAGAGACGCCATACAGAATCGATATGACAACATTGTTAGAAGCATATATAGACAAGATCTTTAGAGACCCGCTGTTCAGATCGACATTATTAAACATTTTAAAATACCTCATGAAAAGAGAGAACATTGGAACAATAATATTAAACAGAATAAAAAGAAAAACCTATTAAAATCCTCCAAAACCTATACACAACAATAACATACAAAAGATCTTTACAGACATAAAAAGGCTCGAGACGATGTTTTCTCAACAAACAGAATATATCTTCGATCAATAGCTTGTTTAAACACTTTTTATTTTTCTCTCATTCTCATATCTTCATTTTTATCAAGAGATTTTTAGATAACTAATTCGTCTTCAAACTTTATTAATAAAGATCATAGGAGGAGAAGTTATGATTAGAAGAATTAGTTATCTTCATCTATTTCATAAGCCGAGGCTTAATGATACTATTATTAATGGCTATCATGATCAGAGGAAACCATCTTATAAATCTAATTGGTGATCTTATAGTTGGTGTCTGCATTGGTCAGCTCTAAAGTTGTTGCTATCGTGTTTATCGCGATAGTTGTAGTCTCTGGACTTCTTTATTTCCAGGCTACTAGAGAGAAGGAGGCTATTCAGAGGTTGGAGATGAAAATTGTTGATGTCTCAGTGTCTAGACTTGGACTATCTAGTAGCGATATAACTATTAGACTTAAATTTGTTAATCCCTCTGACTATGATACTCCAACCTTCTGGATAAACAACTACTCTATATATATAAATGGTGAGCTGGTCGGCACAGGCAGTATGCCTCCTACCAAAGTGGTTGCTAAATCATCGATATATCAAGATCTGATGATAACTGTTGAATACTCTAAGATATCCAAGGCATTGATAAATGCGATACTCATGAGAAAACTTCAGGTGGAGATAAAAGGTGAGATAAAAGCAAAGATACTCTTCGGATTATTAGAGATTTCAACACCATTCACATCAACATATAGCCTTGGATAGATTATCAATTCTGAGGCTATGAACAAGATTTTCAACGTCAATCCATAAATTTATGGACCTCAAGGATAATCAGAACATGCTCTCAGACAAACAGGGTAGAGAGTTTTAAACGCTATCACAAGGTTAGCAAGAATTGGTAAGTTCAGAAAGAGTATTTAGATGATCGTTGAAGTCGGATAAGATTAGAGGTGAAAGTTGCACAAGGCTCTCCCTATAAGCGGATCTCAGGCTTCAAGTTAGAGAGTCATATTTAGACTCTGCTGAATCCTTGAAAAGGTCAATAAGAAGCGAGAGATTGCTTCTGATCCTTGCTGGGGCAGTCAATACCTATCAGGCTTGCAGAAGATCTTCAGAGAAGATATTCTTCATCAAGATATCTTGTCTGGAGGAGGAGAGGTATATTGAGAAAAATAAGATCTTATCATGAGAAGGCTAGAAACATACTAATTGATTGGACGAAGAAGATATCTCTAGAGATAGTTAGGCTGGCTAGAGAGCTTAGATATGGTGTGTCTAGAGAAGATCTTACGAACCTCATAAGATCATTAAGAGAGCTTCCAAAGGATCACAGGAGAAAACTTATTATCATGGGTTATTCGAGGATTGAGAGATGGATTGATTGGCAGGCTGAGAAACACAGTGTGCCATATGTTAAGGTTGATCCTAATGGGATATCATCAGAATGTCCAAAATGCGACTATAAAGGATTAGAAGAGGTCGGCTATAGAAGATTTAGATGCCCTCGATGTGGTTTTGAAGCAGATAGAGATGTTATTGGAAAACTAAATGTAAGGAAAAAAGGATTAAGAAAACTAGGCATAATCTCTCGTGGGGGAGCTCTGACCCCCCTCACCGCCCCTCAGATGACAGATGTAGCCCCGAATAGATGAGGGGAACCAATGATCCGCCTGAAAGGGATGACGACCAATGATGACTTGAGGGCGGGAGAGGAGGTCAGATAAGCCTAGTGAAGAGTCAGCAACATCCAAAGACTCTGATTTAACGTTATTAGCTACTCAACCGTATAGTACTTCTAGCTCTACTCTAGTTGCAGGATCCGAAGCGCTTGTTGTCTCTATATTAACGCGACACGGCAGTGTTGAGAATGTAAAGTACCGTGAGACTTCTTATGGGATGGTGAAGGTTGATTACGCCATCACAGCGTCTTTAGAGCCTCTCCGTGAGTTTCCGGAGTTAGTTCCCTTAGTGGAGAAGCTTGTTAAGAGGAGGCCTCTAGATGAGATTGATAAAAGTAATTTAAGTGAGTTGGTGGAGGCTACTGGTTGGAGTATTGAGGATGTTGTTGATGATTTGAGGAATGTATGGAGGAATCCTAGTGAGAGGGTTGATAGATATAGGAACATGTTTGAAAAATACTATTACGAGGCTCTAGAACTAGTTGATAAAGATCCTCAACAAGCTGCTGAAAAGCTTTGGGGGGCTATAACAGCTTTGATAAAACTTCATGCATCATTGAAAGGCGTTTTCATCGCTCATTGGGAACATGAGAAGCTCTACAACTATGTCACTAACAATGTTGAGGAGAGACATAGGAAGCTCTTCCACGATCTTCTAAAAACTGGTGAAGTGCTTCACAGGTACTTCTACGAAGGAGGCTTGGACAGGGGTACATTCAACATCTTCTGGACTGAGGCTCTGGAGCTCCTAGACCAGGCAAAGCAGGTAGTCTATAGGCTCTATAGCAAAGTAGTGCAGAGGAGATAGGGGTTATTTGCTGAAGACTCTTCTGATGCTTAACCCGACCTCTCTCACAAGCTAGTTCTTCAACTTGCACATGCAGGTCTAAGGTTTGTTACCGTGCTGGTGCTCAAGTTTTTATAGGATTTTGTAGACAAGGTTTATATTCTCTAGCCTCTCTATTAGTAGTCTGTGCTTCTCATCATATGTTAATTCATAGAAGTATCCCTCGTAGAGACTCTTTCTAATATCTATGAAGTATGAGGCTAACTTGCTCCCCCCTCACTAAAACCGGTTTCTGTGAACTTCTTCTTAACTAACGATTTCCTTGAAACTCCCTTTAGATGCAGCCTCCTCTAGAACAGCCATAGCTAAGGCTGTTGTAGAGTGTTTAATATCAGCCTAAACTTCTGGCAAGCATCGTTAGGTCTCTAAGCTCAAGAAGCTTAAAGTGCATCAAAATGTTGCTCAGCTATAGCCAGATGATCTATGGCGCTATCTACAATTACATCTATGCCCGGAACTAATGCTATATAGCATGTTCATGTTTTTTGGCTCTCCTTTCAGTACAGTATTACTCTTAGAAGAAATGAGTAAATGAGTAGATTTTCTTTAAATGCTTTCCTCTAAGGTTGCAAGAGATTATAAGTTTAGTTGCATAGCTAGTGAAAGTAGTATGAGAACACAGTGATAGCCAGTGCTCATGGTCTATCCATACCTTCTTGGAATATTAGCTTATAGAGAGTTAAAAAAGCGATATGATCTTCAGAAAATCTCAACACATAATGCCTAGTATCGCTGGGCAGCGCGTCTAAGAATGTTGATGCAAGATCTATGTGGCTTATTGCGGGGGAGGTCATAGCTATAGATTAGAACCTTAGCATGGACAGCTGTGCCTGTTTTCTGGGTCTTGAAATGCTTCGCTTAGAATATCTAAGTCGATCCTGCTGACAATGTTATTTGCATTACTGACTATCGCCTCCGCCAGTTTTAGAGCTTTGACTAAATCTCTATGCGATAAACTTCCTCTAGTTTCATAATCTGCTTTATTTCTTAACTTTCTCAGATTAATAAAATATTGAGCATGCATCGGGCTTATGAGCTCAAGTATTCTAGCAACAACTCTATGAGCTTTATTAGTTCTAATCACACGCTTCAGATCTTGTGGCAACATCTTTTCATAGTTTAACAGTATAAAATCTCGAATAAGGAGGAATGAGGCGTAATAAGCTCTGCTAACAGCAGTTCTAACAGCGGCTTGCTCAAGATCTGATGGTATATGTGAAAGTTGTTGAGCTAAGAAGATGGCGAAACGATAAAAATCTAATGAGCTAAAAGATTTCTGCAATGCTACTCAACCGAGATAAGGATCTCTGTCAAAATTTCTCGAGGAACAATCTCTGAAGCAATTCTAAGCATGTTCTCTAGAAGCTTAAACTCGTCTAATCTCTTCTCACTAATTTTTCTAAGCCCACTCTCAAGAAGTTTGACAATTATCTGAGGTTTGCTCCACCCCTCGATCTCAGCATCAGCCCATATAGACAACTCTATCATATAATCCTCAAGCCTTCTAAGCCTTAAACCACCTAAATAGCTATGGAGAGCGCTCAGAAGTTTGGCAGAGTCAGTCAAGATCCCTGGTCTTGAGATTAGGAAGGCCAATGCTGGTACGTCACAGATGTCGCATAACCTTTTGATATATGTGATAGAAGAAGGTGTTGTGGCGACTCTTACATGCGTGATGTAAGATGCTGTGAGATTCTCAGTAATTCTCTCCTCTTCTAAGTATCTAGTTTCTGAAGTCTCAAGATAATGATATGTTAAGGTACTAGAGTCCATATTCACACCCTTTCAAGAAGTTTCGTGAGGATATCGCCCACGTTTTCAATAAGTCTTAATGTCTTCTCTCTCTCATCCCTATAAACAACCTCGATCCTGTAGAGATTCTCTTTCTCACCAGATTTATAAGAGCTATACACAGGTGTTATCCTTATGTGAAGCCATTTAATGGGCGACGCAGGATCTCCACCTTCAAGAGTAAAACCTGCTTCAGCCATTCTAAGGTTGTACCCCAGCAGATCCAGAGCCTCAACTCTATTACTACTGAACCTAGGGCTTAGAGACGCAGATGCTATCACTATCGTCTCACATGGTATCAATGCTCTCTGAAGATCTATACCGAGATTTTTAAGAGCTTCCCACACATCATGAAAAGCTGAAGCAACTTCCAGCGGGTTCGACCCCTCTATGCCAAGACTTCTTCTATAAAAATCATAATCGATCCTAACATTACCCTTAATAGCGATAACGTTGGGTGGTATAATAGGGGTCACAGAGGCTCCTCCAAGACCAGGTCTTGCAAAAGCAGTTGCATATCCCTTCCTAGATAGGTGTGTTAAAAGCAGAACAATGTCAGGATCGAGCGTAAACGTAGTTGCTACACGAACCTGTTGAATAGTGATCTCCACTATGAATCACCACCACAAATTTATCTAGTTAATAACTAAATAAAAATTTGGTTCTTCACATAGCCATATAAAGTTTAATAACATAGAAAACATATCCTTCGTCAACCAGATTGTTAAATCTCTGTAGCTATGAATATTGATTCTATCATTCTTTTTTAACTTATTGCGATAAAGATCTATCTCTCCATCCTCTGCCACCAGATTGTCTATTATAGCTATAGCTGTAGCAACTATTACATAGTCTATACAGTTATTAAGATGCTCTCACAATTCATAGGAGTATTTAATAATCTAATCTTTTCATTTCTGACCTTCCTCCCGCCCTAAAGGGCGAGGCTTTCGGTGGTAAGTGGTTGCAAGACACTGATCTCACTAGCCATAACGAGACAGAGAGACGTTAATAAATGAAGAACACACTAATCGATAATATCAACATAATGATACGCTTCAACCATATATACACATTGCGGTCTTCACTAGCTACTTTAAAGACGTTAACCTAATATACTTAATTACTAAAATGTTACGGGACCTGCCAAACTTTTAGTGGTGTTTAGAGTCTATGAATGCTTTAACGGCTTCGACAATTCCTCCTCCCACGCCATTACCTTCACAAATACTTAGTGGCTTAGTGACAAGGACACGTTTATATACTGTTTTTCTAGAGTTTCTCAGACCATGGATTGAGCGTGTGGCTGATGACCCCAGCACCGTTGAGAATATTGCTCAGAAGCTTTTAGGTGACACAAGATTTCTCTATCTTCTCATCATGCTTTCTCAAGATATGATGCTCAGAGTTTCTGAAGATGAGCTGAGGAATATATATAAAATAGTTTACAATAGATTCAGAGAGGTCGGGATAGATCTTGAGGATTCTATAGAGATCATGATTGAACACGACTTGTGGAAGCTTCGCCAGATTAAGAAGAACTTCAACAACTTCATATCTATATATATAGATTTTGCTGTGAAAAACCCTGAAGATACATATAGATATGCCGTCATACTTACAGCATTAATGCTTCTATTAATAACAAACATCGAAGCCGAGTCTCGTGAGAAGCTGAAGCTTATGGCCGATGAGATCAAGAGACTTGCCGATGAGTTAGAGTTATACACATTAACACTCATGATGGCACTTGAGAAAAGCGATGAGGAGAATAAAGTCGTGGCAACAGCAAAAAACCTTGAAGAACTTAAAAAGGCTTTAGAAATTGA
>Ga0081473_122014_pt1 | contig 19718 bp, 21 predicted proteins | sample CisSprmetagenome_FD_70977 | JGI IMG/M metagenome (GOLD analysis project Ga0081473, IMG submission 70977) | Hypoxic/sulfidic aquatic microbial communities from Cistern Spring, Yellowstone National Park, USA v2 (version 2) | ecosystem: Environmental > Aquatic > Thermal springs > Hot (42-90C) >...
CCGCGGGGCTCGGACACGGGCCGGCGCATCCGGCGGCCGGCGTGCGGCGGCCGGCCCCCGCCCCCCCGCACCCCCGCCAGCCGCTCAGCTACGCGGTAATCGCGACGCCGCTGAGCGGCGCGGCTCCGGAGGCGCGGCGAAGGCCCACCGCCGGGCCGAGACCGTTACGGAGACGCGGCGTTCGGCGCTTCCGCGGGCTTCCACCCCACACATCACCTCGAAGCTACACCACCGCAACAGAACAACCTGCAACAGTCGCGCACCCCCAAATACGATGCACTACATCAACCACCCAAGGCATAAGGCCGGAGACGACGCACAACCCCTAGTGGACACACGCCAAAACCCCCACGCCGGGGAACCGCACGCCCCCAAACGGCAGACCTACAAAAACTATATTAATCATAACCTCAAACGTACGTGGATTGGATAAAGCTACTCCTTTCCCGCAAGGATCTAGAGCTCCGTATCGCCACCTACAAGGGCGATGTGCGGCGCGTGAAAGAGCTGTTGGAAAAAGGCGCCGACCCAAACGCCCAAGACGAAGACGGCGGTACGCCGTTGCACAAGGCGGCGTTTGAGGGCCATGTCGACGTTGTGAGGCTTCTCTTGGAACAAGGCGCAAACCCAAACGCCAAAGATAAACACGGCTTCACGCCGCTACACGACGCGGCATATGGGGGCCATGTAGGGATAGTCAAACTTCTCCTGGAGCACGGGGCGGATCCGACGGTAAAGGACGGGGACGGGGAGACCCCTCTCGACCTAGCCAGGAAGAAGGGTTATCGTGGGGTTGCCTCCCTAATCGAGGAGTGGCTGGGGCAGAGGAGGCCGCCCCAGCAACGCCGGCAACGGCGGGAGGCGGCGGAGGCCCTGCCCCCGGGCGGGTCTCAGAAGGCCGTCCCCCTCCCCGCCCCAGCTCCCACGGCCCAGCCTACCCCAGCGCAATCCCCGCCGCCTCGCGGGGCATCTACCGCCCCGTCCCTCTGGTCTCTCGCCGACGTTGAGCTGGTAGAGCGGCTTTCGGGGGAGGCTATAAGTTACGCGCCGGTTTCTCCCTCCGGCCCCTCCTTCGACGTGCGGGAGCTCGGGCTGTCCGGCTGCGTCCGCTTCGCCTGCGGCGCCTACTTCTGCGTATACCGCTGCGTGTGGCAAGGCGCGGAGGTCGCCGTGAAGGTGCCGGCGCATTACAGGGCGGACTTCGAGGGGGGCGCCCCGCCTCACCGTGGCGCCTCCCGCAGTCCTCAAGGAGCTGGAGGCGGTCAAGGCGCTGAGCCACAGGAACGTCCTCCGCCTCGCCGCCGCCTGGCCGGAACACGGCGTCCTCGCCTACGAGTGGGGCGACGGGGGGTCTCTGAGGGACCAAAAGCTGTCCCCCGGAGACGTCTTGAAGGCCCCCGTCCACGTGGCCTGGGGCCTCCGCTACCTCCACAGCCGCGGGGTGGTGCACGGCGACCTCAAGCCGGAGAACGTGATCGTGGCCGGGGGCGTATGCAAGATTGCAGATTTGGCGTCGGTGAGGCGCCTCCTCTCGCGGATCTCCGGCAGCAGGGCCGGTAGCTGCACCGACGGCTTCTGCGCGCCGGAGCAGAGGGATCTGCGGCTTGGGGCTGAGGCTAGGGGTAGGGGGTTTGAGGATCGGGTAGATGTGTATCAGCTGGCCAACCTCATCCTCGACTTGATAGGCGCCGAGACTATAGACGGCTCAGAATGGAGCCGAGACAAAGTGGAGAAGGCGGCGAGGGAGGCCGAGGCGGTAGGCCTCTCAGACTTCGTGAAACAGGCGCTGGAGCTTGAGCCCTGGCAGAGACCAAACGCCGAAGAAGCCGCCAGAAGAATAGCGGCGGAGTGGAGGAGGAGGGGGTTACCTCAGTATCTTGTTTAATTCTTCCAGCGTAATTTCTCCGCGTTGATAGAGCGTGTACAGCTGGATATAAGTGATCTGGCCGGCTCTGTAAAGCGTTCTCAGCCTTTCTATTTTGGCCTCTCTGGCCGCGGCTGAGAGCATCCCTATCAGAGGAACCGCGGCTAGCCCTATCAGCCCCAGGAGCGGGGCGGCGGCCTCTGTCAGTTGGTTGGTTCCCCGTATCCGCCCCAGTGCCCGGTCTATCCTCAATAATCCCCGTCCCTGCGCCTCCTTAGGCTCCCCCAGGTCCTCGGCTGTGTTTAGAATGGCGTCTCTGGCCGCCGTAGCGCTCTTCGTGGCCTCGTAGAGCAGGGCGGCGGCGCCCGAGACGTGGGGGGCGGCGAAGCTGGTGCCCATGACGCCCGTGTAGCAGTCGTCCACGGGGGAGCCTATGGGAGGCACGCCCCTCGGCCTCGCCGATACGACAGGCCCCCCTCTGTCGCCGCCGGGGGCCACCAGGTCGGGCTTCATAAGCCCGTCCGCCGGCCCCCTGCTGCTGTAGTCCGTGACCTTCCTCTGTTTATTCACGGCGCCTACGGCCACCACCAGCTCGCCGGCGGCCGGGGCGCCCACGGTCCCCCTCCCGGGCCCCTCGTTGCCCGCCGCCGCCACGGGGAGCTTCCCCCTCGCCATCAGCATGTTGGCGGCCCTGGAGACGGGGGCGTCGGGCCCGCCGGGCCCCCCGAAGCTCATGTTGACCACCGCCACGTCTAGGTTGAGCGCCTCGTGGAGAGCTCTGAGTATGATGGGGTCTAGGGAGATCCCGTTTCTGAAGAAGACCTTCAGGCTGACCACCTTGGCGTCCTGCGCCACCCCTCCGTATCTGTCGTCTGCGCCCGCGGCGACGTACGCCACCGCTGTGCCGTGGCCGTGGAGATCCTCCGGCCCCTCGCCGGGCACGAAGCTCTTCGCGTGGACAACCTTCCCCTCCAGCCCGCAGGCCTCCGGGTCGACGCCTGAGTCGATCACGGCGATTGTGACGCCCTTCCCGGTGTAGGGGAGATCCCGGCTCCACCCCACCAGGGAGAGGTTCCAGGGGAGCCCGGCGCCTGCGCCCACGAGCCTGTACTCCCGCTCGGGCTCCGCCCTGATGCCCATGGAGAGAAGCCTCCTGTATTCCCCCTCCTCCATCTTGACCACGACGAGGCCCCACTCGCCGTAGACGTCCACCACCTCCACCGACTCCCTCACGAGGGCGTCCAGCCCCATCATCTCCAGTGCGGTCAGCGCCGCCCTGTCGTTGAGCCCGGTCAATACGCGCATGACGGGGGCATAGCCCCCGTACACTATATAGTGCCTAGCGGCCTGCTTCATACAGCTTATATACGCTCTCCACGTCCACCCTCTTCACCCCAGGCGTCGAGAACGCCGCCTTCACGCTTTGGGGGCCGGGCGCTATGACGACGAACACCTCGCCGCCGAAATCTAGGACGTCCAGAACCTCGCACCTCTCCTTCAGCCTCTCCACAACCTCGGCCCCCTCTACGGTGAGTATGAGCCTTCTGTCGAGCGGTATCTCCTCCGGCCCAGCCGCGCCGTTTTCGACGACCACCACGTCCAGCCCCTCCGCCTCCTTCGCTATGTACTTATCTCCGCTCTTTATATAAGACGTCATTTGAGGTAGCCCTCCCTCTTCAGTATCTCCGCCACCTGCCTCGCCAGCTGGTTGACGTCTGTCTGCTGCGGCTGAGCCGCCTGGGCGAGAGCCGCCCGTAGTTGCTCCAGCTCCGCGGCCGTGAGCTGTTGCCCCCGCACAAGCTTGTTCAGGGCGTTTGAAACCGCGGTGTCGGCGGTCTTTGCGGCCATCCAATAGACAAGGCCTTTGGAGGCCTCTGCCCCGAGCGCCGTCATAAGAGTTTTCAAGGCCTCCACCAAGGCTTCGCCGGCCATAGGGAAAACCGCCAATACGCTTATAAATGTTTTCTCAAGGTACAAATATGTCGTCGGATTTAAGCGGTGTTTATATGAGGTTGTATGAAATATCAAAGAAAATAGACGATCTTGAAACCATTACCGAGGATCTTGCAAAAAATATAGATAATATAAGACAAATAGTTATAGATACGAGAAAGGAGGTGCTTGAAGCCGTGGAAAACTCGAAGAACGAACTGCTGGTTGCTTTGACGGCTCTGGAATCCGCTGTAGCGGACCTCAAAAACTATGTTGAGAATCAATTTAATGAGTTGAGGGACGTGATTAAGAAATATAGGGAGGAGTTCCTCGCAGAACATGAAAAAAGACATAGAGAGTCTGTGGCTCTATCTACCTATCAGCAAGATTTCTTGAAGAACCTGGACATTGCGATGCTCGGAATCAGGGCAAGGATAGAAGAGATTTCTCAAGCACTTAAGGAGCTGGAAGACAAGACCAGAAGAATAGATACGAGGCTTTTCGAATATAGTCTCCATCTAGCCACCGAACGTGTGGAGATTAAGTAGATATATTTAAAAAATTGAGGAAGAACTATTATGCCTCTCTTCGACAGGGGCAAGGAGGTAAGGGAGCAATTGGATGCAATATATAAACTTCTGCAGAGCATCGAGGCGAAGATCGGAAATGATGTGCAGAATCTATACGGAGTTAAAGTGGATATCTCAAGGGCAGTTCAGGAACATGAAGGATATCTGCTAAGGTCGAGAGACGATCTAGAAAGGGGGATCTCTCAGCTCAACGAAGCCATTAGGACTTACGGCGCCTTGGTGGAGGGAAGCAAATCGTTCCAGGAGGAACTGGCGAATCTGCATAATGTCTTCGAACAGATCGGAGGAGGTGTGGAGAGAATGGAGAAACTCGCCGAGGCTCTTACCACAGAGTACGAAAAACTCTCCTCGCAGATCCACACTCTGTCTACTCTAATCAGGCCTGACGTCTTCAACGATATTCTGAACAAGGCCAATGAAATCATTCAAAAGGCCGAGGAGCTACGGCTTGAGCAACGTACGAGCTTCTACCAGCAGAAGATGCAGAACCTACTGGAGGTCGTGAAAAACGAGACGGAAAAAGCCGCCGATGTACAAAGGGAGGCGGAAAAGACGGCAAAAACCCTGGAAGAGGTTAGAGATAAGCTGAGAGACGCAAGGAAAGAATACGCAAGCGTGGCGGAAAAGGTGAAGGGAGCCAAGGCGGAGCTTGAAGCTCTCCAGAGGAAAATAGCGGAGCTTGAAGAGAGGAGGCGGCTTACCGAGAGATCTCTGAGAGAGGAGGCGGCTAGGTTCACCGCCGAGCTGGGAGAGGTAAGGAACAAGCTCGACGCCTATCTCGATCTGCTGAAGCTTAGATACGAGGAGCTTATCGATCTATACAAACAACTAGATCCGGAGAAGGCTAGAGAGCTCATACAGAAGGCGGCGGAGTTATGAGCAGGGAGGAGGTACTCCAGAAGCTAGATCAGATAAAGCCCGTCGTTGAGAGGCTGGACGGAATAAATAGAGAAGTGGATCAGCTCAGAGCTTCTGTAGCCCACTACTTACAGCGACTTGAGGAAAGCCGCCAGGCGCTGGCCGTCTTGGAAAAGACGTTGCAGAACGTCGGCGATCTCTGCCAAAACGCGGCGAAACAGGCGGAGCTTAGGGAGATGGCTGTGCGTCAGCTTGAGGAGCAGTTGGGCAAAAACTTCAACGAGCTGTATGCTACCCTCCTCGCGCTACGTGATAACACGGCGCAGATCGCCGGGTCGCTGGAGGAGCACCTCCGTGCTCTTGAGGAGAGGAATAAACAAATCTCCCAATTGACCGGCGAGCTGGAAAAGCTTATAGATATGAGGAAAGCGGTGGAGAACCTTCTAGAGAGATTGAACTCTGCGGTATCAAGCGTGGTGCAGTACGACGCCAGACTTAAAGAGCTGGTGGCGTCCTTTGAGGCCGTCTACGCCAGCTACGTCCAGCAGGCCGAGGAGCTGAAGAAGAGGGAGAAAGAGCTCGCGGAGAGAGAGGAAAGGCTTAGAGGCGCGGAGGCGGAGCTTGAGGCGAGGAGGAAACAGAGAGAGGCCGAGCTGGCGCAACTCGACCAACAGATTAGGGAGCTCCAAGCCGCCAGACAGATGCTAGAGGCGGAGATCGCGGCGAGAAAGAAGGAGCTCGAGAAACACAAGATGGACCTGCTAGCGGCTGAAATAAAGCGCAACTACGAGCTCTACCTAGCGCTGAGGGATAAGGAGATTAGGCTCCTCAAGTGGGAGGCGGATCTCCAGAAGAGGGAGAGAGCATGCTACTGAAGAGGGCGAAGATACGGGCAGAGATCAAGGCCCCCGAGGCGGCGAAGGAAGACCAGCCGTTTCAGGTAGCCGTAGTGCTCATAAACGAGGGGAAGATCGCCGCCAGAGACGTCAGAGTTAACGTGTCTTGTCCAGACGGGGAGAAGGAGCTGCGGCTTGCCGAGGTGGCGCCCGAGGGCGGAGGCGCCGAAGTTGAAACCCTTTGCAAGTCCGCGACTCCCGGGGTCAACGCCGTGGGGGTCGCCGTGTGGTATTCTGACGAGAAAGGGAGGCAATACGATCCGGTGGCTCTCTCCACCAAGGTAGTTGTGCACAAGAGGGCGCCGCGGCTCGCAGGCCGCATAGTCCCCCACGCCTCCGCCGCACCCGTCGGCGGTACAGTTGAGGCGACCGTAGAGGTTGTAAACGACGGCGACATGTCGGCGGTGTGCGCCGGCGAGGGCGTTGCGGAGTTCTCCGTGCCTGCCGGCGGCCGGGTCTCTCTTAAACGGCAGTTCGTGGTGAGAGAGGGCGTAAATATACTTGGCCCCCTGAGGTTCACATGCAGAGACGAGAAGGGTAGAGAATACGCTTTTGTGACCGACGCGGCGGAGGTCCGCGGAGAAACTAAGAAGCCGCTCAGCTTAACCGTCAGAGCCACGGCGCCGGCCGAGACGTCGGGCGGGAGATTCCCCGTGGAGGTGGAGGTGATCAACCGCTCAGACGAGGAGGTGTCCGGGGAGCTACGGCTACCGGCCTCCAAAGGGGGCTTGGCAAAGCCGGCCTCCGAGAAGATCGCGTTTTCTCTGCTCCCCGGAGCCTCTTTCAGGACCACGGTTGACTACATATGCCAAGTACCTCCGCGGGACCAGATCGACGAGATCCCGCCTATTGTCGCCTCTGTCGGCGGCCTCGTCTTTTCAAGCCCCCCTATCGTGTTGAGGATCCGCGGCGCTAGGCCTAAGGTGGTGATAGAGGCGCCGGTTGCCGTGGAGGTGGAGGCTGGAGGCGAGGTTGCTGTGGAGGCGCGGTACCGCGGCGCGGAGGAGCTCCGCTTAAAGCCCGCCAGATCCGCGTTGGGGCATGTGGAGGCGATCCCAGGGTCTGAAAAGGCGGCGGGCGGCGTGTTTGTGGTCACGGTGAAGGGGCTGAGGCCCGGAATCGACTACCTAAATCTCGCAAACGTCGTGGCGGGCGGAGAGGCGGAGGTGGAGGCCCCCACTGTGAAAATTACGGTGAAGAGGCACGAGCTGAAGGTACACGCGCGTCTCAGGTCCGACGCCGCCGTGGCCGAGGCGGGCGGCTCCGCCACGCTGAAGCTGGTAGTGTCCGCAAGCCAGCCTACAAAGGCGAACATAACGCTGTATCATAACGGGTTGGAGATAAAAAAGCTAGAGACGCAGGTGGGCCCCAACCCCGCCGAGATTTCGGTAGAGGTCCCCGTGGCTGAGGGCGAAAATCAATACATGGCCCACGTGTATTACCCAGGAGGGTGGGTCGCCACGGAGCTTGTAAAAATCAACGGCACTAAACTAGCCCGAAGACCTGTGCTCAAGCTCTCTCTAGAGGCGCCAGAGGCTGTGGATATGTTCAGGGAGTTCACAGCCGTGGCTAAGGTCATAAACGTGGGCAACGCGGAGAGCCGCGGCGCCAAGGTCACCGTAGCCGCAGAGGGCAACATCAAGCTGGTGGGCGACTTCATGAGGACGATAGATGTGGAGCCCGGCGCGGAGCCCGTGGTAATACCTATACTGCTCAGGTCTGAGAAACCGGGGAGAGGCACCGTGGCGGTTTCTATAAGCTATTCAGGCTCCTACGAGCGGGCAATAAAAGAGGTGGAGGTGCGATACGTGGAGCCGAGGCTCGAAATCTACATCAAGCCTCCGCACAAGGTGTACGTCGGCAGGCAGAACATATTTACTATAGGCGTTGTGAACCGCAGCCACTTTTCAGTAACCGTGACGAAGGTAAAGGCGGGTCAGTGGGAAAGCGCGGAGAACCGCGTGGTGCAACCCGAAAATGAGGTGATAATACCCGCGAAGATATATATCACGGTGGAGAAGGAGATAACGGCGATGGCCACGGTGATAGACCCCACGGGAAGATCGCAGATACTTAAGACCACAGAGCACATAGAGCCCATCAAAACCAGCGGGTTAACTGCCCGCATAATCCCAGCAACAGCGAAGAAGGGGCAACTAAAACGGGTGGAGATGGAGCTGCAAAACAACTACAGCGACACGCTCTCTGACGTCAAGGTCACAGTAGAAAGCGACTCCTCGGATCTGTACAACTCAGACATCAAGTTCGCATCGTTGAGACCGCAGGAAGCGAAGAGGTTTTCCGTAGTGGTAGTGCCCAGAAGAGAGGGAAGTATAGACTTCAAGCTGTGGATAAGCTACACGGTCGAGGACAGGACGCTCGTGGAGGAGATCCCCACGGCCAACTCCCTAGAGGTGAGGGGAAGCATAGACGAGGTTCCCGGCGACTTGGGGAAGGCGGTGGACACCCTCTTGGAGGACATACTCCCGAGGCTGGAGCGGCAGGGCCCCGATAGATTCCTCCTGAACTCCCTAGCTATGTACCTCAACGCCGTGAACAAATACTACAGAGACGAGAAGTTTAAACTGGACGAAGAGCTGGAGGCTCTAGCCGCGGAGGATCTGGTGGCGTTCCACAGCAAGCTCAGCGATCTGAAGGCCAGGCTCCGGGAGATAAAGGCGTTGGTCCCCAGGGCCTAGCAACGGGAGAGGAGAGAAGATAGCTCTCTTAACTCCCCCGAAATCACCCTAAACTGGGTCCCGTATCTCTCGTTTAGATTCTTCACAAAAGCCTCCATGCCCTCCGGCGGAGCCTCGGCGAGTTTTATAATCGATGAGGCCAGCTCCACGTACCCGAGGAAAAACAACACGCAGGCATGTTGCCGCAGAACGCCCACCTCCTCAAACCCAAGCCTGTCTCCGAGAAGCGACGCCACCCGCGCAAGCCCATCAGCCGAGAACCTCCCCTCGGCCACGCACTGCACCACCCACGTCAACACGTTTCTAAACTCCTCCTCCCCCGCGTACTCCGGCACGCTCCTCACTGTGGCCACAAGCCGCGGCCCCATGACCCGCACCATGCAGGGATTGGTGTAGAACTGAAAAACCGCGGCTAGCCTAAGCGCTAGATCTCTGCTACTGCGCGACGCGCGGTACAAGTAGTCAACCACCTCAAAGGGCGAGAGGCCAGCCAGCCCCCTCTTGAACTCCTCCAAAACCTCCCTCCTCCGCCTCTCCAAGGCGGAAAGCGCCTTGGCCATGCCGATCGGAAGCTGCCCCGCGGCGCAACCCGATCTGCTCAAAAGATCCCGCGCCGTCTTCACCCTCTCGATAACCTCGTCCAGAAGAGCCAAGTCGTCGGCCTCCAGGACGCCCTCGGCCTCCTGCAAAGCCGACTGCGCCCCCGCCACAACAGCGCCGCATTCCATAATTATGGCTGTGGTGCTTATATAAAAACTTCACACGCCGTCGACGTTGCACGGACTAAACCCAAAAAAATATTAACTCGTCGCCAGCACTGGTCATGCTGGTGGAGAAGGAGATCTCCTTCCGCACAGACGCCCTCAAGGGCCCCCGGGAGTTCCGCAAGAAGTGGGTCGTCCCGCTGGAGAACGCCACAGCGCAGAAGATAACGGGGAGGCTCATCGCCGAATACAGCATGTGGACGGGGAGCGCGGAGATGCGTGTGGTCATATACGACGGAGGCGCCACCGTCTTTAAGCACGACTATCCCCTCCTGAAAGGCCTCAAGCCCACAGAACCCTTCAAAAAAGCCGCCGCGACCATAGACCTGGACCTCCCGGTAAACACCAAGGTCGGAAAAGGAGTCGCCGAGATAGAGCTCACCGTCAAGACGGCCCTCGGCTCGCTGGAAGGCGTACTAAAGGACCTAGAGCTGGCGGCGCAGTGAGCTGCCGAGAAATCCTCTGGAAGATAAAAACGCTCTGCCGAATCAGCTGCACAGCCGCCCAGCTCACAGCCCTCCTCAACGCCGCCACCGCCGCCTGCGACTGCCCCGACTTGAGGCAGTACCGCGACTACTACACGGAGGCAGAGCCCCGCCAAGACATATACACACACCCGGACGCCGCACACGGCCTAATGGCCGAAGTGGAGAGATGCCTTCAAGCACCGAGCTGACAGCCGCATCCACAAGGCTGTAATCGCCAGCGCAGGCCTTCTAAGCGGCGGCAGAAGGCAGCGCTATATCGCTTTATTTATGGCGGCGCGCCGATGACGATGCCCGTAAACGGCGACGTTGCGATTCGACGCGGCAAGGACGACCGAGGGAGCGGTGATACATTTATCGAGATACGCGCTCTATACTGCCCGAGGTGGCTGTACCGCGGAGCCTAATCCAGCCTATACGCGGAATATATACCTTATATAATCCTCCCGCGGGATTTGGAGGCTCCAAGGAGGTTGCCCGAAGGGGCTCAAGCACAAACGTCGGAGAAGGTGCAGGCACACGCCGCTGTATTTGGCATCGCTGGAGACGCGGCGTTTCGATCCACAACCGGAGGACGGCGTTTCGCCGAGAGGCCCAGAGGTTGAGGAGAGGCCCCAAAGGACCCCGCCGGCGACAAAGAGGCGCTGGCCGTGCGGCGTGGGTCAGGCCGAGGATCTCGCCAGCTCTTTTGCGTATAGGTACAGGGCGAGGGCCAGGAGGGCGCTGGAGACGCCGTACAGAAAGTCGGCGAGGGCGGCCGACATCACGGCGGCTACCAGCGCCGCCCTTGACCAGAGTATGGCCGTGGAGGGCCTCACCAGCTCCGGCCTCTTTATCGCCCTGTACGCGAAGAAGACCGTAGAGTACCCCGCGGCTATGTAGGCGGCGGAGAGAGCGGCGAATACGGCGCCTCCAATAGGCCCCAGCACGTAGGTGAAGAAGTATACGACCGCCGCGGATAGCGCCAGGGCCCAGAAGAGGCCCACTACGCCGAAGGCGACCTCCAGCGCCATGGCGAACTTCAGAAACTCTAGAACACTGCTCTTCTTGCTATCCGCCATAACAACCTGAGGAGCCGGACTGGGTTGGCGAGCGGTTCGAAGATGTCGCGGACGTACAGGAAATCCACAAACTCCTCAGGCGACATTATCCTAGCCTCTGCGTCGGCCAGCTGGGGAGGGGGAGGCGGGTCGGCCCCGCACTCAGCCCTCTTCTTCCTGCCCCCCTGGATCCCAACGGCGTATGCCGGCATGTAGGGCTCCAGGGCGAAGAGGAGGAGGGGGTCGTCCACGTAGATCTTGGCACTCCTCAGGGGGCGGGGATCCACGCGGCTGAGGTAGAAGGCCCTGCGGAGGCAGACGCTGTTCTTCGCCTTTTCCCTAAGCCCCTCGGGCAGGACGTCGAGAAGCTCCTTCAGCGTATACGGCGGATCCAGCTTCTTTGCATAGCGCCCGGCGCCTATGCAGTACTCCACGGCCTCCGGCGCGGGGGCGCCGAACTCCGACAAGCCCTCGCCCGCGTGGAGGTGGAGGAAGCGGCCCGCCAACAGATTAGGCGGGCCGTAGAAGGCCAGCGGCGGCCGGGCCGCCGACAAAAAGGAGGATACGCAGCCCTCGAGCTCAACGATCATCTCCTGTACAGAGCTATGGCGCCTCCCACGGCGCCTCCTATGGACGACAGGAGGGCGCCCTTGAGAGATAGCGCTATGGGGATCAAGGCGACGAGGGGCAGGAGGCCGGTTAATGGGCCCAGCAGAGGCGCGACGTACGGCATCAAGAAGGGGAGGAGGGCCAGTATCAAGCCGGCCAGTATGAGCCCGCCGAATATGCCTGCGAGGAACCCGGCGAGCACGGCCCTCCCCAGCGAGCCGCCCGCTATATAGCCCGCCACGACGCCGCCCACCAGGTCGCTGAACGGTATGAAGAGGCCCAAAACCACGTTTACCACGAAGCCCAGAAACACGGCAACCGCCACGCTCCCCCTACGTTGGACGCTCATAAAAGTGCCCACACGCTGATATAAAAATTTTTATGCAGATAGGAAGAGATGTGGCCCTAACCCCCGTGGAGATAGAGGTGGAGGGAGAGCGCCACCAAGCAACCCCGCCCGTGGTGCTGGGGAGAGCGCGGGGCGCCGGAAGCCAAGACGCGCTCGCTGTGAAGGACGCGGATGGAAGAGCGCTCTACGTCTTCAAGGGGGTATACGCCAGGTGGGGCTGCGCCGGGAGCGACACAGACTGCACAAGCCACAGACAGCTGGAAATCGCCGTGGAGGGCAACGCCTTGGTCGTGAGAAACGTGGGGAAGTTCCCCACATACAGCCAGGGGCGGCCGATAGACAGGATCGTGCTGGGCCCGGGGCAGTGGGCCGAGCTGACTCTCCCAGGCGTATATACACACGACGGGAAGAAGGCAAGAATAATTATAAAGACGCCGGGCGTTAAGCACACGATGCAACCTGCAACAGACGCCGTCTGCGAGGCCTGTTGCGAGGCCTGGCGCATCCTCAGCCAGCTCTCTGCATCTGTGAAGGACCGCCCGTTAAAGATAACGGCGAAGGATGCGGAGGACCTCGTGCATCTTTTCAACGTTTTTAAGGGGCATCTCGACGGGCTTGCGACAACGGTCGTACAAGCGGCTCCCGACGCCGTGAGAGAGCTAGTAGACTTTAGAAAATTCATAGAGCTAATACTACCCCAGCTCGAGCGGGGAAACCCACCCCCCGAGACTATAAGTACAATAATAACTATGTATCACAGAATCAACAATCTAAAACAGCAACTGGCCTGCAGCTGCTAGCCGTATCTCCTCCTCCACTCCGCCGCTATCCTCCTGGCGGCCTCCTCGGCGCTCGGCCTTTTCCAGGGCTCCAACGTCTGAGAGGCCCAGCCAGCTTCCTATACTCCTCGAAAAATACGGCTAGCAGCGGCAGGCCAGCTCCTCCCTCAGCCTGTTGAACCTGCCGCGCATGGACGTTATGGCTACGGCGTCCAGATCTCCCCGCTCCAGGTGGGGTAGCAGGAGCTCTACGTAGTCTCTGAAGCTCCTCAGCTCCTCCACGGCGTCCGGCCTCGCCGTCATGGCCTCAAGCGCCTCGACGTGTCCCTTAAAGATGTAGAAGAGGTCTTTAAGGTCCTCGAGCTCTTTCGCCGTCATCGCGCGGGCTTCCTTCACATGGCCGTAGACCTGTCTCTTTTCCCGTGAGTCTTAGATAGCCCCTTTTGACGCGGTGGTAGAGCTCCTCTATGATGTGCCACGCCTCGCATGCCGCCTGGCAGGTCTCTGGGCTGGTGTTGCGTAGCGGATTATTAGGTTGCCTCCCGGCGGCGTCTCTGACTCCGCTTATCCAGAGGTAGAGGCGCTGACTTGGCGTGAGGAGGATTTCTTCCAGTTTCTCTCTGTCTCGGCGCGTCCGTAGTCCCTCCAGGTCGCGTGGTCTTCGAGGTGCCTGAGGGGCCCTCTCAAGCGCCGATAGCTTATTAAAACCACCTCGTCGAAAACTACGGCGCTGGGATCCCCTTTTCACCTTCTCTGATTGCGGCCACTAGGTTTAAACCTCCGTCGAGCATAACCGCCATGCCCTCATCTCCGCTTGATCATTATGACTATCGTACTATCGCTACGACGACTACCATCATGAATATCCAGAAAAAGGCGTTACCCGATACCTTAACTATCCATACGAATTCGCCCTCGGAGGTCGTCGTGCCTGTCGGGGCCCTTTCTACGGTTTCCGCCGTAGTCGTCTGAGGAGCTTGATTGCTGGCTCTCGCGGAGGCCGTGGAAGAAGTGGTGGTCGTGCTGGTAGTTGGGGCCGTTGCCGTAGTGGTACCGGTCGTGGAGACTTGCACGTACATCGGCCGTGCAGACACGATGGGGCCGTTCACCACAACCTGGTCAGGCCCGCCGAGCTCGTACTCCACGCCGCTCACGTAGACGGTTCTGGGCAGTTTTATGAATGACCCGTTTGCGTACCAACCTGCTATCGTCCCGTTGGGCAGCACTATGCTGACGTAGTACTCTACAGTATAGGGAACTTGGATCGACCCCGGGCCGTTCACTATGAAGCTGTAGGGTGTAGTTATGTTGTAGATCTCGTACTGGCCCACCTGGACGATCTGCGGGTAGATCTGGATCATGGTACCCGCGTCGTACCACCCAGAGGTCAGCGCCTCCTCGACCCCGTTCACGTAGGCCGAGACGTTTAGGTTCACGGTCACGTAGTACTGCGTGATGTAGTTGGCGGTTATCTGATAGGTGCCGGGCTCGCTTATCGCGAAGCTGCTCCCGAACCGCATCCCGTCGACCTTAACGCCCTCGAGAACCATCCTCGCCGAGCCGTTGACGTAGTACAGGCTGTCGAAGCTTATGTTCACCGGGAGGGTCACCGTGTAGGTTCCGTTGGTGTAATATTTAGCCCCGTTGATGTAGAAGAACGGGACGGGCGAGACCACCTCTATCTTCGCCGTCTCGACCGGCTCTATCCCGACGAACTCGAGGAGCTGGTCGAAGTACGGGTTGTTCCAAATACCGAACGGATCGCCGTTCCAGCCGTCGTAGTCCCAAATCCCTATAATGCTTATTCCCATCGGGGACAGCTGGGATATTACGTCCTCGTAGTAGTTTATCGTGACTTGGTAGCCCGCCGGGGCGCTGAAGTCGATATAGTTCATCGCGTAGGGCCTCTGGTAGCCCATCACGTCCCCGTTCCTCAAGCCGACGTCCCCTATGAAGAAGCTGACCCCGTTTTGCCGGGCGAAGCTCTGGAGCTCGGAGATCTGGCTGACGTAATTGCTGGGGATTTGGATATGGCCGTTGAAGTAGTCGTAGGACGGATATGGGTAGACATCGTAGCCCAAGTAGTTCAGAGTTATCCCGTTGGACCGGAGGTACGTGAACACGCTCTCCACGGAGCCGACGCTCTGGCCGAGGTCGGTGTAGTAGAAGAGCTGGGCGTTCGGGAGATCTTGCCTGATGAGCGAGTAAACTTGATGGTACCCGTAATAGCTAAGATCGTTCATCTCGGAAATCCCGACGATCAGCTTCTCTCCTCCGTTGGTGAGGCTGGCGATCTGCATGAGGGTGTAGTTCAGGAGGAGTAGCTGCGGCTGGGTGACGCTGGTCAGATAGCCCCTCCACGTGTCTGTAGTCAGTAAGAAGTTCACGAAAACCACGCTGGAGGAGCTGTATACCGCCTGGAGCTTCGAGAGCTGTTCCGAGATCCAGTAGCCGTTGCCGTTGTAGGCCAGGGCTTCCTGCAGGGTGGCGCCGTTCCCCAAGCCCTCCGTATGGAACGCAAACACCACGCCTATCGTTACCTTCGGCAGATACGGCAGAAGGTTGGTGTATGTGCCGTTTGAAGGCCCCCAGGGAACAAGCCAGAGGAGCAAAGTCGGGTCTCCAGTAGGTGAGTAGGCCGCTACGCCCGCCGCCGAAGTGGTAGCCAGAAACAGCAGTATTAGCGCGAGCGCGCTCAAGATGCGCCGTATACTGACCCGCATACTATACTTTGTGGCTTAGTTATAAAGTTTATATTATAAATAAGTGGACGTATCTAGGAAATCTATTTATTTAGTTTTAAATTATAATATATGAAAAATTTGAATATATCATTTTAATTTTATACATAGAGCGTAAAGGAGCCTCTCTCGCGGTTCTTTCCCCCGTTTCTAAGGGCTTGATAGCCGATGCCCAGCTTGATGAGCCTTTTTAATTCGTCGTTTGCCGCCACGTCAAGCGGGCTATTCCCTTTGTTGTCCCTAACAGTGGGGTCGGCTCCCATCTTGAGGAGTAGCCTAACGAAGTTCCTGTATCCCTTACAGGAGGCCAAGTGGAGCGGCGTTCTGCCCATGTTGTCTCGACTGTCGACGTCCGCTCCGTTCAAGAGCAACAGCTTGACTGTCGGCAGAGCCTACGAGCACGGCCCTGTGCAGAGGGGTCATACCTAGGCTGTCCCTCGCGTTCACGTCCGAGCCAGCTTCCAGCAGGAGCTTAACCACCTCTTCCGCCCTCCGTCCACCAAACTCAGCTATTATGGAGCGGCGTTTCGCCCGCGGCGTTCCTAGCGTTGGGATCTATCCCGGCCTCAAGCAGGCGCTTTGCTGCTTCAACATCGCCTTTATTGACGGCCTCGTGGAGCTCGGTCCCTCCATCTTCGCCCGCGCCCTCCCTCCGGCCGAGCGCCCTCCGGATCAATTCATCGATTCTCCACCCCTCGAGCGATTTCCCAGCCTCCTCTAGGGTCTTGACGACAACGGCCTCAACCTTAGAAACATCGACGTACCAAGGACAAGGTGCCATAAATCAATTATAATTTAAACCTACTTATGAACAAGCACGAGCCGCGTGCCGCTTTACTATTGGCAGTGGAAGGCTACAGTTACAAGGCCTTTAAGTACGAATAGCCGGCATTAACAGTTATAAGCATCGAGATAAGCGAATTGCGTATGTTGATGGCCATTGGCGAAGCGGTGTTGGCCGTAATCGCTGTGGCCATATTGGCAATAGTGGCGATAATAGCCATGAGAAGAAATGTTGGTTGTCGCGATCCGTCAGGAAAAGGGTGCGGGAGAAGAAAGATGGCCATTGGCGAAGTGGTGTTGGCCGTAATCGCTGTGGCCATATTGGCAATAGTGGCGATAATAGCCATAGGGAGACCACGGGAGCGCGAAAAGAAGCAAACACACGCCGTCTGCGATATCTTCTGCAAAGCGTTGTATGAGGCGAAGCAATTCGCCACATACGTGGAGGGCAGGAGCACGATAAACGAAGCGATGCGTGAAAGACTCATAGAATTACTGCGAGGATTCCTCGGAAAACTAGATAGTGTAAAATCCGAGCTGGAACCGCCCATCGCCCATGAGCTGGATCATATCCGGAGAGAGGTGGAGACCATTATTGAAAGAATAGAACATATAGGCCTCACAGGAAACGTACACGAAGATCTGCAGTTCGTATTGGGCCGTCTTGAAATAATAGGGAGGGATAAGCTCGGCTGTAGCTGTTAAACCATTGCGTCTGCGGTTGGGAGCCCCTCCATGCAGAGCTGAGAAGCGCGCGACACCTGCTCTTTTCGGAGCCGCCCGCACAAGACCGCGCTCGGGATGGGGGAAAGCTTTAAACTAGGTTGCTTCTAGGATATGTGTCCTACCTCGGGGCCTTCGCGCTGGGCCTCCTCCTGGGCAGGAAGGTGGGGGCTAGGGCGGTGGAGGTGCCGCCGAAGCTCGCGTTTCTCCCCGCCTCAAGCCTTGAGGGGGCCGACCCAAGCGGCGTGTTTATAAAGACGCTGGTGGAGGCCGGGGTCCCCCAGCCGCTCGCCCAGGCCCTATACGCCGAGCTTTCCAGCCTCCCCGCGGTGAGGGAGGCCGTGAGGCTCTGGAGGACGAGGGAGCGGGCGTACAGGCTCCTTGCGCTGGCGAACAAGGCGCTGGAGGAGGGACGCATCTCGGTGGACGTCTACCACCAGATGGTGAGGCGCTACATGACCCTCCTGGCGGAGGCCGAGAGAGATGCGGAGAAGGTGGAGGAGGAGGCTAGGAGCGCTGTTGCGGAGGTTTTAAAACGGCTTTTATCTGCTGCAGGTACACCTCCTGGCTTATCTTCCCCTCCAGCAGGAGCTCGTCAAGCTTAGCCACCTCCTCGCCGTAGGGCACGAGGGGCACGGCGCCGAACCCCAGCGCCGCAACCAGATCAGCCAGCTCCGGCGGGCAGTACGCGACGCCGGCCTTGAGGTCGATCAGCGCGAGCCGCCCCCCGCCGAGCGCCCTCCTCTTGGACTCCTCGTCCCAGCCAGTGGGCGACCCCAGCACCACCACCGCGTCCTCAACCTCCTCCAGCCCGAGGGCCGCAAGGGCCTCCCCAAGCCGGGCAGGCTCGTGGTCGACGCCGTGGAAAAACAGCCTGTCGAGCCGGCAGAACGCGCCCACGTAGACCCTCAGCTGAGGCCGCCTGAAGAGGCCCCCGCCGTAGGAAGCCTCCAGGAGGAAGAGGCGGGGAAGCGCCTCGGCCACCTCCTCAGCCCTCCTCTTGGCCGCCTCGGCGATCTTCTCAAGAGCCCCCTCGCCTACGTCCCTCTCCCTCACCTTACCCCCCTCCCTCCACCGGGCGAGCCCCTCCCTGGCCCTAGACCTGAAGTCGTCTATGAGGACCTTCGCCAGCTTCCTCGTGGTCTGGGAGACGAGCTCCACGACCCTAGCCCTCCTCACCAGCACGTAATCCCCCCTGTCGTCGGCCACAACCGCAGACGGATCCTCCAGGACGTACGTGACGTCCCTCCCCTCAACATACGGAAGGCCCTCCACGAACACCCGCTTGGGGTAGGTCCTGGTCTCGGGCACGGCCATGCCCACCAGCACCCCCGCGAGGGAGGCCAAGGCGTGTTTAGACGCCGCGGACAGCACCTCCCCCCAGTCCACCTGGCCCGGCGGTTGCTGGGGGGACTGGGGGACGGGCTGAGGGGCGGGCCGGGGCCGAGGAGGAGGTTCGCCCACCGCCTCAGCCGCCCGCTGGGGTTGCGGCGGGGTCTCGACGCGGCGCTCCGCCTGGCTGGGTGAAGCCGCAGGCTGCTGAGGGGGCTTGTCTGGTTGCTTAACCGCCACCTCCACCTTTTTAGAGCCCTCGGCCCGTTGCCTCGCGCCGGGCCAGGAGACGCTCCACTCCACCTCCACCTCCCCGTCTTTCTTCGCCCTGAACTTAACCTCCTCGGATCTGTTAGGCGCCACGCGCAGAGTCTCCCTCTTGTCGATGCCCGCCCCCCTCGCCCTCACCTCCGCCTCCGCCTCGACTACGGCCCTGTTCCTGACGATGACCGCTACGGCGTCTCCGACCGCCGCAACCTCCACCTCCGCCCTCGGCGATTCGGCCAGCTCCCTCGCCGCCTTCAAGACATCCGCCTTCCTCTCGAGCTCATCACGCATCGCGCCCCTCAAACCCCCGACGACGTCGTCGAGACACTCCCTCGCCCTCCTCAGCTCCTCCTCGCACCTATCGAGAAAGGCCACGCCGTAGGCCCCCACAGCCTTGATGAGAGAATCCAGGCTCTCCGCCTCCTCGCAGGCCCCCCTAATCACCCTCACCGCATCCGCGCCACAGCCCACGCCCCTCCTCCTGCGCCGGAATTAAAAGTTATCTCTCTGCTATCGAGCTGACCGAGCTTGAAGACGATCACCGGCTCAGAACGCTCCGGACACCTAGCCGGCCTCTGTAACCACGCGACCTGGAGGGATGTTTTCAAACCCGCTAGTGATGGCGCGATTATGTAGTGCATAAAGTATATATACTAGGTGGCGTTAGTCTTTATGGTAGTGTGGAAGGAGGTTTCGAAGGTGTGTAGAGATTACATGGAGAGGAGGAGCGGATACGCCCGCACAAACTTCCCGTATTATGCCCTACACGACGTGCCGCATCTGGAGAACGTGAGGCACATAGGGAGGGAGCTCTATCCGACTCTAGGCCCCGAAGTTTTGAGGTATACGTTTTATGAGGCGTTTTGGGACTGCTCCGCCTATGTTCACGACTTGGGCATGGCCGTCGGCCCTAGGGAGCTGGACGCATTGGGGCTCCACACGTCGGCGCTGAGGGACTACCTCAAGGCCGAGGAGACCTCCGCCGGGAGGGGCCTGGCGGGCAAGCT
>Ga0081473_130603_pt1 | contig 19508 bp, 23 predicted proteins | sample CisSprmetagenome_FD_70977 | JGI IMG/M metagenome (GOLD analysis project Ga0081473, IMG submission 70977) | Hypoxic/sulfidic aquatic microbial communities from Cistern Spring, Yellowstone National Park, USA v2 (version 2) | ecosystem: Environmental > Aquatic > Thermal springs > Hot (42-90C) >...
ATGGCAGTGATCTACTCGGTGGAGGAAGGCAAGAAAGAAGAGTTTGAACCCAAAAAGGCACTGCGGGAGCAAGGAGTAGCCTTTGTCAATGCCCTTAAAGAATCTTTTCTTAACCTTTTAAACCCAATGCCAAAGGCCCTTGAGGTAAAGGAGGAACATTCTCAACTGAAGTCTGCCGTTAAAAACTCCATGAACCCAGCCCAAGCCCTTGCCTTTATGGTCTTTATACTCTTGTACACCTCCTGCTTAGGTACGGTGGCAGTTTTGCAAAAGGAGGGAGGCACAAAGTTTGCTCTGTTGTTCTTAGCATACAGCTTTGCGGTGGCATGGGTCTCGGGAGTTATTGCTTATAGATTAATGAGCCTTTTAGTAGGTTAGAGTTAGGAGAGAGTGAATCATGATAGAACAAGGCAACTTGCCTATTCGTAGAGTGAATATATCCACCCAGAAAATGCTTGGTGGCATTGGTTCTATTTTGATACTGTTAGGTTGGATGACGGGAGTAGGGATTCTTTTTGGCATTGTGGGGGCTGTTCTATGGCTCGTCAGCATGTACCAGCTGAGCAATATACTAGGAAAGCCAACTATTTTTCAAAAGGCATTGATAGGTTTCATTTTAAACGTAGCTGGTATGGTAATAGCTTTTGCTCCTTTTGCCCTCACAATGGTAATAACTTTCCCCTTTGGGCTATTGGCAAAAATATTGTTATTTAACTTAACGACGGACGAAACACTTGACGTTACGCTTGACATTTCAGAGTTAGGCTTTGGAGCTTTAATTGTCATTACAGTGGCCTTAATTGCTATTATAGTTGCATACGCCATTTTTGTGTTTGGTTTCTACTTACAGAAACAAGCATACGAAACCCTTGCCCAAGCAACAGCTCATAATCTCTTTAAAATTGCTGGGCTTTTGATGTTTATAGGTGCAATTACAACAATTCTGTTTGGGTTGGGTCTTTTACTAATAATCGTAGGTTATATAGTGCTTACGGTAGCATTCTTTACAGCACCAAACGAGGTGGAGGTTAAGGGCACATAGGATAGAGAAGTAGGAATTGCTGTGGATGAGTTAGGTCCCTATTTCCCAAGAGGAAAGGTAAGCTATCTGCTCCTGGGTTAGCTGGTCTATTTCCACGTCCATACTCTTTAACTTTAAAACCGCCACCTCCCTGTCTATTTCATCGGGCACTTTATAAACCTTCTTCTCAAGGTTTTTGTAGTTTTTGACGATGTATTCTGCCGAGAGGGCTTGGTTGGCAAAGGACATATCCATTACCGACGCAGGATGACCTTCTGCGGAGGCAAGATTTACGAGCCTACCCTGTGCCAGTAGGTATATGCGTCTGCCGTCCTTGAGAGTGTATTCCTCCACGAACCTTCTTATCTCCCTCTTGGATACAGACAGGCTTTCCAAGGCTTTTTTATCAATCTCCACATCAAAGTGCCCTGCGTTGGAGATTATGGCACCGTCTTTCATAACCTCAAAGTGCTCTCCTCTTATGACGGAAGTGTTGCCCGTAACGGTGACAAAAAAGTCCCCGAGCTTTGCTGCCTCTTTCATGGGCATTACCAAAAAGCCATCCATTTTGGCTTCTAAGGCTTTGATTGGGTCCACCTCTGTTACGATCACCGTTGCTCCCATACCTCTAGCCCTTTGGGCTACTCCTTTGCCACACCAACCGTAGCCAGCCACCACAAAGTAAGAGCCCGCTATGAGCCGGTTGGTAGCCCTCAAGATTCCATCTATGGTAGATTGACCCGTGCCGTAACGGTTGTCAAACATATGCTTGGTGTAGGCATCATTCACCGCGATAATGGGAAAGCCCAGAACACCTTTTTGCGCCATAGCCTTGAGCCTTATTACGCCCGTGGTGGTTTCCTCCATACCACCCATTATCTTACCTAACAAGTGCGGATAGTCTTTATGGATGGTAGATATTAGGTCTGCTCCGTCGTCTATTACTATGTGGGGCTCCTTTTCTATAACAGCCCTTATGTGGGAATAGTAGGTTTCCGTGTCCTCACCTTTTATGGCAAAAACGGGAATTTGATAATACTTTACCAAGGCACTGGCAACATCATCCTGGGTGGATAGGGGGTTTGACGCAGTAAGATAAACCTCCGCACCACCTTCCTTTAATGTGATCATCAGGTTGGCGGTTTCTGTGGTTACGTGCAGGCATGCAGAGATCCTCAAACCCTTAAAGGGCTTTTCTTTGCTGAACCTTTCCCTTATGCTTCTCAAGACGGGCATATCCCTTTCTGCCCACTCTATACGGTTTTTCCCTTCCTCTGCCAGGCTAAGGTCCTTTACGTGGTATTCCATAGGCTTTAAGTTTATCATATTTTTATGCTGAGACCTGTTTTAGTCCTTAACTTTGGTTCCCAGTATGTCCAGTTGATCGCCAGAAGGATAAGGGAGTTAGGAGTTTACAGTCAAATTGTTCCCTTTTATGAGAAGGTGGAAAAGCTCCTTGAAAAGAAGCCCTACGCCATTATTCTGTCCGGAGGACCTGCCAGCGTCTATATGCCAAAGGCTCCACTACCCGATGAAAGACTGTATGAGTTAAACATACCCATCCTTGGCATATGCTATGGACTTCAGGCTATAACCTTTCAGTTGGGTGGTACTGTGGAAAAGGCACAAAGGCAAGAGTATGGCAGGGCAAAGCTACAGGTTTTGAAGGAAGACCCATTCTTTGAAGGACTCCCAACAAGCTTTGATGTGTGGATGAGCCATGCGGACAAGGTCTCCAAACTGCCACCGGACTTTGAGGTTTTGGCAAGTTCGGAAAACTCTCCTTACGCAGTAATTCGGCACAGAGAAAAGCCCATTTATGGCGTTCAGTTCCATCCAGAGGTTGCCCACACCCAGTATGGGAAGGAGATGCTTGCTAACTTTCTCTTCAAGGTGGCAAAGGCAGAAAAGAACTGGCAGATGGAGGACTTTATTGAAAGAAGCATAGAGGAGATAAGGCAGAAGGTAGGAAACAGAAAGGTCATATGTGCCCTCTCTGGCGGTGTGGATTCTACAGTGGCCTTTGCCCTAACATACAGGGCTATAGGAAACAACCTTTTGGGTATATTTGTAGATCATGGGCTTTTAAGAAAGGGCGAAGCCCAAGAGGTGGAGGGCTACTTTAGGGCAATGGACTTTCCCTTCAAGAAGGTAGATGCAAGCCAACTATTTTTGGAGAGATTGAAAGGTGTGGAAGACCCAGAAGAAAAGAGAAGGATAATAGGCCATACCTTTATTGAGGTCTTTGAAAGGGAGTCAAGGGACTTTGGGGCGGAGCTTTTGCTTCAGGGAACACTCTATCCCGATGTGGTGGAGAGCGCGGGCATAGAGGGAGCCCAAGTAATAAAGACCCATCACAACGTGGGAGGACTGCCAGAGAGGATGTCTTTGGAGCTTTTGGAGCCCTTGAGGGAGCTGTTCAAGGACGAAGTTAGAGAAATAGGAAAACTTCTGGGAGTTCCCGAGGGCATACTTCGGAGGCATCCCTTCCCTGGTCCTGGTCTTGCCATCAGGATCTTGGGAGAGGTAAAGGAAGAAGACCTAAACATACTCCGGGAGGCGGACGCCATATTCATAGAAGAGCTAAAAAAATGGGGACTATATGACAAGGTTTGGCAAGCTTTCGCGGTGTTGTTGCCAGTAAAGAGCGTGGGGGTGATGGGGGATGTTCGGACCTACGAGAGGGTAGTGGGTCTAAGGGCTGTGGATAGTGTGGACGGCATGACCGCGGACTGGTCTAAACTGCCCTACGAGTTTTTAGACCATGTGATGCGTAGGATCATAAACGAGGTGAAGGGTGTAAATAGGGTGGTGTACGATATATCCTCTAAGCCACCTGCCACCATAGAGTGGGAATGAACGTAGAACTAAGAAGAAAGCTATTTCATGTATTTTCCATCCTCCTGTGGCTTTTGCCACTTTTTTTACTTCCAAAGCCTTTACTTTTACTGTTATGTCTTTTGGTGATCCTTTTAAATCTTTCGCTGGTTTTTAAGTTAGGCAAAGACCGACTAAAGCCCATATACGATCTAGTTTATTACTTTGAGAGGGAGAACAACCGCGAAAAGCCATCCATTCAAGCCCTCTGGCTAAACTTGGGTGTATTTTTAAGCTTTCTTTTCTTCCCAAAAGAGTGCAGTGCGGTGGGCGTGGTAATTACCGCAGTGGGAGACGGCTTTGCGGGTATAGTGGGCTATCACTTTGGAAAGACAAAGATAGGAAACAAGAGCCTGGAGGGTGCTTTGGCTTTCTTTGTTAGCACAAGCTTGGTTCTTTTCCCCTTCCTTGGTCCAAAGGCTTTCTTGGTTGCCCTTGCGGGCACATTGGTGGAACTTTTTTCCAAAAGGGTTGACGATAACTTTTTGCTTCCCTTGGTGGGTAGCTTGGTTGCCTGTCTTTAAGGGTTTAAAAAAACGCAGATGGCAGTTTTTAGGACTTTGTTGTTAATATAGTTATATACTTAGCAAACTAAAGTACAACTTTTTTAGTGCATGGTATAATAGAAAACATGGGGAGGATGCCAAAAAGATTTACGCTTTTTCTAAGTATATTTTTAGCTACGCTGTTTGGTTGCGGTCCATCTGGAAATAACTCCATTGGGCAAACTTCAAAAGACAACTACGCATACATCATTCCCCTTTACTCTTATCCGGTGGGAGACTATGAACAGGAGTGGGAAAGATTATACAGTCTAACAACAGTAAATGATGTTTTTGTGATAGTTAATCCGGATAACGGTCCAGGCGAACAGTCCGACCCAAACTTTTCAAATGCTATAACCAGGCTAAGGTCAAAAGGCTTTAAAGTAATTGGTTATGTTTGGACATCTTACGGAACCAGAAGCTTAGAAGATGTTAAAAACGACATGAATAAGTGGTTAGATTTTTATGGATCAGAAAGAATTGATGGCTTTTTTATTGATGAGGTCGTAGAAAATTATGATTATTATAGAGAAGTTTTCCAACACGCAAGAAGTAGGAATAAGCTGGTAATTTTAAATCCCGGAACTAACATGAATGCAAGTTTTTTTACCATAGCAGATAAGATCGTAGTTTTTGAAAGTCCGTTGAAAGAGTTTGAGAACTTTCGCTACGCCAACTACACAGGACTTGACCCTAAAAGGGTTTGCACTATAGTTTATGAAACTCCGCAAGATAATGTTTCCTACGTAGAAAACAAGGCAAAGCAAAATAACAGTAGGTGTTTATACATACACGACAGAGGCGGTTCGGAGTTATACTTTTACCTTAGCCCCTACCTGAGATAGTGTTATAAGGCATATCCAGTTTTATGTTTGTTATCCTTACTCCTTATTTCTTGCTTTTTATCCTTTCTCTTAGCACCAAGCCAAGCAACAAGCTAAAGCTTGGATGTAAGATATACCCGCACCCACCCACCGCACTATAACCAAACTTTTGGTTGTAAGATAGACCAAGTTCTTGCTTTGCTTGATAGCTTGGCACTTTAACCCACTCCACCCGATGTTAATATAATGGCAATTATGTTAACACTTCTTCTATCCCATCCCTTGACATTTCTGACAACAATTTGCTATCATTTATATCAAGTATCAAACCTTTAAAAGGAGTGTATCATGGATACTATCAAAATAAAGGCAAGTGAATATGCAAATTTGATAGGAGTATCTCTGAACACCGTCAAGAACCGCATAAAGGCGGGAGTGCTTCCCGGCGAAAAGGGAGAGGACGGCATATGGTATGTCCTTTTGAACAGGGAGGAGTATGAGTTTTTAACCCAGAAGGAGGAAGAAAGAGCCAAGCAAGAGGCCAACCTTTCTTCCAACTTGGAAAAGCTAAAGGCGGGCTTTGAAGGGAGCCTGATAGCCACCTACTTGGAGATGCTCATGCAAAAGGACAGACAAAGGGAAGAGCTTTTTCATGAGCTTTCCAGCCTATACACCCTTCTGGCGGTAAAGGAAAAGGAAATAGAACTTCTAAAGAAGACTTTGGAGGATCGCGAGAGGGAAAAGGCTTTGGTGGAAGAGCTAAGGAAGGAGCTCAAGGAGAAAGAGAAAGAGGTCCACAAATTGGAAGGAAAGCTCAAAGAAAAGGAGCTTGAACTGGCGCAAAAGGATATAGAAATCCAAAAGCTACTTCTGGAAAAAGAAAGGGAGATGCTCTCCTTGAGGCTTGAGCTTGAACAGTGTAAAAAACAAAGGGAGACAGAGTGAGTCTGTTATGCTGAACATCCACTAGGGCTCCTTCTGAGCCATTCGTTAAAATAAAAAATCATGGAATTTGAACCGGTTATAGGGCTTGAGATCCACGTGCAATTGGACACCCAAACCAAAATGTTCTGCTCGTGCCCTGTGGAGTTTGGGGCGGAGCCCAACAGCCTCGTGTGTCCTGTATGCCTTGGTCTGCCCGGTAGTCTTCCCGTGGTCAATAAGAGGGCTGTTGAGTACGCCATAAGGGCAGCTTTAGCCCTCAATTGCAAGGTGCATACCTTTTCTATCTTTGCCCGGAAGAACTATTTCTATCCGGACCTGCCAAAGGGATATCAAATATCCCAGTACGAACAGCCCTTGGCTACCGACGGGTGGGTGGAGGTCAACGGTAAGAAAATTCGCATAAGGAGACTACACTTAGAGGAGGATGCGGGCAAAAGCATTCACGAGGGCAACAAAACTTACATAGACCTAAACAGGGCTGGCACACCACTTATAGAGATCGTTACTGAACCAGATATAAACTCTCCGGAGCTTGCAAGGGAATTTTTGGAGACCCTCCGGAACATACTCCGGTATGCGGGCGTTTCTAAGGCAGATATGGAAAAGGGACAGCTAAGGTGCGACATAAACCTTTCCCTAAGACCTAAGGGCACAGATCAACTTGGCACAAAAGTAGAAATAAAGAACGTCAATTCCTTTAGGTTTGTTCAGAAGGCAATAGAGAGCGAGATAGAAAGGCAGGCGAAAATTCTCTCTACTGGTGGAAAAGTAGTGCAGGAAACCCGCACCTTTGACCCATCCACCGGGCTCACCTATTCCATGAGAACCAAAGAAGAGGCGGAGGACTACAGATACTTCCCAGACCCGGACCTTCTACCCTTGGTAATAAAGGAGGAGTGGATAGAAGAGATCAGGACAACCATGCCCGAACTTCCCAAACAAAGGTATGAAAGGTTTATAAGGGACTACGCCCTTTCTTCTTACGACGCAAAGGTTCTAACGGACTTAAAAGAGCTTGGAGACTTCTTTGAGAAAGCCCTCAGCTTTTACCCTGAAGATCCAAAGCTAACATCCAACTGGCTTTTGAACGACTTTTTGGGACAACTAAGAGACCGTGGTCTGAGCCTTGAAGAGTCACCCGTAGACCCAGAAAAGTTTTCCAGATTAATAAAACTCATAAAGGAGGGTGTTCTCTCTTCCAAGCTTGCCAAAGAAGTGCTCTCTCAAATGTTTGAAACTGGAGAGGACCCAGATACGATCGTGGAGAGGAAGGGTCTCAAGCAGATAACTGATGAGGGCTCTCTTAGGGCAATAGTACAAGAGGTCTTAAATTCCCATCCAAAGGAGTACGAAAGGCTCAAGGCGGGAGAGATAAAGCTTATAGGCTTTTTTGTAGGACAGGTGATGAAGGCTACAAAAGGAAAGGCGAACCCTCAACTGGTAAATAAAATCCTCAACGAGGTGTTGTCTCAATGAAAATAGCCATAGGTTCAGACCACGCGGGCTTTAGACTAAAGGAAAAAATAAAAGAGTTTTTGCTATCCAAGGGCTATGAGGTTTTAGACTTTGGAACCAATTCCACTGAATCAACCCACTATCCCATCTTTGCCAAAGAGGTGGCAAGGGCAATCCAAAGAAAGGAGGCGGATTTTGGCATCCTCATCTGCGGAAGCGGTATAGGAATGTGCATAACCGCCAACAAGTTTAAGGGCATTCGGGCAGCGTTGTGTCTGAATGAATACATGGCACGCATGAGCAGAAGACACAACAACGCCAACGTACTTTGCCTTGGAGACCGAGTTCTGGGGGAAGAGTTAGCCCTTTCCATAGTGTCCGCTTGGCTCAGTGAGGAGTTTGAAGGCGGAAGGCATCAAAAGAGGTTGGAACTCATACAAGAGATAGAAGAGGGTATATGTTAAAATACCTTTTCAGGAGGCTAAGATGGAAATACAGCAAGCCCTTTATCCGAACGTAACACTGTTCGTGCAAGCCTTCCTTTTTCTAATCTTCCTGTTCTTAATAAGGCAGATCCTCGTAAAGCCCTACAGTGCGGTAATAGAGGAGAGGGAGAGCATTACCGCAAAGAACTATGAAGAGGCAAAGAAACTCCGAGAGGAAGCCAGTAAGTTCTTTGAGCTCGCAAAGGAAGAGTTGGAAAAGGCAAGCTTGACCTCCAAAGAGATATTAAACTCTGCAAAGAGGGAAGTGGAAAAGATCAAGACGGAAAGGATCGCACAGGTGGAAAAGAAAGCTCAGGAGGAGATAGAAAGGGCAGTGGAGGAAATAAGGAAAAAACTTGAAGAAGAAAAACAAAAACTTCAAGAAAGGGTAAAGGATATCGCGGAAGAAATCGTGAGAAAAATAGAAGAGGAGGCGGCGTAATGGCAGAAGGGCACCACACCATAGAGTTAGTTTGGAAGGGGCTCAACATACTGCTCTTTTTGACGATAGTCTATTTCTTTGGTAGAAGGCACATAAGTCAAGCCTTTGAAGGCTTTTTTTCCAAACTAACGGAAGGTCTGGAAAGCTCCGAGAGGGAACTGAAGGAGGCAAAGGAGACCTTAGAAAGGGCAAAGGCAGAGTATGAGGACGCCAAAAGACGCCACGCAGAGCAGATAGAACTTGCCAAGCTGACCGCCCAGCAGATGAAGGAAGAGGAGCTCAAAAAGATAGAAGAGGTGGCCAGCAGAATAAAAGAAAAGGCAAAAGAGACCATTGAGTTGGAGACCAAGAAAGCAAAAGAAGAACTCCTGCGGTTTGGAATGAAGCAGGCAAAGGAGCTCGCCCTCCAAAGGCTATTCCAAGACTTTGAGAATCTAGACGTCCAGAAAAAATACGCAGAGAAAATGCTTAGGAAACTGGAGGTACAAAAATGAACAAGGAGCTTTCAAAAAAGCTGGCTAAATCCCTGCTGAGCAAACTTCCTAAAGAAAGGTCTGTTTTAATTCAAGTCAGCGAATTTCTTGGCTTTGTTTATAACCTATACCGGAAAGAAAGGCTCTTCAGGGACTTTATACTAAATCCACAAGTTCCCAACGAAAAAAAGGTGGAGTATTTAGTAAGTCTTTCTTCAAAATTTTCCTTGCCCTCGGAAGTAAAGGAGTTTATAAATTACCTGGTGGAGCTCAACGCAATGCCTATGCTGGGGGAAATCAAAAGACTCTACGATCACGAAGTGGAAAAGTTCCTAAAACTTTCCAAGGCTTTCATACTCGTTGCCAGAAAGCTTGACGAGAATACCTTAGAGTCCATAAAGTCAAAGGTTCAACAGATCCTCAACAGGGAATTGGAGTTTGAGGTCCAAGAGGACCCATCCCTCATAGGGGGCTTTGTGGTAAAAACAAGCGGTTTTGTTTTGGATGCTTCAGTAAAGAGGGCTTTAGAAAAATTAACATAGGAGGTTCCAGATGGCGGTGGAGAGAACCTTGGTAATTGTTAAACCCGATGCCTTTGAGAAGGGAGCCACTGGTAAAATAATAGACAGGTTCCTCTCCGAAGGCTTTAGGCTTGTTGCCCTCAAGCTCTTTAGGTTCACCACAGAGCAGGCAAAGGGCTTTTACATAGTACACAAAGACAGACCCTTTTATGGGGAGCTTGTGGAGTTTATGACCTCGGGACCTGTGGTTGCCATGGTTTTAGAAGGAGAGGATGCCATAAAAAGGGTAAGGGAGATCATAGGTCCCACCGACAGCGAAGAAGCAAGGAGGGTTGCTCCTAACTCCATAAGGGCACTGTTTGGCACCGATAAAGGTAAAAATGCGGTGCACGCCTCAGATTCGGTAGAATCTGCCCAGTATGAGATTCCCTTCATATTCTCACGGTTGGAGATGGTAGAGTAATGTTTGACTGGAAGAAGTATAAAGAAAAGCTCTTGGCTTTGAGGGAGCTTATTGAAAGGGAAAGACCCTTTGGTGCAGATGTGGATGTAGAATTGGTGCTCCCGGAGGACCCTCAGTTTAAGCTACATAAGGAAGTTCCTTATCTTCTGGTGCGGTTTGAGGTTTCAGAAAACATAACCAAGGAGAGGAAAATAGAGCTCTTTGACTACTACTTGGAAAAGGACATGAACGAGCTTATAAAGCTTATAACCGATATGATAGAAGAGTTTGTGGCGGAGTCGGAGAGCTCCGAATACGGCGGTGGGTAGCATGCGTAGTATGACGGGGCTCGGAAGGGCTACCGCGGAGGATGAAGAGAGAAAGGTAACAGTTTTTATAAAGACCTTAAACGGGAAGGGGCTTGACGTCTCAATAAGATCCAACATAAACCTCTATGAGTTTGAGTTTGAGGTAAGGAATAAGATAAAGGAGTATCTGCAAAGGGGAACTGTTAGCGTCCTAGTGCAGGTAGAAGCAAAAAAGCCAAAGGGAAACGTGGTAAATCCTGACGCCTTGGTTAGCACTTTTCAGTTTTTTAAAGATTTAGCCCAGCGTTCTGGGTTCAACCTCTCCGATGATATGGCTTTTTACGCCTCTTTAAGGTATGTAGAAATGGCGGAGGAGGAACTAGAAGAAGAGACCAAAACACTCATTATTCAGGCATTGACCGACGCACTAAAGGAAGTTGTAAAGAGCAGGGAAGAGGAAGGAGCAAAACTAAAGGAGGAGCTTCTTTCTAGACTGAGGATTATAAGGGAGCACCTAAAAAACATCCTTGAAAACAAGGATAGCATTTTAGAAAGGGCAAAGAAAAGGGTTTTGGAGAAGGCAAAGGAGTTAAACCTCCCGGAGGGAAATCCCACCGTTCTCAGTGAGATCAGTCTTATCCTTTCAAAGATGGACATAGAGGAGGAGGTGACACGTTTTAAGGTTCATCTTGAGAGGTTTGAAGGACTGTTGGATGCAGAGGGAGAGGTAGGAAGGAAGCTGGAGTTTTTGCTCCAAGAGATGCACAGGGAGATAAACACCTTAGGAAACAAAATGCCCGAGCTTTCCCAATGGGTGGTGGAGATAAAAGCAGAGGTTGATAGGTTAAAACAACAGGTAGCAAACATAGAGTAGTTTGGGTTATAATATATTCCATAGCGGGCGTAGCTCAGAGGTGGAGCGGCTGCTTGCCATGCAGCAGGTCGCGGGTTCGAGTCCCGTCGCCCGCTTTTAGGCAACGTGGCCGAGTGGTTAGGCGAGGGACTGCAAATCCCTTCTACGGCGGTTCGAATCCGCCCGTTGCCTTAAGAAAAATCCACCAACAATGGAAACCTACCTAATACCAATCCTTGCCTCCATCGTAGCTGGTTTTATAAACGCCATAGCGGGCGGTGGAACCCTTATAACCTTTCCCGCCCTAATATTTGCAGGCTTAGACCCGCTTTCTGCCAACATAACAAACACCGTAGCCCTATGGCTTGGACCTTTTACCAGCGCCCTGAGCTACAGAAAAACTCTGAGGGAAAACTTCTCTACTCTTAAAACCTTTTTGCCTCCATCTTTGCTTGGTGCCTTGCTTGGTGCTTTTTTGCTCATACACACTCCACCCGAGACCTTTAAAAAGGCTGTTCCCTTTTTAATAGGCTTTGCTACCCTTTTGCTTGCCTTCAGTGAGCTGATTCTCAAGTTCATAACAAGGCTTGGCAACTCCTCAAGGTTTCTTCCTATCTTGCTTCAGTTTCTCACAGCTATCTATGGGAGCTACTTTGGGGCGGGTATAGGCATAATGATGGCATCCTCCATAGTGCTTTCCGGTGTTTCAAACATGCAACTGACCATAGCCCTCAAGAATTTTTTGGGTTTTGTGATAAACCTTTTGGGTGCCTTTATCTTTTTGTTTAGTGGCAAGGTTGCCTTTAATTTTGTGCTTGTTATGATGCCGGCTTTTATGTTGGGTGGATACTTGGGGGCGGTGGTAGCCAAAAGGCTAAATCAGAAAACCGCCAAAGCGGTGATCGTCGCTTGGGGATTTTTGCTGAGCTTTGTGTTCTTCATAAAGGAATTTGGGCTTCTTTGAAGGCCTCTTCCCTTTCTTTGCACTTTATACACCTTCCACAATGAAGGACCTTCCCATTTCGTAAGATGGGATTGACGCAGGAAAAGGTCCGATGCAGTGGAACCCACTTTGAAAATCTCTTTACAATCTCTCCCTTTTCTATGCCAAAAAGGGGAACCTCTACTTTTAACCTTTGCTTTGAACCTTCTGTGATTAGCCTTTCCACCTCTTTAAGGTAGACAAGGTTGTTATCGGGAAAGGGATACAGTCCCAAACTACCTATGCCTATACTCTCCGCCCTCTTTGACAGGGCGTATCCTGCCACCGCAGTTAATAGTGTTAAGTTTCTCAAAGGAATAAACAGCTCTTCCTCTGTTTTTATTGCTTTGTATTTTTTATGGTAAGTTTTTAGAGACAGAACCTTTATAGGCATCAACTTTGAAAACCTTCTTTTTGTCTCTTGCCAGAGCTCAGTAGCTTTTACATACTCAAGCCTTTCCCAGGGCATTCCGCATTTAACATAAACCGGATAGACAACCTGTCCTTCCAAGAGCTTAAGGTATAGAACACACGTGCTTTCCACTCCTCCACTGAAAAGAACAACGCTTTTTTTCATGGCTTAACCACCGCCAAATAGACCACCACCAGACCACCCACCAGCAAGGGCAGGGCTACGATGTAGTTAAAAAGGTCGTATCTTTTGTACGCCTTTTCTTTGTCTTGGCTCTTTGGGATGTATACATTCACAAACCAAAAGTTTAGGACCTCCAAGGGCAAAAAGAGGAGCAACACAATGGGCAGTTTGTAGTTTAACCAGTTTATGTCAAAGCGATATTTAAGTAAATGTAGCATATAAAAGCCCATAGCAAGGGCAAGAACAAAGCCGGCTATCTCAAGGTTTGTCATCCATCGGTAGAAGTTTCTGAGAATGTGCTTGTCGCATTTGATATCTTTAAAGTTTCCATAAATCATAAAAAGCCCTAAGGAAGAGGAGGACGCAACCCACAAAAAGACGCCTATCAGGTGGAAGAACTTGGCTGTTGTGTATTCCACTTTGCTACCCTTTTTATGTAAGGATACAGAATTTTACCAACGTAAGGAATTTTTTTAAGGCGCACTAAGTCTCTTTTTGAAGACCTAACCAAAAAGAAAACAGCCAACAGCACAAAGGGAACCGTTGGAAGCAGTGGCAAAAATACACCCACAAGAGCAAGCAGTAGCAAAATTCCAGCAATAGTCCTGTAAAGGAACTTTCTCATGTTTGCCCGCCAATCATACTTATGCAAGGATGAATATAGCCACAAAGAAAAGTCTTTCAAGTTTTCTTTGGGTTAGAAACAAGCGCCCTTTCAAAGACCTGGTCTAAGTCTTTGACAAAGTGAAAGGTCATTTTGTCCCTCACGTAGGCGGGTAAATCTTCCAAAACCTCATCTTTGTTCTTCTCGGGAAGGATCACCTCATATATACCGGCCCTCTTGGCGGCGAGGATCTTCTCCTTTAGCCCACCCACCGGCAGAACCCTTCCGCGCAGTGTAACCTCTCCAGTCATAGCAATGTCAGACCTGACAGGTATATCTGTAAACAGAGAGAGCAGGGCTGTAGCAATGGTAATACCCGCAGAAGGTCCATCTTTGGGCACAGCCCCCTCCGGCACATGTATGTGCACATCCCAGTTGGAAAACTCTTCCGGGTTTATTCCGTAATCCTCTGCCTTGGACTTTATGTAAGACATTGCCGCTTGGGCGGACTCCTTCATCACATCTCCAAGGGAACCGGTAAGTATGAGATTGCCCTTGCCTTTGAACCGGGTTGCCTCTATGAGCATGATCTCACCGCCCACCTCCGTCCAAGCAAGACCTATTGCCAAACCAACCATTGGTGTATCTTCCTTATCTGTAAATCTCTTGGGCACTCCCAAAAATCCTTTAACGTCTTGGGCTTTTACCTCAAAGGGTGGCTTTTCGCCCCTTAGCTTTCTGAGGGCAAGCTTTCTTAGGATGGTTCCCAACTGCCTTTGGAGGTTTCTAACTCCAGATTCGCGGGTGTATCCTCTTATAACCTCCAAAAGGGCTTCCTCTTGAAATATAACCTCTCCCTCTTTAAAGCCGTGCAAGGGCAAAAGCTTGGGCAACAGGTGATTTTTGGCTATAAATACCTTCTCCTCCTCCGAATACCCAGAGAGGTAAATCACCTCCATCCTATCAAGGAGAGGTCTTGGAATTGTATCCACTCTGTTGGCGGTGCAGATAAAGAACACCTCCGATAGGTCAAAGGGCAAGCCTATGTACAGGTCTGTAAAGGTCTTGTTTTGTTCTGGGTCCAACACCTCCAACAGAGCTGCGGCAGGGTCTCCTTGGAAGGATATGGATATCTTATCTACTTCATCCAGAACGATCAGAGGGTTTTTGGTACCCGCTTGCTTTACTGCCTGGATGATCCGACCTGGGAGGGCACCCACGTAGGTTCTCCTGTGTCCTCTGATCTCCGCCTCGTCCCTTATACCACCCAAGGATATTCTCACGAACTTTTTACCCAAAGCTTCCGCTATGGATTTTCCAAGGGATGTTTTGCCCACGCCCGGAGGACCTACAAAACAGAGGATCTGCACCGCAGTGCTTTTACCTTTTGTAAGCTTCTTCACCGCCAAATACTCTATGATTCGCTCCTTTACTTTCTCTAAGTTGTAGTGATCCCTGTCCAAGATCTCTTTGACCCTTTCTAAGTTGTATCTGTCTTTGGTTTTTTTGTTCCAGGGCAATTCCAAGACCCAATCAAGCCAAGTTCTTATCACTCCAGCCTCCGCAGATTCTGGATGCATTCTCTCCAGCCTCTTTATCTGCTTTTCTATTTCTTCCCGCACCTCTTTTGAAAGCTTCAGCTGGGCTAACTTCTTTCTGTAGTTCTCTATCTCTTCCTTTTTCTCGTCAAGCTCTCCGAGCTCTTCTTGGATAGCCTTTAGCTGTTGCCTGAGGAAGTATTCCCTCTGCTCCTTCTCTATTCTTTCCCTTGCGGTGTTCCTGATCCTGCTCTGGACTTCCAGCATACCCACTTCGTTGGACAGATACTGATACACCAGCTTTAGCCTTTCGATGGGATCCAAGCTCTCTAAGACCTTCTGGGCTTCGTGGGACTTTATGTCCGAGATGGATGCTACGAGGTCCGCCAGCTTTCCGGGGTCCTCCAACTCCCTTATTACCATCAGGAGGTCCGGGATCACCTGCTTTCCTAAGGCTACCGCCCTATCCAAAAGCTCCTTTACAGCGGAAATGTATGCCCTGTCTTCCCTGCTAAGTTCCTCCGGGTTTATCTCCTTTTCATCTATAGCTTGAACCAACGCCCAGTAGTGGTCCTCCTTTTTGTAGTAATCCTTTATATGCGCCCTCTTTATACCCTGCACGAGTATTTTTAGCTTTCCTTCCTCCAAAGGTGTAGCCCGGATGATGTGGGCTATAACGCCCATAGAGTAAATGCCTTCTTTATCTGGCTCCTCCACGTTCTTTTCCTTTTGCAAGACCAAGAGGATTAGCCTGTCCCTTTTGAGGGCGCTCTCTATGGCTCTGACGGAAAATTCCCTGCCCACAAAGAGAGGAACAACCATGGCGGGAAAAACCACCAGGTCCCTCAGGGGCATGGCGGGCAGTTCAAACTCTTCCGACGGAACCTCCGGCAATCTGAAAAAGTCCTCCATCATCAACTTGTCAGCTCCTCCACAAAGGTTTTTGGGTCAAACTCCTGCAAATCCTCCAAACCCTCACCTACCCCCAAAAGCTTTATGGGAATTTTTAACTCACTGCATATGGGCACCACCGCACCACCCTTTGCAGAACCATCCAACTTGGTAAGCACTATACCGCTAACATCCACCGCCTCCTTAAAGACCTTAGCCTGTGAAAGGGAGTTCTGTCCTATTGTGGCATCCAACACCAAGAGGGTTTCGGTGGGCTCCTCTGGGTAGAACTTCTGAATGACCTGCTTTATTTTCCTTAGCTCCCTGATAAGTGGCTCCTTTGTGTGGAGCCTTCCGGCGGTATCTATCAAAACCACATCGTAGTTTTCTTTCTGAGCCTTTTCCAAAGCCTGATAGACCACCGACGCAGGGTCTGCACCCTCCTCCTTATAGACTATATCCGCTCCGCTCCTCTGAGCCCAAACCTGCAATTGTTCTATTGCTGCAGACCTGAAGGTATCTCCGGCACAGAGCAGAACCTTTTTCCCTTGACTTTTGAACCTATAGGCGAGCTTTCCTATGGTGGTCGTTTTTCCAGAGCCGTTGACCCCCAAAAAGAGATATACCTTACCCTCCTTTAACTCTCCTTTACAGTTTCCTATGTAGCTCAGCAACTTTTCCCTAAGCACCGGCAACAGCTCTTCCCATGTCTTTATGTTTTTTCTTATTGCTTCCTTTCTTAGCTCCTCCACAAGTTGCTCCGCAGTTTTTACTCCAATGTCTGCCCTTATGAGCCTCTCTTCAAGCTCCTCCAATAGTTCTTCGTCTACCTTTCTCCCTGCAAAGATAATGCCAAACTCAAGGAGTTCCCTCGTCTTTTTCAGACCTTTGCGGAGCCTTTCCAAAAAGCCCTCTTTTTTTACCTCCACAAGACCGAGCTTTTTCTTTATCTCCAAAATGTGCTCTTCCAACTCCTTCTTTTGGATTTCGTTTGCCAGCTTAAAAGCCCTCTCAAAAAACTCAAGGCTTTCTTTGGGCTGTGCCTCCTTCAAAAGCATCCCAGCCCTATAGAGGCTCTCATAGTCTCCCACCTTGGAGTACTCCTCCACCGCCTTTTGGATCTCTCCCACTTTTTCGTAGAGAAGTGCCCTTTCTTTGGCGGTGGCTAAGTTTTTATCGTAGTATTCCACCAGTTGGTAGGCATAGTAATACTTGCCCTCATCCATATAAAGCTTAAAGAGAATGGGTCTTAGCTCAGGGTCTTCTTTGAATCTTTCTAAAATTTCTATAGCCTTGTCCTTTTTACCCTTTTCTATGAGCTTAAGAATGGCAGATTTATCTCCCTTTTCCGCTAACCTTTCCTCTTCTGACTTTTTGAAAAAGCCAAACATTTCACTTCATAGCTTCTACTGCATTGACTATATCTATTAGCTCGTAGGTTATGGACTCTTGCCTTGCCTTGTTGAAGATCAAGGTCCATGTCCTTATAAGCTCGTCCGCGTTGCGCGTAGCATTATCCATAGCCACCATCCGGGCAAAGTGCTCCGCTGCGTTGGACTCAAGCATAGCCCTGTAAAGCTGATAGTTCAAATAGAGGTCAATGAGCTTGTTTATGAACGTTTCCGCATCCACCTCAAACTCGTAGGAGCTATAGTCTTGCTCTTTTTCCTCTATTCTTTCAAAGGGCAAGAACCTTCTAACCACAGGCTTATAGCTTGCCCTTGTGATCATTTCATTGTTTATTAGATACACTCCGTCTGTCTCCTTGTTTTGGTATCTTTGCCGGACTAACTCGCCCACCTCTTTAACCACATCAAAGTTGATCTCCTTTCTAAAGACCTCCTCGTAAGCCTTTAGAACCTTCCAGTTTCTCTTTTGGAAGTATTGGGCACCCTTGCGTCCTATAAGGATAAGGGATACCTCTATGCCATTCTGATTTTTTTCTGCGATAAGCTCTTCTGTCTTCTTTATTACGTTTGAGTTGAAGGCACCAGCCAAGCCTCTATCTGCAGTTATAAGAATGATATCAACCTTTCTTTCTTCCCTAACCTCCAAGAGGGGATGCGCGCTCATATCCACATGGGCAGAAAGGTGAGCAAGCACCTCGTAAAGCCTTTCTGAGTAGGGTCTTGAGGCGTATATTGCCTCCTGAGCCTTTCTCAGCTTAGCGGCGGAGACCACCTTCATAGCGTTGGTGATCCTTCTGGTGTTCTTTATACCTTGAATCTTTCTTCTTATATCCCTTGGAGAAAGCTTTGGCATGGCATTTAAATTATAACACAGACTCCTTCCCTCTGCTACTTTGTGTTATAATTCTAAATAGCCTGCATAGGGGAGCTTGAGGGTCCAACTTGGACCCTTGTCAACTTGGCAACTGAATAGGTGGGCAGCGTTTTTATTTTGAAAATCTCAATTTTAGCAGAGAGATGGTTTTGATTTTCAAGCTTTTCGGGTAGTAGTCTCACCGTAAAGCCGTAATTATGTAATGCCGTAATGCCGTAATTATGGTCGGTGGCAGAAAGCGTTGGGAGACAGAGATTTGAGTTTAACAATAACATACTCAACTTTGCATGATCTCGGATTTCGGAAAATTAACTTCATTTGAAAGGGGTGCCCTATTGACAAAATTATTGATACGTCTTATTTTAGTTAATGTGGTCGTTTGGGGTTCCTAATGTACCGTGTGGAGTTGAAAGATACATAGGTATTTGCATCAACCGGATCAGGAACAAGGTTCCTAATGTACCGTGTGGAGTTGAAAGTCTTTATCTTTTGTTATTATAGTGAGCATGTTTCCGTTCCTAATGTACCGTGTGGAGTTGAAAGTCTTTATACACAGATTTTATCCGTTTGAGTTCCCTGATTAGGTTCCTAATGTACCGTGTGGAGTTGAAAGCTTAAATTATCAGTGCTACTCCACTCGCTCCCTTTCGGTTCCTAATGTACCGTGTGGAGTTGAAAGTTATATGATGTTTTCAAGTGCTTCTTTAAGCAAAGCGTTCCTAATGTACCGTGTGGAGTTGAAAGCAGAAAAGACAAGGCAGGGTCCTGCGAAATCACATCAGTTCCTAATGTACCGTGTGGAGTTGAAAGTATTCAAAGAATTTCCCAAACCCATCAATTCCCGTTCCTAATGTACCGTGTGGAGTTGAAAGCTTTCCTTCATCGTCAGCGTGCTTGAACATAGCTATGTTCCTAATGTACCGTGTGGAGTTGAAAGGTTTTTTATGATGTTATGATGGATGAGCTGGGTTTATGTTCCTAATGTACCGTGTGGAGTTGAAAGCTACTATAGAGAACGCTGTTCTTATCCTCACCCTCCCGTTCCTAATGTACCGTGTGGAGTTGAAAGTTTCAAGATGCACGAAACCTAACTCCTTTAGTGCTGTTCCTAATGTACCGTGTGGAGTTGAAAGTGCTGTCAAGCCTAAGCTTTAGGTTTGTAATTAGCAGACGTTCCTAATGTACCGTGTGGAGTTGAAAGAAATATATGAAAAAGATTTCCTATTTCTGAGAAAAAGTTCCTAATGTACCGTGTGGAGTTGAAAGGAGTAACATCTGAAGGACAAACAGAACCAACATTTTTGTTCCTAATGTACCGTGTGGAGTTGAAAGAAAAATTTTTCAATTTGTCAGTATGTTCCGGTGGCTGTTCTAAAAATCCCTCATTGGTATAAACTGCAGGCTAACAAACATCAAGCTTAGAT
>Ga0081473_130462_pt1 | contig 19266 bp, 18 predicted proteins | sample CisSprmetagenome_FD_70977 | JGI IMG/M metagenome (GOLD analysis project Ga0081473, IMG submission 70977) | Hypoxic/sulfidic aquatic microbial communities from Cistern Spring, Yellowstone National Park, USA v2 (version 2) | ecosystem: Environmental > Aquatic > Thermal springs > Hot (42-90C) >...
CCGGCCTCAGCTACCTCTGCCTTGACCGCGAGCTTCACCGCGCTCAACATGGGCTTGTAGAAGACTACTTTAACTCCCTCAGCGTGCTGCCTATACGAGTTTAGGATCTTCTCAATCCACCTAGCCCTTGCAGCAGCCCTGGGGTGGGGGACTCCATCCCTGAGCTTCTCCCTGAGTCTCTGAATTATTCTCTCCCTGATCTCCCCGTAGGATCCGAGTACCAGGTACTCACCGTGGTTGAGTATAATGGAGGCTATCGCCCTGTCGTTGAAGCCGAGGTCGAAGAAGCCGTGTGAGAACTTTATGTCACCCGAGTAACTCCTCTTCAAAACCCCCACCACAGGTGTACCAGTCTCCCACGCGATCTTGAGGGCTTTCACAGTGTAGTCCGTAGCCTTCTTCATGATCTCTAGGGCATCACCAGAAACCTCAGCCTCCACCTCCTCCCCGTACCTCGTCAGCACCTCTCCATCAACAATAGCGATGTCGAAGCCCAGCTCACCCCTCCTCTTGGCCTCCAGAGCCTTCAACAACGCCTCTCTCTCATAGACCTTCGCCTCAACCCCCGCTAAATCCCTGTCAGGGTGGTGCTCCACGTACGCCCTGACCCTGGGCGGGCCGCCGCATGAATTACCCATCACTATCTCAGCCACCTGTATAATCCAGACGTACCCGCCCGCTATCTCTATTGGTGGGACAGTGAAGCCTGAGTCAACAGCGTAGACGCAGAGCCCCCCAGTGTAGTCTCCGAAAGACTTCACCAACCCCTCCCTACGCAGCAGATCCCCCAGCTCGGAAACAGCCTCGACACTCCCAGCATTCTCCAGTATCTTATCGACAACCCTGTCTAACTCTCCCGCGACAAGCTCTGGGACAACGCCGAGAGACTCTTCATCTCTCAGACCTGCTTCACCTCAATCAACACAGGGTACTTCAGCGGGTTGCCGAGCCCCGCGAAGTAGAACTCCCTAGTCGCCAAGATCGCTATGTCCTCGTAGTCTATACCGCCGAGGTCGAGGACCCCCTTCAAGTTATCTAGGTCTCCAGGCGTCTGCAGCTTACTGAAGAAGAATGTGTTAATATTATTCCTCACATCAGTGCTGAAGTCTATTATCCTCTGGCTAGCCAGCACAAGGCCCAGACCCCACTTCCTACCCTCCCTAGCAGTCCTCTCAATAAGCTCATTCGATGGCCAGCAACCCTGCCCACACGCGTAGTTGTGTGCTTCATCGATCACCACAAGTGTGTTCACGGGTTGCTTCCTTTCATCTATGTAGCTCCAAATCCTCCGTAGCACTGATGCCACGAGATACCTCCTCTCCTCCTGCATCACGGAACTCAAGTCGACGACGACTAATCTATCTCGTTCTAGTCTCTCAAGTATGTCTTTACTGCTCGTCTTTCGCTCATTCAGGGACTCAACAAACCTTTTCTGTAGAGAAATTAACACTGCGGGCCTCTCCTTGTGCATTTTTGGTGAAATAAGTTCAGCAACGACTTTGAATAGTTCTACAAGCACTGGTGTCTTCCACTGAGTCTCCTTAATTTTCCCCTCTAAGTCCACCGTCTCGATCATCTCTGGCAACTTTGATAATGCGTCTTTCACTTTATCCTCATCTAGCTCGACACTTGTTTCTTTTCCATGTGTTTCCGAGTATCCATGGAGACCCCGGCTTTTTTGAAGCTGACGTAAGTCCCCATTGTATAGGACATATAGAGCTAGGGTAACGTAGAGTACATCTTCACCAGCATCCTTAACCGAGGTCTCTTTCTTCAAGTACTGGAATATGGACTCGAGGTCTTGTGTTACCTTGGAGCTGTCTATCACCTTATCCTTGAACTCCTCTACTACGGCATAGTCTTGCCCTGAGTGGTCGAAGACTATGACCTTCCAATTGGTTTTCGCGAGGACTTCTTTTACAAGGGCCACAACCAGTTTTGACTTACCAGTCCCTGTTGCCCCCACTACTCCTATGTGGTATTTGAGTGCTTCTGGTTTTAGCGGTATGGGTATCCCGCTGAACTTGTGTTTTCCAAGTTCTAGGCCTGCCTCTAGTTTTAGATTTACATCGCTCGGGGACTCTACAAGGTAGACCTCGCTCCTCGGTGTCGGTGGTTGTCTTGGCGGTGTTAACTGGCCTTCCGGGAGTAGTACACCGAGTACTCTCATAATCGTGGCTTCGAAGACTACTTCTCTGCCCTGCCTCGCTAACTCGGGGTTGTCTATGACGTTTGACCTCTGGTACTGGCTTAGCAGTGGGTCGTACATTCTAGGGCCACGTACTACTCCAAAGTAATCCACGCTCTTCACATCATCCTTGATCAAGGTGAAAGCGTCTTCTTTCACGTAGTTTTCACAGCCCTTATACACGTGGACTGGGACAACGACAGGAGAAGAACCGCTCACGACTACTCCTATGGGTCTCAAAGACTACACCACCCCTATACTATGGCCTGGAATATGTTTATCTATTTCCCTCACCGCTCTCCTCCCTCCTGCCAGCCGATCCGAGGATGGCGAACACTATTGCCGCGACGATAATGACTAGGATTGTTCCAGCGACTACTCCACCTATAAACCGCGTCCTCAACCCCTTCTCCACGCCGAGGGAGATTAAAGCACCACTACCCCAGGTGACGCCGATAACTATTAAAGCACCCTCTGCAAAACCCGCATAGCCCTGGCTTAAGTGTATAAACCCATGTGTCGCCAAGAACAGTACTACTAGTGAGGATACAATGGTCACTGCCACCCCGTAGACTAGTCCCTCATAGAATTCGCCCCAGGAGTCTTCTTCCCTCTTCACTTAGAGCCCCCCCGTTTGTCTATTGTATTCTTTGTTGTAACCGGGGCGTGTGTCTAGCGGCAGCGTCAGCTTCAACTCTGCTAATCGGTATACCCTAAGTCTCTTCGCGACCGGATTCACGTTGAGGTAGCGTAGTCTCTCGTTCTCCCCCGCGAGGTAGTTGACTAGTGGTCTAACACTATTAAAAGCCACACCCACACCTCTCCCAGCAGGCTTCTCCAAGGAGAGCCCAGTGAATTCTAAAACTTCACGCAGAGCACTCCTAGAGCCGAGTGATGATAGATCATATTCGGGAATAGACTTGAGCTCCATGATCAACTCAGACTCAATGGGTTTGAAGAGAACCTCAAGGATTACGCGTTGACAAAGTGAGGGGTTTCTCAAGACATCCCCGTTATTTATTTCGAATGGGGTGACCTCTTTAAAAATAAAATTCAACGGGATTCCCCGTTACATCAAGGACTTCTCGGGGTCAAAGGACAACAAAGAACGGTGCCCGCTACTAGTAGTAATATAATGCCTCGAGGAGGCGCAACATTGGCTAGTGGTAAAGCACACTATACAACCAGTGGGTTGAATATCTACTGGGGGTTACGGGCCCGTCAAGAGGTGGATCAAGAGTGGTGGGATAAGAGCCAGGCGAGTAAGGAGAAAGTGGTTGACACTCGCGAGTGGACTCAAAGCACTTCAACCAATTATATGAGAACTAAAGGTGTGTCTAGGATAGTCATATATGTTAATAGACCATTATTTGAGGAAGAAGTGACTGTTAAATGGGTTGAAGGGGTTATGGAGAGAGTTATCGAGGAAAGGAGGGTAGAGCGGGAGAGGGCCCTTAATACCGCCCGGCGGTTTATTGAATGCGTGGAGGGTAGGGTAAAGCTAGCCCTCGCACTTGTATACGGGAGCTATGCGAGAGGCGACTTCAACGAGTGGAGCGACATAGACGTGCTACTAGTGGTGGAAGACAATCTACCATGGAACCCCTTGAAGAGACTAGAGCTTGTGGAGGAGTGCCTCCTCCAAGCGCCCGGCGTGGAGCCCCTAATACTATCAACCAGCGAGCTCGATAGACTCCTCGAGAAAAACCAGTTAATAAAGAAGATAATAGAAGAGGGGGTAATACTAAGAGGCAACGAGAAAAACTTGTTATAACAGACCCCTCCTTCCTGGATACACGATGTGAGCTCTAGTGCCCCGAGATCCATTAACCCGTGTTGGCTATACTGACATCTCACTCGTTGTGAATCCTCACGTACAGTGTTGTTGCTTGTCAATGAGTCCTCGTGTCTTCTTGTCTATGCGTTATTGAGAAGGGGCTTACAAGATACTCCTATAATCATGATTGCATGGCCCGCTCTCGAGAGGGCTACGCCTTATACAAGGATTGCTGTATCTTTACTTGGGTGTACCTATTAGTGTTTAGTGCAAGATGAGGGGATGGGGCTTGAAAAAGAATGTGGGAATACGTGGGATAGAGCTAGTCAGCCAGGAGAGACCTATGAGAGTATTCTCAGAGAGCTCGAGAAGGCATGTTGGAGTGATCCCAGGGGTTTTCAGTTATGTCTACAAGAGAGGATCGTGATAGTGGTTGAATTCTCCATATTGGCAGTGTTTTCATGGGGCTTAGAGTCCCTAAATGACCCCTGCATTGAGATGTGGTTCCCGGTTGATAGTGTCTCCAGGGAATACTGCAGTTCTGTGTTGAATGCCTGCGAGCGGGGTCATCCTGATTACTGCGACCAGTTAAATGCGGATCCGGGTCGTTAGTAATGTATGGGTAGCTGGGTTTATGTATTCGATGATGACTCCGCCTACCACGTCTATGGTTTTTCATAGGGGTCATGGCCCTTGTCGTTGGGGTTAACATAGGGATTGAGTCATACGAGCGCGACCTATTGTTACCTGAATGCTACTATGTATTCGCTGGTTTACCAGCGGGTTTCCGGGTAAATAATAGGCCTCACAGGGGTCACTGGTAAACGTAGAAAACTACCTGCATCAATACTAGTCGCGCTTGCCTCAACGTACTTCACATCTTACATAATGGATAGTAACAAGAATTGCTGGGAGTCTATATCGTTCCTCCACACGTGGTGAACCATCCTCGCAACATCAACCCTCACCGGGATTGCCTTAGCAATCATAATAGACATAGTGGTGGGAGATGAAGAGAGCTAAAAGGTGGCGATAGCCCGTGGTTACATCCCGGAGCCTAGTTCCGCACCGGAACTATTAAATTCTTCACACGTTGCAACACCACTAGGGTACTGTGAGGGCTGATTCACGTTGAACCTGCTTATGGCATCTCCATGAGCTTGACTGAGAGGTCTTTGTCTACTATTAGCATGTGTTTGTTTGGTATTTCCAGCCAGTTCTCCTCCGTCAAGGGCTCTGATGCCACTAGTACTGCTTTCTCGCCGTGTGCTAGCTTAGCCCTTATCAACTGTAGCGTGCTCTCTGAGAGCTTGTTTAGGGATAATGGGCCTTGAGGCCTCTTAAGGTAGTATAGTGTGTAGTACTCTAGGCTGTGGTTTGCGTATCGCAGTGCGTAGAGCTGGTGTCCATCACTGGCTAGGAAGTTGAGGGAGCTGTATCTAACCTCCTCCTCGTTGATCTTCTCCAGAGCCCTTCTAATCCCCTCCAAGAAACTGCCCGCATCCACTGCTTCTTGTACTATGAGGTGGAATAAGACCTCGGAGTCTGTTTCGCCCTCGAAGTCACTGTATTCCTGTCTAACCAATCTAAGGAGATTCCTTCGATCCACCGTGCCATTATGGGCGAAGACGTAGCCCTTGTATAGCCATGGGTGGGTATTCCCCAGTGTCTTCCCTCCCGTGGTGGCCAGTCTTACATGCGAGATTATAATCAGGCCTCTAACCCTCCTAGCAGTTGAACGAGCCCTCTCCGACCCGTAGAGCGCAATGGGCTCCTTGACCAACTCCCATTCCACTCCATTAAACCATGCAATACCCCAGCCGCTGGAATTGAAGTGGGAGAGCTGAATCATACTGTTCTCAGCGTGGTAGAAGCTGAATTCAACGTCCACGGGTATATTAGCGTATAATCCAAACAACCTGCACAACCAGTGATCACCCCGGATTCGACATCTCTCTAAACCAATAAATCAATATCGTCCACACGTCTCTTGAAATTTTGCTCCGCTGACTAATAATTCGTTCAGAAAAAACCCTAACACCAGTTTAGCCGGCACAACCATATTCACCTTAGTGTTCACAATCTCTGTTGCTAGAACTAGTTGGATGATTCGCGGTACACCCAGCAACATGCCTGAGACTGTAGTCGATCATTCGTTCTTAACAACATATGACTGCATGAATTTGATTCCGAGACTTAATGATCCAAAATCGATTTAAAGACAGTTTCATACCCGATCATACATGTCATTGGGGAAGCCCACATAGGAGAACGTTGTTAAAGCAGCAAGATTCAGACTAGGAGGCATTAAAATTCGAATAAAGTTAGAAGTCGTGGAGAGAAACCGATAATGATATTGTTAAATTGTTAAACAGTTGTAGAGGTGGTACGCGGAGAGCAAGAATAAAGAAGCATTCCCTGCAAAACTCTGCAACCAAACAACCACCTACATTAAAGGCGTGGAATACGCGAAAATTAGTTACATATTAAATAATATTTCGGAAGCTACATACGCTGAGATAAAGGAGCTTTCTACTATACTAGGGGTATGGGATACAGTTAGCAAATTGGTGAATGAGGATTCAAGGAATAATATTTGAAAAAAGGGTATTCAATTACATGGGCAAATAGTCGAATTAGCGAATAACCCTCAAATAATCTATCTATTGATGTGGGGTTTCTTCACATTCACGATGAACTCTTCGAACATTGACTCAAATGTCTCTTGATCAATGATTACCTTACCTTCTCCTATAATGGATTTCGCTGGTGGGATTTCTTTATAAATAGTGCTTCTCTCGGATAATCTTTCTTCGAAGGTTGAAACGTTTTCATTGATGTAGAATATTCCAATCGGTATTCTATCATCCCACTCGAGGCTTTTCTCCACTGCTTTAAGGTATTTCGGTAAAGTCTCCTCGTCTTTCCTAACAATAGGGTCAAAGTTTGGGTCATCTTCAAGTTTATATATTCTCTTCTTATAGAATTCCGCGGTATAAACGTCGTTGAAGGTTACACAGGGTTGAAGAACATCTATGAATGCTGCTCCTTTATGCATAATCGCTTTTTTAATTAATTCTCTTAAATGATTAGTATCCATCGCGTAACCCCTTGCCACGAAAGTATACCCTGAAGCCAGGGCGAGGAGTACTGGGTTAACTCTCTCATGGATATTCGGCCAGTATAGGGCTTTTGTTTTTACTCCAAGCGGTAGAGTCGGCGAAGCTTGACCCTTTGTTAATCCGTAAACATTGTTGTTGTGGAGTATTACAGTTATATCTATGTTTCTTCTTCCAAGTGCAACGAAATGGCCTGCCCCTATCCCCAGTAGATCACCGTCTCCCCCGTGTACTATTACTTCGAGTTCAGGATTAGCTATCTTTATGCCCATCGCGAATGGGATAGCTCTACCGTGCAATGTATGTACTCCGTTGACGTTAACGAAGTGTGCTATTTTACCCGAGCAACCTATACCTGAGACGATGACTGTCTTAGATGGGTTAACCCCAAGGTCTTCTAGTGCTTTAATTAAAGCACTGTGTATACCGAAGTTGCCGCAACCAGGGCACCAGTCTATCCATAGATCCGTCTTGTAGTTCCACTTACTCACCATAAGTCAACACCACTCTATCCGTCTCCTTACTGATGATCTTATCCAGTGCGTTGAGTATTTCGCCTAGAGTTATAGGTCTACCAGTGTATTTGCTGATCTTCTTGTCGACGTTTACACCCGTTGTCTGCCTAATTAAGCCCGCAATGTTTACACCATAACTATGTTCAACTGCGATCAGACGGTCTTCCGGAACAAATCTAACAATGTCTCTAAATTCATGGGCTGGGAATGGCCACAGCAACTTTATGTTCAAGTAACTTACCTTTAAACCCCTCTCTCTGAGTTTGTCAACGGCGTCTAAAGCTACTCCTTTCACGGAGCCCCATCCTAGTAGTAAGTACTCGAAATCGCTTCCTCCATACAACGTGAACTTATAGTCTAGTGAAATGGATTCGAGGATAATTTTATATTTCTCTATTCTCTTGGAGTACATTTTTACACGTATCTCAGGGTCCTCGGATATATGCCCGTGTTCATCGTGTTCGTCTCCTGAATACCACATGACGGTTTCCTCGCTTCCTAGTGGCGCCCTCGGTGAAATCAGTGAATTAAGGCTGAACCTCTTGTAGCCTGCTCCCCCTTTACTAATATTCCCTCTTTCAATCAATACATCTTTCAAACTAGGTATATCCATCGTTACTAAACTATTAGCGAGAAACTTGTCCAATAGATGTATAACGGGTACTTGGAATTTCTCAGCTAGGTTAAATGACATGATTGTATCATAGAAAGCTTCAATGTGATCTCCCGATGATAAAACAATCCTAGAGAACTCTCCGTGTCCTGCGAAAACCGCGTTGAATAAATCTGATTGAGCACCTCTCGTTGGTTGCCCTGTGCTGGCCCCGCCTCTCTGGTAATATGTTATAACTATCGGGGTTTCATTCATGCCAGCCCATGAAAGTCCCTCGATCATTAAATCGAATCCTGGGCCACTTGTAGAAGTCGAGCTTCTAACACCTGTCAATGATGCTCCGATAGCTGAGGTTATGGCCGATATTTCATCCTCGGTTTGAAGCACAATAAGTGAGCCAAGTGGTTGCTTATCCTTTGAGAATATATCACTGTGTTTCTCTAGGAGAACGCTTTCATCAGCTGCTGGTGTAATCGGGTAGTAGCTTTGATACCTCACTCCAGCAACTATTTTACCCATTGCAACTACATCGTTGCCTGATACAACCATGATCTTACTGTGTCTTGGCGCGGGTGGATCTAGTTTTACTAAACCAATGTATTCTTCAAGTTGTTTCCTCAGAATTCCGTAGATCGCGAAGTTCTGCTCAGCTATAATGGTTTTCTCTTTAAAGTACTGTTGAAACGCTTCTTTCACGGATTCGTCTTCAATCCCCATTATTAGGGCGACAGCTGAGACGATTAATCCACTTAGATATCTTGATAAAAATCTCGCGTTAATGTTGTATTTTTCACTCAGATTCTTTAAAACCTTGGAGTAATCAATGCCGATCGCTGATACGTGTTTATCTTCCGATAAGTGCTTTAGAATGCTTTTCACGTCGGGTTCTAACCCTAATCTTTGAATATTATTCTTGATTCTACTCTTAACGTGACTCTCCATGCTTGCAACTTCGCTCAATGTTCTACTTGACGCGTTTGTATCGTATAGTAAGACTCCTCCCTCCGAGATATCTAGGAAGTGTGTAAAGATGGTTTCAGCATCCATCGCCGCGATAACTTCTACGGGATAACGTAGAGATCTAGCTTGTCTATTTGAAGATATTAACATGTGAATATAGCTATGTCTCCCAGTTATATTCGAGTAGTATTCTCTATCCGCTATTAGCCAGTAGCCTCGTGAAGCTAGAGCTCTAGCCAACACGTTCATTGATGTCTCTACTCCTGATCCCTGGGGTCCCCCCAGGATCACCCCTACTTCTTTCAAGGAGAACACCTAGTCTCCAGGCATGGCTTCTTCCTGGATGAATTCGTCAATCTCGGGAACCGATGTTACGAGGTGTTTCCCTACGTGTTTCTCTAACTCATCTTCATCTGTTATCACTAAATTGCAGTTCATACAGTATAACCATTCTCCTCGACGTAGTTTGTTCTTGAGTTCTTCTATTGATGCCTCTTTGAAATTAGAGCACGGTACCTCTGTTTTACTGACCACTGTGATACCTAGTCTCAAGCATTGACCAATGTATGGTTTAAACATACTGGGCTTGAAGTATATACAGTGAATGCATTGTTCATTGATCAAACTAATTCACTCCTTTATCTCCTCTATTCTAATTGCCCCAACTGGACACACATCTGCGCCTGCCTTAGCGCATTCATATAGTTCCCCGGGTATTTCACCAATTGATAGTTTTTCATCGAGGTGAACACTGTACTTATCTACCACCTTGTTTTTACCGTTATCTGATCCTAGTTCAAATACATCGGGGCAAGTACTGGGTGCAGCTCCACAACCTATGCAGGTTTCTCTATCCACTATGACCCTGTACTTAGGCATAGTCCCACATGCAAAAAAAATGAAATATGGGGTATAAATACCTAATTATATCTTTCTAAAAAAGCATTTGATTGCCTCTACGCATTGTGAACAACTTATAATTAGACCATGATACTTATTCCTGATTTCAACGCAGAATGCACCGAGCGAATTCCAGAGCATTTAAAACCTTAGAGGCCCCCACCAAAACCCTGAATGCATGTTTCTCGAGAACACGGTTATTGATCAAAGTGAACCCCTATCTAATAATATTGGAACCGCCTGAAATACTAATCTCAAAGATCCAGGTGAATACCTCGCCTACTCAACCCTCCACTCATATAACCTCTGGAAGCTATTGATGGGGAAAACGAATGATCCATGCTGTTTGTGCTTCGATCGGAAATTCAATAAACAATGTTACATTTTACCCAGAAGATTTTGATGTTTGATCATTGAAAATACAGAGTGCGATGCATGACTAGGAGTGATTGTGTTTTGATAAGTTATCCACGGCAGTTTTCAGGTCGTTTAACTCCATGAAGGCCTCTGAGAGCATGTCGTGGAGGCGCCTCGGGTTTTTGTTTACTAGCTTCACCCCCTCGCTCAACGCATTCAACCTGAGTAAGGGTGGTGCCAGCTCAAGCGGGATTAGGTCTACGGGGATTTTAAGCTCCTTCTCCAGTTGCGAGGCTGCTTCGCTCAACTCTTCGAGGCTGACCGGTCTCACGGTGATAATCCCTATGTCAACGTCCCTTACAACACGCCTCCTGAGAGAGGAGCCGAATAAGACGGCTACCTCAACCCATCCAAACCTCTCTAGAACACTCTTAGCAACCCTGGCAACCACCTCTAAATCTACTTCATAATACCTCACGCTCATCCTGAGGCCAGCTCCCCGACCCTTGAAACAAACTCTTCAACGCACCTAAAATCCTTTTTAACGCTCTCGTACACGATCTCGTCTCTAACAACCCAGTACCTGTGGACAAGCAGGTTCCTCAACCGTACCATCGCCTCCAAGTCCCTTGCGCAACCCAAGCCAAGCCTGCTTGAAACCTCCCTGAAGCAATCGGAGTAGGACTCCGGCCTCAACCCATAGTAGTCCAGGGCTAGGTGGAGGCAGAGGGATGCCATGGATTCAACGAGGACGATCACATTGTACCTCATAGAATACCTCTCGTCAACATTCATCTCCTCGAATCTCTTGGATGCAAGCCGCTTCAACTCGGCTACAGCCTCATATACATGCTTAATCCTCGACTCCACTACACCCTTATCCAAGGACACGTAAAATACCCCTCTATCATCCACATGTGATCCGCAACTATACGTAATATTATTTTAGTTCCAGGGAGCATGGTCGAAATCCAACAACAGGCTCTGGGTGAGCGGGATCTCCCGACTCCCCCACAAATCTGATCCTCCCGGGTTCGATCACACGACTCTGCGCGCCCAATTAATCAGGAAGAGCGGCCTCGCAGGTGCTGTCGGGTTAAATCCATTATATCGTGCTTCCATTTTAGTGTGTGAAGACTTCCTGCAGTGAACCTAGGGGTTTAACTGGAGTGTGCTACAAAGCGAGAAGAATGTTTGAATGACGGTCACCAGGTTCTCGGAGATGCGGGACAATGCTCTGCAAGGGGAATTTTTCAGCTTCTACTAGGGGGGATGTAAACTCAATCTGGGGAGCGAGTTTTAAATTGAAGCCTGGTTGTATGTACATGTTTATATATTTAATCCCCCATATTTACGCCCGGTGGCCTCCTTGAAACTAAGTGAGGTCGCGAGGCTGGTTGAGTCAATTGTCCTCACACCCACTTACCGCCTGCTGGGTGTGGACTACAGGGGTAGGCTCGTCTACCAGAGCATGGAGGGGGGCTTCAACTCTATCTGGGTCTACGAGCCGGGGGATGGTGAGAGGAGGAGGCTTTCAACCAGCGTAGTCCACTGGGCGGGGGAGGTGAGCCTCGACGGCAGGCGTGTACCCTTCACCCGCGACGTGGGCGGTGGGAGGGAGCTCCAGGTCATAGGCTTCGTGGACTTGGCGAGCGGGAGGGAGGTGGTCTTGGAGGACATGGAGCCCGTGAGGATCCTCGGTTTCTGGGACACTGGTTCAGAGATAGCGTTCGCGGGGGCAACCAAGGAGAAGATCAGCTTGTACAAGGCTGGGGTTAAGGGTGTGGAGGAGCTGGCTAAGCTGAGCTCCTACGCTCACGTATCGTTCTTCGACGGGAGGCTTATAGTCGGCTCAGGGAACCTAAGGGGCAACTCTAGGTCGAGCGAGATATTCGTCTACGACCTAAAGGAGGGCGAGTTGAAGGTTGTAACCCCTAGGGAGGGGAGCGTGAACTCGAACCCTATAGTCAACGGGGAGGGGAAGATCGTCTTCGAGACAGATGCCTACTCCGGGGATGTGAAAGAGCTGGCGTTATACGACCCCGTGGAAGGCGTTTTCACAAGGCTCGAGCTCGGCGGCGAATACAGGGAGTTCAAGCCCGTGGAGCACTTGTACTACAGGGACTTCAACGGGGAGCTCTACGTGGTGGGGAAGAAGGATGGGAGGTCGAGGCTCTTCGTAGGAGGGAGGCTTATACCAACACCGCCTGGAACCGTGTTGAACGCTTACCCGTTTGAGGGCAGGATATACTACACCTACACTAGCTTGAGGAAGCCGGCTAGCATATACGTCTACGAGAGCGGGGGGAGCAGGGAGATCCTCGCCCCAGCGCTGCCGGGCGACGTCGAGGCTAGGCTGGGGGAGGTGGAGTTCGCGAGGGTTAAGTCGCCGGACGGGGTTGAAGTGCCGATATTCGTTTTCAAGTCGGCTAGGCCGAGGGGGGTCGCACTTGTCTACGTCCACGGGGGCCCGTGGGCTGAGACAGCTGATGCGTGGAGCCCGCTTGTAGCCGCCCCCGTTGCCCTGGGCTTCAACGTGGTTGCGCCCAACTACAGGGGTTCCACAGGGTACGGGGAGAAGTTTAGGCTAATGGATATAGGCGACCCTGGGGGCGGCGACCTAGTGGACGTTGAGTCAGCGACGAAGTGGGCCCTCGAGAAGGGTCTAGGCAAGAGGGCCTTCATATGGGGCTACAGCTACGGGGGCTACATGACCCTCTGGGCCATGTTCAACCGCCCCGAGCTCTACGAGTGCGGTGTGGCGGGCGCGCCGGTGGCGGATTGGGCGGAGATGTACGAGCTAAGCGACGCTGTCTTCAGGGAGTTCATCAAGATACTCTTCGACAACAAGATGGGGCTCCTCAAGGAGAGGTCTCCCATCACCTACGCCGGCAACCTTAGAGGCCACCTAACGATAGTGCAACCGGAGAACGACACGAGGACGCCTTTGAAGCCCGTGCTTCACTTAGCTGAGAAGCTAGTGGAGGCTGGGAAGACGTTTCAACTACACGTGATACCAGGGATCGGGCACGCCATAACATCCCAGGATAAGCTGCTCCAGCTAATGCTCTACGTCTCCCTCTCCCTCGACAAGTGCGGGGAGGAGCATTGACCCCGCAACGAGACCTGTGAACCCAATCCTTCTTTTAAGCAACCTCCTAGAGCCTAGGAGTTACGCTAGCCCGCTTGTTCTACGAGCTTAGTGTGAGGGAGATTGGGTAGTAGACGCAGACCCCTTGCTCACCCGGCTGGGAGCAGTACTCGAGGAGCATGTTCAGCCTCATGGTCAACCCTGTCGAAGAGGCGTAGCCTGTGAAACTCAGGTTCGCGGAGCCTCCCGCCGGGACTTGTATGAAGCTCGTCGCGGAGGAGACTATCTGCCCGGAGGAGACTGTTATCGGTGTCGAGGTTGTTGTTGAAGTGTAGAGGGTTACATTGCATGTCAACCCGGATAAAACGCTAGTGGACACATCTAGTATGAGCCTCGCGTAGTAGGGTTTAGAGGAGTCGTTGTTGATTACTGAGAGGAATACCATTGAGGTGTTGCTCGTTGATATCGTCGCCGTCACGTTGGCCGAAGTGTAGTTTGCACCCAGGTAAACCACCGCGCTCCCTTGTATTAAGTACACGTCGCCTCCCAGGATTGTGTCGCCTTGGGCAGGCTTGTAGACAAGGCAGACAGCCCCGCTGGGGTAGTAGACTGTGATATTCCCGTCCGTGCCGGTACCCACCACGATGTCAGTGACCACTGAAAGCTGAGTCGTCGAGGACGAGGCTGTAGCAGAGGCAACGATGTTTCCAAGGTTATCCCCGATGGAGATCGAGTAGCCTGGTATAGTGTTGTTGACTGTGACAAACCTGGGGTCACCGGTTGATATCTCGAAGTCGTCGAAGACCGCGTGCGCTCCGCCGACCACCACCCCGAGATAGGAGGGGGTTAGGTAGTAGCCGCCGCTCCAGGTGACACTCCCTACAGCGTTCCCATTGGCATCGTATACGGTGGCGTTAATGGTTGTGCTCGTACTGGAGACATTATAGTATGCGACTATAGTGTACCAGCTACCCGAGGTGTAGCCTGTTATCGTGGAGTAGTTTAACCTTGACCAGCCATTGGGGCCGTAGTACCATATTTCAACATAGCCGCGGGTGTCATATATTTCAATAGCAAACATGCTACTCTGGCTCGAGTCAATGAGGGACAGGCCGTACCAGCCTTTCCCGCCAAGGTTCTGCAGAAGTTGCGCCTTCACGGTAACCCATAGGCTTGGGTATGAGTTTAAACTAGTGTTGTAATAGTACTGAGATTCTCCCCCAATACCCTGATTATTATCCTTCCCCTCTAACCCATAACCCTTATAGCCTGTCGTCAAACTCCAGCTTCCACCCATGCTAGCCCACCCGGGGACTGGGTAGGTTTCGAAGTCTGTGTAGGCTATCGCCGTCCTATTCGTCCTAGCCATGCCACTACAGTAGGCTTCCCCAGCCCCGAGCACAACAGGCGGAGGTACAGGGCCTACAGTAATCTTGGCGCCATAATATGTGAACACAGCCCCGTAAGCCAGTTCAGCCACCACAAGAACTAGCAATACTAGTGGAAGCGCCTTCTCAAGCATCGCTGGCACTCAGCTTTGGCTCACTGATATTGATATATACAAGGCTTTTAATTTTTAACCAGAAAACGTAAGGTAGGCCTGAGGGCCGTTGGTTGAGACAACTGTAGGTTTCTAGGCCGCATATTATTATGTGGAGTGTGTTGAGAGTGTTCTCTGAACAAGGTGATTGCCGTGTGGAACTGTACAAATGTGTGTTATGAAATACCCTGGGGATGGGTTGGATGGTACAATCCCTTACACCTGGCGGAAAAACGGTAACTTTCCCCGCCTCACTCTACCTTGAGCTCCCTCTTCACGTACGAGTCTATCTCGTTGCCGATCTGAACCGACCTGTTGTATGCTGCCTCAATCGTCTTCATTAAAGCGGCTTTAACACCCTCGGACTCCATGACCATTAGGCCTCTTATCGTTGTGCCGCCGGGGGTGATCACGTCGTCCCTCATCTTCTCGGGGTGGTCGCCCACCGACTTGAGGTATGAGGCCGTACCCTCCAGGACGTCTAGTATGGACCTGTAGGCTAGGTCCCTTGGCATCCCAACCGCCACCGCCCCTAGTACTAGGGCGTCGACTATCTCCGCTATGAAGGCCGGCCCGCTCCCGACCAGGCTTGTCCAGGCGTCGAGGAGCTCCTCAGGCACCCAGTAGACGCCCCCCATGCACTTGAATATCTCCTCCACAACCCCCCTGGCGGAGTGGCTCCCCTCCGCCGTCGCCACGGCCGTAGACCCTTTCCTGACCAGCACGTTCACGTTCGTCATAGCCCTGTACACCTCGGCGCCCTCAAGCGCTGTCTTAAGCGTGCTCAACTTCACGCCAGCCATAACCGAGACAACGACCTTACCCCTCCAGACATCCCTGCCACACTGCTTCACCACCTCGGGGAAGTGGTGGGGTTTAACGCTGAGGATGACTATGTCTGCGGCTTCAACAGCCTCCCTATTGCTCCTAGTCGCCTCGGCGCCAAGCCTCCTCGCCCTCTCAAGGGTCTCATCCCTACGCCCCGTAGCGATAATCCTCACACCCCCGCAACACTCCCTGAGAGCGCTGATGATAGCTGACCCGATCCTCCCAGCACCTATAACCGCTATCACTTTATCAGGGCAACCCACCTGTGAACCACTCCTCCACCCATGCATCCAAGGCGTGTCGCGCGGGGTGAAATAGAGAGCGTGAACCGTGGTGCGGGAACACCCCCAGATCCCAATCTACCGCCCCCATGCTAGGATTCTGGTGAAGACTGGATGATTTTTATAATAGTTTCCACGACGCTCCGGGTGCTGTGCGAGCCGCCTAGATCCGGTGTAAGCACCCTGAACTCCTCGATTGCCCTGCGCACCGCCTCACCCAGGCTCCAAGCCTTCCGGCGTAGGCTTTGATCCCCGTGTTTCCCCGCGAGGTATTCCAGCATTAGCCTAGCGGCTTCAAGCTCCCCCACCGGGTTCGCCACCCCCTTCCCCGCGACGTCGAAGGCTACCCCGTGCACGGGCTCGAAGACGGCTACACCCTCACCTATCTGCGCGGAGCCGCAGAGCCCCAGCCCTCCCACAACCCCCGCGGCTACATCCGAGAGTATGTCGCCGTACAGGTTGGGTGTGACCAGGACGCCGAGCCTTCCCGGGTTCCTGACTATTGTGAACCCCGCTGTATCCACGAGTAGCTCCCGGGCCTCTACCTGCGGGTACCTCCCCGCGACCCTCAGGCATATATCCCTGAACAAGCCGTCGCTGAGCTTCAGGATGTTCGCTTTGTGTACTACAGCGAGGGTCTTGAAGTTGTTGGAGACAGCGTAGTTGAAGGCGAACTCGCAGATCCTCTTGGAGGCTAGGGCGGTTATGACCTTCAACGAGACAGCTACCTCACCGTTCGAGTACTCCGCCCCCACGTAGAGATCCTCCGTGTTCTCCCTGACTATGACGAAGTTGAACTCCCCCTGCGAGACACCCTTATAGCTCCTGAAAGGCCTGACGTTGGCGTATAGGTTCAGCTCCCTCCTTATGAGGACGTTCACGCTCCTAAACTCCTTCTCGTCGCTGGGGGTGTACAACGGCCCTTTGATCACCGCGTCCAGTCTCCTCGCTAAGTCGAAGAAATCCTCTTGTAGAACCCTGCCAGTCCGCTTGTAGTAGGAGTAGCCTCCCTCAACCCTGATGAACTCTGCGTCCACGCCCAGTGCCTCGAGGACTCTCAGCGCTGCTGAAACTATCTCGGGGCCTATCCCGTCGCCTTCGAGGAAGCCAATCTTGTATCTCCCAGCCATGGAGGCCTACCCCTCTTGTTGATGTACTCTACGATGCCCCCGTAGGAGATTATTTCCAGTATCTCCCTCGGGTAGGGTTTAACCTTCTCCTCGAAACCCTTGCTGACATCAAAGACAACACCCCTCTCCAGGTCCACTTCGACCACGTCCCCTGTCTCCGCCACGTCTGGTATCTGTTGGGCCACGACCACCGGGAGGCCTATGTTAATCGCGTTCCTGTAGAAGATGTGCGCGAAGCTCTTCGCCACAATAGCCCCCACACCCACTAGTTTAAGCAGCCTGGCGGCCTGCTCCCTGCTAGACCCCTTCCCGAAGTTCCTCCCAGCTACGATAACATCCCCCCTCCGAACCCTACTGTAGAACCCGGGTATAACCTCCTCGAACACGTGTGGGGCCATCTTCTCTAAATCGTCTATCGCCTCAAACTTGTATTTACCCGAGATGATGTGGTCGGTGCTAATGTTGTCGCCGAGCCTCCAGCACACCCCTCTAATAACCATGAAACCACCTCACGGGAGATACCCCCTCGGATCCGCTATCCTGCCCTCCAAGGCTGATGCTGCCGCGACAGCCGGTGAAGCTAGGTAGACCCTGCTGTCCTTGTGACCCATCCTACCCGTGAAATTCCTGTTGCTCGTTGAGACAGCCGCCTCCCCCGCTGCGAGCACGCCCATGTGGGCCCCTATGCAGGGGCCGCATGTGGGTGGGGCGAGCACGCAGCCAGCCTCAACGAGGGCCTCCGCTAGACCTCTCCTCAAAGCCTCCATCAAAACCCTACGGGAGGCCGGGGCCACTATGCACCTGACGCCTCTCTTAACCCTCCGCCCCTTGAGTATCCTCGCCGCAACCTCGATGTCCTCCAGCCTACCGTTCGTGCAGGAGCCTATGAAAACCTGGTCGACCTCCACGTCCACCTCTCTCACGCTCTTAACGTTGTCCACATCTGGTGGAGCAGCCACTAGAGGCTCGAGCCTATCGACCTCCACCACAAGCTCGTCCACGTAGCCCTCCTCTCTCCCCCAGTCAACCTCCCTGTAGACGCTGAACCCTCTCTCAGCGAGCCAAGCCCTCGTCACGCCGTCGACCGGGATTATAGCGGTCTCAGCCCCCATCTCCGTGCTCATGTTTGTGAGAGTCATCCTTGCGTCGATGCCAAGCTCCTTCAACCCGTCACCCCTGTACTCGACGGCCCTCCCGAGCATGCCGTCCGACTTGACCTCCCCGAGGATGTATAACGCTATGTCCTTGCTCATCACCCCCTTCGGGAGGCGGCCCGTCAACACCACTCTTACCGTCTCCGGGACCCTAAGCCATGTGCTACCGTACAAGGCTGCCACAGCCGCGTCGGTGCTGCCGACCCCTACACCGTAGACGCCTAGGGCACCTATTGTGGGCGTGTGGCTGTCTGCGCCCAGGACTACCATGCCGGGTCGAACCACACCCTCCTCGACTACAACCTGGTGTGATATGCCTGCGCCGACGTCGAATACTTTAACCCCCTTGGACTCAGCGAACCCCCTCATCCTCGCGTGGACTGTGGCTGCCGCCACGTGGGGGGCTGGGGCCGCGTGGTCTATGAAGAAGTACGTCCTCGCAGAGAGGGCTGCCGCACCGGCTTTCAGCTCTTTCTCGAACACGTCTATGATCAACGGTGCCGTCCCGTCGTGCGCGTAGACTGCGTCGACGCCCACTACAACTATCTCGCCCGGCGAGACATCCCTGCCCAGCGCCTTCGACAATATTGCGTTAACTAGAGGCATGTTTAGACCCCTTCTCCACGCACCCTAGTCTCAGCCTGGCCTCGCTGGGTATCACGCCTCTAAAGTACTTCTCCGCGAGCTCGAGCATCTCGCAGTCTGTGAGAGGCTCGCTACGACCATCCCTCTCGAAGACCCTGGTGATCTCATTGTAGACGGCGATTACTCTGGGGTCGTCTTTGCCAAGGGAGTCTAAGCCTATCTTCGTCT
>Ga0081473_123352_pt1 | contig 19255 bp, 23 predicted proteins | sample CisSprmetagenome_FD_70977 | JGI IMG/M metagenome (GOLD analysis project Ga0081473, IMG submission 70977) | Hypoxic/sulfidic aquatic microbial communities from Cistern Spring, Yellowstone National Park, USA v2 (version 2) | ecosystem: Environmental > Aquatic > Thermal springs > Hot (42-90C) >...
CTCGTAACAGGACCACTCATGACTACCAGGTAAGGAGCCTCATGAGCCTGGAGCATCCTAGCCAGGGCAATGTTCACTAGTGTAGTCTTACCCTCCGCACCACGCCCCCTATTCCACACCACGTGGTCAACGAACTGCCTATTCTCAATCCTAATTCGAGGCGTGATAACCTTAGCCATGGTGAAGACAACGTTGAGCCAGGCAACCCTCTGGTTAGCCCCATAATACTTTCCAAGCCAATTATAAACCTTGATAAGCCAGTTAATGCCATAATTCGTAGTGTCCAGGACGCCGTATGGGTCGATTAAGTCCCCGTCACCAAGGCCAGCTGAAATGGGCTTTACAATAGTCTTGATACCATTCTTAACCAACTTAGCGTACTTGACATCCCAGACAAAGTACCTGTTCCCAGCCCTCCTGTCAATAGCGTTTAGAAAGCCCTCTACGTCATTTGCAGTGTTTATTGTGATAATCCTCCCATCCTCACCCCAGGCCACCAGGAACTCATCATAATCCAGATACGGGTCTCTCACAACAGCCATTCTACGGGGCAGTTTGGCGACAACGTCAGAGTACACTACACCATCGGCAGTAGTGGACTCGACTGTAACGAGCACCGCATTCTCCCTGGCGTTAAACTCCGCTGTAATCCTCTTAACGCACTGGTCCCCCAAGTACCTCCTACACTCACTAACACTACTGAACCCAACCTCACTAAGCATTGCACCACTAAGGAGCCTAAGCCTATGACCAGGAACACTGACACGTGGCACTGGGGCTTCTTTGCCAATGGGCACTAACTCATCTGGAACGTGAGTCAGGCCGAATAGTTCCACAGCCTGTTTTGTGGCGTAGATTATGCAGTTGCCTAGTCCAGTGACCCAGGTGCAGGGTATTTCAGAGTCCCTAGCCTGCTGGCTCGTGATGATTAAGAGGCACCACTCACTATTACAGAATGGTTCAATTAACGTTGAACCATTCAACCTAGCCCCCTCCTTAGCCAACCCCTCGATGAATGCCTTCAACTGTTCACTGTCCCTTGGTGGGTTGAGGAGTAGCATGCTCACTTCCTCCTCACCTGCCTCACATCATGAATACGACAAATATCCAATAGGCACTGGGTGGGCTCCATGTAGATTGGTAGCCTAGCATGCATGACTAGGGCATCATCAATAATGAAGATTAGGGGCATGTCCACCCCAGCCCTAACCTCATGACACTCAGGGCCAAATAACCTTGGCACGCACTCCCTGTAAACTGCACCGTTAGTCATGTACCAGGCTACAATAGCAACATCAACAAGCCCACCGTACTGACCCCTCAACTCATCCACAACACCCCTAAGCCTCCAGGTGGCTGGCTCACTCCCATCGAGGACACTGTTGAAGTACTCGCTGAAGGCATTGTCAATGTACCTCAGCAATTCCTCAAAGCCTAGTGTAGGCTTTGCAAGCATCCTCCTAGCCGCCTTAATGAGGCGCAGGCTTTTGCAGGCGTAATCCCTAGCCACCCTATCACCCTTACGCATTAGGTAAATGTATGAATCCCTCTCACCATTACTCCCAACCGCAATGGCAATCCAATTCCCAATCCTACACTCCCCACGCCTCACGGCTAGTACAAGCCTACCCCAGGATTCACCATTCCTGATTGCCCTACTACTAATGATGCGGATGTACTTATGGTTAGTCACCTTGATAAGCCTAATTTTACCCCTATCCCCCTCTAGCCTTGAGGCCACTTGGCTTAAGCCATCGCCACTACCACCAACACCATCCCCACTACCACTCACGCTTGACCACCCTTAATCATACTTAGTTCGGTTTCCGAACCTGAATGCGTATTAATAAAGCTTAAGTTAGATTCTTAAAACTTTTAGCCAACTCGCATGTTGGTGGCCCGTGTGAAGTCTGTGTTCTGGTCTAAACTGCGTTTGGGTGGGTTGAAACTGATACTTGCCGCCTACGAGGCTGGGGGGAGTATTTGGATTGAGGAGGCCTTTGGGAGGGGTATTAGTAGGGATACGATATACAGGCTTGATGACCTTGAGGAGCTTGGGCTCATAAGGGTTGAGAAGAGGAGCCTTTTGAATAGGGCTAGGACTTACATTACCCTCACTGACCTTGGGAGGAAGATTGGTGAACACCTGAAGGCCATTGACGACCTGGCGCCCAGTCTTGAGGATGATGAGGGTGGGGAGTAGCCTACTCCTCCCCCAAAACCCCCTTTAAATAATCCTCAACAGCCTTAACAGCATCCACCGCACTACCTGCCTCAACCATGAAGCACTCCGAGTCACCACACACAATGTACTTGCCCTCGACCTCTGCCACGTAGTAGGCTCCAATCCTCCTGAGGTTTAGGAGTTTGGGCTTGGGGTTGGGTTCAGGCGTGGGCATGCTTGAGTACTCCCACTGCCTGTTAATTAGCGCTTGGATAGGTAGTTCACTAAAACTATTAGTATAGTAGGATTAAGGGTTGGAATTGGATTGTGTTGGTTTCCCATTGTTGGTTTTCCTGTATTCAACAACCTCGATTACGATGTTTAACACTGCCCCATTCTCATACCAATGCTCCCAAACCTCATTATACTCCACAGGGAGGTATATGAAGTACCTACCGCCAGCCTTGGTTAACTTCCTCCCAACCACCAGCATTGTCCTGACTTGGCTTATTAGATTGCCTGCCATATCAGTGAGGGTGCAGTGTGGGGTGTAATTAGGAGGCTCCCATGCCGTTTGATTAGCAGGACTGCTTAGCATGGGTGGTATGCATTACTGCACATGTGAGTATGAATGGTGTTTTAGAATTGAATGGTGAGGATGGTTCTGGGGCTCATTCCCTGGCGGGCCCGGTGGGATTCGAACCCACGACCTACGGCTTAGGAGACCGTGATAGTATGAGCGTTGAATAGCCAAGGCAGTATGAATATAAACCCCAGGCTGATAAGCAAAGTTGATTAGCATGCCTGCTATGCATGTATGGGGTGATATGAATGGACTCTGACCTGGTTAGGGTTGAGGCGATTCCTCAAGAGGCTAGGCGTAGGGTGTTTGATTACGTAACTAGTGTTAAGGGTGTTAAGCCCAGTGAACTTGGTTATGATAAGACCTACCTCAACAAGATTAAGCACGGCCTACCAATTAGTGACGAGTTCTTCAAGGCGCTACTCAGGTTCATTGACATTGAGGAGTACGCACGCCTAGTGGGCTCGGCTCCACCCCTGATTGAGGCGACGCCTGATGATGTTATTCGTGTTGTTAAGAAGGCGTTGGTGGATAGGTCGTTTAGGGACTTCCTATTCAACATGTTGCGCCAGGCCTTCGGTGAGGAGTTCAGGGAGTATAGGGCGTCCTGGACTGTGAGGGAGGCTGATGTTGAGGAGTTCATTAAGGCTAAGAGGCTAAGGGGTCTTAAGGAGAAGACTATCCGTGACCATGTCCACTACCTTCGCCTAGCCCTCAGTGAGCTTAACTGGACGCTTGAGCCTGAGGGCATTAGGGAATTCCTCGCTGGTTTAGCCGATGAGGGTGAGGAGCATGTTCTAAGGCATGTTACAGTAGCCTTAAAGAGCTTCCTCAAGACCGTTCTTAAGCCAAAAGACCCAGCCCTATTCAGGCTACTCTACGACTCATTCACCGTTTATAAGCCTAAGGCTAATAACCGCATTACGCTCCCTTCACTTGAACAGCTTAGGGAAATTTGGAGCCAACTACCGAGCATTGAGTCCAAGTTCTACTTTGCACTATTAGCAGAGACTGGATTGCGCCCAGGTGAGCCATTCACCCTAAGCCTAGGTGACCTTGACCTTGAACACGGCATGCTCCACATTGGCAAAGTCACTGAGACTAAGAGGGCTTTTGTAGCCTTCCTGAGGCCTGAGATCCTCAGGTGGGTTAAGCAGGTGTACCTGCCTTATAGGGGTGATTGGGTTGAGAGGCTTAGCAGGGGCTGGCTCGCCAGTGGTTGGTTCACACCTGACGTAGTCGAGAAGGCTAAGCAAAAGTTAATACCCTTTGAGCAATCCAGGCTTAGGAAGGAGATTAAGGAAACAGCCAAACAGGTTCTCAACCGTGAATTTGAACTATATGAGTTGCGCAAATTCTACGCAACATGGATGATTAGTCAAGGCGTCCCAGAAAGCATTGTTAATACCCTGCAAGGTAGGGCACCGCCAAGTGAGTTCAGGATACTTGTTGAGCACTATTGGAGTCCCAGGCATGAGGAATTGAGACAATGGTACCTACATTATGCGCCCAGGGTATGCTGTACTTGAGACTTCTCACATTGCCTCCACCTCAGTTAGCTTTAGTTAATTCATCAATCTCTGCGAGGATTCAGGAACTTTAAATGCTAATCTTAAAAAAGTTTTCTTTGGGTAAGTTATGTACATGAGTAGCGCTCGTGGGGGTAGGGTTCATGAGGAGGAGGTTAATATTAGGATTGCTGACTTACTTAGTGAGGAACTCGGCTTGAACTGCAGGCCCGAGCGCCCTAGCGGTAGGAGGAGGCCTGATATTCGCTGCTACTACAGGGGGTTCAACATTGTAATAGAGTCATCCTACGATAGGGGTGATGCAGAGGAGGATGCCAGGAGGAGGATTGAGAGGGGGGAGGGTTTCGACATTGCAATAGCACTGTGGCTTAAGGAGGGGGATAGGTACCGTGCTGATTTAGGCGTAAGGGAACTCAAGGAATTGATAAGGGGTTCAAGATTCGACGTTGCGCTCTTCACCCCATCCCCCCAGACAGAGTTGTTGAGGTTCATAACTGAGAGGGTTAGTACCGCTAGGTTAAGTGCGGGTTGGTTCATTGATGTTAATCTAAGCTTCATCAGGGATTTGGTTAATAATTCTATAGAGTATTTAATCGAAGAGGGTGTGGTTGAGGGGGTTATTGAGGAGGTTAATAAGGGGCTTGTGAACTTCATCACTGCGCTTGAGAATCAGCCCCAGAATACTTGGCAGAGGATATATGATATCCTCTACAGGCTTTATGGATTACAATTAACGGAGACCAGGGATGCTGAGGTGGTTTACGGCCAGGCAGGATTATCAACACTACTATCCTCCACATTCTACGAGCATGTCCGTGCGTTACACGGCTTAAACTCACTTAACGCATATGTTAATAGGTATGGGCCTATACAAGGCCTTATAAAAGCCCTTGAGGACTTACTGAAGTTCGACTACAGGACTGCTGTGGAAATGACTATTGAGATTCTAAGTACACTACCCCCTGAGGCGAGTGGTGCCGTTAGGCAATTGATTGAACTTGGGGTTAAAATCGCACAGGAGAGGTACCTGTTGAGGAGGGACTTCGCTGGCAGGGTTTACCACAGGATTGTTGGGGACATTGCCCATAGGAAGGGCTTCGCCACCTTCTACACTGAAGTACCAGCCGCCTACCTACTATCAACACTAGCCGTGAACACACTATTCGGCACTGATGAGAAGCCGATTACCATGCTAAGTAAAGATGAGGCTCAAGCCATTGCGAGTAGGGTTAGTGGCACTAAGGTTGGTGACTTTGCCTGTGGTAGTGGTACCCTATTGACAGCCGCATACAGCTCCCTAATGGGCTTGGAGTCAGCAATCAAACTATACTATAACCTGGGCATTAACCTTGATGACATTGGTAAGGCTTTGATTGAGGATGGCGTGTACGGTATTGATGCATTGAGGTACGCCTCGCAAATAACGGCAATAAACCTAGCCCTAATAGGCCCACAGGGTAAGATAACTAGGGAGAATGTATTCACAATTTACCTGGGCATATTGAATGAACCCAATGCACCTTACAAAGGCCCCTGGCTAGGCTCACTTGAACTACTCAATAATGGAAAGCGTGTTGGGGGCATCCTAGCATTCATCGAGGGTGGTTTACAGGGTGCCGTGGAGAGGGTTAGTGTCAGTGGTGTTGAGGGCGTGTTCACAATACCTAATGAATTTGACCTAATAATCATGAACCCACCCTTCACTAGGGCCACAGGTAGGACTGAGGCCTACGGTGAGAGGAGGGGTTTATTCGGCTTCATTACAGATGAAAAGAACAGGCAAAGCCTACTTAATAATCTTAATAAGGTTAGAGATAGGGCTGGGGACTTCCTCTCCAATAATGCTAAGGCTAGTAAGGGCCTGTTCCCGCCTATTATCCAGGGGATTATTGAAGGTAAGGGTGACCTTAGTGGGTACTTGGATATTGGTCAGGCTGGGGAGGGGTTACTATTCCTATACCTAGCCCACAGGTTCATTAAGGATGGTGGTGTGGTTGCCTTCGTCCTCCCGAGGAACCTCCTAATGGGTGTCTCGTGGTTCCTTGCCAGAGTCCTCCTAGCCACCAAGTACCACCTTAAGTACGTTATTGTGAGTAGTGATTCTGAGAATGGCTTCAATTTCTCTGAGGGTACTAGCCTGAGTGAGGTGCTTATTGTGGCTAGGAGGCAGGATGAGCATAGTCCCGATGAGGAAACGGTCTTCATAAACCTACTGAGGAAGCCTAACACTGTGTTGGAGGCAGTTTACTTGGCGAATATGATAATGGATAGCCTTGTTGGGAATAGGGGTTCACAGTTCTTTAGTATTGGTAATGCTGTTGTTTACAGGGTTAAGAGGATTGACTTAGTAAGGAATGTTGATAATTGGGGTAGGTTCGTGGCGCTACCCAATATTGAGCTAGTACAATACGCCATGGGGCTCATTAGTAGTGGAGTAATTAAGCTTGGTGATACTAAGGTACAAGTACCAATAACGCCCCTTAACGACTTAATCGTTAGTATTGGTATTGACAGGCATCAATATCATAATTACTTTAATATTAGTACAGTTCCAAGGCCTGATTACCCATACCCAGTTCTTCATGGTGGTGGCGAAGAGGTGAGGAGCAGTATGATTACTAAGCCTAACGCATACGCACAGGCTAAGGTAAGTAAGGCTAATGAGACTTATAGGAGGTATAGTGGAAGAGTGCTTCTGCCTGATAGGATTTGGTGGCCTACAATGCATGTCTCGGCGCTTTACTCTGAAACACCCGTATTATCCAATATATTCCATGCTGTACGGCTTAGGGTTGGTGATGATGTTAGAGAATTAGCTGAGAAGGCTTTAGTCCTCTGGCTTAACTCCATTTGGGGGTTACTGTCAATATTTATTAATAGAGAGGAGACTAGAGGCTTATTCACTGAGTTGAAGATGGCCCAGTGGAGGCTTCTACCCGTGCTTAATGTAACGGCACTGGGTATTGATAGGTTAAGATGCCTGGCGGAGGCTTTCAATAGGCATGCAAGTGCCCAGTTTTTGGTTGGTGATAGGTTGATTGACCAGTTTGAGAGTGGTGGTAGGCTTGTACTGGATACTGATGTTGCCAACTGCCTGGGTATGCGTGTAGGTAGTCGGGAATTGGATGAGTTGAGGGGGTTGTATAGACAGTTCAGTAATGCCCTCAGGCAAATGAGGAGGTGAGGCAGTAATTTAGCAGGCTCCTACCCAGTTGAGTGGCTTCATGTAACAGTTTGAGGGAGGAACTCCAATAGGCGACGGGGATGTGGAGGCCCTGAAAAGTGGCTTGAGCAAATCGTATGCAAATATCAAGGAGGTGACTATTATGAAGTTAAGCATTTTACCATGGCGAAGCTTACCCATCAACAGAACCCACGCCCTTCAAGGCAAGGAAGGGGTCAGTCCCAGTTACAAAACCTAAGGTAATTGGGTTCCCAGTATTGTGAACACCCATGCTCATATTGAAGGGTGCCTGGGCGGGGCGTGGGTTTCATTGATTCTTATATTGTATTTATCTAGTGCACTTACCCTTCAATTCTCCCCTGAGATCAACCCCCACGCCCCTAATACGACCATGTCATCAACCCAGGCACCCAGTGAACCACTCCAGTGCGAGTTTTAAAGCATTACACCCACTATGTTTAAAAGAGCCTTGGTTAAACTACTCCATTAATGGGGAGGAGGTGCATTGTAATTGGGGCTGGTTTGAACATTGCCCCAGCGAGGTTGGCTTTAATCAACAGTGAGGTTAATGATGGTGATTTGGTAATCCTCACTGGGCTTAGTAGTGACGCATTGAGCGCACTAGGGGAGTTCACAAGCCAGGTCTACCAAGACTTAGATATCAAGGTTGAGCAATTCATCTTGAACCCAAGGGCCAGTTTGATTGATACCGTTGCTGGCTTGAGGAGCTTCATAGAGGACTACGCACCGTGCAGTATCGTTATTGGCATTGCTGGTGACAGGTGGGTGGCTACGGTCTTGGCTTCCTGGCGATGACGCTGGCTACTGTTGGCGGCTTCACTGGCATTAGTGTTGATAGGGTCTTCGTGGTTCAGGGTGAGAGGGGTGGCATTGTTGATTGGCCTATTGCGCCAAGGCTCATTAACCTGAGCCAAACAGAGTACAGAGTCCTCAGGCTCATTTGCGATGGTAACGTGCTGGCTAAGGAGGTCGCTAAGGCTTATGTGGATGCCTTCAAGGAGGGGGTTTCGATTCAAGTTGTTGAGAGGGTTCTGGCTAGGCTTAGGGTTAAGAGGCTTGTTGAGGCTAAGCCATCTGGCAAGGCGTATGCCTATGAGGTGGCTCAACTAGGCAGGTTGCTTGCCTGTAGGGTGCCTGTAGTTAGGGGTGGGGTTTGAGAGTTGGCTGAAAGTTTCACCCTACTCTCGGCTATGGAAAGGTTTATAAGGAATGAGGATGACTCATTAACAATGAGGATGAGGCTAATATACAATGGCGAGCTAACTAGCCCTACAGGAGTGCCATTAAGCCAAATTGCAATAGCCACTGGGCTACCTGAACCAGAGGAGGTTAGCCTCACTGAGTTTGTCGAGGCTCTTGGAAGGCTTGGGTACACTAGTATTAGTATTAGAATTATAGTAAAACATGGGAGGAGGGTTAGGAGGGTTAAAGCCTTAAAGCCAATTCCTAATTAACACTAAACCTGGCAATGACATATGAGGCAGGTTGGGAAGAGGCAGGTAAGGCACAGTGACTTCAGTGAGGAGTATGCTGGCAGGGCAATAATCATAAGCCTTGCTGATGGTAAGACGCTGAGTGGGGTACTCCTTGAGTCTAGGAGGTACTGGGTTAAGGTTAAGGCTAGTAATGGTGGCATCGCCTACATTAACAAGTCATTCATCGTAAGCGTGGTGCCAACGTCTAATTAAAACACGATTGATGATAGTATCATGAGTGTCTTAAGCCTACTCAACCTCCCATACGGTATCGGGATTACCATAGCTGGTGTTGAATTGGCATGGGGGCTAGTCAAGTACTACCTAGCCCCAACTCCTAGCCAAAGGAGGGAGGCTATTGATGAATTCTACAGTATAGTAATTGGGGCGATTCTAACGGCAACTGTGGCATACTACATGAGTATTGGCCCAAGCATTGGAGCCTCAATTGCAAGCGCCCTAGGCGTTAGCATCACTCAAGTACAATTGAGTGACATCCAAAAGGTAATGTATAATGATTTTAACCTCGTAATGGGTCAGTACATTGCTAACCAGGTAACCACCTTCGCCATTAGTGCCGCTGGGGCAATTTTAGGTGCCTTCAACCCTGGTAAAGTGCCCTTCAACACCTTTGAGGCTATCAGTGGCGCCCTAGGTAGCCTAGCAGGCTTCCTGAACGCAATAATGGCACCCTACAATCGTGCCTTAATCGCCACAATGATGAACACCATTGCACTAGCAGCTCTTGGCCAGGTCATGAGCACCATGTATAATTACGGTATTGGGAGCCTGTCAATAGCCCTTTTACTGCCTAGTAGGACTAGGAGGATTGGGGCTTGGTTGGCATCATTCATCCTAGTCTTCAGCATCCTACTACCAATGGTTGCTGGGTACCAGGATACCCTAGTCTTCAATTATGGTAATGTTTTCACAATGTGGGTAAGCACGATTGAAAAGCATTGTTCTAACAATTCAATAATGCAGGCAATACTAAGCCTCTTCCTGAATGCACCAAGCTGGCTTAAGGACGCCATCAACATTATGGCTGACTTCGTTTGCGGTATCACAACACTACCATGGTTAATATCGAATACAGCCACCCTAGTGAGCGTTGGAACCTTCAACCTACTCGAAGGCGACATTATCATCGACATTGTAATGGGTATTGGATTCGCCATAACAGCATGGCTTGCTGACTTGATTGAGGCTGGGGCTAGGGCGCTCTTTGAGGTAAGGCACTTGTGATGGGTAATGAATTACACTAGCATTCTTTGGGGTGCCGTGCTGACTGGTGTAGGCATCTTTGCCTACTACATTGCCTACATTGTAATCGTGAAGGGTAGGCTAAGGGGCATGAACATTACACGGGAGCTGTATAGTGCCGTTGGGGCTTTTACGGCATTCATAATAATGATGAGTATTATTACCCCACTCCTAAGCCACCTACCAAGCCTAGTGACACCACCAAGTGGGGGCTGGGTTCTCGAACAGTATGATACCATAGCCTCAATACTAAGCGTAGTGAAGATTGTTTCAGCATTAATCCTCTTCCCAATTGAGGAGTATGGCACATACTCAATAATATCAAGCGCCATTGATGGCATCATAGGCTTCCTCAGTGGCTTAACATACCTCACTGTAATGGTGATAGCCCTATACAAGGCACTCCTAGCACTATTCCCATTTGCCCCACTCTTCATAAGCCTAGCCCTAGCTAGGCCAAACAAGCCAGGGAGCATTGTACTAATGGGTATTGGGCTAATGACACTAGTGGCAACACCATTAATTGGCTGGCTATCCTCACTATTCTACAGGATTACAATGGGTGTGGTAACGGCATTATCCCCACCATGCCTGGACATTAAGATACTTGGTGTTGTTTACTATGGGCCAGGACCAGCATTGGTTACGACTAGTCAAGGAGTCTTCATGACTAATGGGACAAGGTACATTCCAATTTGGGGTTGTGAGGGATTGCAGGTAAGCCAGGTTGTATGGGACTGGTTAGTATTAAACTATACTTATACTAGACTACCACCAGGCTTCACAATAATCCCACTCTACAATGGGACACTTGAAATACTCGCCCACCTACCATTCCCAGCAACCGCAATTGAGAATTCGAGCGGCGTCTACGGTGCATGGTTCCCACTGAGGGTGCTTAAGTATTGGCGCAATGGGACTGGCTACATGATTAACGATACAGTCTTCTTCATCAGGAATGAGAGTGTTTTATTCTGGGCTTGGGCAGGTGGCGTTAAGGCTAACTGTAGCTTAGCCGTTAATGAGACTGGCATGGTTAAGACAACACTCGTCAGTGGCCCAATGGTACTTCCAATATTCGCACCATTGACAGGCTCATACCCACCAAGTGCGCCAATTGGTTATAGGCAGATGCTCATTAATGCCACCGCCTTCAACGAGTCCTGCCTCGTAGTCTTTGAACCAGGCTCAAGGTGGAGTGGGTACACTACACTCCCAGCCACTGGGCCTGTGAAATGGGCACTGGCAGGTCCATTAAACCTCATTACTGGGCTTAATAGCCAGTGGAGTAATGTTGAAACAGCCTTCACGACTGTCGGAGTCATAACAGTTGCCGTTACACTACTCGGCATCCTACTCCTACCATACCTCGCAATTGGCACAGCATACCTAGGAGCAATTATCGTGGAGTTCATTAGCCCGCTTTGGGGTGTCATAAGCCAATTACTCCCGTTCTAACCCAGTAACCCAAGGCTCTTGAGGAGGCTCAGGGCATCCTTAACAACACCATCATTAACCCATGGTTTAAGGAACTTAACGTGGTCAATCGCACCATTCAAGTCACCCCTGTAGTCAGGGGAATCAAGCAGGCTCCTGATTGTCGAGGCAACCTCAAGAATGCTTGTTGAGTATTGGCTAAGCCGTTCAACAGCGCTCCTGATACTACGGCAATTCCCAGCCCTGAGGCATAGTACGGCAAGCTCCTCAACATGCCTATCCCCAAGCCCTGCAAGGCACTCGATTGCCTCAGCTAATTCACTTGAGTACGGGCCATGGTAGTAGAGGTCGAATTCAAAGCCAACATCATACCCAAGCCTCTTAAGGAAGTAGGCAGTCTTCTGTACCCTAACCCTAGCGTCAATACCATCATCACTGTCGCTTAGTAGTGTGCTTGTCCTGATGCCAAGCGTGTTGATTATGAATGCTACTATGGCAATACTCATCATGTGCTGTTAGGGAGTGATGTTAATTAGGGGTAATGGTGAGTGGGGGGAGGTTTCGGAGGACTCCTTAGACTTATGCCTCCTCATGATTATTGCCAGCAGGAAGAATATTGGCGCCACGTATAATCCTCCAGGTATGAAAAGCATCATTATTCCAATTATGGTGGGTATCCACCATGTGCTTCCTTGTTTGGAGTTAGTTTGGGCATGCTCATTCTTCCTCTCGGGCATCAAGGTTTTGGAATGGGTTTGGGTTAATAAGCTAATCCACCATTGGAGCCTGAGCAATCCTTGCAATTGTCTCAACAGATGCCTTACTTTCTAACGTAGCCTCGATTACCATTGGCTTATCTGAGCCGAGCATCACTGTAACATTACCATTCCTCTTAACCTCCTCCAGGAAGCTTGTGGCATATCCAAGGTAGTAGCCAACCCCAAACTCAGCATCAACATTATAGTCAAGTAGTGCACTACTCACTTCAAGCCTCATTACCGCATCCTCATTTAAAGCGGTAATAGTGAAGCCAGTATTCCTAATGTCAAAGTGAGCCCTGGCATCCCCAATGGTAAAGGGCTTAAACCATGACAGTAGCCTATAGGCATCAACCTTCATGACAGCCTTAACACCCTTCTTAAAATTCTCCAATACACCATCCATTATATCCTCAGGCTTCTCGACAATGGTGGCATTAATACTGGCATCCCCATCCATCGAGTGCACCTGAATTCTCGCACCATTGAACACTACCCTCACTAGCATCCTACTCCACGGTATTACCTTCAACAACTTCTTAACATCCTCAATACCAATCATTACACCATAATTCAACTTGAACAAGCCCACAGTATCAACAGCAACAAGAGCAATCCTATCCCTTGAAAGAGCCTCAAAACGCACTAGCTTCACGCCATACTTAGTACCAAGCGGTATAACCACCACATCGGCATCAGCTATCGAGGCTATCTTAAACAACCTCTTCAACTCCCAGGCTTCCACCAGGGTTTGGACAGGAGTTTCGGCTTGATTGACCTGTCCCTGGGCCATGAGTGTACTAATGCCTGTTCTAAATTAGCCTAATTAATAATATAGTAGTACAGGCATCCATGGAACCGCAAAAGGCAGGGGAGAGGATAAGGGTAGTGGTGTTGAACTCCCTACCCCTAAACGCCTTCAACAAGCCAATACGCCTGGAAGTGAGGCCAATCGAAAAGCCCGAAGTACTATTAAACCTACTTAAGACACAGGACGTTAAATGCTACATTGGGCACCAGGCAACAGCAAGCCTACTAGAACAGTACAATATTAAATGCGAGAGGGGGCAGTGGAGGTATGGCGGGGAGGAAATGCTCATTGTACTAGTCCTTAGGAGTAGGCTACCACAGCCTGGTGAGGTTCAGAACGTCACGTGGAGTGACCTAGCCGCCTACGCTGTAATACCAATGCCTCAAGGATACTAATTAACCACTAATCCTAATACACAACCCATGGATGAAGCCATAGACGCCTTCAAGACAATACTCGGACTCATACAGTTAGCAGTAACCACAGGCGTGTTAATAGCATGGCTCCTCACGCCACTATACGCCATAAGCACGCCCGCCTGCACGGTAAGCCTCACACCATGGGGCATTATACTCAAGACGCCAAACGGGCACTCGATTATGGGTGCAGGCACTGCACGCCTCATCCTGGGGCTACTCCTGATTACCCTAGTCCTCTCTGTAATTGGCCTATTCACGAGGGGTATTGTAAGCCTCATCATCTACTTCACCTCATTCATTATTCTAGCCTACGTGGATTTCGACATACTCTTATTCACAATATACGGCATGAGTAACCTCCTCAATGCCCAGTTGCATGAACTTGCTGTTAAAGACCCATCACTACTCGCCAGGATTGGGGAGATTACTGTAATTAACGGGCAGGAGGCTGTACTACTACCAATACACACTGCAGACAACCTAGTCACTGTACTCCTCTGGCTAGTGGCTATTGCCATTGTGAACTGTTTCATAGCCACCTTGAGCAGGAGGGGTTTAGAACGTGAGGTCTCTCTTGAGCCTCCTCACGAGTGAATCCGCCGCTTGCCTAAGTGACTCTTCATTAATCTCCCTCAAGTGAACTGGCCCATGTCCATTTATATACACCTCGTACTCATCATTATTGTCAAGTACTTTAATTGTCGTTTTCCCTATTTTGAACCTTATACCCCTTCCATCATCACACTCAACACTACAGAAGAAACTATCACAGAACCAAAGTACCCTGTACCCCCTCCCCACCACGTATTGTAGTATCTCCTGAAGGTTCTGTTTGGGTTTAGTATCCTGCCCCATGAGTGGGATAGGGGCAGTTGCTAATAAGCCTACCTAAACCTCTTCAATTCTGCAAATAATTCACTAACACTGGCAATAGGCCTAACACCACCACTAACCATTATTTCAAATGCCTTCCACACGTCAGCATCATTGACAATTGGCTTGAAAATGAAGGCGGGCTTGCCACGCATTACCCCGAATTTAACGGCAGTGTACCACGTCCCACAACAGGCATACTTGGCAGTACCACTACGAGCCTCAGGTACTACAATAGCTAATGACAATTCCGCAATAACCCTATCCCTCTCAACAAAATACCACCTTGAGAGGCTCCTACACTGGTATGGGCTAATATATGCACCACCTGGGGGAGGCTTCTCGGCGCCAGTCAGGCACGGTTTAACAATGGTATAGGGCACGTTATAGGCAATGGCATGCTTAATGGCGATTGAATCAACGCCAATAGCCCCACCTGTGATTATCGAGTAGCCCTCCCCACCAAGCGCCTTAACCAACCCCCTGACTAGGCTATCCACGGCATCAGAGGGCTTTCTTGTCCCAACAATGGCGATTGCATTCTCAAGTTTAGGCTCACCAATCGTGAGCACACGAGCCATGGTTCAATTATATTTGAGCATTAATTAGCCTAATTATACCCAATGCCCCTAAGCCAAAACCATGAGGAGCCTAACCCCAATCATACCAATAGTGGCAGTAGTGACTGTACTAGCCCTAACAAGCCACGTGACTGTGGCAGTGACAGTGGTTACGATAAACCTGACTAACACTGGGGTAAACGACTACACTCTAGCCCCAGTTAATGATACTACAATACTATTCTACTACGCCCCAGTGACCTTCGGTGCCTCCCCAATCATAGAGGGCTACTACATTAACGTTGGTAATTGCCAATTCACACAGGCGCCAGCACCCCAGGTGGTTAATGCGGCTGAGCCTGAGTTGGTGAGGCTTCAAAATGGCACGCTAGCCTTAATGTGGCTCAGGGTTTATGGGAAGTACCCTAACGTGTCAATCTTAATACAAGAATCAGTATTAAGTAATGGACAGTGGGGGAGCCCAATCAACATTACCCACAATGGTGTGATAGCAGGGTACACGAGTGATGGGGAGTACATTTACATTGTCCACGAGCCAGAGCCAAGCCTATCATACTCAAACACCCAAGTCATAGTAACCACAATGAATGGTGCAGTGGTCAAGGCTTACAACATCCCATTCGTCATAGGCATTGACGCATACAACATGACTGGAGTACTACTCCTGGCTAATGGAAGCAAAGCCCTCATCAACTTCATGAACGGCACTATAAAACCAGCAGACGGGATATGGATTACACGCAATGGCGGGTACTTCAGCTACAATCCATATACCCACATCGTCACGATTAATGGATTACACGCTACAATCCCAGGGAACTACACTGACGCATACCCAATACCATTCAACAATGGTTATATTATAGTGGCTTGGGGTAGTATTGTGAGTGCCTTCAAGTGGGTTGGGGGTTCATTAACACCCCTCGCCAACCTTACTGGCATGGGTAATTGGGAGTACCTTGAGGTTGATGGTGCGGTTACTGGTGACACTGCAGTTATCGCATTCCTGGACACTTACAGAATGCGCCTTTACGTTAGCATAATACCATTGAACGGTGAATGTACACCAAGTGGCATTAGTGGCGCCGTTACAACAACGGTAGCCCCAGTTACAACCACTACCACTATCACCACAACCGTCACTATGGGTAATACTACGACTGTTACTAGGACTACCACGGTTTACGTTAATACCACAGTCACAGTACCCGTTAATAGGACTGTTACTGCCACAGTGGTGCGTTATCTGACAACTACGGTTAAGGCACCTGCCTCAGGTGTACCAATCGTGATTGTAGTAGTCATTGTTGCCATTGTAGCCATTGTAGTATTCCTCGTGACAAGGAGGCATTACTCCTGGTAGCAATCCCAACCCTGATAGTGCCCTAATTAAATCAAATTCTTCTCCCAATTATGGCCCTGAACCTAGACCCAACCAGCCTAAACCACGCCCTGACTAGGGGAATGGTCATCGTAATGAATGCCAAATGCAGTATCGAATACAATGGCAGAGCCTCCTCAAAGGCTGGTGAGGCATGGAGGCTGATAATCATTAAGCCAGATGGTAGCCTACTAGTCCACTCTAACGAGGGTTATCAACCCCTCAACTGGCAACCACCTGGGAGCAGGGTGTACTTCAGTGGGAGGCAGATAATCGCAATACGCCACAGGCCACACGAGGTTCTCAAGATTACACTACACGAGGTTGCTTGGGTTGAGACTGCTATCGCAAGTGAGGGTGATTTTAGGCTTCAGGGTTCGCATGAGGATGTGAAGGATTGGGTTGTTAGGAACCTGGCTAGGGTTACTGGTTGCCAAAACGCTAGGCTTGTTGGGACTGAGGTGCCTCTTAACGGGCATGGTATTGCTGATGTTATTGCCGATTGTAATGGGGCTAGGGTTGTTATTGAGGTTAAGCGTGGAATTGTGGATTTGAATGCTGTTAGTCAATTGAAGAGGTATGTTGATGCCCTGCCTAATGCCAAGGGTGTTCTAGTTGGTGCATGGTTCACGAGTGGTGCGGTTGAGTTGGCTCGTGAATTGGGGTTTAGGATTGTTGAATTTTGAGGCTAATTAAGAGCGTGCGCATACCCTACCCATGGCTAGTCAAGTCCAAATTAAGAAGGCTAGGCTGAGGGTTAGGGGAGGGGTATCGGTTGGGGTTAGGAGGAGGGAGAGGGGTGATTAATGTGGGATTCATACCCATGAGGGATATTATCCCAATGCTCCCTTCGAAAATCCTACCGTGTAGTGTTGATTGGGGTATTAGTGTGAGGGGGGAGTTGGCTGATGTGGTAAGGCTACTGTTCAGTGGTGGGGAGCCTGTGGGGAGGTTGGTGGAGGGGCTCTTCATTGATAGTACACATGCGGAGTTCTTCATGAGGAACGTGCTTGAGGGTAGGAGGTATGTTAGAATTATAGTATTCTCACAGAACTACCTTGGAGTCTCCATTGAACCACCCTGGATGCCAGGGAGGGATTACGTTATTGGTGTTAATGACTACCGTGATGGCTTGTTCATCAACGAGCTTGACTTATTCAGCCTCTACGCAAGGAATGGCATCCACCGTTGCTACAATGAGTCTGGTAGTGGGGTTGTGATTATTGCCACCGCCAGTGACAGTGACTTCAGGAAGGCGTTTGACTATGATGTTGATGTCTTAAGCCAGGAGGCAGTCCTAACGACTGGGAGGTATAGGGTTCAGGGTGAGGTTGTCTTCGAATTAACGAGGGCTGATGACAAGCACCTTGAGTCATTATTCAAGGAGCAGGTGGCTCTCAGCATTGCAAACCACATGGCAGACAAGATAGTGCGCCTCCTCATCGACCAAGGCCTCAACCCAAGCGCCGAGGTAAGTGGTGGTGATGTGTACATAATAGTGCCAGGTGCGCTTGCTGACATAGCCCCCAATGTACCTAAGGATGACCCGCTTGTGAGTGAATTAAGGTGGGGTTTTATACGGAAACTGGGTGGGTTATTCGCCAGCATCCTCGGCGGGTACTTTACGGTAATGAGTACTGGGGATGGTAGTATGATTATTTCTGATGAAACTGCGGTAGCGAGGGTTGATGTTGATGTGGATAGTAGGCTGAGGGATGTTATGCTTAGGGTAACTGCCCTGGAGGCTAAGCGCATTTACGATAAAATGGTGGGTGAGATTATAAGTAACGTGAAGGACATGCTCAATAACTCGGAGCGCATTGACGAGTTTATGATTGGTAATCACTACATTAGGATTGAGCGTGGCTTACCCATTAACTTCGAGTATGAGCCTGAGCCAGTGTTGAAGCCTAGGGTGCTTGAGAACCTGTTGGTGGTGGTAAGCATACCGAGGGCATTCCTAGTGACACCACGCTCATTGGTGGTTATAGAACACCCACAGCATGGTTCAAGGCGCCTGAGGTTCGATGGTACTTATGACTTGAGGGTTACAACAACGACAGTATCGGATAGGTATGTTAATAGTATTAATGCGATAGTACTCAAGAGGCTGGCTTATGAATTGGGGTTTGGGTACTAGGCTCCGAAAATTTCCCTTAGTATCCTCAGGGCATTGTTAGCCTTGTCAATGATATTCCTAGCCACGTCCCCCATTGTTCCAATTAGGTCATAGACGTAATCCGCATTAGTAACATTATCCACATTGCCCGCATCATGGGCTATTGCCTCGGCATCAAGGATTATGCCCTTAAGCATCTTAGCCAGTTCCTCAAGAGCCTCTGTGGGTATCATTAAAGTAAGGTACTCTGGCTTGTAGCTGGATAGTTCTGTTACGGCTTGGAGGTTTAGGCTTTGGTCTTGAACCTCGGGCATGAGTTATCCAGGCTAGGGGCTTAATTAGCCTAATTTGGCAATGAAGCCCACTACACTCATGGCGCTTGTCACAGAGGAGGACTTGGGCAACCTCAAGGTAGTCTCAACGGTTAGGAATGGCGCCAGGGTCATTGTACTGAGCGGTAGGTTACCAGGACCGGATGGGTATTATAGGGCTGTTAGGATTGAGGATAATGGTGGTGGCTTCCTAAGGGTCTTGTTCATTAGGCGTGGGGAGGTTCGTAGCCTAAGCATGCACTGGCTTGAATTGCTTGGTAACTTTACAACAATGCCTGATGTTATACCAATTCTTTTGGAGTATTTGAGGTCATGATTATCTACC
>Ga0081473_129628_pt1 | contig 19196 bp, 20 predicted proteins | sample CisSprmetagenome_FD_70977 | JGI IMG/M metagenome (GOLD analysis project Ga0081473, IMG submission 70977) | Hypoxic/sulfidic aquatic microbial communities from Cistern Spring, Yellowstone National Park, USA v2 (version 2) | ecosystem: Environmental > Aquatic > Thermal springs > Hot (42-90C) >...
GGGGATATGTAGAGCCTTCTTGAAGTATTCCTTTCGGGACACAGTTTAATATGCTTTATAAGGTTTTATTACTAAAATTTTACCCCTCTAGAAGAGGCGAGGCTTTCGTTCATTTTGTAATGAATGAAATTTTATTCTGCTATTTTCTGCCCTTCAGCGAGGAAAATTATCAAACCTGTAATCCAAGTTAGGATGTACGTGAAAATATAAATTATGTTGCCTTTCTCTTTTTCCATGCTCTAACTTTTTTATTTGAATATAAATTTTTTGTAGCTTGATAAGGTGCCGTTAACTTAAGCTCATTCTGATCACCTCATGCTTGCAATCAACAAAATTGGCTTAATCCATTCAGACAGCTGATCATTTGAGAGTGGCGCTGAACCAATTTCCTCGTTCGTGAATACATAGTTATAAAAGAACCTGAATGCTTTGAAGCAGTTCTTTACGTGCTCAAATTTTGGCTTTTTGCACGGGAAAAGGTCGTCAAAAGCTTTTGTCCTGTCCTTTATATATTCATTCATCCTTTCCATTAGGTTCTTCAAGCTCTGGTCATATACAACATGCTCTACCCCTGCCCACCTGCAAGCATCAACGTACCAAAGAGCTCCGTCTGTGTAGATAGTCTTCCTACCATACTTCTTTACAAGCTTCCTTATGAAAAATTATCGAGGGAGTTCTGGAGCCAGCTTATGTAAAACGATAGGAACGCTTTTAGTTGAGGTTCATATGCTACCCATAGCCAAGCTTCGTTTTAACGTTTATTTCAGTTTCATCAATAAATATGGAATTGACATCGTGTTTGTCAACGTCAAAGGAGTCATACTAAAGAATACTTCTGGATCCATTTCCATATTAAAACGTGGCTTCTCTTAATTATTGGCTCAAGAACGTGAGAGGCCCTCCTCAAGCTCAAACTTGAGAAATAAAGATCATAGAGTATAAGTGCTATTGGGGTCCTTTTTCTGGTTTGCACAATCATTTGCTAGAAAAAGGGGCCCCACTGAAAAATAAATTTTAAGCCTTAAGTTAACGGCACCCTTGATAAAGTGTCTTAACTTAATCCCATAACTTGTCACCTTACGTAATTAATAAAATTAGCTTAATATGCTCAGAAATCTGTTTAATTTTATTGTGGTTAAGGGGTGAAAGTCTCCTTTCTTAAGATGGTAGTTCACATAAACAGAAGGCATTAAAATTGTTTCTACTTTTTTTATTATACAGCGTTTTTACCAATTTTTTATTCTTTAGAATTGCTCATTTGTTAACCGTTACCTAAGAATTCTAGTTAAAAATTCTTCAGCATAGTATAAAAATGCTCGAGAGCTGTTTCTTTTATGTATTACGATATGCGAAACCCTTATTTCGAGCTTAATAAAAACGGTATTGCAATAAGGGTAGGAAATACGCCAGTTATTAGGATAGAGATTAAAGGGGTAGAGTTTTACGCTAAAGCTGAATGGTTCAATTATTTTGAAATGCTGGAAAGCGGTTTCGTTCACGGTTCAATAAAGATGAGGGCAGCCTATTACATGTTAAGGGATTACATAAACAGGTATGGCTCTGTAAATAGGACTGTGGTAGAACCGACTAGCGGAAACACAGGGATAGCAATTGCAGCGTTAGCAAAGCTTTACGGCTTTAGGTTCATGCCAATCGTATCTTATAAAGTAACAGAAGAAGTCAAGAACATACTCAATTCTCTTGGATATCCTCCCATTGAAGTTGACGATAACCTGTGCCCGAGGGTGAGCAACACTGATACAGATCAGGCTATAGCGCTTGCTAGAAGCTATGCGCTCAGCCCAGCAACTAAGGATAAATATGTCTGGTTAAACCAGTACGAAAACGAGGCAAACCCTAAAGCTCATGAAGAAACAACGGCAAGAGAGATACTGAACTTCGGAAACGGGATAGAAGCCGTAATAACTGGCATAGGTACAGGAGGTTCTTACGTTGGGCTGAAGAGAGGGCTGAAAGGAAAAGGTATAGAAGTAATAGGTGTTCAGCCACAGCGTAACCACAGGATACAGGGGCTCAGGAACCTTTCAGAATCAGCGCTTGTTCCGAAGATACTTGAAGGCGAAATAAACGCAGCTTCTGACTTTCCAGTCGTTAAAGATGATGACGCGTTCGACATGGTAAGAAAAATATTTTTAGAATACGGTATCCTTCTTGGACCTTCATCAGGAATAACTGCATGGTACGCTTATCAGCTGGCCAGAAAAGGCAAGAAGGTTATGGCGATATTCGCAGATACAGGGCAGAACTACATAGGGCTTTACGAAAGCATCGGACTGAAAGTTGATGGATATGACTTCAAAACTATGTACAGCACAAAAAGTCTGCCACTAGCTTGAGCTGAGCGCTGAAAACTTTTATTATAAAAGATAACACAATGCGCTCCCTATTATTTCACTAATATGTATGCTCTTGAACTCCCATAGCCAAATGAGATCAGACGCTGAACTTTTTCAAGAGAAGCTTTCTGAATTCAGAAGGTTTAAGGCCTTTTTCCAGTCCGTAAAGAGCTGTCATCAACCCTTCTCTTGGAAATCCTTTCATCCTGAGAGTTAGCTCTTTCAGCAATTCTCTGTCAACCTTGAAGAACTTGTCTGCTATAAAAGGGAAGGCGAACTTTTCCACTATGAGCTTCCATTCGTTCTTTTTGCTGGGAACAGATAAAGAGCTGATCTTTTTGTGATATGTGAGCGCCGCTGGAAACCTTACCGATGAAAACCCTTTTTTGATGGCCCTAAGAGCTATCTGGGTTTCAATATAACTGGCAAAAACGCTGTACGTAAAAGCCTTAAAACCTCTGTACACAGAATCCTTAACGCTCATGTTTACCCCAGCTATCGCAAGCGTCTTTTCGTTGTTCCTGTGTTCGTGCCTGTCCACGCTCAGCCCGGTCTTTGTAAGATAGCCAACGTATTCTCTGAAAAGAGGATCTGCTTCTTCCATAAATGGGGTTCCCTTAAACAGTTCAAAGGCTTCGTTCGGGTAGTTTCGCCAGTATTTTCCGGTTATAAGGCCTCCCGCTATGCCAGCTTCAGGGTTGTTGATGTGAAAATTAACGTGGTCTTCTACCCAAGTTTTTCCTGGGCAAGCGTCATCGTCTGTGAACATAAGAAGTTCTGAAGTTGAGATCTGAAAAGCCTTGTTGTAAGCTTCTTCCAGCAGCCCTCTTTTTTGTTCAATAAATTCAATGTCAAGTTTGCTGCGGTAATCTTCAACTGTCTTTCTCATCTCGCCCTTGTATATCAGAAAAACTTTAAAGTCCTTGTAGGATTGCTGGGATAAGCATTTAAGCGTCCCCTCGAGTGTACTCCTGAGAATTGTAGGCACTGCTACTGTAACTTTCAACAATATTTAATTTTACTGCAATCGATTTAACTTTTTATTTTTAAATTTATTGCAGTGAAACTTTTTAAAATGCAAAAAGAAATAAATCTGAAGGCTTTTGTGGAAGAAAGAACAGGCTGGAATACTGCTGGGAGAAGAAAGAAGCGTTGATGAAGATCTGAAAATCGTAAAGCTTGCTGAAAATCTAGGCTACGATTCAGTGTGGTTTGGGGAACACGTTGGGATAAGGGATACGCTTGTGCTAATGGGTATGGCTTCGATGCTTACAGAAAGGCTCAAAGTCGGAAGCTGCGCAATAAACGCTTATACAAGGAACGTGGGAACTGTAGCAGCTGCGCTTAACACTATAAGCTTTGTTGCTCAGGGCAGAGTTATGCTGGGGGTAGCAAGCGGAGAAGAAATACTTTCAAACTACGGAATAAAGAAAGCATCACCGGTAAATGAAATGAGAGAGTTCATAACATCGCTCAGGCTCCTTTTGAGCGGTGAGCTCGTTAATTTTAACGGGAAATTCATAAATCTCAAAAACGCGAGGATTGAAAGAAAGCTTGAAGTACCGGTTTACTTGGCTGCAACAGGAAAAAAGATGCTCTCGCTAGGAGCTGAAATAGCTGACGGAGTTATCCTTAACTTCTTGACAGATCTTAGCTACCTTGAAGAAGCCCACAGAATAATAGGGGACAAAAGATCCTTCCAGCTGATAGCTGTATCACTAAACAGGGACGGCTCTACCTCTGATGCTAAGAGGTTCATGGCGAAGTTCTTTTACATGGCGCCCTCGCTATTTAGGTCGAGCGTAAGCCCTGAAACGATCGAAAGGATAAGGTCATTGATAAAAGGATGGCCGCCTTCAGGCGAAGAGCTTGAAATAGCTGAAAAGGTTGTACCTGATGAAGTCCTGAGCAGGCTAATGGCAGTAGGTAGCGCGAACGAAGTAGAGGAATATATTTCTAAGGTTGCGCTCAAATGGGGCTCTTACCCTATATTTTATATAGTTTCAAAAGATTATGAGTATGCTATGAAGAAGCTCAAAAACGCGATCACAATCTGATCAAAGAAAAGAACATTCCTTCTATAGAAAGATAAATTCAAGTCATTTCCTTAAAAATAAATCTACATAATCAATGCTCTTCCAGGTACAGCATTAAATCATATCTATAATAAATATGATTTTTTAGGTCAAATTTTGGCCCATAGCTAATAGTAGGGTTTCTTTATCAGCCTGTTCAAACTAAGATACCATCTATAAGGGTAGGCAGTTTACGGCTCAGAGCTCAAGATCTAAATCACGGTTCATAGCTTCTTTATCATCATAGCCAAAAAATATTAACGCATATTTGATAAAAATTTACCTTTTATCTATGGGCAAAAATGGCCTTTCTGAAGGACCGACGTATACTGCTCTTGGCCTGATAAGCCTGTGCTGTTCTTCTACGTATTCAAGGAAATGAGCCATCCATCCTGTAACCCTTGAAAGGGCGAATAGCGCGGTGTAAATGTTGTTCTGAAGCGGGAAACCGAGGGACATGTAAACTATTCCTGAATAGAAGTCTGTATTAGGATATATGCCCTTTGGCCCGAACTCGTTAATCCCAAGGGTCTCAAGCTTCTCAGCTATCTCATAAAGCGTCTTTGCCTGTCCTTGCGGGTTAAGCTCCTGCGCTAGCTTTTTGAAGATCTTTGCCCTTGGGTCGTATGTCTTGTAAACCCTGTGTCCGAAACCCATTAGCCTCTTTTTGCCGCTCTTTATGTTCTCAGCAAACCAGGACTCAACCTTTGAAGGGTCTCCTATTTCAAGGAACTGCATTGCTGCTGCCTCTGCAGCTCCTCCGTGAAGCGGCCCTTTAAGAGCTGCTAGCGCGCCGACTATCCCCGAGTATATGTCAGCCAGGGCCGATACAACAACAAGCCCAGCAGTGGTTGAAGCTGGAACTTCATGATCAAGATAGAGGATCAGCGCGTCATTCATTGCTTCAACTTCTTTTTCTGATGGTTCTCTGTCAAAAACTGCTTTGAGAAAGCTTTTTGCTAAGCTGTCGCTCGGTTCAAGAAGCTTTGGCTGTTTTCCCAGCACGTGCCTTATGGCAACTGATGTTACTGAAGCCATCTGACCTATTATGCGGGCCGCATAGTCCCTATCTGTCTGCTTGTTCCAGGTGAACTTTTCAGTAGCTGCAAACGAAGCCATAGCGTTCATTTGCAAGGCAACAGAATCGGCCGAACGAGGAAGGTTCGTAATGGACTTTACAGAATAATCCGGGATGTTGTATCCTTCCTGAATCTTTTTCTTGAAGTCATCAAGCTGCTGTTTTGTTGGTAGCTGACCGTAAATGAACAGGTACTGGATCTCTTCAGCAGAAGCCTTTGCGTTTATTATGTCCTCAATTCTATAGCCCATGTACCACAGAATGCCCTTCTGCCCATCTATCGTTGTGAGCCTTGTCCACTTTATGTTTACGTTTTCCAAACCTTTGCTTATGCTTTCCATAAAATTTTCACCCCAGAATGACTAAAAACTTTTTGCTTGAACGCGCTCATAAAAAAGGTCATCAATGATAATTTATCATGCCTCTTATATAACCTTATCCTCAAAAGAATTCTTTCAGAAAATTTGTTTAATTTTTTGGTCAAAAATTAACATTTTGATAATTTAAACGGCAAATTTTTAACAAATATTTTAATTTATGCTCTTAAAGCTACCGTAAGTGTACGTAAGTTTATACGCTAAAAAAATTGTGGCGTTTTTGTAATCATTTAACTCTTCAATGTTCTACAGTATGATTGGCCATTATAACTTAGGTAGCCGTCACAAACAGTTTCAAAATTGTTTTATTCCCAAATTACTACACCCCCCTCTCCAGCATATCAAAGAATGATTGATCAATGATCTCCTTTTTAGGAAGCCTTTTATAGTATATAACTGCTGGAGTTTCAAGCCTTTCAATATCAAAGGCTCCGTGAGGCCTTATGAAGTTGTAACAATTCATAAATTCATTAAAGGAATTGAAGAATTTTATCTTCTTCTACTAAAATATGTCAAAGAACTTCTCAACCTTTCCGTTTGTCTGATGATGATCTACCCTGCCAACTATTAAAGTTATCTTCTCCTTTATCAATAACTTTTCAAACTCCGTGAGCCCCTTCTCCCTTTCATCTGATTCAACAGCATAGAAAGTAAGTTGTTCCGTGATCTGATAAAATCTCCTCAGGCTTGCCGTACTTTTCTATTGCCTTCTTCAATACATCAACTGAGTACTTAGATGTCGGAGTTGGATAAACTCCATAGCCAACTATAAATCTGGAAGAATCGTCTTCATAAACTATTAACAATAAACCCTTCCACCTAGGATCCTTTATTTCGTGCCAATCAACGTGCCAAAATTAATATGTTTTTTGCATCTTCTTTTTGTGCCATTTTTTGGCTCACTAATCACAAGTTCAATACTTGTTTTCAACGCTGTATCCTTACGTTCTGAGAATTTTGACATGTAGCTTTGTATATTTCGTTAAGTATTTTTGGACTAAAAACAATAAAGTTTATAAAAATTACAAACAAAAATAGACCTAATGCCGATGCAGATAAAAGCTGAAAAGGGCGAAGTTGCTGACAGAGTTGTTGCGGTAGAAGATCGTGAAACTGCAGAAGCTCTTAGCTTTTTTCTTGAGAACTCAAAGCTAGTAAACAGAAACAGGGATCTTTACGTTTATACCGGGATGTACAAGGGTTCAGGAGTTTCTATAGCCACTCACGGAATAGGAGCCCCCTCTGCTACGCTCGTTTTTGATGAGCTGTCGCAGCTCGGGGTAAAGCTCATAATACGTCTTGGGACAGCCAAATCTTTGAGCAAAAGAATAACAAAGGGTGATGTTGTAGTCTCTTCAGGGGCATCATATATACCCGGGGGGACAATAGGGGAGTACGTTACTGAAAGCTTTTTTGTGCTCTCAGCTGTGCCTGACCTTTTAGTAAGCAAGAAGCTGCTGGAAAAGCTGACTAGCTCAAAGTTAAGGGCTTTCGTAGGGCCAACATTTTCAAACGATTTATACTATTCAAAGTATTATGAGAATAATGCAGGGGTTCTTGCTGATAAGAATTTTCTTTGCGCTGACATGGAGTGCGCTTCCCTGTTTGTTCTTTCGTACATAAGGGGCTTTAGGTCAGCTTGCGCGCTAATTGTGACTGAGGATATGGAAGAAAAAAGAGGAGAAGGTATGTCAGATGAAGATCTGAAAAAACTTATAACCAGGGTTGCGCCAGCTATTCTTGATGCGTTAGTTGAAAGTTAAAGTTTTACACGGAGCTATTGTAGCTCTACTTGCATTTTTGATCGTGAGCCTAATACTGCCAGAGGCTGCTTACTACTTTACTCTTACATTTTTCCCATACCAAGCAAAGGGCGAACCCATCTACTTTAACGGGCAGATCGTTGGATACGAGTACATTTACATTAACATATCAAAAAGGGGGTTCTTTAACTCTACAGAATCTTACTACCTCTCGCCAATAATAACAGAAAACGAAGCTCTTGAGCAGGCGCTCACGTTAAACGCAAGCGTTGGATTGCCCCTCACATACCTAAGGGCTTTGATATACAATTACAGCTACAGGGATGCACTTACTGGCAGATCGCTTGTGAACACAAACTTTCTAAACGTAGGGCTTTTAAAGTTCTACGAACACAACAAAAAGTTTTACGAATATTATGTTAAAGGGATTCAGAGAATATATTATCTTAACCAGACCGGTTTTCAGTGAATTCAGCAAGTCCTTTTAAAACCGCGTAAACTGCAACGTAAGCCGGAACTTTTACCTTTTCCTGCTTGTAAGGGCCGAAGGTTTCACCTTTAAAACGTATAGAAGGCATATAGTACACAAGGACTTCAACGGGTTCTTCAGGAAGGACAACTGCTTTATCAAGGGGGTCAAAAGATTCTAGCGAATCGACCTCTTTTTTTGCCAAGCCACTTTCATCGTGAAGGGAATCAGGGGCCCTAAAAATCCTCTTTATGTCAACAGTAACGTTGGGATCAACGGGAACCCTTTTTCTATTAATCATGAACCCATTCTCTGGAACGTTCTTTGAATAAACTGAACTGTCGAATCCTTTCATAGTTATGTAATCAACTATCTCCATCCTTTCCTGTTGTCCCATCTTTCTCATCTCTTCGTTGTAGACGTAAAAATGGTAACCGTTGTTTCCAGAAAAGTAAACCGATATCTCCTTTTTGCTGAGCCCGAAGTCCTCCGTGAGTATGTTCAAAAGGTCAAGCGCCGCTCCTTTAACTTCATTGAGGCATTCGTCGCATACCCATTCAACTTCTTCAACTTCTGACCCACAGTTAGGACAAACTTTTGGTGCAGGAAGCCTTCCAAAGCTGTGACATTTTTTGCAGATCCAAAAGCTGTTTTCCTTTATCTTTTCGCTAACGTCCTTTATGTCTATGTCAAACACAAGGTCTGCCTTTATCCAGCCCTTGGACTCCATGGGAGCCGTTGGGTCTATGTAGAAAGCAACTGAATAATAAACTGATTTGGGCACTGTTTTTACGAGAAAAGCCCTGTACTCCCCCTCGCTTTTAAAGCTGAGGTGCCTAAACATGTTACCGTTAAAGTCCCTATAGCCGAACTCTCTCGATTCAGTAGATTCTGGAGCCTTTATTTTTTCTGAATTGTTAAAATAATACCACCTGAAGAACTTTTTAACCGTTTGCAGCTGTTCCATTTCCAACATACTCGTAAATAAGAACCTGAGCCCACATCCCGTTGCTCGTGTACTGAATTGGTGAAGAATATACAAGCCTAAAAGGCGTTGAGTTGCTCGTGTAGTAAGGAGAGTATACCCATAAAGGTATTTGGTAGTAGCTCGTCATGTTTGGCTGGTAATGAGGCTGTATGCTAACGATCATTCCTGTTGAGGGATCTATAAGACCCCAGCCTTCATACCTTAACGGTTCTAGCCTTCCAAGAAGCGTGTTGTTCCAGAAATATGATGTCAAGAGGTGCGTCTGAGGGTTAACAAACTTTGACTCGTTTGAAGTCCAACCAGCCCATACGATCATTGCAGGCACCTTGCTTTCGTCGCCCCCTATGCCATAAAGCTCACCTGAAAACATATAGCTGTAAAGGTATGGGTCTTTTGTTGCAATTCCGGCGTTGGCACCAGTTGCAAAAACTACCACGTACTTTCCATGTAATTTATTTAGTATTTTTATCGACTGGTTTACAGGGGAAAGGAACATCTTTGCGACTAGCCCAATTTGAGTGCCGTTAAGCGTAGCGTTGTCTACAACAGTTGTCTGGTTACCCATAACTGTTATCCAGTAACCGTAGTCCCACCAAGCTACAACAACAGAGTGCGGCGGCATGTTTGAAGCGTTATCCATCCATTTAAGGGCGTCAATCCACGCAGGTACAGGCCCATTTATGATCGTTGCCGAGTTCACTATCGAAACAGGCACGTTGTTCTGGGGTATCCAGAGGTAAACTGGGAATGCAGTAAGCCCAATCAGGACTGCGGCAGCAGCAACCCTTTCATACTTAAAGCTTACGTCCTGAATCTTTTTCTTTCCTTTCTTTTCCTGGAACTCAAAACCTATTTGTGATACAGCAAAGTACAGCCCGAGAGGAGCACCTATGACCATCGCTATGCCAATAAAGTCCATCAGCTCACCAAAAGAAGTTCCTACATAAAAGCTCCATATAAGGAAGAAAGCTGTTATAACTGAACCCAGACTCCTTTTCCTTATTAGAAAGTATCCAGCTATCATAACCAGAACGGCTCCAAAACCGTAAGTGAAAAGCGTCTCTATTCCTGAAATCGGAAGCTGCTCAGCTACAGTGCTTACCACGGAAGGCTTTGCCCTTATAAGCGGGTTCAACGCAGAGAGGTACCTCAAGTTTATCAGATGAGGTAGCACGTAGGCAACGCCCGCAAGGCCCGCAACCATTATGGCTAAAAGTATGCCAAAAAAGGTCTTTCTACTAACTATCTTCATTCTTTCGTTAACGTAATATAGCGCGTTAACAGCCAGAGCAAGATAAAGGAGGAGCATGGTAGGAGAATATGCCCAAGATATTCCGGGCACTGGATAAATAACAGCTACAAGAGCTCCTGCTGTGTACAGGAGCTCATTAAGTACAACCTGATTTGTTATATAGTATCCTGATTTCCCAGGCCTTATGTAAATAGGTGCAAGCAAAAAAGCCAGCCCGACAACGCCGTTCATGTTTTCGCTTCCTCCCCACATAGTCTGCGCATACCCTACTAGTAGTCCAGCTACAAGCGAATATACCGAAATCCTGGCTGAAAGGTTTTCCTGAACCTTCTGATCTTCAAACGCGTATAAGAGGAACATCAGGGCAAGAGGCATGAAGAAAAAGGCAAACGGTGTGCCCTTGTACCAACCAAAGTCTGTCCTTATTATCAGGCCAGGTACAGATGACAGCAGAAGGACTCCAAGGAGCCCAACGTACTTGTTGCCCGTTATCTTTTTTGATATAAAATAAACTGGGATAGAAATCAGTACTCCAACAAAAACTGGAATGATAGCTACAAAGTCATAAAGCGTTATCCTTAAACCGAGTTCTCTGAGAATGATATAAAGAACAGCAACCAGAAAGTAAAGGCCAGATGGAGATGTTGCCGCGAGGTTTCTACCCCATGGGTACCAGAAATTATAGTCTATGGTGTGATAGTATTTGTCTATACCTGCAAGACCGTACTTTGTAAGGTCCTGATAAACAACGTTCGTTACATAATAATGATAATAGGGGTCAAACTCGTTAAGGTAAAAACCGTAGCTTGCTGGCATTATTCTTACGTAAAAGTTCAGGGCCAGCAGTAGCGCAAATGCCAGAATAACAGTGGCTGTACCAAATGACATCCGTGGCAGTTTAAGATTCATGAGTAATATGATTGTGCGCTGGGTTCTTAAATTTTCTGTTCTTAATGGTTTTGACCATAAATTCCCAAATTCAATAATTAAATAAGCTAACGCAACGGTTTTCAGTGATGCTTGTTTAAATTGCGGCAGATTAATTGCTGCAATACTGCACCTTTTATTTGCTTTTTTTATGAGCCATGGCATTAGCTAGCAGCCATCTTTGTCTTTCATTCATATGATATGGTATGCCAGTACGTTCCAAAATGCCACTTTGCACATAGCTTCTAAAACCTGATTATGGAATATCCTTAACCTTGTATGAAAGGTCAAGAACATCCATAGTCATCGATACAAAATATTAAGCACAAACATAACAACCTTCTGAATTCATCTTCTTACAGTCCCTTGGCGTTGACCTATTTCGTGGCTTTTGCTCAACATCATCAACCTCCGCTTAAACAGAGTCAGCTACCACTGAGAAGAGATAACGGATAGCATGACCCTGTTTCAGTAGATATTTTTTGTATTGAGAAAAATATAAGCGTTAAAGAGTCAAGGCTTACGTTGTTATGTTATAGCGCTTGTATTTGAAAATTTATGGTCAAAACCGATTTAAGAATGTTTTTGCCGTACTGTCATTTTATGAATAAAATAAGAATATTCTCCAACATTTATAGTCATAAATTAATAGTGGTTTAGCTTGTTGAATTTTATGAATAGTTCATGTTTAATTTTTAATTTTGTCTTTAGATATATTTTTCTGGCTCATATATGATATATGACATAATCACCCAAACGTCTATTGCTGAGATCCCCCAGGCTTCAATTGTAGCTGCAGAAGGCCAGGACACTAAAACTGCAACCAAAGTTGCAACTAAAAATAGCAGTATCATTGAAATGCTCAACTTTTCATTCTAGTTAAAAGTCCTATTTCGTATGTTAAAATTGCTATGTTAAAGGGAAGAAGATAGGTCCGATGATAACTTCATAGCTTTTGTAACAAACATAAAGTTTGATGATCCTGAAAGGATTGTCGACGTAATACCCGAAGAGTACAGGTAGGAATAGAAACGTTTTACAGGGTTGAGGATAGATTGAGGTTAAGACTACTAGCAGGAACTTGAGTTATTTGCTTTATGCTCTCCATAATTCTCTACAACTTAATGGATACTAACTAGGGTTGAAGTCCAAAGCATATCCGCATACTTTTTCAGCATATTGTTGAAATGAAAATAGTAAGCGGACTTGGCCTCCTAAGTGATTATTTGAACGGGCTAAATATGAGATCTTTAATTTGAACTAAAGGCTAAGGGCTAAAATTTGACCCAAAACAAGGCTATATAGCATTAAACAAAAAGTTAATCAAAAACAAAATCATTAATATATAAATATGATATATAAATTATAATACATTATTATTATGAATTTTTAATATATAATTTACATATATTATTAAGATTTTTATTCGACATTATATTTTTCATATTACGGTGAAAAAAATGATTTCAGTCGTAACTCCGGTTAAATATTCTATGGGGTTGCAGACTGGGGAAGTTGAAGGGCTTGAGGTAAGGCGTGGAACTGTTCTTGTTAAGCGTGGCTTTGCCCACATGCTGAAGCATGGTGTCGTCATGGACGTTACAAATGTTGAACAGGCACAAATAGCTGAAGAAGCTGGTGCAGTTGCTATTATGGTTTTGGATAAGCTTCCATATGATGTACGACAGGCTGGGGGCGTTGCTAGGACAGCCAGCCTGAAAACTATCGAGGAGATAATGGATCATGTCACTATACCTGTTATGGCGAAATGTCGTATTGGACATACCTACGAGGCGCGAGTTCTAGAAGCCATAGGCGTAGATATGATTGACGAGTCTGAAGTTCTAACGCCTGCCGATGAGGAGAGACACATTTGGAAGTGGGATTTCACAACACCCTTCGTTGCTGGTGCCCGTGATCTAGGTGAAGCCCTACGCAGAATAGAAGAAGGCGCATCCATGATCAGAACTAAGGGCGAGCCTGGAACTGGAAATGTTGCCGAAGCCGTTAGGCACCTCAGAATAGTTAACAATGAAATTAGGCGAATAAAGGCCATATATGAAAGCGGAGACCAGCAAGAGCTCATTAAAGCCGCAAGGGAGCTTAAGGTTTCCTATGAGCTTGTTGTAGAAACTGCACGTCTTGGAAGACTACCTGTGGTAAACTTTGCAGCTGGCGGCATAGCTACGCCTGCGGATGCAGCTCTCATGATGACTTTAGGCGCCGACGGCGTTTTCGTGGGATCTGGCATATTTAAATCTGAGGATCCGTTAGAAAGGGCTAGGGCCATAGTTTTAGCTACAGCATTCTACGATAACCCAACTAAGGTTGCGGAAGCCCAGGAGATGGTGAACGAGAAGAAGTCTATGATGGGCTTTGATCTTAAAACCTTAGAGTTGAAGATGCAGGAGAGGGGGACAGCTTGAAAACACCAGTTATAGGCGTTCTTGCGCTTCAAGGTGACGTTGAAGAACACATAGCAATGACGAAGCTTGCTTTTAAAGAAATGGGAGTTGATGGGCATGTTCGACAAGTTAAGTCTGCTGAGGAAGTTAATGCTATCCACGGGTTAATCATAACAGGAGGCGAAAGCACAGTAATTGGCAGGCTTTCAAGCGTTAACCAAACATTGCAAGCAATCAAGCAGAGGATTCAAGATGGCATGCCTGTGCTGGGCACGTGTGCAGGTCTTATAATGCTCGCCAAAAAGGTTTATGATAGGGTGTTGGGAGAGACCAAACAGTCAACGTTAGGGGTTATGGACATAGTTGTTGAGAGAAACGCCTTCGGCAGGCAGAGGGAATCCTTTGAAACGGAATTGGAAGTTCCTAAAATCGGAGAGAAAAAATTTAAGGCGGTGTTTATCAGGGCTCCGGTTATCCGTGAAATCGGACCCGAAGTTGAGGTAATGGCAAAACTAGGCAATAAAATAGTAGCAGTTCAGCAACACAACATGATTGGCACAGCATTCCATCCTGAACTAACAGAGGATACACGAATACACCAGCTACTCATTAACAAGGTTATGAACGTATACAAATTATAGCTTCATGAAGCTGAAAGGCTCTTGGTTAAAAGCCCCTTCTGTACAGCACCTTTCCTCTGTGAAGTAATATTCTAAGCCCTTATTTTTTTATTGAGTTATTTGTGACTATTTTAAGATTTCACTCATTTTTGGCGGTCACTTTTAATAAGTATAAATTGAAAACATAATGTGGTTATCTTTGGAAATGAGGGTGATGAGCGGAACCACGAAAAACGTTGTTACAGTTTGTGTTGTTTTTCGGTTTTGGCTCTCGTTCTTACCTTTAGAAAGGCTGAAATACCATACCCGCTTCTGCTTTACTTGAAGTTTGATTTCGCATAGATCAAAATTATGATGGCGCTTTTGATTGGAGGTCTCGTTGCAGGCTTAGCTACAGCAGTTATCCATTAGATGAGGTTTACATTAGCGCGAAGTTGGGTCTTAGGGTTGTTTATAAAGTTTTTCGTAGTAGTGCTGTGTTGTATGATTTTTTTGATGTGCACTTCCTAGGTATTTTTCTGGAACTAGCTTTAAGATCAATGCCGAAAAAATATTGTACAAATACGCCTTCATAAGAACCTCCTTCACCATATTAACTTCCTCGACAACATTTACTAAACATAAGCTTAACAATAAAGCCCTAAACAACTACTAAAACCAAAACTATGCACATTCATCCAAGCCCTAGTCCCAAGCGTCCTCTGCTATAACACAGCATACCTTCTAGACGTATATTACAAACTCGCAACAGAATTAACCCTCACCATAATCACAGGCTTTATATCACTCATGCAAGAAGTTAAAATTCTCCTTCTAATCATAGGCACAATCCGCAAGCAATCTTCTCACATTCACGCTCTTCATCGCACCTCTAACAAGCCTTCTCAACACCTTAGATCTTACATAGATAAGATCTGCTTTTTGGCATTTACGACGAGTGCATTCTTAGTCATTCTTCGCTTTCACACATTAATCCCTATTATTGTGAAGTTACATACATGATGAATTTCTGGTAGACTTAGAATGTTTGTGAATTTGAGCAAAATTTTTTGTGGTTTACTTTTGCTCTTTTTCATATTTTGTAGCCCAGTGCTTGTAGTCTTTCTACGTATTTTATGAACGCTCTGATGAGGCATAGTAGCATTATATGTTTGAGCAGTACAGTTCGTCTACTTTTTGTTTAGTTATTCTTATTTCCAGTTGTTTATGGTTAAGAGGTCGAGTGGATTTCACCCCTCCTAACAAGCGCATCATTGTACTTGTCCAAGTCTATATTTATCAGAGGTCAATTCTACGCCTAACTGTATAAATGTGAAGAGACTTTACACTGTAAGCTTAAGTAGTGTAACACAGCAGGTTCTTAACACTGCAACTTAAAGAAACATCAGCAACGTTATTAAGCCCAAGAATGAGATAAAAAAAAAATGAGAATAAGAGAAGGAGACGAGCCCCGGTTTCTCCCTTTACCTTCTACTTACGGTCGCCTCGAAAAGGAAAGGTACTATGGTAAATGGGCAATCCTGTTCTTCTACCACAGGGACTTTGCGGCCGGGTGTGAAATGGACATAAACACTTTCATAAACAACATGGACAAGCTTAAGGAGTTTGGGGTAGAGCTCATAGGTGTAAGCCCTGACCCTCTTGAAACGCACTTTAATTTTTCAGTCCAGAAAGGCATAAAGTTTGAGCTTGTATCTGATACAAAAGGGGAGATGGCGGCGCTTTACGGCGCTCTGAAGGCTAAAAACCCACTTACGTTCAAAAGGAAGGCGTTCCTCATATCCCCAAATTTTATGGTGCTGAAAGAATACAACGGAAAGAAAACTGTCCTTTATCCCCTTGAGATAATTTATGACGTTGAGTTCGTTCAAAAGCTTTTGAACAACTTCAGCGAAAAAAGGATAAACATGATTTTGAACGACTGACTTCCTCCTTTCACTCAACAGTAGATCAAAACTTTTGTTGATATGAAGCTTTTGCTATTATACCAGATTTTAAACGCGATCATTGCCCAAAAATCTTATCAATTCAATCAAATTGCGCTGATTAACCTAAATCATCATTACATGTTAAGTGCTTGTTATAAATGTTAGATCGCAGGATTGTTTATGGTCATAACGTAAACAGCAATCTTCCAATAAAATTTTTGATCTACTGGTAAGTACGTTGAAGAGGTCACAGCAGTTTTTCGTCGTTTCCAGCATAAGGGGAAAGATGCGCTGCAAGAGTTTACGATCAGCAAAGGGAGCTTAAACAAAAGAGATAATCTCCGTAATTTATCGTTCCGCTAAAGTTTCACAAAGTTCCTTATAACTGGCAATACATTAATAGTTTTGATGATGCACAAAACAGAACTGCTTATGATGATACCCCTTATAATGGGTATGATGCTTTACACGGCAATACCAGCTGGAGCATCTAGCGTGACTACTTTTGCATATCCTAGTAAGAACGTTGCAGAGATATTTGTAAACGATACCGTTTACGCCGTTTTTCATTATCCTACAGATAGCTTCTTTTCAAGGGTGCTGAACGGCACGTCTTATAGCTACAGCGCAAGCGTCAGCAACGTTCCTCAAAACAGCGAATTTTTCCAGAACTTGCAGGAAGCTTTAGCCCACAGCGAAAACGAAAATCAAGATAACGGGGGTCCTGCGAACCAGAGCATTCAGCTCCTTAACGTTAGCGTTATAATTTCGAAAAAGTTCGTTGCTAACCAAACAGCAGCAGTATACATAAAGAGTTCAGAGATTATAATGTGGGTTAGCGGGTTATTCACAAAGAACGGAACCAGGATTGTTGGGAACTTTGCCTGGAAATCCTTCAAGGTAGACAAACACCTGTACCTGATGGAAAACGGAAACATGGAAGACCTGAACTTTTTCGGTGACGATCTAATGGAAAGGCTTGGAATGGAGGGAATTATGGAATTGCCAGAAGTTTCAACGCTCAACTTTTCTCAATTTAACCAGCCTTTAAGCGAGTGGAACAGGGTTTACAATCCAAGCACAAACATGACTTTGTTTACCAAATCAGTATCAACTCAAACCATTTATTCTGAAAACCTTACAATAAACGGAAAGAGCTATTCTCTTAACGTAGTTTCTGATCCGGCTTATACGATAGGCATTCAGGGGTACGCAACGGCTGTAGGCAATGAAGTATACGTCAGCCCTGCGCCCTCACAGTTTACTGCCTACGGTACTGTGTACGTTGTTGCTGTATTCATAGTAGTTATAGTCGCGGCTGGAGTATTTATAGCTCGCAGAAAAAAGTAAATTTCCATAATTTCAATCGTTATTTTTTATACTTAAAACAAATTTTTTGATCTGCACATGATTTTAAGATGATAAAATAAGCGACAAAGCTCCCCCATTCTAGAGACGAGGAGAAGGTCAGTTAGATAAAAAAATATAATTTTACTTAAAAAAGGATCGTCTTCACAATTTTTCCATTTTTAAACGCAAATGCTTTCTTGATTTTTATGTTGATTTTTTTTGCCAGGTTCAAAAAATCTGACCTGCCTATCCCTTATTCTTATTGTATTATCTCCCACTGCAATATACACTATGGTTTCCTCACCTTGATATTCTACATAATTTACGGTTCCTTAAATGTTTCCATCATCTTCAACTATTTCTGCGTTTTCTGGTCTGAACCCAACTGCATCATAACCATCATCGATTTTAAACGTTGATGCGGGAATCAAATTGAGCATTCCAATGAAAGTTGCTACAAACATGGTTTTTGGGTTCTCATATATGTCCTTGGGACTTCCAACTTGCTCAACTGCACCTTCATTGAGGATAACTAGATTGTCTGCTATTGCCATAGCCTCGAGCTAATCAAAATTTTAATTAAAGATGGATTTAGAATGTGCTTTAAAAATTCTATGAAAAATATTTCTCTAAAGTTTTTCCTCCATTTTCTCTTATTAAACAATTATTTCACCCTTATAAGCTAGCAGTACGTTTGAGCAAATTTTGGATAAATATGTTAAAGAAGCATAAGCATAGTGTGCTTACAGATGACCAGATAAAGTGGATAGTTAAGCAAAAGATTGAAGGCAAGTTAAAGAATGAAGAAATAACTGCTGTTTAAGGAATTTCTGTAAGGAGAGTACAGCAGATATATTCTTTATACAAGAAGAATGGAAGTTTGCCAGTCTTGAAGAAAGCTGGAAGGCATAAAGCAAGCGTTACCGAAGAAGTTATTATCGAAGCCTATGGACAATTTAAATCATGCGCCAGCTATTTGGAGAACATAATAAAACAAAAGTATGGATTGAAGATAAACCATATGAAAATAAATTCTGTGTTAAAGCAGGAAGGACTTGCAATGAGCGAGCCTAAAAAGTGGCACAGAAAGAAGTGTATGAAAGAGAATGCTAAACTCATTGTGGCACGTTGATTGGCACGAAATAAAGGATCCAAGGGTTTATAGTTAATAGGGTATGAATATTCTTGATTTATAGTTAAATATGGAGTTTATCCAAAACTTGCATCAAATCTCTTCAATTTTGTTAATGGATGCATGTGCTCGTACAGCTTCATAAGGCCTCACGGAGCGCTGATATTAAAAGGCATGAAAAGCCAACAGTAATTTACTATAGGATGCTTCCTAAAAAGGAGATCATTCAATGGTTATTCGATATTCTGGCGAGAATTTAATAATTTGTAAATAAAACAAAATTAAAAGTTTGTCATTAAAGCAAGTAAGTTTCACCTGTGCTCTTCCAGTAAAACCTTGGAGGGTCAAATAAAGCCTCGTTCGGGTCCTTAACTCCGAGCTCTTTTCCATTAAGCTTTATGTACTTGGTTGTTGGCCTGCTGTCTCTTCCTCTTAACGCTACAATTTTTCCGTCAACCATTACCATTGCTGTGCC
>Ga0081473_129631_pt1 | contig 19169 bp, 17 predicted proteins | sample CisSprmetagenome_FD_70977 | JGI IMG/M metagenome (GOLD analysis project Ga0081473, IMG submission 70977) | Hypoxic/sulfidic aquatic microbial communities from Cistern Spring, Yellowstone National Park, USA v2 (version 2) | ecosystem: Environmental > Aquatic > Thermal springs > Hot (42-90C) >...
TCGTGCTGGCGACGGGCGTCCAGAAGGTAAGCGAGAACATAGAGGCCCAGCAGGTCCTCAACACGGCCGTCGACCCGCTCACGGACAGGCCCCTGGGGATAGGGGCCATAGCCGTGGGCGCTATGCAGGCCAGCGCTTACTACTTCAAGTACAACAGGAGGATAGAGGAGTACATGGCCTTAGTGGCGTCAAAGAACAGGATCAACGCTCTTAGGAACCCGGTCAGCCACCTGCAGATAAGGCTCACCCCTGAGGAGGCCCTGATGTCACCTTACCTGATATGGCCTATCAAGCTGGCGGACTCCTGCCCCAGCAGCGACGGCGCTGTCAGCGTCGTGATGGTCTCCGACAGGGCCGCCAAGAGGATAGGTAACGCACACGCGTGGGTGAAGGCCGTTGACTACATAGCAGACACCTACTGGTTCGGGACCAAGTCGGACCCGGCAGACTGGACGAACCTAGCGCTGCTTGCCAGGAGGATTTACAGGAAGGCTGGCGTCAGGGACCCGTACAGGTTCTTCGACGTCATGGAGCTCTACGACGCGTTCTCTATACAGGAGATCCTGGAGTATGAGGCCCTTAACCTGGCCCCGCCCGGCCAGGGCACCAGGCTTCTGGAGGAGGGGGTCACTGAGTTCCACGGCCAGCTGCCCGTCAACCCGAGCGGCGGCGTGCTGTCATCAAACCCGGTCGGGGTCACAGGCTTGTGGAGGTTCGCCGAGGCAGCCCTGCAGGTTATGGGGAGGGCCGGTGAGCACCAGGTCAAGGGCGTCCAGCGCGCCCTCGCCCACGCATGGGGAGGGGCCCTGCAGTTCCACGCGCTTGCGATCCTTTCCAGTTCGCCTGAGTAGGGGGTGAGGGTATGAGCGTGATACAGCCCTTGAGGCCTAAGGAGGTCTCGGGTCTTTTTGTCTTCCCAGGTAAGTGGGAGATAGAGTACGAGTACGCCGCGGGCAGGGTGCTGACAGAGTTCTTCAAGAAGCTCAAGGAGGGCAAGATAGTGGGCTCCAGGTGTCCCTCGTGCAAGAGGGTGCTGATGCCCCCGCGGGCCTTCTGCGAGAGGTGCATGGTCGAGACGAGCGAGCTAGTTGAGGTCAAGGACGAGGGGGTCCTGCTGAACTTCATAATAGTCTACAGGAAGTTCTACGGCCTTCCGGACCCGCCGTACGCGATTGGCCTAGTAAAGCTCGACGGGGCTGACGAGCCGATGTTGCACTTCATAGGAGGGGTTGACCTCTCAACGCCTGAGCGCGCCCTGCAGGTCCTGAGGCCGGGCATAAGGGTTAAGGCTGTGTGGTCGGAGACGAGGACGGGGGCGATCACTGACATCAAGTACTTCGCGCCCGTGGCCGGTGAAAGGTGATGAGCGTATTAAGTCACCTCGTCCTCGAGTACGAGCTCCCTTTCTTCACTGATGAGCACAAGTTGCTGAGGAAGAGCGTCAGGGAGTTCGCGGAGAAGGAGGTGGCCCCGCAGGCCAGGAAGATCGACGCGACGAACGAGTACCCGAGGTGGTTGCTGCCGAAGCTGGCGGAGCAGGGGCTCCTAGGCATGAACATACCCCCTGAGTACGGGGGCTCGAGGCTGGACAGCATAGGCGTCGTCGTGGCCATGGAGGAGCTCGCCAGGGCCAGCGGGAGCGTGGCGCTGATAGCCGGGGTGCAGGGGGGCCTGGCAGTTTTCCCAATACTGTACTACGGAAACGAGGAGCAGAAGAAGAGGTACCTGCCGCGGCTGGCCAAGGGGGAGATCATAGGGGCCTTCGCTTTAACTGAGCCTTGCTGTGGCAGCGACGCGGCCTCCCTGCAGCTCAGGGCTGAGAGGGAAAGGGACGGCTTCACCCTGACGGGCAGGAAGACCTACATAACCCAGGGCGCCCATGCTGACCTCTTCGTGGTCTTCGCGAGGACAGGGAGGCCTGAGGACAGGCACAAGGGGGTCACGGCCTTCATCTTTGAGAGGAAGGAGAAGGGGTGCCCAGAGGTCTCCCCTCTTGAGCCAATGGGGTTCAGGGGTACCGGGACTGCTGAGCTGAAGTTCGATAACTGCTTCGTGCCCAGCGAGAACGTCCTAGGCAAGGAGGGCAGGGGGTTCGAGGTAGCCATGTTCACGCTTGACGAGGGGAGGATAGGGGCGTCAGCCGTTGCAATAGGGCTGGCCACGGCCGCCCTTGAGGAGGCCTACTCCTGGACCCTCCAGAGGGAGGCCTTCGGCAGGCCCATACATCAGTTTGAGGCTGTCAGGTTCCAGATAGTCGACATGGCCGTCGAGCTGGAGGCCATGAGGCTCCTGGCCTACACCGCGGCCTACATGAAGGACAGGGGCGACAGGAGGTACATCTGGCTGGCTTCAGCGGCTAAGCTCTACACGGGGATAAAGGCTAACGAGATAGCCTCCGCGGCCGTTAGGATACTCGGCGGCCTGGGCTACATCAAGGAGTCGAACGTAGAGAGGATTTACAGGGACGCTAAGCTCCTTGAGATAGGGGAGGGCACTAATGAGGTCCAGAGGTGGATAATGGGGAAGGCGCTATATAATGAGTTATTTGTATAACTAATAGATTAAAATACTAAATGGGTTTTGAGAGCCTATAAGCCTTTATTCTTGCGGATCATTATAAAACGCTATTCATGGGCATGGCGTCTAGATAGCGGGAAGCCCTGATGTCCCGTCTAGAGCCTAAGATCCTGTGGGAGCCCTCGCCGGAGTTCATCAGGAACTCTAGTATGTTCAAGTACGCTGAGTGGCTGAAGGCTAATTACGGGAAGGACTTCGGGCTGTCCGAGGACGCCAAGGCCAACGTGAAGGCTTACAACAGCATGTGGAGGTGGTCCGTGGAGAGCCTGGAGGAGTTCTGGGAGACCGTGTGGAAGTACTTTAACATCATCTCCCACACACCGTATACGAAGGTCCTTGAGAGTAGGACGATGCCTGGCGCCAGGTGGTTCACGGGCGCGACGGTCAACTTCGCCGAGAATGTGCTCAGGCATGCCGAGGCCAAGAGGGACGAGGAAGCAATCGTATATGTTAGGGAGGACGGCCTCAGGAGATCAATGTCGTGGGGTGAGCTCGAGAGGGAGGTTGCAGCAGCTTCTCAGTGGCTCAGGGAGGTCGCGGGCGTAAGGAAGGGTGACAGGGTGGCAGCCTACATAACCCAGGTGCCCGAGGGCGTGGTGGCGCTGCTCGCCGCGGCCAGCGTCGGCGCTATATGGGTGGCAGTGGGCGCTGAGATAGCCTCAAGGGCCGTCATAGACAGGTTCAGGCTACTTGAGCCCTCTGTGCTCTTCGCGGTAGACGGCTACGTCTTCAAGGGGGACGTCTACAGGAAGGCGCAGGACATAGAGGAGATAGTAAAGGCCGTTCCCTCGATCAGACGCGTCGTCGTGATAAGGAACATGGGCTTTGACGTGAAGATAAATGTTGACAGGCCCGTCCACACGTGGGACGAGGTAGTTCAGGGGAGAAGGGCCCGCCCGGAGTTCGAGGTCGTGCCGTTCGAGCACCCGCTGTGGGTGCTGTTCACCTCTGGCACCACTGGGATCCCTAAGCCCGTGGTCCACTCGCACGGAGGCATTACGATAGAGGGCTCCAAGGCAGCCCCCATGCACCTCGACGTATCTTCGGCTGACAGGTTCCTGTGGTACTCCTCTCCCTCATGGATGATGTGGAACACCGTAGTGATGGGGATGCTCACCGGCGCCACCGCGGTCTTCTACGACGGGAGCCCGATGATAAGGAACCTCGAGCCCCTGTGGGAGGTAGCAGAGAAGGAGTCCCTGACGATCCTAGGTACCAGCGCTCCCTTCATCCACTCCTGCATGAAGGTAGGGCTTCAGCCCGGGTCCCAGTTCAGGCTAAGCAAGCTGAGGGAGATAGGCTCAACGGCGGCCCCCCTATCGCCTGACGGCTTCGAGTGGGTCTACAAGAACGTGAAGGAGAACGTCTGGCTTAACCCCGCCAGCGGCGGAACCGACGTGGTTTCAGGCTTCGTGGGCGGCTGTCCCGTGCTACCGGTCTGGAAGGGGGAGATGCAGTGCAGGTGGCTGGGCGTGAAGGTAGAGGCGTACAGCGCTGAGGGGAAGCCGGTGATAAATGAGGTGGGGGAGATGGTCATTGAGCTCCCGATGCCATCCATGCCACTGTACTTCTGGGGTGACCCTGAGTACAAGTGGTACAGGGAGAGCTACTTCAGCATGTTCCCCAACGTCTGGTGGCACGGGGACTGGCTCATGATAACTGACAGGGGCACGGCGATAATCTTCGGCAGGTCAGACTCCACCATAAAGAGGAAGGGCGTGAGGATGGGTACCCTTGACTTCTATAAGGTCGTCGAGTCCCTGCCAGAGGTCGTGAACAGCATGGTAGTTGAGGTGAAGGGCAAAGTCCTGCTGTTCGTGGTCCTCAGGCCTGGGCTTCAGCTGACAGAGGAGCTGAAGAACAGGATAAACGAGGCCCTCAGGCAGAACCTGGGGCCCTACTTCGTCGCTGATTACATAATACAGGTGCCTGACATACCGCAGACCTTCAACTTCAAGAAGCTCGAGGTCCCAGTGAAGAAGGTCCTCACGGGCTGGGACGTGAGCAAGGCCGTGAACCTGGCCAACGTGATAAACCCTGACGCCTTCTTTAAGGTCATAGAGGCCGCCAAGCCCATCGTCGAGCAGATAAAGGAGGAGTAAGGAAGACGACAACTTTTATAATAGATCTATAGTGAGGATGTTATTAAGGTGGCTTTTCGTAATCCAATTACTTTTATGTTATACTTCGACTATATAAGCTTACATAATTATGAGCTCTTACAAAGGGACTTCGGAAATCTCCAATCTATTATAGTTTAGAGTACCAAGGGGTCTGTCATGGGAATTGGACCGGGTGGAAAGACCTTACTAGAGCTCCTTGAGGAGTCGGAGAGGTTGTTTAAGGAAACTGGACACTACTGGGGACTAGAGAGGCTGCCGCTCTATGAGAAGGATCCGCTTAAGTGGGAAAGGGATAGGGCCAGGCTGAGGTCAATAATGGTCATGGCCAGAGAGACGGCAACTAGAATTGCCGCCTCGCCGATTACCAGGAGCATAGGCGAGACCTGTTGGGTTCTCTTCACACCAGAGGGGGACTCCGTGGTACTCTCTACAGGAATTATAGTCCACGTCCACACCATGAGCGAGGACATAAAGTGGATGATAAGGAGAGGGTACGAGGAAAACCCTGGGATAAAGGATGGGGACGTCTTCATAGGCAACGACCCTGCGCTTGGAAACGTTCACACAACTGACGTCCACACGCTCACGCCTCTCTTCTATAAGGGCACCTTAGTGGGCTGGATAGGCTCGGTGACGCACCAGGTCGACATAGGCGCTAACACTCCTGGACATGACATAACTACGAGCAGCTCAAGGTTCGAAGACGGCCTCTACATGGACGCGGAGCTGGTCATGAGGGATGGGAAGCTCTTCCCACACTACTATGAGAGGTCGAGGAGAGGCGTCAGGACGCCGCTTTACTTTGACTTAGATGAGAAGGCTAGGCACGCTGGAAACGAGATCGCTAAGAGAAGTATAATAGCCTTCATCGAGGAAAACGGCTTAGACTACTACCTACAGCTCATAAGGGAGATAATAGAGAAGTCGAGGAGGGACTACCTAGCTCGGACTAAGGAAAGGCTGGTCCCAGGCAGGTATAGGAGTGTAGCGTTCTCCGAGACCCCCTTTATACTTGAAGCTTGGCAGCCTCATGCCCGCGATGACTGGATACACCCGTTACCAATGGAAATACAGATAAAGGAGGATGGGAGGTGGGTGGTCGACATAGAGGGCAGCACTGGCACTGGACCTTGGCCATGGAATGGTGCTTTATCGCCGTTCATGGGCGGGTTCTGGGTTGTATTGACGCAAGTAGTAGGCTATGGTGAGACTGTTAACGAGGGATTTGTTAAGGCCGTAGAGTTCAGGATTCCTGAAAGGAGCTGGGCAGGGAATCCTGATCCTTATCTGTCAAGAAACACTCCTTGGGCTTTCCTGATACCTCAGATGACAGCACTGTATAGGGCGGTCGCCCTTGGGGCCTTTGCCCGTGGCATAGTTGAAGAGGGAGCAGCAGGTTACGGTGTGACCGCAGACGCTGTCCAAGGAGGCGGCGTCACTACGGGAAGGACAGGACATCCGCCCGGGATATACTACCCTATCTCCACCTTTGAAATAGCTGGACAAGGTCTTGGAGCAAATGCCGTAAGGGACGGCCTTGATTACGGACACGCCATGTGGAACCCAGAGGCTGACATAGGCGACGTAGAGGAGTGGGAAAGAACACAGCTGGGCTTTATATATCTGGCGAGAAGGATCAGGCCCAACTCAGCCGGCTACGGGGAGAGGAGAGGCGGTAGCGGTTACGCCCACGTCGCTGTCTTCTATGGCAGCAGGGACAACGTGGTGCAGAACCTGAACATGGGCAAGATCTTTGTAATTACAGGCCTTTACGGAGGTTACCCTGGGGCTTCGAGCTACACGCTGCTAGCTAGAGGAGTTAAGTTTGATGAGATAGTAGCAAACAAATTGCCATATCCTCTTGGAGACTACCCCAGCAGTCCTGAATTCGAAAAGTATCTGAACGGAAAGGTCAAATATATTGAGAGGCTTGACTATACCTTCCACTTCCCGCGCCTCCTTGACGAGGGTGACCTCTACTACTTCAAGCAGAACGGCGGCCCGGGTTATGGGGACCCGCTTGACAGGCCGTTAGAGTTATGCGAGAAAGACCTCAATGACCTCGTGTACACCCCAGACGTCATGGAGAAGGTCTACGGCGTTATAGCCCACTACGACGAGAAGACGGGCCTCTGGAAGGTAGATAGGGAGAGGTCTGAGAAGCTAAGGGCTGAGCTGAAGAGGAAGAGGCTGGAGAAAGCTATTGACTTCACGGAGTTCTATCTAAGGGAGAGGGAGAAGCTAATCAACTCAAGGCTTGCGAGGCCTGTAGCAAAGATGTACAAGGAGCAGAAGGAAATCTCGCCAAGGTGGTGGAAGGAGTTCATAGAGTTCTGGCTGTTGCCAGAGGATTACGAGCCTAGGGTTGAGGGGCTTGAGGAGTACAGGGCAAGGGTCTACGCGAAGCACGAGGACCTGATCAAGAGGTATAGGAAGATGCTAGAGGAGAAGGGCTACGACCTCTCAGGCATTAAGCACATAACTTTAGGTGAGAGGAGGTGATGACCATGTCGAGGCCTGTACCGATGGTCCTGGGGATTGACACGGGCGGCACCATGAGCGACACTGTGCTGGTGAGCGAGGACGGCAGGTTCGTAATAGGTAAGGCGCAGACGACGCCTGAGAACGAGGCCATAGGAATCCTGAACTCACTTAGGGACGCGGCCAAGAAGTGGAACATGACCGTCGACGAGGTGGCCAAGAGCATAAGGACCATCATCTACTCTGGGACGATAATGCTGAACAGGGTCCTCACAAGGGAGGGCCTGCAGCCCCTTGGGATAATAACGACGGCAGGCTTCGAGGACACCCTGAGGATGGGGAGGGCAAGGCAGTCCTGGAACACGTTAAGCTACGCGGAGAGGCTTCACTCAATTTCGCACTTCCACCCAGAGCCCCTGATCCCGAGGAACATGATTATGGGCGTGAGGGAGAGGATACTGGTCACAGGGGTTGAGATGATACCGCTCTATGAGAGTGAAGTAGAGGAGGCCGCTAGGAAGCTTATCGAGAGAGGGGCGAAGGCCATCATAATAATGTTCCTGAACTCCTGGGCTAACCCTTCACATGAAATAAGGGCGGCGGAAATTGTCGAGAAGGTCGCCAAGGAGAAGGGCGTAAGCGTCCCCATATTTATGTCCCACAGGATAGCTCCTATCCTAGGTGAGCTGAGGAGGCTCAACGCAGTAGTGTTACAGGTTTACGCCGCTGAGCCCTCAAGGGAGCAGTTCAGGAAGATGGAGGAGGCCTTCAGGGCCAGAGGGTTCAAGGCGCCCCTCTACATATTTACAAACTATGGGACAGTGGTGCCTCCGACGTTTGAGAGGCTCATACACACCGTAACCTCTGGCCCTTCCGCTGGGAACGTGGCTGTGCAGTACCTTGCAAACCTCTACGGGCTGGACTACATGGTGGGGACTGACGTGGGTGGGACGTCGTTCGACGTCACCACGGTGGTAGCCAGGAGGCCTATCATGAACCCCTTCACCATCGTGGAGAGGTATGAGGTAGCTGTGCCCTCCATTGCCACCGAGTCCATAGGCGCAGGGACCGGAAGCTACATCAGAGTAGACCCAGTTACGAAAAGCCTTAGAGTTGGTCCAGATAGCGCAGGCTACCGCATAGGGGTTTCCTGGAGAGATGGAGGGGTTGAGACAGTGACCATAAATGACGCCATGGTTATATTAGGTTATCTAAATCCCAATTACTTCCTGGGCGGCGAGATAAAGCTAGACAAGGACAGGGCCCTAAAGGAGTTTGAGAGGCAGGTGGCACAGCCTCTTGGAATCGACGTATACGAGGCTGCCTGGGGTAGCTACATGATGGTAGCTGACCACATGAGGCTTCACCTTGAGGGTATCATAAGGGGGCTTGGCTTCTCGCCCGAGAACTTCTACCTGGTGTCCTATGGTGGTGGAGGACCAAGCCTCGTCGCAGCCTACACCGCCGGCATGAGGTTTGCTGGCGTCATGGTCCCAGAGGTGGCCCCGGCCTTTTCAGCGTGGGGTACCACGCTCGCTGACATAGGGATCAGAGCCGAGAAATCTCTAGAGGCCTACGTCCCGCCGCTGCCAGGTGTCAAGCCCCTTGGGATGGCAGAAATGATAATGAAGGGGGTGGCTGAAATGCTTAAGATTAAGATCAAGGGGGCTGCTGAGATAGAGGGCATACGTGGCCTACTCTCTGGCCAGGCTATAAACGCCCTGAACTCGGCCTGGAAGGAACTTAGGAGTTACATTGAGGAGGAGTTCAAGAGGGCTGGCCTTGCTGGGGAGATAACGTGGAGGCCTGCTGTCAGGATGTTATACGCCGGCATGCTAGACGACATAGAGGTCGACGCGCCAGCCTTAGAGGTCAATGAAGGGTTACTACAGAAGCTCTGCGAGTCGTTCGATAACCTCTTTGAGAAGGTGTACGCCTCAGCTGCAAGGAGCAGGGAGTTCGGCTATGTGATAACGAGGGCCATCTTAACGGGCTACATGGCGCTGAGGAAGCCCACGCTGTTAGAGGAGAAGGAGGAGACTGAAAGAATACCAGAGAACGCATTCAAGGGCGAGAGGGAGATGTACTGGAATGGGAAGTGGTATAGGGCAAGCGTTTATGAGATGGGCCTCCTGAGGGCTGGGAACAGGGTCAAGGGCCCCGCAATAATAGAGGCCCCGGCCGCGACCTACGTTATACCGCCCGGCTTCTCGACAAGGCTTGACAGGAGGAGGATATTCTGGCTGGAGGGGGGTGGGTGAAGTGAGCGAGGCCGGTGAGAAGCTGAAGAGGAAGATAGAGCAGCTTGCGAGGCTCCTTGAGAACAAGGCGAGCGAAAGAGAGATATTTGAGGTCATCGCAGGTGACAAGGACCCTGAGACGAGCTTTGACGCCATAATAAACTACTTCCAGCAGAGGGTGCCGTGGAAGGAAAGGATACTCATGCCGCTGAGCAAGCACCTCTTCATAGTCTGTAAGGACGGGAAGCCTATAGTGAAGGCGGCATGTGGGTATGAGTTCGGGGACTTCAGGATCAACTGGAAGGTCTTCGCCAAGGTAATAGTGAGGGACACCAACGAGAGTCTCGAGGAGCTCTACCCGCCCTTCATGCACGCTGACCCCGAGTGGATGGAGATACGTGAATACATATGCCCAGGCTGTGGCACGCTCCTTGCAGTGGAGGCGGTCCCTCCAGGGTATCCGCCCATTTTCGAGTTCCTGCCAGACATAGTCACGTTCTATGAGAAGTGGCTCGGCAGGGAGTTCCCGTGCGGAAAGGTCGAGTTTAAGGATCTGACAAACGAGTACATAATGGAAGTCGTGAGGAAGAAGATAAGCATACCTGAGGCAAAGCCCAGCCAAGCGCAAGGGACTTGAGGACAGTTTAGCTCGTTTTTGTAGAACCTAGGTGGTGTTGTTCATAATGATCTAAGGTCATGCTTATTGATAGATATTTTCAACTTTGCCTTACCGTTTGATCGTCTTCCTGAAAGGCTGCATGAAGCTCACCTTAGTGATCTTAGGGCGACCTGTCCCACAACAGAGAAGCTCCGGGAGTTTTGTCGTCCCTCTGCTTAACATAAATAGCGAAGGCAGAGGTAGAGTATAACAGTTGCAGGGGCTATGGTTAGGAAGTCCTTAAGGAGACAGGCAACAGGCGCTCCCTCTCTACTTCGGGGCGGCTGGGGCTCTACGCCAACTCCTACTTAAGACTTCACAGATGAGGGGCTTAAGGCCTTAGCTAGGGCCATGGCAGAGCCACCTCTACGAGGTACTGCTAATTGCTAGGGCCTTGGTCTCTACGCCCAGGGCGTATATCAGGACGCCAGCGGCCAGCCAGGCAACGGCGTACGTTGACAGGGCAGCGCTGAAGGAGACGAAGACGGGTAGCAGGGGGCCCACTATCATGCCGACCCTCGCCATCGAGCCGCTGCTCCCCATGCCCGTGCCCCTCAGGTCAGACGGGAAGGACTCGGGCGTGTAGGCGTATATGAGGCCCCAGGCGCCCAGGTTGAAGAAGTTCAGGGCCACGCCTGAGGCCAGCAGCCAGGCCGTGCTGGGGGCGAGGGCGAACGCCGCTGCCGCAGCGGCTGAGCCAGCGAAGAAGGCCAGCAGGCTCGGCCTCCTGCCTATCCTCTCAACGAGGTACGCCGCCGTGAGGTAGCCTGGCAGCTGGGCCAGCGACATGGCCAGGGAGTACCCGAAGGTCCTCACCAGGCCGTAGCCCCTCCTGGCAAGCATGGTTGGAAGCCAGAGGAAGGCGCCGTAGTAGCCGAAGGCCAGGAGGAGCCAGGAGGCCCAGAGCACGAGCGTCTGGGTCCTGAGCCCCTTAGCCAGCAGCTCCCTCGCGCCGCGCCTCTCATCGCTCTCAAGGGTGACCCCATAGTCCTCAGCTATGGCCCGGGCCCTGGCAGGGTCCCTGAGGCGTAGCCACTGGGGGGACTCGGGCAGGGTCGCCCTTATGGCGAGGGCGTAGAGGGCTACCGCGGAGAGCGCCAGGAGGGGCGCCCTCCAGCCGAAGCCGGGGAAGACGAAGTACGCTATGGCTGCGGCCAGTATCGCGCCCACCGACCAGAAGCTCTCGAGGAGCACCACGTTCCTCCCCCTGCGGTCAGGCGGCAAGAGCTCTGAGACCAGGGAGGCGGCCACCGGGAGCTCGCCGCCTAGCCCGAGCCCTGTGAAGAGACGTATGGCGGCCAGGTCTGAGGCGGAGGAGGCAAACGCCGTCAGCCCCACTCCGACGCTGTAGAGGGCCAGCGTCAACATGAACGTGCGCCTGCGGCCCCACAGGTCCGCGAGCCAGCCGAAGAGGAAGGCGCCTATGAGCATCCCGACGTTGTTGGCCAGTATTACGAGCCCCTCGTCCCCCTTGGTGAGGCCAAGCTCGTGGGAGGCCGCGACCAGTATGTAGGACAGCAGGAGGACGTCCATGGCGTCGAACATCCACCCTATGCCTGACGCGAATATGAGCCTCGCCTCCCTGCCGTTCACGGGCTTCACCATCTTGGAGAACAACTGTTCTCCATAATAAGCGTTCGTGGAGGGCTTACACGTACGCAGGTCGCAGCCGCTGGGCACTCTCCCCTTGGTCGGCCCCTTAAGGGGCTCTGGCGCTTCTTTCGATATACTCTGGTCTTCCTCCGCTCAGGGCCTCTAGGCAGCCCTGGCCCCGTGACGGCCTGAAACGCCTTGTTAACTCCCCGGTTTACAGGGCCTCAGCGCTGGCCTGAGGGCTAAGCCGTATAGCCTAGGCCCTGGGCCCTTCAAGAGGGCGCCCTTGGAAGTTTACCTGGTAAAGGGCATGTCGAACTCCTACCTCACGAGCGACGGGGTCCTCGTAGACGCTGGGGCCAGCGTCAAGGACGTGCTGAGGGCCGCGGGGCAGCACGGCATCAAGGTCAGGTACCTCTTCATAACCCACTACCACGTTGACCACGTGAGGCACGCTGCCGAGATAGCCGAGGCCCTCGGCTGCAGGGTCGTGGCCCCTGAGCTCGACTCTGACGTCATAGAGGGAAGGTCACCTCCCCCTGGGGGCCTGGCGGGCCTCTTCCACAGGCTGCTCAGGGTCAGGCCGGTGAGGGTTGACGTCAAGGTCAGGGACGGCGACGAGGTGGAGGGCTACAGGGCTGTGGCGGCCCCCGGCCACACGCCCGGCAGCACGGCTTACGTGAAGGAGGGCGTCATGTTCAGCGGCGACGCTGTGCTGAGCTCAAGGGGGAGGCCGGTGCCACCTCCCAGGAGGTATAACCTGGACCAGGCGAGGGCCGAGGAGAGCTTCAGGAGGCTCCTGGCCCTGAGGCCAGGCGTGATATCCCCGGGCCGGGGGGAGCCGATAAGGCTTCAGCCCTAGGCGGCCCGCTCGCTCAGAGCCTGCGCCTGGGCCTGCCCCCGAAGCCCCTCCTGGGCGGCGGGGACTCGACGACCCTGTCGGATACGTTGTTGGAGGTGTTGACGTTGACTATCTCGGCGTCAGACTCCCTTATGGTCCCTCCCCTGCCCAGGTTGAGCCTCATGTGCCCCTTGAAGGTGCCCACGAAGCCGTTCCTCACCTCTATAACTGCCCCGGCCCTCACGGCCTCTATGTTCCTGTCCCAGAGCGTCATGAGGACGCTCCCGGTCTCGTCGCCTACGAGGGCGTCCGCCACCCTGTGGGATGAGCCGTCCCTCCCTATCACGCTCCTTGGCCCCCCAACGCTGACGACCTTCACGGTTATGCTGTCAACGTTGGCGCCAGGAGCTAGGTCCTTAACCTGCACTCCTGATCATCTGATTGCCGAGGCCCCCAGGGCCTTTTAAGCGCAGTTGAACGACTCCGCAGGGGCGTCCTGAGGAGGCCTGCCGTGCCCCTCATGACCGCGGACCGCCTGGCCTTGCTGTTACGCCCTCAACGTTGGCGCTGGGCTGGTCCTCAGCCCCAGCCCTCGCTACAAGGAGGCCCCCAGGGGCCGGCGTGAAGGCACCCCATGGCGACTGCCTTTGTTAACTCCCCAGTTTACGCTGAGGCGAGGCAGGCCTTAACGAGCTAAAGGACTTGATCCCTCCTGGCGGCACGAGGGCCAGGTGGGCGTGAAGCGATGAGCTGACGGCCTTCTCCTGAGGCCTTCCCGCAGGTGATAGAGGGGCCGTCAATACTTTGGCCGATTCCAGCTTTCACCAATCTAATTACGGCTTGCCATCATAATTAAACTTCATTGGGCAGCCCTAGACATCAAAAGGCCTTTTTCCCTGGCGAAAGGGGCTCGCCCAGGAGCGCTACATGGCGGTGCTCGCCTTACTTAGGCACGGGGAGTCCTTGTGGAACGAGGAGAACAGGTTCACGGGCTGGATTGACGTGCCCTTGACCGAGAGGGGGAGGCAGGAGGCCCTCAGGGCGGGGCTACTGTTAAGGGGCTACAGGTTTGACGTCGCTTACACGAGCGTCCTGCAGAGGGCTGTGGAGACCCTGGAGCTCGTTATGCTCGCGATGGGCTACAGGGTGCCGGTGATAAGGGACTGGCACCTAAACGAGAGGAGCTACGGGGACCTGCAGGGGTTAAACAAGGACGAGGCGGCCAAGGTCTATGGGGAGGAGCAGGTGAGGACGTGGAGGAGGAGCTACAGGGCCGTGCCCCCTAACGGCGAGAGCCTTGAAATGACGCAGAAGAGGGTAGTCCCCTTCTTCAGGAACACGATAATGCTTGACCTGAGGGACGGCAAGAACGTGCTCGTGGTAGCCCACGGGAACAGCCTAAGGGCCCTCGTGATGTACCTGGAGGACATCCCTGAGGACGTCATTCCGACCGTTGAGATCCCGACGGGGCAACCAATTATTTATGAAGTAGAATTTGAAAAGGACAAATTAGTTATAAAGTCCAAGAAGGTCTTATCATGATTAGCCTGGTAAGGCGTGCCGGCTTTAAACTCCATATACCTGGTACAAAAACTTCGACTCAAGAGGTCAGCTCGGGCTTGAATCCCCTAAAGGGAGTAGATGAAATAACTTGTTATGCAACGGTGGCATGATTGTAATCATGAGGTTTTACGCGAAGGGTAATGGTTTCCTCGGCGAGTCATTAAGGAGAGCGCAACGTCTTTTCCTTTGCGATTTCTAAGAGTTTGACTGCGTCATTCCAGAGGCCCTCAAATGTCTTTGGGTCCACGTCTCCCTCGTAAAAGTACCTATGAAGCGGCTCGCCAGCCTTAAGTAAGTCTTTGAACACTTGCCTGTTTTCCTCCTCAACATTATTGTACACATAGATGTAAAGGTCCCCGTGGCGCCACTGAGCTATGGGCACCCCCTTCAGCGCCGCGTGTAATTTTATTAGTGCCGTTATTGCACCCCAAAGCTTCTCCGCCGCCTGTGGGTAATCCTTGCTATTGTAGTGTCTACGGGCCTCCTCATAATACTTATTGAATAGCTTGTGGTATTTATCAGCCCTGCTTGACGGGTCGGCCCACAGGTTCCTAAGCTCATCACTTACATCGTCAACGTCCCAGCCAGAGACCTTAGCAAGCTCCCTCAGCCACGCTCTATCGACCTCATTCAGCTCCTCACCATGGGAGAGCTTACCTGCTAACGAAAGTAGTTCTGGATATTCACTATATACCTTATATACCTTGAAGATGTTCTCTCTCACTGCACCACTTGAAACATAGAAGGTTACTCCCTGGTTACCGACGGTACTTGGTTGCGGAGCGATGAGTGAGGGTTGTGGCGAAGTAATTGGTAGGGCTGGTGCTCCCTGGAGTGGTTGCATTGTTGGTGCTGGTTGGGGTTGTGCTTGGAGTTGCAGGGGACTCGTGACGCATCACCCCTTGATTGGTCTCCAGGATGTCTTATATACCCAGAAGACCCAGTACACGGGCTCGTCCGGCGGTGACCTATATAGGGTGTTCCTAACAACCATTGTTGCCTCGGCCACGACCTTAACCTCGAACGAGCCTTTACTGCTCTTAACCGTGGTTAAAGCCTCCGCCGGCTTCTGCTCGACAATGTCAACAAACTCCCAGCCCTCTCTAGGGAGCTCAGACCATGGTGTAAAGATGGGTTTGTCCTTCACTAACTCCTTGAGACTCTCTGGGACGGATTCCGTAGTAACGCCTCCGGCGACGCTCACGTAGAAATAAACGCCGCCAAATGGTGAGAAGCCAGCCTCCTTAACGTCGATGATAAATACTTTAAGCTGTAGAGTGGAACCATCGGATAACTTAATAGTACCAACACCAATAGGTTGATCAGGCATGGAGTGTCAATAATCCTTCTTCAATTAATCCTTTATAAATCTTACTGACCACTCACGAGGCGTTCCTTGCCCTTAATGCTGGTTCAATCGCTTCGGTAAGCGTTTATTAGGGGGCCCCTAGGTGTTGAGAATGCGGTAATGCTTAGAGGATAAAAGTGATTTGTGAGGGGCCCTTCATGGAGCTTTTTGGCCAAGGAAATGGTTAGTACGGCTTCCAGGCCTTGAAGCCCACGTAGTCGCCTCTGTCAAAGCCGTCGGTCGGGTACTCAACGGCCTCGTTTGAGTACCTGGGGTGTCTAGTCAGCGTCTGGGCGACCTTAACTATCACGAGGCCCGCTCCCCTCAGGAGGCCCATTATCTCGTCAACGGTGTGCCACCTGGCCTGCCTGACGTACTCCAGCGGGTAGGGGCTGGGCGGCCTGACCCTGACTATGTACTTGTCGTCCCAGGAGCCCAGGGCCTCGGCCAGCTTGTAGAGGAGGCCATAGGAGCCCTCCGCTATTACGTCAGCTACCACAAGGTGGCCGCCGGGCCTCAGGACCCTTGAGGCCTCCCTGACCGCCTTCACGTCGTCATCAACGTAGTCCAGCACGCCGTTGAGTATCACAGTGTCGAACTCGGCGTCGCCGTAGGGCAGCTCCTCAGCCCTCCCAATCTTGACGCTCAGCCCCCTTGACCTCGCGACCCTGGCCATGTCCTCCGAGGGCTCGACGCACTCGCCCACGTTGATGTTGTACCTGGTCCTAAGTATGAACTCAAAGAGGCCAGAGCCGCACCCGACGCTCAGCGCCCTCCCAGGGCTGGGCTCAAGGAGGTACTTGAGGAGGAGCGCCTCGGACTCCAGCACGTAAGGGTTGCTGAGGAACCACGAGTCGTACTTGCTCGCCTCGAACAAGCTCCCAGCCGTTCTTACTACTTTAAGTGGTAGTATTTAAGCCTGAACAGCAAAGGGTGGTTGGGGGAAGGCTTCTGCTCACGGACGAGCTCAGGAGGATGGCCGACCCCATATGGGAGGAGATACACAGGCACCCGTTCGTGGTCGAGCTCTACACGGGGAGGCTGCCGCTTGAGAGGTTCAGGTACTACCTGCTTCAGGACTACAGCTACATAGTCAACCTGACCAGGGCCCTGGCCCTGGCCGCCGCCAAGGCCCCGGGCCCTCAGCTGATGAAGGAGGCCCTCGCCCTGGCCCACGGCGAGGTGACGGAGGAGATGGCCTCCTATGAGTCCCTGCTCAGGGAGCTGGGCCTAAGCGTTGAGGAGGCGGCCAGGGCCGAGCCGAACAGCGTCAACGTGGGCTACTCCTCCTTCATGCTCTCAACGTGCTCCCTTGAGGGCTTTTACCAGTGCATGACCGCGCTCCTGCCCTGCTTCTGGAGCTACGCCGAGATAGCCGAGAGGCACAGGGCCGAGCTGGAGTCGAACCCCGTGCCCATCTACAGGAGGTGGGCCTCTGAGTACCTCTCCGAGGGCTACAGGTCCCTGGTCAGCAGGCTGAGGGAGGTAGTAGACTCCTCAGGGCTCAGGGCCGCTGAGCTCTGGCCCTACTTCAGGAGGGCCTCGCTCTACGAGCTCGAGTTCTGGGAGGCAGCATATGAGGGCCGCTGAGCTGAGGCCTAGGGGTCCCTGAGCTCAATGGCCTGGCACGTCAAGTGTTGCCAGGAATAGGGGAGGTGAGGCGGCCCTCTGACCTTGTCCCCGCTGAGCTGTAGACTTCCCTCACCCTCCTGGCGGCCCCGAGGAAGGCCCTGAGCTCTCGGGAGGAAGCTCATACGCCCACGACCCCTTCAGAGCCGTATGCACCCCCTAAAGTTGTCCTGGTCAAGACCTGCTTGCCGCTACGCCTGGGACCGTTAGTCCCTGGGACATCAGTAAAAGCTTATAACTTAGCTGAAAACTCGGCAGGGACGGTGATTTGTTGGCTAGCGCCTCAGGTCAAGCGCCCTCCCCTGAGGTACAGAGGTCCCTTGGCTCGATAAGGACCATGGTCCTGGTCGCCCTGATATTCGCCATCCTGGCCCTGATTGGCGAGATCGTGGTCCTAGGCCTTGTGGGCTTCGCAGGCGCTGTGATGTCCGAGCAGGGCATCGTAAGCCCGGCGGCAAGCGCTGAGCTGGGCGTCATAGGCTTCCTTTCGGTGATATTCCTGATAATAGACGTTGTGGTGATAAGCCGCACCTGGAAAATGTACTCGGCCGTAAATAACGGTGACATCGCCACCCTGAAGTCGCTCAACTCGCTTGGCTGGGCCATAGTGGCCCTGATATTTTCTGGCGTTATACCTGGCGTATTGCTCCTCATAGCCCACGGGAGGATAGAGGATCTCCCAAGCCCTCAGGCCTGATCCCTTAGGTCAAAGTTTTTGCACTAGGTGACCCTAGGTCTGAGGCCTTATGCCTTAACTAGGATAGCAACATTAGGTCAGGCACGTCCTACTAGATCGAGGAGCGACCTTCGGCTGCCAGGCTAGGGTTTGACCACAGGCCGGTCGCTTACAGGCAGTTATCTCTAGAGGCTCTCTTAGGGCAAAAGCCTTAATAGTTTTACTGGCTTAACTTTAGTTGAGCCGGCTTGACTGTGAAGGTAGAGGTCGGGAAGAAGGGCTACATAATAATTCCTAAGAGCATAAGGGAGCTGGTCGGGATAAAGGAAGGGGACGTGCTGACCTTAACAGTTGAGAACGGGAGGATAGTGCTGGAGCCAGAGAGGAGGGTCAGCCTGTCCGAGGTGGCTAAGAGGCTCAGGGAGCACGAGGAGAGGGTGAGGAAGTACGTTAAGGAGGCCAGGCTGGGCGACCTCGTGGGCGTGAGCCTAGAGGAGGAGTTCGAGTGATATTCGTGGACGCTAACTTCCTAATCTACCTGAACCTCGGCGTGAAGGAGGTTGAGGACTACTACCTGAAGCTCCTGTCCGAGGAGTCCCTCGCAACGGACCCACTGGTCCTGGACGAGGTGATTTACGTCTCGAAGAAGAAGTACGGCGTTAGGCTTGAGGACACACTTGACTTCCTAGACAACATCGTGCTGCCGAACTCCGTCGTTCTTCCAGTAACAATTAACGAGTACAGGAGGGCCAGGGAGGTCATGTTAAAGTACTCGGTGAGCCCTTCAGACGCGCTCCACGTGGCCGTGATGCTGAACAACTCCATAAGGAGGATCCTAAGCGAGGACAGGGACTTCGACAGGGTTAAGGAGGTTGAGAGGGTCTGGCTAAGCTGACCCGCCCTCTCGGCGGGCCCTCAGCCCCTAGAAGGGGTCGCCTAACGCCTTAACAGGGCCCTTCCCCGGCGGCTGTAAACTCCCTGGTTTACAAGGAGCCGTGGAACGAAAGGTAAAGGGCTCCTACCTGTGGCCAAGCTTTGACCTGTAAGGAGACCAACACGTCATCCTGCGTTAACTCCCCGGTTTACAGAGGCCCTAAGGAAGGTCACGTCGCAGGGCCATCCCTGGGCGACACGCTCGCGTTGGCCTCCAGGGCCGCGCCTAGGCCGCGTATATCGCCTCCTCTATCACGTACTTCCTCCTAGAGACCTCCAGCAGGTACCTGGTGAAGGCGAGGGCGAAGACCACCACCACGACGCCAAATAGCAGGGAGGCGTAGGAGGCCAACGCTATGTTGCCCTCATAGGTGGCCACGTCCATTATCTTGAGCACGCCGTGGGTCACCTCAAGGGTCCTGTCGCCTGCTATCTGGGGCCAGTACTCCCCTATCATGAGGCCTCCCCAGGCGCTGTCGATCGTTGAGGTGAGCCCCGTGAATATGT
>Ga0081473_119402_pt1 | contig 19078 bp, 21 predicted proteins | sample CisSprmetagenome_FD_70977 | JGI IMG/M metagenome (GOLD analysis project Ga0081473, IMG submission 70977) | Hypoxic/sulfidic aquatic microbial communities from Cistern Spring, Yellowstone National Park, USA v2 (version 2) | ecosystem: Environmental > Aquatic > Thermal springs > Hot (42-90C) >...
TTATCCAGTTTGTCATTAGTAAGAGGGGGATTAAACGTCTTGCAAAAATAAGAGTTGTCTCTGGCTTATTGGCAATTTACGCTTTAATAGTTTTTACTTTTATTTTACTTTCCTCCATGAATGTCAGTGTAGTCACGTTCTTTATATTGCTCATTGCCATAGCGGTTTCGAGTAGTCCGTTAGAGTCTCTCATAAGCACGTTAGTCTCCTCTACTGAGTCTACTGAGATCTCCACGGCAATAGTAAGCTTTAACTACATTGGGGGCGGAATAGGTTATATTCTAGCGTCATTATTACTCAAGTTTCTAGGATAACCCAGAATTGGGAGTTCACCAACACTTACAATCCTAACATTCATTCTCTCGAAGTCAACATTATAACTAGCTTTAGGTGTTGACCATACTGTAGGTTTGTATACTCTTGGAAAACGTCCTTTTCTCGGATTATTATACCAACCCTTGTACGTCGCGAGAGCATCCCTATAGCAATCCTCAGCAACCTTTGATAGTAGATTATACTCATCCCTTAACCTCTCGGACAACTCTTCGTGGACTTTCGAAAGCACTCCCTTCTCTTCCGGGTTCAGGACATTTTCCTTCAACCAAAAGAGGGTGAAACGGAGTGCCTTAACGTAGTTATTAACGAGGACTAGGAGGGGGTCAGAGACTGCGATCTTCATTGAAACTGTAGCTCTGATCGCCTTATTCCCCCTCCTAGCCATTAATGAAATTTTGACAAAGGAGTATTTAAACACAAGGTTATCCATCCCCGCTGGCGAGGCTTTCCACCCCCTTGACCCCTTTCTATGTAAAGCTCGGGACAAGGCTTTAATTTTATGACTCATATTTTCTCCGATGCTCGACACTGGTGAGTTCGACCGGTGGTTTAAGTCTGGAAAACTTACCTTAGAGAGTGCCAGACATGACCTTGCAGGGGGGTTTTATAACTGGGCCTGCTTCAAGGCACAGCAATCCGCCGAGCTCGTTGTCAAGGCCTACTTTTACGGTATAGGGCAGCCCAAGACGGGTCATACGGTGTCCTACTTACTGTCCTTACTTAACGCTCCTGGGGACTTGATTGACAAGGCTAAATACTTGGACAAGCTATACATCCCCACTAGGTACCCGGACGCGTGGCAAAGTGAGACACCTCAGTACTATTACACTAAGGGTGAGGCTGAAGAAGCGATTAAATACGCGGAGGAGATAATAAATTACATAGAAGGACTTTGGAGGACATTATTGCAGAGAGAGAAAGAAAGAGGAGGGAAGTAATAGAAAAGGCTAGAGCTTACGTTAACTCCTTAAAAGGGAGATATTCGGCTTTCCTGATCGGGTCTTATGCTAGGGGGGACTTCAACGTATGGAGTGATATTGACGTCCTCTTAATAGGGGACTTCAGAGGTAACCCTTTAGAAAGGCTGTTAGGATTAAACTTCCCCCCAAACTTCGAGGTAATACCGTTAACAGAGGAGGAGTTTCATAAGGCACTGGAGAAGAACAACCCTATTACGTGGGACGTTAGGAGTAAAGGTGTCGTCCTGAGGGACGACCTCGGGCTATGTGAGAAATACAATATAAGCTGTTTCCGCGACGTAAGTTAAACCCACACAAGTGGAAGATACTTGCCGAGGACACCTCATAGTTGAAACGAGGGGCACGTTGATATGTAGGTTTTGTCCCGTCAGTAACTGTGGCGTCTTGAATAGATTAGTCACTATACTGTGTCTTGGACTACAGCGTTTACTAAAGGTTGAAAGCTTTGCCTTGACGGTAGACTCGGTCTAATCGGTAAAATAGGATAATTAGGGCAATATTGAGTTATTTGAAAATTCTCTAGCTATAGATTTATTCTAAGAAGGTGATTCCAAGACTACCGTTCCACGGTGAAGGAAAAGTCACTTTGGCAAAATAACGACCTCAGTGGACTTGTAATATGGGATCCTAGTCTCCGGGTCTAACAAATCACAGACCACGTAGTTGACAAAGTCACTGGAGTTGATCATAAACGCGTGGCCCCTCTTCAAACTCGCATCACTCTTAGCCTTAACAGTCACCTCACCGCACTCGCTCTTTAAAATAACCTCTTGCCCTTCCTTAATTCCCATCTCCTTCATGTCTTCCGCGTTCAAGTACACTACATCCTCCTCACCGTTCATGAAAGTCGTTAACGTATCTGTGTTATACTTAGTAACTATCCTACCCGTGATGAGGATGATACCTTTTCTGTTAATTTGCCGTCATCAGCAGTTTCTGATAAGCCGTGAAATTTATATCATTTGGCATCATTCAACATTCCTAATCCTTTTAAGGCTATTAAGTAAGCTGAGGCTGTATGCCTATCAAAACCCTTCTCCCTCATCACCTTTTCATGCTCTTCTGAATTTGTAGTACCCTTAGGATTAACTAGAATAACGTTAAAACCTAACCTTAACGCTTTAATAACACCGTGAATTAACAACTGCTTCTTAGCAAATCGCGAAACCTTCCTATTACCGCTCTTACTCCTCGTAAATTTCTTCTTCTTAACTAAGAATAAGTCCTCAAAAACAACGTAATCAACACCAATCCTCGATAGGGAATTAAGAGACTCTGAAAGAGCATTCAAACGTAAAGCCCTTGCTTTCTCCTTAGGAAAACCGTGAGAAACAACCTCAGAATACCACCACGTCTTTTTAGCAACGACTTTACCATCCTTGTTAATCACAACAACGTTTAGTCTATCACTATTCAAATCAAAACCAGCAATTAAACCGTAACCATTGGGTTTTGGTGAAGAGAAGTGCTTTAAGTACAACCAGAGTGGGATTTGAAGGTGAATCATTGGATAATGCTTGAAACTTACTACAGCACCATAACCCTCTTCTCTCCTTCGAGATAATTCTTCTAATTCTTTAAGCATTGGCAAGTACTCCTTGCCGAAGTAAGCTTTTGCATAAATCCACTTACCCCAAGGGTCTTTAACTTTAATTTCCACGTGGTCTTCCAAAACGTGGAACTTAATATTTCTGTTCCCTTTATCGCTTCTATTCCCCCTACTACCGAACCAAAACTTCCTTATCCTTGCATGAATTATCTCACCCCTCTCTTCCTCCCTTTCTAACAAACCGTCAGTAATTGTCTTAGCTTGTTTTAAAGCGGTTTCAAGGTAAACATAATTTGGTAAGATGTTGTAAAACTCCTTAGTCAGTTCGTCAACACTCTTCCCGTCAAAGAGTGGTTTAATAGCACTCTTAACAACTTGTGAGTAAGCCCTAGCAATCCTAACAACTTTATCCTTGTCTTCAAAAACAACTTTACCGTTTATTGTAACGAATTGGAAGTTTTCGAGGGCTTCCCTAGAACAGATAATCCTATTCCTCATCGTCTGGTAGGATGACAATTACTATCACCTCCTTTCCAGCGATTTTACTAACCTTATCCCTAACATTTTTCGGCACGTTTATTGTATACCTCTGATCCCCGTACTTATCCCTACCGGCTGAGGATATGACACCATGGAAAACAATCTGTTCCATATGCTTATAAGTAACCGCAAAGTTTATAAATATTTCCGTTAACATTATCATGTAGAAGAGAACCCTACAATGAACCCGAGGATCAATGTGAGGGGGAGGATGGGTTCGATGAGGCTCCCCATGTCGTGGCTGGGAGTCAATACTCCCTAACCTAGGCGTGGGGAGCCGGACAAGGGGAATGAGGACGAGAGGTTGAATACAAATTCATGAAACCTCAATGAAAGTCCGACCCCTATACTCAACCGGTATGAAATGAGCAAAACCATCGGAAGTGTAGAACTTGTTTTCATAAAGTACAGCCTCACCGTTAGGATACCTGCTGTTTTTAGAGTGGTCCATAACGTCCTCAAGTTTCAGTGAGGAATACAACTTCACGACTTTTTTCATCTCTTCGAATACGACCTTAGGGTCTTTACTTGCTTTAAGTCCCAACCTCTCGGACAGTTCAGCCAAGACCCATAAAGACTGTTTAGCTTCACCGGGAGGGTCAACTGCCTTATACCTCCACTTGACCAACCTGTCCAACGAGACTACGGAACCCTCACTCTCCGCCCACATCGCGATCGGCAAAACATAATGGGCTAGTTTCGCGGTGTCTGTCATATAAGAGTCTAAAACTACGACCAGATCCATCTCCTTAAGCCTCTTGATTACCTTGCTCTTATTCGGCAAGCTGTGAGCGACGTTATAGTTGACTAAAATTACTGCCCTGATGTCGTTTTCGGTAAGTAGAGCGTCCGTCACGGTCAAACCCTTTTCTAAAGGTATTTCAATACCCCACAGTTCTCCCAGTTTCCTAGCGTTTTCCTCGTTTAACGGTCCGTTGGGTAAAATCCACGGTTTCAGTAAGTCACCCGAACCTTGTACGTTGGATTGTCCCCTATACACTATGGGACCCGCCCCTTTCATCCCTACGTTACCCGTCAATAACATCAAGTTTAAGAAAGCCCTTACGGCGCTAACTCCTCCGCCTTCGCTAAGACCTAAACCCCATGAGAAGATCGTCGGCTTCGTAGTTATCATCTCAGCGAACTTGATAATAAGCTCCTTGGGGACTCCCGTTACCTTCTCAGCCTCTTCCAACGTGTAGCGTGACACGTTCCTCACGTATTCTTCAAAACCTTTAGCCCTACTCTTCACGAACTTTTCATCGTAAAGACCGTTCTGTATTAAGTAGTTTCCGACAGCGTTATACAAGTAGATGTCAGTACCCTGGTTCACCGGGATGTATAAGTCGGCGAGTTTAGCCGTCTTCGTAAACCTCGGGTCGATTACTATTATTTTCGTCCCATGTTTCTTAGCCTCCATTAAGTACTCTGTCAACACCGGGTGGCTCTCGGTAATCTGCTCGCCCGCGATAACCAATACTTTCGCGTTAGGTATTTCCTCTACTGAAGTACCTGAAGCCCCGATACCTACGACCTCCTTTAACGCTGTAGCTGAGGGCTCATGGCAAATTCTAGCACACGAGTCTACATTATTACTCCCTAAAAACCTTGTTAACTTTGACATCAAGTAGACCTCCTCTAATGTGTTCTGACAACCTCCGTAAATAGCGATAGCTTTTCCTCCGTATTTCTCCTTGACCTCTTTGATCCTCTCGGCTATTTCGCTTAAAGCCTCGTCCCAACCGACCTCTACAAACGAGTCTCCGACCCTCTTTAAGGGCCTCGTTAACCTGCCGGGTAAGTATAAAGTCTTGTGGGCTGTAGCCCCTTTACCGCAAATTTTCCCTTTTGAGACTATGTGATCTTTTTCTGGGATAACCCTAACTACTTTCCCGTTCTCGACATCCAGTAATAAGCCACAACCAACTCCACAAAAAGGACAAATTGTAGGTGTTATCATAAAATGTATTTAACGTCTGAGTTATTAAATACATGTTACGAAACCCTCAATAAAATGTATTATCGGTGTGAATAACCATATTTCCTTATAAAATTTTAACTTTAATAATTAATTTGTGAAAACATAGTAATTCTAAACACGTAGTTCATATCATCTGTCGGAACTGCAGATCTTCCGTATGTTAGTCTGTCATACAGAGTGTTAGACCCTAAATACTCACAGAGAGATGTGAACATCAGTTAAGGATCATTTCCAAGTGATTAAGACAGAGCTTCTCAGGGAAGAGATAACATATACACCAAGGTAAGAGGCTGAAGTCCCCTATTTCGTTGACAATTCTAGCTTTTTGTGAAAATCCTTCATAAATCCCTTCTAATCTCTCGCCCACTTGCCGCCATCGAGTTCTAGCCCCTATGGTGTTTCTCCTTTTAGGTGTTTCGTTCTTAATCCTGAACCCGTTGATATATCTCATGACCTACATGCCTCACCCCATAATTTCTATAATAATTTTTGTATACCTAATGATGGGGAATGGAGAGTACGGAGTGAAGGGCTTCTTTTATCATCAGTCCCTTCAATATCTAGAGTATTTCACGATTACTCTTTCTTTCATTTCATGGATTTCACGGAGGAAAAGACCCTTTAAGGTTACTCCAAAGGGTATTGGTAGGTTCGACCTAAAGAGTATTTTTCCATCCCATCTTTGATAGTGTTAGTCCTACTAGTCCTAGCTTTAATCAAGGGTTTTTTGTGGTTAACGAATGTTAAAAACGATGTCAGCTATTATCCAATTACCGTTAACATGTTTTGGGCTGCTTATCAAATACTCTTCTTAGCCGAAGGTTTTGTGGATAAGTAATAAGATTATGAAAGAGAGGAGTACATTGCTGAAGAGAGAGTGATAAATAATTTATCGTGAAGTTAAACAACTCTCTCTTAAGGTAAACGCTTAAGGATGTTAACGCTAGTAGGTTTAAGTCAAAGTAGACACAGAATCGAAGTATCTTTTACGTGTAAGTTTCTCTATAAGCCCCTTATAATCTAAGTAGTTTTAACTAGTTCTGTTTAGCGAGTTTCAGACTTCTATCTGTATCATGTTCTCTCTTTAGCTAGAATTCTTAAAGGATGTCAATTAATTCATGACCTTTTATAACTTTTTAAGGGATAGCGGCTAATTAAAAACGGTAAGATTTTTTCACCATGGTAAAAATTTTCACGTGGTCTCATTTAATCTAGCTCAGTCATATTTATATTATGCTAAAGAGGTGAGTATCTAGTGAAAGTCACAGTAAGAGGAATAAGAGCTATCCGAGACGTTAGTTTTTCATTGGACAAGACTACTGTTATAACTGGGAATAACGGCACTGGTAAAACCACTCTTCTCTTAACTTTATACGCATTAATCAACGCCTGGGCAAAGGAAGTTAAGATGAAGTCTTTACAAGTAGATGATAATTTCAAAAAGGCTTTATCATACACTTTCAAGAGGAGTATAGAAGAAACTTTCCGCTCTGACGTTAAGGAGATTATTAACGGAGAGGGTGAGGTAATCTTTGAGAGTGAGTTAGGAACTATGTCCGTAAAGATCACGAGAGAAGAAGTGAACGTGGGATTAGCCCTCAACAAAGACGTTAAATTCGAAGTAAGGGAGGTGGAAAATAAAGATTTACCAGTAGGAGAGATCCAGGTTAACGCTAAAGGTACCACCATAGAACTAGTATACGGTAGTAATGGGAAAGAGAAATACCAATATTTCGACCTGCTCAAGGACTTATTGAAAGATGTGGAGGGTAACGCAGTGATTAACTCTTTCTTAGACTTATTCTTTTTGGGCTTAAGACCAGCTGCTTTAGTTACTGAGGCTAAAGGTGAAGCGATTATCAGAGATAAAAAGGTGACTATCACGGACTTCGGCGTATTTATAGACGGTAAGAAGTACCCAGTTACTTCTCACGGTCTGAAGAGGATTGCTGAGATTGTGATTTCAAGCAAGAAAGGTGAACTAGTGCTTATCGACGATGCAGAGGTTTACCTTGATGAAGAGATGAAGAAAGTGTTAGTAGAGGAGGTAGTTAATAAGAAAAAAGTAATTATGACAACGAGGGATAAGTCCTTTTCCTCTATGTTCGACAACGTTGTAAATTTAAGCTGAGAGAAAAACTATTCATTATTGTTTAGGGCCAGAATTTGATAAAAGGGGAAGATGCAGATTTCATTATTAACATTAAGGTATTCATAAGCTCTCAACTATTGATAACAGTTTAGTTAATCTCGTGAAGACTGTGACAGAAGGGGAAAGCGTTCGGGAGGGGTTATTTCGAGCTGTTCTTTACCTAAAGTCACTTTAATATCGTAATTGAGTACTTGGCATCTTCCGACACAAGGTCTACGATAAGACCCGGTCTAGCAACTTTAGTATCTCTGACAATTAAAGCTAACCTTCCCTTTCTATTTCTATTGACATTTGAATAAACGACTCTCCTAACACAGATTCTAACACAAGATTTTTAACGGTAGGTTGAGTTAGACTCGTCCTAACCTTTTCTAAGTCGTTAGACTCTTCAAATAAGGGATAATGATTTCCTCGAGTTCCCTCATACTTAATTTAAATCATTTCAGTGGTTAAAAAAAGACTTCGGTCTCAGCTCAAAGTAAGCCTCTTCCAGCATGTTATCTATGAATCGCTCATAATTCGTCTATATCCCTTAATATACCTTAATTCACAAACTGCTGAGATACTGCAAAGCTATGCAAGTGTGTTCGCCCCAATTCCTCTTCTTGAGATAAATAATCTTTTTAACATAATACAAATCTCTAAAGGATATAATTATTAAACCTGTTTTTTGATTATCTCCAAATAATTTATAATCCTTGTCTCAATAGTAATTAAGTATGAGCGGGAGGATCGCTGACGAGATACTTAACAATCCTCAGTTACTTTCAGTATTAGCTGAGAAAATTTATGAAAAGCTTAAGGACGAAATCGTGATAAAGAAGTTAGAAGAGAATAGCGAGATTATAAAAGCCTTGCAGGAAGAGATTAGAAAACATTCAGAGGTAATTGCATCTTTACAACAAACTGTTAATCGACACACAGAGGCCATTGTGTCTCTTCAGCAGGCTGTTAAGTCTTTGCAGGAGACTGTAGATAGGCATACAGAAGCAATTAAGTCTCTTCAAGAAGCTGTTAAGAAGCAAGGGGAAGCTATTGCGTCTCTTCAAGAGACTGTTAATCGACACACATTAGCCATTGAGGGGCTTCAAGAAGCTGTTAAGAAGCAAGGGGAAGCTATTGCGTCTCTTCAGCAAACCGTTAAAAAACACGGGGAAGCAATAGAAGCGTTGCAAAAGGCGGTGCTTAGATTAGGTAGAGAGGTTAAGAAACTCTCAGTTGAAGTAGGTAGTTTTACAAATAGAGCTGGGAAAGGTATGGAGAAAGCGATGTTGAAGCTTTATAAGAAGGCATTAGAACTTCACGGGGTTGACCCAAGGAGAGTTGTTCACGGCTTTATCATAGATGACGAAGGGGTAATTGAGAAGGGTAAAGTGTTTGAGGTTGATTTTTATGAGACGAATGATTATGTTTATGTATTTGAGATAAAGAACTTAGCTGATAAAGGAGCGTATGATCAGATCATCATTAGGAAGAAATTATTCTCTACAAAGTACAAGAATAAGAAAATAAAAATATTCTTAGTAGCAAATTTTGTTGATAAGAATGTAAAGAAAAAGTTAGAAGAAGAAGGAGTAGAAATCATTGCCTCTCATGTTATTAAGTGATTAAAAGCTTTATATTTGACCTTTCATGAGTCTTTCAACATTTTCCTAAAGGAAACACATGATTAACGTTGCTTCAAATACTAACTAGAATCCTTGTGACTAGTGTCTTTATTCTCTAAAGCGTGTGGCTATTAAATAGCTTAAGTATACTTCATTGCAGAATACTCTTGCGAATCTAGCTGGAGACCATCCGAGAGTCCCACCAAAATCTTCTCTAATCTTATATCGTATAAATTCCCTCTTTTTTACTGATAAAGAGAGCCAAACGTCCTCATGCGAATTTATGAATGTAGGGTCCAATACTTCTCCTTTTTCCGCAAAGGACTTGGGAATTACAAAGAAACTCCCTACATTATAAAACGAAGTAATCTCCTCTCCTATTATTCTTTTTAAAGGCCCCCTTAATGGACCCAATTGTGATTCCATCATAGCCAAATAGGGTGTATCAAATTTTTTCCAAAACCTAGCGTAAACTTCTCCTTGCACGACTATTACGTGATTTCTGGTTATTTTACCGAACTTTACCATCATCTCGGGAAAGTAATCGGCTATTCTGAACAAGTACATCTTATAAGAATGGTATTTACCCTTATCAGCGTAAACCAATTCAACGTCTTTCCTATTTAAGGTAGATAGTTCATCTACCAATACTTTGCTTTCATCTACCTTATAGACATCGTCATTAGATACTACTATCCATGAAGGAGAAAATTTTTCTAAGGCGTATTTTACCCCCGCATTTACACTCCTAGCATAGTTAAAGTATTTTCCTCCAGATATCACAAAGATAATTTTGAGACCGTTAAAAACCGTTAAAGCTCTTCTCTGATATTCCTCATTTATACTCGGAATTACTACTACGACTTCACTGTCCCCTTTTTCACTCTCCTTTATCTTAATATCCGTTATAGGTCTGTTTTTCATCCATGTTATTAACTCTTCTCTGTTCTTGAATTGCTCATAAAATTCTAATACCTCTCTATAGTCCTCACTGTGAAATTTCGTCTCATCTACCACTCCTAATCACACTCCTTGAAAAGACTCTATAAAATAATGCATAATATATAAACATCGAAAGGGAGTAGAGGAAGTCTTCTATAGGTATAGTGGTTACTCTTATACCGATTATTGCACCCTTACCGTAAATCACTACTGGTAGTGAGGTAAGAAAGTAATCAAAGACGAGAAAAGGTACATAAGTGGTTACTATAAACAACCAAAAAGATAAAGACCTAAGCATATCTGGGTCTAAAAATGACGAAAGAAGAATTGCCAAGCCAAGGTAAATCAATACCACGAAAGTGTAACTATGAGTAAAAAATAGAATACTAGACAAAGCTATAGAGCCCCCAAGTAAAGTAAAGACTCCCCTCTTAATGTGTAACTTAGTCTTTACCTTTAAATCATAAATCTCGTAAAACACTAGCGAACTAAACGGGACTACGAAAAAGAACTCTATCTCTTCTATGGGTAAGTCAATCACTCTAATAGGCAAAACATATTCAGGGTTAAAGCCCCATGTACCTATTTTCACGGCAACGAAGTCCCATATCAGGTAGAGTAATGCTGTAAGGCTTATAGCAGATAAAATAGCTCCGTAAGACCTTAGTCTTCTCGTCCAAGGTATTATTGTGAACACTACACCGGGTAGTAAAATCATTAAGTCTATTTCCTCATAAGCGAGATGTTTGAGAAATATCTCCAAATCGGAACACCTAATGCATTTTCTATAGCTCTCGTGATTATTTTATTTTTCTTCGGCTTAACTTTAGTTGAGTAAACCACTAGAGGCGACTTATATATAACCTTAGCCGTCCATTTATACATATCGTTAGCCGTCTTTATCGGGATAAGGTAACGGTACGGAATGTATTTATACCCTTTTTCTGCTTCTTTCACCCAGTCGAAGTACAATTTTATTAAGTTCCTCATCATACTTTCAAACTCCTTGGTACGCTCCTTTACTTCCTCCTCCTGCAGAGAAGATAGACTGAATTTTCTTAGTATTTCAGTCGGTATGTACTGTCTGTTTAAAATTAGATCCTCCTTTATGTCTCTAATAAAGTTAACAAACTGCATAGTTTTTCCTAGTATCTTAGCGTAAGGCTCAGCTTCTCTATCTAGGTTCAGTACCCTGTTCATCATTAAGCCTATAACCTCAGCGGATCCGTACATGTACTCTTCTAACTCTTCCATTGTTTCGTACCTCTTCTTGTAGATGTCCATTTCCATAGACCTCAGAAAACTGTCAGCCCAAGACTCTTCAAATTGTTTTTCTCTTTCCAGTTTTACAAAATTATCTATCACCAAATCTTTAGACTTCCCCTCCCTTCTGGCACGATAAAACTCCTCAACGAATTGATAAAACTTCTCCACCTCTTGCGGGATCGAATCTACGTAATTATCCGCAACTCTTACAAAGGCATAAAGCCTGGTTACATCCTTTCTAACTCTAGGAGGGAAGAAGAGGCTACTATTGAAGTACGTAGTACTACCCTTTTTGAATATCTCCAACAGTTTTGAATCAACGTAAAGGTGATCGTTTTCATTTTTCAAAACATAAAGCACCAACTTAAACTCTGTTAAAGAAGTTAAGATTATTTGTATTAAGTATTAGGACACACTCTTATTTTATTCTTAACGAAGATTATTTTATGATATCACTACTATACTTTCTTGTGGGGATCACGACTTTTATAGCTATGGAATTCGTCGCGAGACTAATGCATAAATACTTGATGCACGGGATACTTTGGAGTATACACAAAGACCACCACTACCCTACTTCTTCCGCTTTTCAGAGGAACGACCTTTTTGGGTTGATATTTGCAGGGATATCAATCTACTTGATCATCGAGTGGATGATAGGTGGGAACCTAATGTATTTGGCTATCGCTCTGGGGATGACCGGTTACGGTATAGCATACTTTACAATTCACGACATGATTATACATAACCGTCACTTAAGGTTGAGGAAAAAAGCAATGAAAAACAGTTTATTAAGGACTTTAATAGAAGTCCACGACGTGCACCACAAAGAAGGAAAAGGTAATTGGGGATTCCTATTCGTTATCCCGGGAATTGATAAGATACCCAAAAAAGAAGGTGTTAGGGCTCAATGAGAGCTGTAATAGTAGGTGGAGGTTTTTCCGGTCTAGCTACGGCGTCTCTTTTGTCTAGGCAAGGCTTTGAAGTAACTCTGATAGAAAAGAACAACTCTCTGGGAGGCAGAGCTAGGGTATTCGAAGAAAAAGGGTATAAATTTGACATGGGGCCCTCTTGGTACTTAATGCCTGAGGTGTTTGACTGCTTATTCTCGTCAATCGGAAAGAGAAGACCTTACGACCTCATTAAGCTTTCTCCTTCCTTTAAGCTCACAATAGACTGGAAAAAGGATATAGTAATATACCCCGACTTAGACGACAATAAGGAGGAGTTGAATAAGATCGAAAGTAACGGGTTTGAGAAAATGGAAAAATACGTAGATTACACGCGGTACATGTACAAAGTGGCCATGGAGAAATTTCTATATAGAGAATACAAGAGTATCGGAGACCTTTTCACAAGAGAAGTTATGGGAGAAGCATTAAAATTAGGACTTTTTAGTAGTCTGGAGAACTTTAACAAGAAGTTCTTCCAGTCGGAGGACATGTTAAAGCTCACTGGATTCGCTTCCGTATTCTTAGGCGGTTCTCCAGATGTAATACCCGGTCTTTATGCGTTAGTGAATTACCCGATATTCGGTCAAGGCGTGTATTATCCTAAAGGTGGGTTCGGGAAAGTAGCGGAGAGTTTGGTAGGAAATTATGAAGTTAGATTGGGAGAGGAAGTGAGGGGCTCAAAAGTAGTAAACGGTAAGATTCACAGTGTGAAAACTGATAAAGGGGAAGTTGAAGGTGATGTTTTCGTATTTTCAGGTGACTACAAGTGGTTAGATCAAAACGCCTTACCGGTGGGTTATTCTAACTACGACCAAAATTACTGGAACACGAGGGTTTACGCACCATCTGCCGTTTTAGCTTTCGTTGGAATAAGGGACAGTATAGACGAGCCCCACCACCACATAGTGATCAAAGGGAATTGGAAAGAACACTTCTCCTCAATCTTTAACGGCTCTCCCCTCCCTGAGGAGTTATCTTACTACGTTAGTATTAGGAGTAAGAGCGAGGAAGGTCTAGCACCAGAAGGCGGTGACTCACTGTTCTTTTTAATCCCTCTTCCACCCGGGTTTAGGGGAGATACGGAACACATAGCAAGAAGGATAGTTAATGAGTACCTGAGCAAACACGGTGTTAAGGACGTCGATTACATGAGGTTTTTCACCCCCAGTGACTTTGAAGTAGAATATAATGCGACTCTAGGTACGGCATTTGGTTTAGCTCACACGCTATCACAGACCGCATTATTCAGACCGGCATTTAGGAACAGGAGGATACAAAACTTGTTCTACACGGGACAGTACACTCACCCCGGTATCGGTGTACCTATGGTCCTGATATCTGCTCAAGTCGTGAGTGAAATTATAACAAATAAATTCAACCGCTGACTCCTCACGGCGTGGTTGAAAAGTACCTCCAGTATTTTGAGACAAACACAAGACAACGAACACAACGGATGTATCCCTTCGTCGATTTTGAGTACCTTGCCTAACGTATACTCAAATAAAGGGAAGAATTGAGAACTTCTTGAACGAGTACCCTTCCCTTGAGGATAGGAGATAACTTCAGTTGTATAACTAACAAAGACTAAACCACGTACTAGCACTGATAGATCTACAACTCTCTTTTTCTATCTCTTCTTTCGTTTACAATAAGTGGTCTCTATCAGACCAGTTAGAACGTGAAAGTGGTCAGAAAACGACTTAAAGGCCAGTCGAAAAAGATATTGTGGAAGAGAGGATAAAGAGTTTCATAGCCGAATGGCTGACCAACAAATTGCCAAAACTCTTAGAACGGGAGCTCTCTTTACCCGTAGACAAGGACTACGTCATAACCGTCACGGGCGGTAGGAGGAGTGGTAAGACTTTCTTATTATACCAGACCATAAAAAAGGTAGTAGAGAACGGGCTAGCCTCCTTCGACGAAATACTCTACGTAGACTTTGAGGATTACAGGCTAAAGGGAGTAAGCGTGGACGACTTAGACAACATTGTGAAAGCGTTTGTAGAACTTACCGGAAAACAGCCTAAATACATTTTCTTCGATGAGATCCAGAACGTAAAAGGGTACGGAAGTTGGTTTAGGGAGAGGTATAACTATAAAGTATTTTTAAGCGGGTCCTCGTCAGAAATTACGCCCCTGAGAATCGCCGAGGAGTTGAGAGGTAGGAGCGTAAATTATAAAGTCTATCCCTTGTCATTTCGTGAGTTCCTTAAGTTTAAGGGCTTCACGTACACCTTTTTAATGGACTACATTCCGCAAAGGGGGAAGATATTGTCACTGCTTAGGGAGTATTTACAATACGGCGGTTACCCGGCTGTGGTCTTGGAAAAAGAGGACAAAATAGGGTTATTAAAGTCCTACTTTGAATCCGTAGTAATAAGGGACTTATCTCTGGTTAAGCCAGCGATAGCTGAGCTCTTCGCAAGTTTCATTGTCTCTAATTACTCCAACTTGGTAAGTATAAACAAGACGTATAACTACTTAAGGGGTTTAGGGGTGAAAGTGGGGAAGGAGACGGTCATAGAGTTGTTCGAAAAGGCCAACGAGACTTACTTCGCGTTTCTAGTCGAGGAATTTGAGAAGAGTGAAAGTAAGAGGAAGGCAAACCCTAAAAAGGTTTACATAACAGACACTGGTTACCCGACGGCACTAGGTCTAGAGTTCTCGATATCGAGGGCTATGGAGAACACTGTTTATATCGAATTAAGAAGGAGGGGGTATAAGGAAGTATTCTACTGGAAGGGGAAAAGAGAGGTGGACTTCGTGGTCTCTAAGAACTTTGAGCCAAAGAGCCTAATACAAGTGACTTACGCTACTGATAAGATCGAGGACAGAGAGATCGAAGGACTCATTGAGGCTAAAGATGCGTTAAAGGTTGATGAAGCCCTAATACTCACGTGGGACTATGAGGGTCAGGTAAATGGGTTTAAGGCCGTGCCGCTGTGGAAATGGTTATTACGACCAGCGTCATAATAAGTAATTAGTCTGATGTTAAGGTGTACTTTGTCTCCTCACGCCGTATTTGTAGAATGAGGGCGAAACTGAGGGGAGTGGGTAACACCTCGTTTAGTCACCACTTGCTTGTAAAACGTGCTTGCCCGTGACACACCCTCTATTTTCAATCACTTCTAGTCGTGCCATGGACTGAGGTGTAACAGACCATCAGCCTTCTATCGTCACCGCCTCTAAGCTTTCGTCTACCCTCATGAACAGTAATCAGTTAATAGACCGTTGACAAAGACCATTGTCGTTGACTATCGCAACGTACCCTCTAATGTATGTGGTAATCCCTGGCTTAGTGGACCCCCATCCCCTCTCCCCTACGTACGTGAATTTAGGGGAAGTCAGGTGCTATTTATATACGTAGCTTCGATAGAGTAGAGTAACCACTGGTTCTCTCAAGCTATATATATAGTGATAATATCGTCTTTTGACAGCCATGCTGTACTCATCTCAAGTGTTAATCATATACTTACTACACTCAAACTCAAAAGTTCTACTCTTTTATGACCTCTTTAACCTCGTCAAAAGCCCCGCTTAACCAAATGAGCACCTTTTCCGCCGATTCGATACAGTTCTCAGCTTTTCTTACGTTATAACTACTTACAATGGAATATCTAGCCTGAGTGTAATGGGGAGTAAGGAAGTCACACTCCTTCATTATTTCTTCCGGAACGGCAACCGAGAGTTCCTTGTTCAAAGTGTCTAATAGCTCACTTAAGTCGTGGGTGAAAGGGTAAGACCCTTTATACTTCATTAAGATACCCTTTATTGTAAACTCCACACTCTGTTGAGAAGCGAAACACGAAAGCCAAGGATACTCCTCCTTACTCTCTTTCGCTACTTTAAGGAAATCCCTAGCCTTTCCGAACCAGAATTTCTCCACCAATACCTTAAAATCCCCCTAAGAATTTTTAAAATTATGCAGTTTGAGCAGTTTGTGGAGAGAGTAGTGAGGTATTATAACGGGAAAGTGAGTATAGTCCTTTTCGGCTCTAGGGCTAGAGGGGACTTCTGGCCTTCAAGCGATTATGATGTGCTTATCGTATTAGATAAAGTCAACGACGAGATAGAAGAAGCCTCGAAACTATACACTATGAAAAGGGGTTTTTCGGCAGACATCATTGTAGTTACTCCCGATAAACTAGAGTTAGGTGACGTTAAGGAGATGTTAAAGCACAAAAAAGTGCTCTATGACGGTCTAGGTGTGTTTAAAACGGAAAAGGTAAATTCACGAGAGAAAGGAAAAAATGGATTATAAAACACTTAAACCCGTACTTCAAACGTACGAGCTGGCAAGAGCTCACAAGTTCAACTACACCACCTTAGTCCTGCTGTGGAATTGCAGGGCTTCTTCACCCAATTCTTTGTTAACCTCATTGCCCGATCCCTTAAATCCGCTTTAGGGTACCCGTTAGTCTAACTCTATGGTAGGTCTATCCACTTTAACCACGCCTACTTCCGCTTCGTTTATGAACTTCATCACCTCTGACAAATCGTTACAGAAATTGCGGGTTGGGGAGGCGGAAATCCTAGCCAAGGGGATGGGCCCCCTTATTTTACACTCCCTCTTAGGAAAATTCCTCAGTATATGCTGATCACTTCGCTCTTCTTCCCACTAAAAGTCGCTCTATTACAGAAAAGCGGGTTAAGGAGACGAAAAGCGTCCTCAGGATAGTCCCATATACCCTTTTGTCGGGATAAATTTTAGTGGTGATAACGACGTTCCTCAGGAGCTCGACTGAGGGCTTAATGAGACTGTTGGAGGAGCAATCAATATATCTCCTTACTTCACGGTACTAGACGTTAAAAAGTCCTCCCATGTGAGGGCTGTGGTTACCCCTCAGATGGGGGTCCCAAATCGATGGGTGGAATCCTTTCTCACGTTAAACAGAAATCTTTTTATACTTGTTTATGACGAATTTTCGTCGCTATATGATGATCTCTCACACCGATTTGGACTATGTCCAAAAGGGTGGGAGTGATTGCAGAGATGTGAGCCCCGTGCAGTTGGGCTCGAAGGAGTCCCATGACCCACTCGTGGTTGAGGGCTAAGTCCCTACACTCGATCATGAGTGAAGATAAAATGATTGAAATGAGAGTGTAGGGACAAACGGGAACGATGATAGGGGGAAGTCTTTGCCTCTTGCAGAGCGACGAGAAGTCATTCCTCCCACTTAAATTATCTCAACATTCACATAATCTTTCACTACTAAAAAGTCCTTATCTCTGGTTAGGAGTTTTTCGTCATAAGCCTTTGCAGTGGATGCTATTATCAAATCAAATCGACTATCAGCCTACCTTTCTCCCTTAAACGGTAATAAAGTTCAGTATATTCTACTGCTACTTTTCCGTCTACAAGATACACCTTAAACATGTCTTCTAAAGTTTTGAGTACCTCAAGTCTTCTCTTATTTTCTATAACCCTTCCAACCTCCATTAAAGAGATAATAGAGATCGAATCTCCTAAGTATTTTATCTTCCCTTTTAAAAAGTCTATTAAAATCGAAGTATCAGTTAACGTCATAACTTAAACTCCTCATGCATTTTCTTATGACTCTCCTCTATCCTTTTAATATCGTCTTCGTTTAAGATATCCTTCAACCTTGTTAGGTTTTCTTCAGCTTTCCTCTTACGGTACTCAGAAAGTAAAAGAAGTAAGAACTCATCCCAACTCAAGTCCCCTTTTTCCCTCTCCAACTTTTCCTTGACGTCTTCAGAAATAGAGATCGTCGTCACCTTGTTGTTCATAATTAATAATTGATAATTATGCGTATAAAGGTTTTAAGCGTCCAACAATTTTGTTTCAAACTTCATTGAAAGTGTTGGTACCTCAGTCTCACTAATTACTTTCTAAAACTGCGTGCACCGCTTACCGTACTCCATGTCATTATAACTTAAAAGAAAGAGTACTAATTAAACGGTATTACTCTCAGATTTAGTTTTTGAGTATACTCCATAAGTTAATCGGAAGAATTTTGGAGTATACTCCAAAAGTTTAAAAATGCAAAAAACTCCTATTATGCGTGAACGTTGAGGAAATAAAAAGCGTTCTGAAGGAACAAAGAGAAGATGCAGAAAACTTAATGAGTAGGACAATACCCAGAGACGGCCTAAAGGGGAGTTGCTAACAAACCTATCAATCCCAAACGTCCTAGCAATATTAGGGGTTAGGAGGAGCGGGAAATCTACTCTATCACTCCTATATTAAAGGACAAAAACTTTGCTTATGTCGATTTTGATGATGAGAGATTGAGAAATTTAAAATCTGACGATCTGCATATTGTTGAACAAGCAATTTACGAGCTTTACGGTAACGTGGATTACATACTTTTTGACGAAATACAGAACATTCAAGGTTGGGAGCCCTTCGTGAGCAGGCTGAGGAAAACTAAAAGGAAAATAACCGGGAGTAATTCTAAGTTACTTTCCGGTGAGCTGGCCACAAGCCTAACCGGAAGACATGTGGACTTCACGCTCTTCCCCTTTTCCTTCAAGGAGTTTCTGAGGTTTAAGGGAGTTAATTACTCCGAACCGCTTACCACAAGGGAGAGGGCTGAGATTAAGAACTACTTGAGGGAGTACATGAGCATAGGAGGTTTTCCTGAAGCGTTACTACTAAACAGTAAGCAAATAGTCAACAGCATTTATAATGATATACTGTTCAAAGACGTGGTACAGAGGCTTAAGACAAAGAAGGTATCTAAGTTTAAGGACTTTTCCTCAGCTGTAATTTCCCTTTACTCTTCTGAATTTCTCTAAATAGAATTGC
>Ga0081473_125573_pt1 | contig 18908 bp, 36 predicted proteins | sample CisSprmetagenome_FD_70977 | JGI IMG/M metagenome (GOLD analysis project Ga0081473, IMG submission 70977) | Hypoxic/sulfidic aquatic microbial communities from Cistern Spring, Yellowstone National Park, USA v2 (version 2) | ecosystem: Environmental > Aquatic > Thermal springs > Hot (42-90C) >...
CGATACCCAGGACAATTGAGGGCGTCCGATCGCTTTACAACAGTCTTCGCATGGGTTGTCTTTTGTTTCGATCCAGACAGAAAATGTCAAGTCTTGGGAAAATGTAAAGAGAGGACGGGGGCGGAGATTAATGTCGGTAGAGTTGATCGGCTTAAGGCAAAATTTATAAACTAATGAATTCTATAGAATTCATGAGCACCCAAACCCAGAAAGAGCAAAAAGAATTCACTACGATATACGTGAGCAAGGAGACTAGAAAGGCGCTCGCTAAGATAAAGATTGAAAGGGACTACAGGAATTACGACGAAGTTATCAAGGAGCTGTTGCGCCGCGCAGGCTATGGAGATTAATAAAGTATCTAGAAATAAGATCGAGGTCAAGGAGGGGGAAAAGGCGATCGCAATAGAGGTGAATAGGCTGGGCAAGCAGCTGCTAATATCCGTGACCGCAGACGGCAAAACAACAGACCTCACACTCAAACACGTACAAAGCGAAAAGTTCATAAGGTTGCTTCGTAAATTCGGTGTGTCAGACGTGTCAAGAGTTGTGTCGTATATAACAAATATGAGCAGCATAAAAACTATAGAGGCACCGCGGGCGATATTCATGAACGTCGAGGACGTCGTGGATATCTCAACGGGCGAGACCGTGTCTCAGTTTGTTGAGACGTATTACCATACTACTGACGGCTGGCGCTTATTCAGGAATAACGAAGTTCGCGACGTCTATAACATAACAGCAAAGATAAAGAACATAGATAAGCTGTTCTGGCACTACAACTCACAAGATGTAAATATAGATGATCTATACATGCTCTCAGATACAGTGAAAGAGCTGAAAGAAGTCCTGAAGCAGTACGTCGTTCTAGAAGAAAAGTACTACGATATAGTCGCCGCGTGGACAGCTCTCTCATATATGCGCTGGGCATCGCCGTATTCGGAGCTCTTGATAATTAGAAAGCCCGGGTTCGGCCATGGAGGCTCGACGCTCCTAAAGACGGCCAGGCTCCTTGCTGCAAGGCCCTTGCGGCTGGTTGTGAACACCTCTCCCGCCGCCTTCTACCGCGTCGTTGACTTCGCCATGCCGACTATTGCCCTTGACGAAATTAGAGAGGATGAGCTGGATAATGAAAAGCTTGCTGAGCTCAAACTTCTAGCAGAGGCCGCCTTTGATGAAGAAAATGTTGTGCTTAGGGTTGACGAGGGTGAGGTGGAAACATTCTCTACATTCGCAAACGTGATAGTCGTAGATTCTACAGATAAATTCACGACGTACAGCTCGGAGAGGAGGGCGTGGACGGTAGTCGTTAGAGCCGCGACGCCGGCCAGGCTCTACGACAGATATGAGATACTCAGGGCGACGGAGCGCCTCAGGGAGATGCTCTACTCCGCAGGCATAGTCCTGCCTTCAGCATATTATTCAAAATGGCGTCAGCTGTCGGCAGAGCAGGGACTAGGAGCGCTTAAAGCTGTAATAGATGTGCTGAAGCAGACGGGGCAGGACGTATCGATATTCCAATCCGCTCTCGACGCCGTGGCAGCACAATTGGAATACGCCAGGCAGACCGCAGCTCTGGGCGATTCTAAGCGCATGGTCGCAGATATTGTCGCTAAGATAATCGAGGACGCCAGGAGGGAGCTGGAGATGGCGGCCAATTCTAATAATCCCGCGGACATACTCACAATAGCGACGCCAGCAGACCAAGACTATCGCTGTGGTATAATATATCTAGAAAAGCTAATGCGCGAGGTGCGCCGTAGAGCTATGGAAGTGGCGCAGATAGATACTAGAAAGCTTGACAATGTATACTACACGTCGTCGGAAGTGCGTTATTGGTTCAGAATCAATAAAGATCTTGAAATGTACATAAAGCCTGCCAAAATTAAGGCGATACTCATTGAGCTTGGCGTCAATATTGAGCTGGACGAAAGCAGACATTACGTCGTCAGGGTATGTCGCGCGTAATTCAGCAAATCCTGACGATATTGCCGCGTCAGGAGGGACTCTACAAGATAAGGGGCAGATACTTTAGGGTGGTCAAGCTGTTTGATATATACACGAAACGGCATGAGGAGATATCTAAGAATATATGCAAGAAGATTAGAGGATGCGTGTATGTGGGAGAGTGCACTATCGTATACGAATACGACGCTGAGCTGGGCCGCGCGGTCGTTAAAGAATACAGCTCTGCCCGCAGGCTCGGACGGCATTAATTTACGCTTTTCAGCTCCCTTTTATTTCGTGAAATGGCCCCTAAGGCGAAACGAAGCCCGCCCCAGCCGCCTCAGCATCGGTTTCGCAGAAAAAGATTTATGCCGGTGAAAGGCGAAGTCGCATGCGGATCCGGGAGGTCTACCTGTCCCTCGACGCCTACAGATCCGCCATGGAGCGGCTCTACAGGCTGGCGTACCAGAGGCCGGAGCGGAGGTACGTGCTGACGTACCTCTTGGGAGCCACGGGGAGGCGCATAGGCGAGGCCATGCTGCTCACCACGAGGGATATAGACTTTGAGAGGCGCGCCATAACCTGGCGGATCCTCAAGAAGCGCCGAGCGGACTACTCGGTCACCCTGCCAATGTCGCCGAGGGTCGAGGACGTCCTAAGGCGCTATATTGTGCTCAACGGCGTGGCCGACAGGCTATTCCCCGTGACGCTGCGGCAGGGTCAGTACGACGTAAAGAGGGCGCTCGGGGAGGTCGGCCTCTACGGCTGGCGCGTCCACGACCTCCGCCACGCCTTCATACTTGAGGCGCTCCTCAACACAAAGTCCATAGAGGTTGTGAGGCGCTGGACGCAGCATTCAAGCTATAGGGAGCTCTTGGAATATGCACGGGTCGTCGGCATGGAGGTGGACAGGCCGCTGGTACCGTGGTAAAGTTTATATCCTTCACGCTAAATAGGATCAATGCGAACGGTCACGATCGCCGGTCTGCTCGCGGTTCTGCTGCTCGCGGTCGAGCTCGCGCTCGCGGCAATGCACAACATAACGCTGGACTTGCCTAAGGGCATAGCCATGATCATATCGCTCCTATTCCTCGACGCCGCCCAGGACGCGGACGACAGGGCCGACGACGCCCTATCGATTTTCGCCTCTATTGCCGCTGTGCTCGCCGCCTTGATGGTTCTGTTTATTTAAACGACAGACCTCGTTTTTTTATGAAGTGGGTAACACATATACTCTGGGGCATTGCGACGCTGTCCCTACTCGGTGTAGATATAGCCACGGCTGCTGCCGTTTCAGCAGTTCATACGGTCGTGACGGACACTCTCGGCCATACGGGCCTCAGGCGTAATAAATACCATAATTTGATATCTATATTGGCAGCTGTAGTAATTTCTGTATATTTGCACAACTTGGCCGTGCTCGTGTTGGGATTGGAGCACATAGCGCTTGACGTCGCCTCGCCGGGCCGGCTGGCGGTGAGCTGGGCATATAACGCCGTATGGAGCCTCCCAGCTATCCTTATAATGATCCGCTTGTTTTGATCTAAATATCACCCCACGATCCCCCTATCCCACGGGTGATCTTTTTATACAGTGCTGGTTGCGATATACCCTCGTCTATCTATTATCTTTACGTCCTCTCTTTACATTTTCCCAAGACTTGACACATTCTGTCTGGATCGAAACAAAAGACAACCCATGCGAAGACTGTTGTAAAGCGATCGGACGCCCTCAATTGTCCTGGGTATCGAGTGTTTTTTGACCCCCCCTCCCCCCTCCGCTTTCTTCGCACGACGTATTCGCACGCGTTTCGCACAGCCTCGCACGACGTAACTTTGTCAATTCGCACGAATCTTCGCACAGCCGGTACCCAGCCAAAAAAGATTACTTTTAGCAATCCCCTCCCGTCAAAATCTCTATATTTGCCTAAAGGTCTTGGGAATATGGAAAGAGGAGCAGCTCCCCCTTTTCCCCTCTTTACAGTCCTTGGATATTTGCCTGCTCATTGGCCTTCGCATAGCTCAATAAACGTCTTCGCACAGCCCCACAATTGTCTTCGCATAGATGGGGATATGACCAACGAGGGGAATTTTATGCTGAAAAAATCAATGGAATTGATTAGGGATTTTACAAGGTATCTCCGTGTAGTTGCCGTATATCGTACCGTTCACCATGGCGTTGCCCCTAATCAGCATTACGGTGTGGCCCGGGAGGTTGAAAGTCTGCATGTTGCCGTGAACCCACCATATGTGGCCGTCTAGGACTACGTACTGCCCCGCCAGGCATATGGGCTGGCTTACTGTCAATTGGTTCTTGTGTATGCCGACGTAGGTCGCGCCTGTTATGAGCGCAAGCACTGCCGCTATCAGAAGCTTATTCATGCATGAAAACTTGTTGAAATATAAAAACCAATACATCAGCTCTATTCGGCATCCATCTTTAAATACTACTGTTTAAATAGATGCATGCAGGAGCTCGATAGAGGGAAGTTGATAGCCGAGTGCGGCAGGTCGATAGCGTGTATAAAAGCTGTGGACTACTACTTGCAACTAGTAAAGAACCCATGCTTTCCGCCCAAGACAAAATTGACCTATGCAACCAAAAAATATCTGTACGACCTATTCTTTATATACGGAAAGCCGCCCTGTATAATTAGCGACCTTGTCGTTGAAAAACTTGAAAACACGTCGCTAGCAGATCTCACTGAAGAAATAATAGACGCAGCAATCAAAATCAAAAGGGAATTGAATCTATCCAGCCGCGTTGCCGCGGCCGTGGCGACATATCTAATCGCCCAGCGAAGGAATAGATACGTGAGCATAACGTCGCTAGCAGACATATTTGACGTGAGTCCGTCGTCGATATCACGAAGTCTCCGCGAGGCAGCCTCCGTTATATACAATACATAGTTACATAAAATACATAACTTTTTCCGGCCAGCTCTCTATTCCCACGGCCTTACCTATGCAGAGCTCATGCTAAGACGTTTCGGCCGATTATCTGAAAATCGTCGGAAAAAGGGCCGAAAGATTTAAATACTTGGACGTTTCTTACTCTCATGACCCAAACCAAAACCCAAACCCAAACCCGAAGGAAATACTACACGGCGGTAGTGTACGAAAAGGGTCAGGTCAAGCGCGTTGTGCTGTATATAGGCGCTAAGCCGCTCGTATTCACCACGACGGCGGATATAAAGGGAGTAGTAAGGAAGAGGTGGAAGGTCGGCAATACCGAGGCGTACTCTATACGTGTGAGCGCGGCCGACGCGGCCCAGCTTGTTGCGCAAAACAGCAAGACGCAGGATAACGAAGTTGTGCATGAACAAGCGATCGCGCGCGCATTGGATCAAGCCATCCCCGCCATGATCGTAACGAATAAGCGCGTGGACCTAGAGCGTATAGCAAGCCTGGCTAACGAGCGCGGCATCTTGCCGGCGTACGTCAACATGAGCGAGCAGAGAGATTTAGAGCGCTCACTCTATATGACGCTATCTAAAGCGCTCTACGACTTCATGCTTAACACGCGGGGGGTGAGGTGGTGGCCCGAGGACGCCGGAATAACGGAGTTAAGGCAGCTGTCGTACGTCCTTGAGGCTGCTGGAGTGAGGGTGCTTCTAATTATAGATAATGCCCACTTGGCGGATTTAGGCAGGCTTATGGACAAGATAAGGGAGCTGGAGGAGGAGCTTCAGTACGCCGGCGTCATGCTCATATTCAAGGACACGAACGAGGAGGAATTGGAAAGGGCAAGAGAGGTACTGCTGAAGAGGGGCGCAACAAGGTTCAGCTCGATTGTGCTGACAGATATTGTGGGGGGCGTATGATAGACATGAGGGCGCTCGTAGATAATATAATACAGAGACTTGAAAGCGAGGGCATAGATGAAGTCTGGGCGTGGTTCGCGCGGCCGCCGCATGTGGTGCTCTATAGGTCGCTTGATGGTTATAAGGTGGTGCTCTGGCGCGGCCGCGTCAGGGTCGTCGTTAAGCTGAATGAAAAATACGAGATAGAGTCTGCACACGTGGAATACTGATGGCCAAGCATCTCATTGACATAAAGATCCGCGAGGACGGCGTGGCCGCGCTCAGGGAGCTGGCCGCGCTCACGAGCGTGAAGATGGCGGACGTGGTATCGCTCTGGCCGCGTTGTCCGCAATGCGGCTTTCTGCTGCAGCGTGCGGGCAAGTCGCTTGTCTGCCCGAAGTGCGGCATGGAGTATAAGTTATGCTGAACGTGGAATCTATACTGAAGCATATTGCAGACATGTGCTCAGTAGCCATAGGCGATAAGGAGCTCTGCGAGCGCGCGGCGGGTAAGGCCGTCTCGGTGATCAACGATAATAGAATAGAATACGCCAAGGACACGCCGGCCGGCCGCGTCGTGTTCGTGACGGCGTGGCGCTATAACTTTGACACTCTCGACATAAATGTTGACAAGGATAGGGGCGAGGTCATGTTCGTGTTCAAGAAGCTGGCCATGCCGGCGCTTGTGCTGACCGTATCGAGGCAGCAGGAGAGCGTGTTTATGGTGAGCTCGGAGCTTGTCGGCATGTATAATACGCACGACGAAATACTGCTGACCACGATAAAGAATATAGTAAAGGGGAGGCCATGATCGGCGTGTGTGAGGAATTAAAGCGGATATGCGCGGAATGCGCGAAGAGGTATGTCGTAATAGTTGAAAGGGACGACAAGATAATAGTCTATGCCGATCTAATGCGAGAATTGCACCGCAATGCGGCGGCGAGGCGCGTCGTTGAGTTGCACGTCGCCAAGTGCGCGAGCGAGCTGGCCGCGTCGCTATCAAGGAGGGTGGAAAGGGTGGGCTGGCAGGACGTCAACGGCAAGATGCGCTATTTCTGCGTTGTCGTATGAACTTCATAATAACGCTCGGATACGCCGGATTGGCGCTCGGATACGCTCTGCTCACCATAGCGTCAGCGATTGTATTGATAATATTGTTGAGGTATGCTTGATTTCAAGAAGTTTCTCGTTATATCAGTTATCCTAGATTTCCTAGATTCATACAGCACATATTATTCTGTCGCGTCGGGTTGGGGCCGCGAGGCTAATCCTGTTATAGCTGCCCAAGTAAACGCGAATCCGGGGTTTGTGTTTGCGTTGTTTTTCGCATACGTTGTCGTCACAATGGCGGCCTATGCGCTTTGGTCGCGCCTATATCCCCGCCTGCCTGCATTTTATCACGCTTGGGTCGATAAGTTTGTCTCGCTTGCCGCGGTTACGGCCGTGGGGTTCAAAACGGCCGTTATTATCAACAACGTTTTAGGAATAACTGTGGGCTTTACCCCATTAGCTTATTTGTTTGAAAAAATTGGGTTATTCAAATAATGCGTTTATCAGAAGCGCCACGGCGAAGAACGCAAGCGTCGCTATGGCCGTCAGCACCACGGCGAACAGCGACGCATATTCTATATAGCCCTCGATAGGATATATCTTTATGAACGCATAGCCCGATAGAACCTCCCTAATCGCCCACATAAATGTCGTGACTATCCATATCAAAATTCCAGCAAGACCCCACTTTATGAATAGGTCGCCTGTCCAGCGGCGCAGCGGACGGCGAGGCGGCAGCGAGGCGGCGAGCGCTATTAAAAACGCTATGGCCATCATGGATATCCACGCAGGTATAACGAATTCTACGTCCGGCGCGGGCATATCTTTCTACCCCCCTCTACGAAGCTCACTGCCTTGCTCTTTCTGTAGAGCTTATTAATTATGAACGACTTAGAGACTGAGCATCTATCGAGCACCTCCTGGACGTCCACGCAACCGCGCTTCAGGAGCTCCATCACGCATGCCTCCTTGACCTTATCATCATCTCCCACGATTGCCTCGTTTCCCACGACCACAACCTCCCCCGTCCCCTCAACGGCCTTACCCTCTTCCGCTCCCTCGGAGGAGTAGTACGCATAGTAGGCTAGGCTGTAGGTGTATCTAAGAAGCTCATTAAATTGCTTAAGTCGGCGGGCGATATCTAGCCACATTGCCGCGATAATGGCGATTAGGGCTATCTGTAATATCAAGCCGATCATCTCACCACCATTATGTCGGAGGTACAATTGACATACAGTGTATTGACTGAGAGGCTGAATCTACACGAGCTAACGTCGCCCGAGAGGCTGAACGACGTAGAATTCTGCGCATATATCCAGCCATGCTTTATGAATATATATTGGTCTGTCACTAAATCAACGCCGCATACCGTAACCCCACTTGACGTCCTGAAAGCGTTTCCTTGACACATGAACAGGCTCACGACGCTCTGGGGTTGAGGTTGCTGCGGTTGCGGCGGCGGTGTGGCATTTATCTTAACAACCTTAACCTGCTGCGGCGGAGCATGCGGCATGTTCGCGAGCGCTATCCATATCACCGCGGCCGCGACAACAAGTATTATCGCTAACGTCTTAGTGTTGAGCTGGCCGGCGGACTCTGTCGGAGCCATATGGCCTCATTGAAACTCTTTTTTATAAATTTAACTTTTGGGGATAGCAAGATTTTTATACTAACGCGGCGGAGCGGGCATGTGCCGCATCAATCCGGATCTCGACGCCGGCCGCGTCGAGCAGGTCGCGTCTATGATAATTAAGGCGTCGGCGGCGGGCGATATAGATTCGCTAATAGAGTATCTGCGCCACGGCGTCAGAACGGAATTCCTGAAGCGCATTGTCGCGCGCGCTAAGTCCATAGATGAAGATAAGGCCGGCGCGCTATATGCGCTTGCCAAGGGTTACGTCTATGTGTCGTACATATCAGCGATGATAGAGGCGGCGATCGAGGGCATAACGTCGGCTCAATACCTAGCGGGGTACTACTACCCCAAGGTTGAATGCTGCCAAGCGCTCAACGCAATAAAGAGCGCGTGGCTGCACTTTCTGGCGTCAACAAATATACCGCTCCGCGACGCGGCGAGGGCGTGGACTTCGGCGATACTCTATGAATATCCATGCCGCGTGCCCGCGGCGGTCATAATGGCGTTGAGAAACATACACGACTACTTAGCGACGCTCGCATTTGACGCGTCGATATGAGCTGCGCACAGTGCTTCCTGCTCGTTAGCAAAGACTGCCCGCACTGCCGCGAGCTGCTCGCAAAGGCTAAGGACGCGATCGAGCTTCTATCTCGACGCGGCATGCTTATGGTCAATATCGAGGACTTCCCCGAGCTGCAGCTTGCCGACGTATATGAGGTCAAGGACGGCGACCTGAGGCTCGCGATCCCCACGCCACAACTCATTTGCCTGGCTAAGATGGATCAACGTTGGGTCAAGCTCTATCAGTATGTGATAAAATCGCCCGAGGAATTCTACGAGGCGCGGCGCTTTCTAGAAGCTAAGATCCACATGATAAAACTTCAGTATGGAAAGCTCTGCTTTGAGACGCGTGGCAGAAAGAAGGGCGAAAAAGAGGATCAAGAGCCCAAGGGCAGAAGGAGGGGCAGAGGGGGGCGGTCATGAGCACGTGTTATAAGCTAAAGGGCAAGGTCTGGCGCACCGGCGGCAACTACTACGTGCTCTATCTATACGTACGCAACGTACCGCAGGAGGTCAGAGAGACGCTAGACGCACTCGTAGGAAAGGAGGTCGATATAGCGATACTATGTCCATAGTCGCGGCGGCGTCATACAAGGCGTACGACGCCACGCTAGACAAGCTTGTCACAATATCTATAGATAAGATCCGCAGGGAGATATGCGTCAGCAAGGAGGCAGCGCTCGGCTTCGGCAAGGAGTGCTGGCCATACCCCCACGGCGCCCTATCAACGTTTGAGCTGCTGCTCAGGGAGAGGCGGGTGCCGTACGTGATCCGCGCGCCTGAATTCGTGGCTCTGCATATTTACACCATAGTCGTATGGGAGCCTGCGGGTGTCAAGATAGTTGAGATATACTACGACAATAGGGGCTTCATGAGGGATCCGAAGGGCAGGCTGGTTGATCTTTTGGGCATGGACGTTGCGGCCAAGGAGCGCACGGCCGCGGCGGATATCTACATGTGCCTGGGCCATGTGGCAGAGAGGGCGGACAGCGTCAGGATAGAGTGTATCGCTCCGCCCTATGCCGGCGCGAGCGCCATGTGGGCGCTAGAGCGCGCCAAGCTCTGTGTGGCAGAAAAGCAGGATATAGACGTACTGATAGACGTAGTGAGGAAGTACGAGGCTGAGCTGAACTCGTGTAAATCAGAGCTTGAGGAGCTAAAGAAGGTTAAAAAATAGGTTTTTTAGGGTTGAACTGTATATAGGCCCAGAACCCACCCCTTTTCTATTTCCACTACGCTCCCGGCGGGCAGGTATGCGACGTAGTACTGGCCGAACTGCCTGGTGCAATTGACCGTGGGAAACGGCCCCACGGCCTGCGGGCAGGTCGCGTTTATTATGTGGATTGACTGGGCCACAACGACCGCGTCCGTCTTCATCTTGACCACAGCGCTCTGGATCATCAGGTTGTTTGCGGCGACCGCGCCCAGCGCAACCGCCAAGGCCGCGGCGGCTATGGCCAGCTTTAGATATTCAGCGCTCATTGTCATGGTTTGGGTCTGGTTATATAAGCATATATCAGTATGAGCAGCAAGGGGATCCAGAGCAATGGAAATAGAAGCGTGCCTAGCAGCCACGCCACCATGGTGTTGTAGACGGTGTGAGCCGTTATTGAGCCCACGAGTCCGTGATTCCTGTAGACGTCCGTGATCCAGCGAGTCCCCATGGAGATTATTGTCAGCACGGCCGGCGCGGCGGCAAGCGCATCTATTAAGCGCGACGGCGCGTGCAGCACAACGAACATGTAGTTAGCGAGGGGGCCCACGGCGTCGAGGGCGAAGCGCGATATCAATTCCTCATAACCGATTACGCCCGGCCACGTCAATATATCAACAAGTCCAAATTGGCCTGTAAAACTGTGGCCTAGCGACAGCAAAGACATGCTCTGTATCAGGTTTATCGACATGAGGCTCGATAGTATGTCCATAGATGGTGTGAATATGGCGAACAGGAGAGACAGCAGCGCGGAGGCGGCGGCTATGCGCGCTCCGCGCTTCCACATCCTATATGCCTCGTACGGTACTATGAATATAAAGCCTATGGGTATGCCGACCGCAAGGCCCAGGGTAAACGTGGACGTGCCCGCCCTAATGTCGCCAATTATATCGCCACTTGTTATCCGTAAAGGAATATTCCTGCTCGTATAGAGCACGACCGCGGCGGCAAGGAATAGCGATATGTAAGCCAGAAAGTTGGGCAAGCCCTCAGAGCCGGCGGCAAGCGCGAAGAACATCATGACGTATGAGAGCAGAAACAATATGGAGTACTGCCACGACTGCGGCGCGAAGTCGCCAAATTCCACCACGGCGTAGTTGATATAGTCGTATACGAACGCGGCCGTGATTATGCCGGCCACTATAACCTCGGCCGCGGTGAGTATTAAGAACGGCGCGAACAAGAACGCGAAGGCGGCTAGGGATATGACCAGCAACGCGAGCGCTATCGCCACGGCGAATATGTATATCGCCAGCACCCTGCTAATCATATAATAGAAAAAAGCGGACTTATTTAAATCATTAATAGGGCAATCGTGGCTATTGCGATAGGCAATCCGACGAAGTAGAACGCTCTCTTGTCGAGCAGGGTCAGTTTGAGCAGGCTGACAAGCACGTTAAGCCAATGCGGAAACGCCGCGGCGGCCGCGGGGGCAAGGATAAGCACAAGGGCCGGGTCGCTTATTTGGTCGTGGATCGCGGCTGAGAACATAGTCCTTATCGCGTCCTCCGAGCCGGCGTCCTCTCCGACCGCCCTGGCCAATGTGAGCCTTATCATGAGAGCCGTAATTAGATCGGGGGCCGTCGCGATAAGAGCGGCGATTGTGCCCAGCGCGCTCTCGGTCATGTGCCACGTCGCTAGGTCGCTTCCCAGGTCGTATGCCGTATACATTATCAACGCCGTGTATATCACAAGGTTTACGGCCTCTCGCGCTTTGAACGAGACAGCAGCAGGTATGCCGCGAGAGAATAGAACAGGCAGAAATAGAGCGCCTATAACGAACCATGCGGAATAGAACGGTGTGGGCGGCAAGGACGGTATCCGCTCGGGAGCGGCCACGAGCGCTCCGAACGTCAGAGTCGCGACAATCCATATGATTATAAGAGGCCAATCACGCCTGACCTCGGACAGATACCTCGACCTGACCAAGGCGGTCACTAGAAACGCGTCTATTAGAGTTGACACCATGGAGTCGAGGAAGGCGGCGGTATAGAGGCCGGCATTGGCGAAGTAGACCGCCACCACGGTCTGCGGAATGGCGGCTATCCAGGATACGACCACGACGTTGTAGATGCCGTGGACGCCCAGCTCGCCCGCGGCGCGCTCTATGTCGTCCGTGAGCGTATATAGAAACGCTATTAGGAATGTTATGTCAACAAGCGCAAGGCCGGCGGCGGGGGCGCCCTCATACTGCAGGGCGTACATTATAACGGCATACGCAGCAGGCAGAACATAATCCCAAAAAACCCTGGCGGCGTTCATCTCACGCCCCTCTTGTCCTCCCTCTTAAGGCCGCGCGCCTCAAGCTCCTTCATTATTTTCTCTAGATACTCGCACATATGACAAAAACTGCGAGAATAAAAAAAAGGATTTTTAGCGAGCGCGGGTCGCGGCGGCCCTGGCCCAGGCAGCAATGCCCGTGGGATACGCCGTCTTCCACTTGTCGAAGCCTATGTCGGCGCCCGCCGAGAGCTCGTATACACAGTCCTCGTAGCTCTTGAACATCACCTTGAACTGGTCGGGAAACGCCGTGCGCAAGAAGTCGCAGGTCTTCATGGCGTACTTCGCTTTGTATTCCTCCTCGGTGGCCTCGACGACCTCGGAGCCTTGGATCGTGTCGGGTACGTTGGCGATCCTCAGCTCACCGAGACTCTCAGACATGCGGTTATTACAAATACATATTTATAAAGCTTTCCTCGGGTCTTTATAAAAATCCTGTTGAATAAAAAAGCGGATTTTATAAAATCGGCGCGATTATGGACGGCGACGTGAGGTATAGTATTATCGAGTGCGCTATCAGCGCGGCCGCGATCCACATATACGCTTTGTGGCCCCGGCGGCTCGACAGCAAAAGCGCCACGCTTATGGCCATAAGCGTGGCTGGGGTCGCGAACCCGGCCACGGTGGCCACTATCAAGGCCACTATCACCGCGGGGGACATTATGTCGTAGTCGAGCTTGTGCCAGAACGTCGTTATTATCATACCCACAGCGAAGGCGAGGCCGGCGGCCACGTCCAAGCCGAATATGAGCGAGCCTATCGCGGCGGCAAGGAGCGTCACCACGGTCAACGCTAACGCGAGGCCTGCGAGCATGATCATAAGTATCATCTGAAGCGCACCCGCGGTGGCCGCGGCAGGGAGCGCGGCCAAGGCCATGGCGCCCGGCGGCAGGTTGTGGACCATTTTGTGTATAAATCTGACCAGCGAGGAATTTATATAAGAGGCCAGCATGGAGGAGCCGGACAGCAGAAAGCCCGCCAGGACGCCGGCTATAAGCCCTATAATTATGTTCACTATCGGTATCAGCATTAATATGAATAGTATGAATAGATATGCCGCGGAGGCTGATATTATGTATATCAGAACCGAGGCTAGGGGTTGAAACACTATCTGCCAGAATATGTCTGCTGCGGATACGACTATGTCGAGCATGTTGAACGCGGCAAGGAGGGCTATGCCGGCGGCCACCCCGGCAACGCCTGCCCATCTGTCACGCCTGTATGCCGTCATGAACACGAAACCCAGCGCGACGGGCAGGACTATGTAGTCTATCCCCGCCACCGGATAGTATTGATAAAGCGAGAGCATGACTAGAGCGAATACGGCCCACGTCGCAACCGGTACTATTGAAAAGGGGACTTGGGCGATATATTTTACGAGCGACAGTATTATATTAGTGTACATACGCTAGCGCGAACGAGAGCGCTATGGCGGACACGGCGTATCTTTTCTGCACTATCGAGAACGCTATATCCAGCACGGCGAATACGGCCATGATCGGTACTAGCGCGCCCCACAGCGACGGGAATGCTGAGACAAGAAACGGCGCGCCTATGGCGGCGTCCACGGCCGCCTCGACGTCGCCCTTGAACGCTTCATAGATTCTATATATCGCTATAAAGGATATGGCTGCCGCAAGCGCCTGCCATGCCAGCGCGGTCAGCTGCGAGTACTGCCCAGAGGCTGCGCCCACGGCGCTTATCGTCGCGTTTATGACTAACCAGCCCAGGAAGACCTCGGCCAGCACAGCGAACGGCATTTCCTCTGCCGTCCGCTCCAGCCGGCGCGCCAAGTACGTCCACGCCAGCGCGGCGCCCACAGCGCCTCCGGCTGCGCCCGAAAAGCCCAGCGCAGCGCCCACGGCGTTGAATATCCCCGCGAAGACCTGGGCCAGGACGGAGCTGAACGCCACCAAGACTTGGGTTATTATCGTGTTGTCGGAGAGCCACACGAGCGCCCCGGCGAGCAGGAGCAGGAATACCGACATCACCGACGGCTTTTCCATGGATATGGCCTTAAGTGCGACCACAGCGACCCAGGCAGGCATGAAGATCCAATAGTATTGCGGCGCGGCAACGGCTATGGCTGAGGACACGAACGCCATGGACAGTATATGCCAGAACAGCTTGCGCGGCGCCAGCAGGAGCGCCACCAGCGTTCCCAGCGCTAATGGTATGAGCATACTAAAAAATCGAACCTAAAAAAATATTTATTTTGTCCTGACGACGTAGATGGTGCTGTTGGTTCGGCTCGTGAACATCTGAAGCACGTTTATGTGTATCCAATCGTTGTTCACAAGTCCGTCAAAACATAGCCAATTGGCGCCAGGTAACACACTGTATTGCGCTCCGCTTACGGTATAACTGGCGCTCATGGTCGCGTTTGCATAAACACATATACTGTATGTCGCGTCAACCGCGCCCAGAAGGGTTATCTGCTGCGGTATGAAGTTTAGATTTATCCACGCGTATTGACCCGCAGAGAACGCGGTGGCGTTTATGACATATGAGCTCTGCTTGAACGTCGTTGTGACTATAACCGAGCCCGCAGCGACCACCACAAGCGCGGCGATTAGGGCCGATATGGGTAGGCGGCTCATATTATCCCACCACGTTGTAGGATATATTTATATTAGTGCCGTTTTTCGCGACGCTCACTATGGCCGAAACGGTGTGGTTGCCCTGCGACAGAAGCACGTTGGCCACATTGGAATACATCTTTCCATCAATCAAGAACCATATATACGAATAATTAGCGGACAGCTGGACTACGGCGGGGGCGTTGGCCACATAGATCCAGCCCAAATTGACCGTGTATACGCCGGGGTAGGCCACGCTAATCTGGTTTACTAAATTCACGGTGGCCGTGGCCGTCGGCGGCGGCGTATACGGCTTCGGCATGGTCACTACGGCGTATACTGCCACCACGAGCGCTATCAACGCAACGGCAATGGCTATGGCCGACGCACCGACCCTCCTGTCAACATCATACATATGAGAGGAAAAGGTGGTTATTTAAAAGCTTTAAGGCGACACAGTAATGTAGTAGGTGCCGTTACGATTAGCGAACACCAGCCACCCCGGCAGCACCCCCTTTACTTTAACGAGGTTCAGATTATATACCCTCACGGGTATCGTGTTTATAGAGACTATGCCCCACGACGGCGTGACCCTGACCACATACTTGGCGCTTATGCCGCAAGCCGAAGCGGGGAGCCAGACATAGACGTTGTTGTAAAGCACAGGAGGCCTCAAACACCATACGGCGAGCGAGTTGTTATACGCGACATAACCGCCATAGGGCCCTGCGTAAACACTGAAGCCGTGGCCTATATATTCGTCAAGCGTTGCGTTTCTCGACGCAACGCCGAAGATTAGTAGATACGCATTGGGGCCGCCCACGTCGGCGAGGTTCACGATTACCGGCATAATCGTTATGTTGCCCGAGGGCGACCAGCCGCCCCATACTGGTATCGCGGAGTAATTATATACAGCCGTCACGCTCACGATAAACGTATTCTGCGTCACGGCGGACACGAAGTCCTCGACGGCGACCACGTCCGCGCCCTCGTAGATGCCTGTAGATGGCTCGTACATGGGAGGCGACGGCCTAAGGAGCCAGCAAAACAGCAGACATAGAAGCGCAAGCGCAACTATCAGAGCAGCGATTAGTGCTTTGCGTCTGCGGCTCACGGCCCTGGCCCTCCGGAGAGCGTGACCACCGTGGTACCGTTGTAAGCGGGCTTAAACGCCAGAATATATATGCCGCGTAGATACGACTTATAATTTTCCTCGGTAGGCATGGAATAGAGTGAGCCCCATGAGCTATCGGGATAGAACGAAACCAACGTCACAGATCCGCTCATGGTTGTCTGGAGCGGAATTGTCATAAGTATTCCATTGCCCTGGTATGCCGATATTCCTATTGTTGTGCTGTTGTACATATACACATTACCATAAAGATTGTAAACAGGTTTGTCAAAAGCAACTCCGCTTATGGCCGCGGATTGGCTTATTTCATTAACAAGGGTATTGTATGCATTTACATCAACACTGATTGAGGGTATTGGAATATACACATAGAAATATGAGGTGGTCTTGACGACGTAGTCGGTAGAGCACAGGTACGCCCCGCCCACGGCGGCGCCTGGATCATACCAGCACGTCCACAGCGTGCCGGACAGGTTGGTTATCAACAGCGTGACGCGGCGCGAGTCATGCCACCACACCAACGAGCCCGCGGGGATCTTGCCCGAAGCAACGACCTGGCCGTACTCAGCCCAGGCAACGCTCGACAGAGTTGCGTTTGCGTTGATATTAATAGGCCATGCTGAGGCGTACGCGAAAACATAATCCCAGCTTGCCATCTGCACCGTCTCTCCATTGGGGAATATGGCAGGGATCGCATAGGGTACTGTCTGGACGTAGAAGTATATCGTTACCGTGGTGGCTGACACGATTATCGCAAGCAGCCATGCCCAGGGAATACGCATAGAAAAAAGATCGCCAAGGTTTTTAAAGTTAAGTGCTCGTTGAGACGGTTATTGTGACGTTGGCGTTGGCCGACGGGCTCACAGCTATCCACACGGCAGGTCTGATATACCAATAATAGTTTGTTTGATTATAATATTCGGTTATTTCATATGTGTTGAACGACAGTGTCACAGAAGTCGTATCTGTGTAATAATATTGCAGCCCCGGCCATATGAAGCCGTCGTTTGTGCCGAAGTCCATGTAGGGGCCCGATACGACCTCAACCGTGCCGTTGAACACATACTGAGCCCCAATCGCAGAGCATGCCTGGCTATATGTTGAATACGAGCTGGAAGACACCGCAACCGGCGTTATAAGAACGAGCCCGTTCGCTAAAACCGATGGTGAGCCGGCCATACAGAGTTTGGAGGCTTGGCCAAAACCGATTGCATAGATTCCACTGTAATTTATAACACTGAACGTCCAAGTATTCTGGGCTATGTTTGCCGTATAACTTGCGACGAAACCCGACGGCAGCGAGTTGACCACGGCAATGGCGGAGCCCACCCCGACCAATATGTCCGCAGAAACGTTAGACGTTATAGTAATCGTGTCCCCCGATATCGGCCCTGTGATATACCATTGCCCCGCGGGGATAGTAACCGTGGTCGTGGACGGCGCCACGGCAGGTACTATGGGAGGCGCTATCACTTGTATGTATATATAGACCGTGACGGATCCCAATACGATCACAAGCGCCAGCAGCCAGGGTATAGGCAGCCTCATTAATTAATCCGCTATCGGTAATTTAAAAAGATTACCACACGCGCCTAAACCGGTAGTAGAGCTTATAGCGCAAGGCGTAGATCATAAGCGGTACGAAGGCCCAAGCAGGAAGCACGAAGGCGACCTCGTAAGTGGGCCTGTAAGGACACACCCTGACCAGCTCCGGCCACGGCGGTAAAAGTGCAAGGAGCTGATTCAGCAGGTTTGATATTGGATTTGAGTATATGTTGATAACGGCTTTTGAATTAGGTATGTCCTCATAACACGTCGAGGATAATATAAACCTATGCATGATTGGAATTTTAATATGTATTCCGGCAATTTGAGCGTCCTGGAATGCCACGGCCCACCCATCATATCCTTGGCCTGGCTGATACGGCAGGATAAACACCACCGACAGCGGGGGGGCATACGGCATGGCCGACGCCGTCAGCACGACGCCGATGGGGCTGTAGTATCCGAACAACAGCGCGAACTGAAAGACTGAGAGCTGGACCATTAGGGCGTAGAAAAAGATTAGTATATTCCTGATTAAGGCCATGGCAACCTGGCGCCTATGGCATGTAAGGCCAGCACGACCACGGCGATTATGATTATCAAGATGCCGGCGGCCTCAAGCGCCTTGCCCATCCTGCCCAGCAGGAATAGAAAGCCTCCGACAGCTATGCCGGAGAGCGGATTGTTGAAGGCGGTCTGAAACGCAGCCTGGGCGAGCTGGAATAGCATCTGCAGAAACTGCACCAGGCTGTTTAAGTCGATCATTTCAGCTTAACGCGAAACAGCTTTTCAAGATTCTGCGACGTATCGCAGACCGTATATGTCTTGCCGTTCTGGTGGATCTCAACCGCGCAGCCGCCACGCGTGCCCTTGACAAACTCGGCGAGCCTTTGGGTGTTCTCAGCATTATCGCAGAGCACGCGGGGGACGCCGGCAACGTCCACCACGAAGACGCAATACGTCAGCTCCTTTTTATCTGCCGACTTGAATATCTCAAACATAGCACCTTGCAACCACACACTTAAAAATCTTGTCGGCCCCACTGTTTTTACATATCCCCATCTATGCGAAGACAATTGTGGGGCTGTGCGAAGACGTTTATGGAGCTATGCGAAGGCCAATGAGCAGGCAAATATCCAAGGACTGTAAAGAGGGGAAAAGCGGGAG